>Ga0208951_1000606_pt1 | contig 16474 bp, 15 predicted proteins | sample GreLakmeMI27MSRF_FD_187702 | JGI IMG/M metagenome (GOLD analysis project Ga0208951, IMG submission 187702) | Freshwater lentic microbial communities from great Laurentian Lakes, MI, USA - Great Lakes metaG MI27MSRF (SPAdes) | ecosystem: Environmental > Aquatic > Freshwater > Lake | place: Great... | reverse complement strand
CCTGGCCGTGGACGCCATTCGCGCGCCGTACTGGACCTTTCGCATGCGTGCCGGCGAGCTGGCAGAGACCGCAGACTGAGTTTGAGTTAGACTGAGTGGTTGCAACCAGGCGCTCTCCGCCGAGTCTATTCTGCTGTTTGTCTACCCTCACCTCCTCACCGGAGCAGCTTCAGGTGTCCCGTCACAGCGTTTACCGCCTCAATAGTTCCTGGCCCAATCGCCAGCACCGTCGTCGTGCCAGCCTCAACCTCTGTCCGGCCGGCGTCCTGAATGACGCACACGGGCAGGGATGCCGCCTCGGCTTTCGTGACCAGCTCCAAGAGCTCCTCGATGTCTTTGCACTTGAGAGTTATCTGCGGTGGTGGCCGTCTCAGCTTTCCAATGATCGTGCACAGGTGCACACGCTGGTGAGGTGCTCACCTTTGTCTGGCCGCTCTCCTCCCAGGCCGCCAGCAGCGCGGCTCGTGAGCGCGTCAACTTCTGCACGATCCCCACCGCTGCGTGCGCGCACTGTGCCGCCGTCTTGCCGATGCTCATGCCGAGGTCCTCGCGCACCACCAACACCAGCTTGAGCTCAGCCCCGGGCGGAGGCGCGGGCCCTCCCCACTGCTGCTTCTTCTTCTTGGCAGTGCCCGTGAGCCGCGCGTCGGCGTCGGCGTCGCCCGGGGGCGCCTTGCGCACGGGGCTGGCGAGGAACAAGGCGAGGAGGAAGCCGAGCACCACGCCCTGAGAGCGCGGCAGCGAGCTCAGAGGCGGCGCTCCAGCTCGCGAGCGAGGGACCGCACGCCGCACCGGGAGACCGTATTTAGTGAACGGGTTATGCAACAGGCCCCCGCGAGTGACGGCGCCCACCTGCCTGCGTCCGCCGTAGGCGGGCGCCCAGCCGCGGCCGCCGCCGGCGAGTGCAGCCTGCTTCGTGTCTGCCGCCAGCGCAGCGTCGCCCTCACCGGACACGATGGGCCTGCCGAACGGGTCCATCTATGGGCTGTGAATGAAACAGGGTGGGCGAGGCGTCGACAGCGCAGAGGGAGGGGCGCGTCGTTGCTGGCAGTCGCACACACACATCTTGCTTGTTCGATCGTGAGCACCTCCGCTCTGAGAAGAGCAGGCAGTCTGACACGTGTGATGGGAAAATGAATAGAAGAACGTCCTCACCAGATGCCGAGCGTGTGCAGGATTCCGGTGCCTGAGCTCGCCTCCAGGCAGAGCAGCACCACCACGGCCAGCATGGCCAGCCGTCCGTTCCAGACCTCCGCGGAGCGCGTGAAGCCCCAGCGCCAGACCACGATGGGCGGCGGAAGCCTGAGGCGCTCGCCGTCGTACGTTGCCAGCAAGTCTTCCACGCTGCCCAGCGGCACCAGCCCCCCGTCACTGCCGCCCTTGCCCTGTGGTGACGTGGCGTCCGCGAAGGGCAGCGCCTCCAGCACCGCGTCGGCCAAGTCGCCGATGAAGGTTTGGTCGCAGTTGAGCGCAGGGACTCGCCCCCACCCGTGAATGCCGCACTCCTCAGCCAGCTCCCGGTACTCGCAGTCAATCTCCTCCAGCGTCTCGATGTGCTCGCTCACGAAGGAGATTGGCACGGCCAACAGGGCTTTGCAGCCCTGGCCACCCAACTCGCGGATGGTGGCATCCGTGTACGGCTTGAGCCACTCCACAGGCCCCACGCGCGACTGGTACGCCAACGTGTGCTCGTTGCTGATGCCGCGCGTGCGCAGCTCGCGCATGATGAGCTGCACAGACTGCTCAATCTCCTGCTTGTACGGGTCACCCGCGTCCGTGACGTACTTGAGCGGCACGCCGTGCGCCGAGAAGAAGATGCGCGCCTCCTGCGCGGCGCGCGCATCCGGGAAGGCGCGCGCCAGCTCGCCCTGCACCAGGTTGGCCATTGCGGCCACGTACCCCTTGCGCTGGTACCAACTGGGGATGACCGTGTGCTTCATCACAGACAGATACGGGTCCTCGCGGAACAGCTGCTCCAGCAGGCGCAGCGAAGAGCCGCTGGTGGAGATTGAGAACTGAGGGTACAACGGAAGAACCACCAGCCGCGTGATCCTGCGCCACAAACACTCCTCAGAGACCGCACCCAGGCGTCAGCGGGGCCTAAGGCGCACCGGTCAGCCTTGATTTGTGCCACCGCGTCCTCGGTGAAGGGCTTCCAGTACCTCATTGCAACATAGACGTGGGCACTGCAGCCCCTGGACTCCAAAGCCACGCGCAATGACACAGCCTGCTCGTCTGTGATGCGGCGCAGGGGGCTGCCGCCGCCGATGGCCGCGTAGCCCTCCTTGCTCTGCGAAGAAGGCGTGTGAGGCGCGAGAACGCCAGCAACGCGCCGCACGGCACACTCGCGGCGGCTGTGGCGGCCGCGCCATGGGGCCGCAAAAGGCGTCCAGGCGCACCTTGGGCGCCCTGAGCGTGGAGAGCGTCCAGGCCAGGGGCTGCTGGAGGGGCGAGAGGAGGGGGGAGAGGCGGAGGATGTCGGGGTCCGCAAACAGGTTGTACAGGAACGGCTGCACGTCGTCCAGCGTCTCCGGGCCGCCCAGGTTGAGGAGCAGCACGCCCACGCGCTCCCGCGGCGCGTCCTCGCCAACAAGGCCAGCGTCCAAGGGCGACGGGAAGGAGGGCTCCGCCTCGCCGGACCGGAACTGCGCCACGCCGCTGTCGCGGCCGGAGGCGCAGCAGCCCACCAGCCGGTGCTGAGACGGTCGCGGTGTCGCGGCGGCTCGGCCGTCCAACGCGGCGAGCGAGCGAGACGCAGGCCTGGGAGCACGGTGCGAGAGACATCACTCAGCAGCCGGAAGACGGTGCAGAGACGCAGGCGCAGGTACGCACCGCGCACGCCGGCTGCTGAAGGCTGGAGGATGGGCGGCTGAGGGCGAGGCACGGCGGGTGCCACGCGACTGCGTGTCGCGCCCGCTGCAACAAGGCGCGCTGGAGGCGCGGTCGCAGGGCAGTACGACGGGAAGGGACATTGCGATCCCAGGGGAATGCAGACTCTCGGTCAAAGTCGTGGCGCGCGCAGGCAGCAGCAGCAAGTTACTGGGCGTGTCCCGCCTCGCTGTCGCTCAGTTTCCCAGTCCGCTGCACGCCAGGGGATTCGGGCAGAGCCGTGCGGCTGTTATTGCAGTGCTATGTGATCTAGAGCTGATTGATGACAGCCTTGCGGATTGCCAGTGCCTCCTCGTCGCCCGCACACTCCGCGATTGCTCTTTCAGTCAGCACCAACTTGATGCGCGCCATGGACTTGCGGACCTGCGGCATCCGCGTGAGCTTGAAGCGGGAGGAGAGGGCAGGGAGGGAGCACACTTTGGAGAGACGCGCAGGATTGAGGAACTTCTCGCGTGCCGTGCGCGCCCCAGCGCGCTCCGTCTGCAGCAGGTTGCGCTCCTTGAGCAGCACATACCTGGGCGCGGAGCGGGGCTGGCGTGAGCGACGGCGAAGGCGGCCCAACGGAGGCTTTCCCCGTCCTGGGGACACGCAGCGCACCAGAGCTTGTGCAGGTCGTCGAAGGACTTGAGGCGCAGGTCGGACGCCTCCCAGCCGCGCCCTGGCGCCGCGGAAGCGCGTCAGCACAGGCAGAAGGTGAGCGCGCCCAGCCGTCTCGTCTGCGCACCAGCCTTTGGGTACTCGCCCGGCTTGCGGGGGTCGATGAAGTCCTCTATGCCGCTCCGCGGCGCGGAGGACGACACCGCCCGCCAGTCGCGCGCAGGCAGCTGCGCAGACGCGGCGCACGCAGCCTGCGGCCAGGAGGCGCTGCTGCACCGCAGCGCACCGCGAGCCACGCTGCGCAGCGCAGACAACATGCGGGCCGACAACAGGCGCGCGACGGGGCCGCCTGATGAGTGTTGTTCGACGGTTGTTCGAGGTGCACACACCCTGCGCCTGCACTCGCCAACGCAATGCTGCTCACGCTGCGCCGCTCTGTGAGAAGGTTGCACGTCAGCGCTGCGAGAGCAGCCGAAGCCGACGCGCCCGCTTGCGGCACTGCGTGCTCGACTCCTGCTTCGTGCGCAGTGGAGAAGCGCGCCAGCGTGGACATCGCCTACAAGCCCGCGGCCAGCGGTTGGGGTTTCACGAAGCGATACGGGGAGGGCTACGACAGAATCTTCAAGCGGAAGGAGGCTGCGGAAGGACAGCAGCAAGCCGCTGCGCCTCCGCCTGCCCGCTCGCCGCCGGAGGCGCCCTAGCAGCTTGCAGCCCAGCCCTGTGCAGCCCAGCCGCACAGGCTCTGCCTGCTGTGGAGCTGGTGCGCATTGGTGCTCCTCTTGTAACAGATGCACCGATGGAAACGCTTGCTCTTACCCAGGCCACTTGTCGTTGGCTGGAGCAGGTACTGCTGGCACTGCAGCCGCGGACCAAGTCGGCAGCTGGTTGTTGTCCGCAGTGACGAGTGCAGCAGCAGAAGAGAAGAGAAGCAGTTTCATTGTCGCCGCCTCCGCCTGTCCCGCGCTCTCCCCGTCTCGCGCGTAGCCTGTGGCACAATGTTGGTGCACCAGAGCGCACCGGTTGCGCGTGGCACCTCTTGCTCGCCCGCTGCGCCTCTTGCTCGCCGCAGCGCCCGCCAATGCGCGCCTCGCCGCACCGCGCCCGCGCGCGCCCACACGCACCAGGAGGGCGCTGCGCCCGCCGCTGCCTCGGCGCCGCACGGCCACGGCCACGGTGGCGGCCCTCCCGCCACGGGCTTCGTCGCTGAGATGCGGTCCGTTGCCATGAAGCTCCACACGCGCGAGCAGGCGCCCAAAGAGGGCAAGGCTGAGCGCAAGCCGGAGTCGAAGCCTATGCCTCAGGCGCGAGCCTTAGAGCACGTGCCGTCCTTGCTGTCACGCTGCTCACCTCTGCTCCTCGCACGCAGTGGCAGCCCACCAAAGAGGGCTACCTTAGCTTCCTTGTGGAGTCCAAGGCTGTGTACGACGCAATGGAGGGCGTCATGGCCAGCGGTGACCATCCCATGTGTGCGTGCCTCCTCGCACGCTGCCTTCTCACCCTCCTCAGCCGCCCTGACACGCGCCGCGCAGTCTCCCAGTTCACCAAGACAGGTCTGGAGCGCGGCCAGGCGCTGGCCCAGGACATTGCGTGGTTTGAGGCGCAGGGCATGCGTGCGCCGAGTGCCTCTGGGGCGGGCGTATCCTACGCAACTTACCTGCGCCAACTGGCGCTCAAGGACCCGCAGTCCTTCCTATGCCACTGGTACAACGTGTATTTCGCGCACACTGCTGGCGGGCGCATGATCGGTGCAAAGGTAGCCAGCATGCTGGAGCTGCCTGCTTCCATGGCCTTCTACGCCTGGGAGGGTGACCTGAACGCGCACATGACGCAAGTGCGCGAGAGCATCAACTCCGTGGCTGAGGGGTGGAGTCGCGAGGAGAAGGACCGCTGCCTGGGGGAGACGCAGAAGAGCTTTGAGCTGTCGGGGCAGCTGTTGCGCCTGATCGCAGGCTAAAACAGGCGAAGCGTGTCGCTGGGTGGGAATCACAGAATCACAGCTCATCCTTCACCTCCGGTGCCGGCGCCCCCTCGGGCGCAACAGCCTGCGCCCCGTCCAGGTGGTCGCTCACAAACTTGACGATGTCCGACTCGCTGCGGTCTCCGCTGTACGGCACCACCTCGCCTGCGGCCGTCTGCAGGTACAGGGTGGGGAAGCCCTTGACGGCGAAGCGCGGGTCGGTGACGTCATTGGCGGTAGCGTCCATCTTTGCGATGACCACGTTTGCGTTGTCCGCAAAGTGCGCGCCAACCTTGTCGTAGATTGGGGCCAGGGTCTTGCAGTGGCCACACCTGGGGCGCGGCGCGTGAGCGCGGGCGAGCGAGGCGAGGCGGCGGCACGGCTCACCAGGGAGCGTAGAACTCCAGCAGGATGGTCTTGGAGGGCACCACGATGTCCGCGAAGTTCTTGGCCACCAGTATGGTGACGGGCCCGTCGTTGGGGGTGGGCAGGGGCTCGGACTTGATGGTCGGGGAAAGCTTGCCAGCCTTGAAGTCCTGCAGCCAGACGTCCAGCTCGCCCAGCACCACCTTGGCCCGGGCGTACTTCTTGTCGCCGGCTCCGTCCGTGGTGTCGTGGATCACCGCCGCGGGCAGGTCCTCCTGTGTGAAGCCGAAGAACTGCAGCGCCCCGTCGTTGTCCGTCGCGTCGCCTACCACAAACTTGAGCTCCGGGTGCGCCTTGGCCGCAGCGCCCAGCGCGGCGCTCAGCTGCAGCTCCACGGCGCCGTCGTACTTTGCGAAGACGAGCACCTTGGGCGCCTTGAACTCGAACACGCGGCGCATGGCGGCCCGGTTCTTGGGCTCCTTGTCCAGCTTGGCAACCAGCGGCAGCGCCGTGTGCGCGATCCAGGCGGACAGCGTGTCCGCGTCAGTCACGTCCACGGTGGTGGCGGCAACGGAGGGGTCGTCGAAGCTCTTGAACACTACCACGGTGGTGGCGGGGTCGGCCGCGGCGCCGCCGGGCAGCAGAGACGCGGAAGACACGTGCGCAAAGGTGTACTCGTCGCGCAGGCGCTGTGCGGTGGCCATGAACGTCTCGGAGGGGGCGCCCGAGGGGAAGATCCCAACCACCAGCACGTCCTCAGATGCAACCAGCGCCTCCGCCTCCGCTGCGCTCTTCAACTCCACGCTGGCGGGGCCGCTCTGCTTGGTGAGGTAGGTGACGATGCCGTCAGCCTCGCGAGGGCCAGCGTAGTCGCGGGGCGCCTCCGCAGAGTGCCCAACAAACATCTTCAGCGTCGGGTACCCACGCACGCCGAAGCGCTCAGACAGCTCCTTGTTGCTGGCCAGCGTGGCGTCAGCCTTTGCGAGCGTGACCTCCACTCCCGCATTCTGCGGGTGCCGCGTGAGGTCTTCTGTCCAGGGAGAACAAAGCACTCCGCGCCTTCAGCCCAACCGCAGCCTGGGTCCACTCCGGCTCCAGCTTCTTGCAGTGGCCGCACCTGGGGCGCGGCGCGTGAGGAGTGCGCGAAGGTGCGCGTGCGGGGCAGGCGAGGGCGACTGACGCGACTGCGACTGCGACTGCAGCTGCGGCTGCGATCCGCCGCGAGGGGGCGCACCAAGGCGCGTAGAACTCCACCACCAGAAAAGGGTGCGCCTTGAGCGCCTCCTCGAAGCTGGAGGCGCCGTCCAGCACAAGCACCTCCCCAGAGGCGGCAGCCTTGCTCTTGCCCAGACCGAACACGGCGCTGGCGCCTGACAGCGCGCAGAGCAGCGACAGCGACAGCACCGCCAGGCGGCTGAACGAGCGAGACATAGCACTAGAGCTCCCCAGGGGGCGAGCAAAGTGCCCTGTCCTCGACAAAACTGACAAAGATCCAGTGACGTCGTGACACGTCAGCATCGGCGCGGCCTCTGCTCTCCTCGGCCTTCCTATTGGAGCCCTGAGCTGGCCATGTCGCTGGCGAAGCAGCGCCCTTCTCCGCAGAGACCCGAGTGCGCGGCTCAACGCTGTGCTGCTTCCCGCCGCTGCTCGCCCGCCGCCCGCCCGCAGCGCCGCCCGCAGCCCGCTTGCGCCGCGGCGCCCGAGGGCGGCGCGGATCGACCTCCTCCGCCGGACATCGCTTTGCTGTCGCAGATGGCGCGTCTGGAAGTCTCGGCCGAGGAAGCAGCCGCCTGGTCTCCCCGGATCAACGCCATCGTGGACTGGTGCGCTGCAGGCGCCTGCGCAGCTGTTCTGCGCTGCGAGTGCGTGCAAGGGCGCTCGCTGATGAGGCGTGCGCCCGCGCAGGTTCGGCCAGCTGCGCCAAGTGGAGCTGGACGGCGTGCAACCCTCGCCACGTGGCAGCGAGGCGGGCGTAGCCAGCGCGGAGCAGTTGGAAGCGCGGTTGCGGCTGGACGAGCCGAGATCCTTCCCACATGCGCAGGAGCTCATGGACGCAGCTTCCAACCGGGAAGGGCCCTTCTTCCGCATCCCCAAGATCCTGGAAGACACCTCCTGAGCGAGTGACAGTGCGCAAGCGTCTGAGCGCTTCAAACCTTCCTCTGTGCACCCTGTCAGTGCCTATTTGCAATTTGCCAATTTCACGTGGCCAGTGCGTCCAGCTGCGCCTGGATGCGCTCCACGTCATCGAACAGCGAGGCGAGTTGGTCGCGCGAGCACTCAAAGGCGAGCCGCTCGCCGGCAGCGGGCCCACCCGCAGGGCCTAGCTGCAGCTCCAGAACTGCCACCGGCTGCGCGGGCGTCGCCTCGGGCTGCTGCGGTGCGTCGCTGGCGAGGGGCACGAGCACGCGCCAGGAGACTCCGAGCAGCGTGTCCGCGCAGCCCCAGTGCGCCCCGCGCAGCGCAGACAGCAGCGCGGCGGAGCCTGAGCGCCAGGCATGGCGAAAGCAGTCCGCCTGGCGCACGCGTGGCCGCCGGTGAGACAGGAGCAGAGGAGAGAGGCACCGCTGAGGCGCACCGTTTCTTCGCAGCCACCTGCGGCCAGGACCCGCTCGCCCAGAGCGGCCGCGTTGCCCCCCTGAGACGCCATGCGCCGGAAGGCAAACGCGGCGCCCTCAAGCAGCGCTTGCAGCTCCGTTTGCGACACCCGCAGCGCAGCCTCAACACCCGCGGCCTCGCCCGCAGTGTACGGCTTCAGCCCCGGCGCATGGAGAGAGGACAACACACGGCCCAGCACATCCCCGAGCCTTTCACGCTCGCTCGCCGCCACGCGGTGGGCGACAGCCACTGCGGCCAAGAAGCTGCTTGTGCACGCAGGTGGCGTCAGGAGCCGAGCGCTGGTGCACGTGCGAGGGACGCGCCTAGGTGAAAGCTCAAACACCTCCTCCATTATGAGCGAGCGACGCGCAAGACACAATGGTGATGAGGAACACAGCGAAGACTAGGGAGGCAGGAGTGCCCGAAGAAAAATTGTCATTGTTTGATCGATGCTCGAGCTCGGCGCCCTCTCCGGCGATGGTGCAGCTCAGAGAGGTGCCCGTTTCGGCGCACATGGGCAGCGGTCGTTCGCCAAAGGCGCTGACGATGGAGGAGCTGCGCGCCGAGGTTGAGCGCCTGCGGGCACTCACGTCGTCGCAGTCCGCGCACTCGCCGCAGCTGCGCCTGCAGGAGGAGGAGGAGGAGGAGGAAGAGTCCGTGGGCGGTGAGGGCGACTCGTTCAGCGGGTGCGTGGGCGCCAGCCGGGGACAGCAACCGGCACAGAGTCACGTCCTGGTGCGCGCACGCGCAGGCACGGCGCGCCCTTCTTCGGCGAGGACCAGGTGGAGCACACGCAGCTGCAGTACACCAACGGCGACAGCTACCAGGCGCGCCGGCGGTGGGCAGCGAGTCGGGACTGCCACAGTCCGCGAGGAGACACTTCGCAACGCCCGTCGCCGGTCGCGCGCGGCGTTGACGCGCAGCCCCCCGCGCGCGCGTGCGTAGGGCGAGGCGCTGCACGGCACGGTGCGTCACGGGCGTGGCAGGCACACCTGCTCGACAGGCGACTACTTCGGTGCGCGCCTCCCTCCCGCCCGCGCCCTGCCAGCGCCGCCTGCGCGCGGCGCGCGCGGCGCCCCCTCTCACCCGCGCTCGTGGTGCTCTTCAGACGGCGAGTGGCGGCGCGACCTGCGTCACGGCCAGGGGCTCGCCGTGTTTGCAAGTGGCCTCCGCTACGAGGGAACCTGGAAGGAAGACAAGGCGGAGGGCACAGGCACCTGCGTCTACCCCTGCGGCGACAAGGCGCGCGCGGCGGTACTTGCGGCAAGCAGCGAGACCTGCAGAGTGACCTGCAGACGTGCTTTGCGCTCCTGGCCCGCACCTCCGCTCCTGACGCTTCGCTCGCGCTCGCACACGGTCGCAGTATGAAGGCGAGTGGCGCGACGACATCAGGCGCGTCTTCTGCCCTGCGGGCGTGTGAAGCCGGAGCTGAACGCTCACGCTAACAATCCTTCCGCGCAGGAGTGGCTGGGGCCGCTATGAGATGGGCAGCGGCGACAGCTACGAGGGGCAGTGGGAGCGCGACCTCATCCACGGCAAAGTGCGTGCAGAGCTATCGGTCAGGCTCCTCGCTGTGGACTGTACGCTGACAAGCACCCACCCGTTGCTTTCCCTCAGGGTCGCTACATCTATGCGGACGGGTCGGTGTATGAGGGCGAGTACAAAGAGGCTGAGCGCACACAGGCACGCGCGGCAGGAGTGTGCTGGAGTTACAGAGGCGGAGTGGGGAACTCACTCCCGACCCATTGGCATGCAGGGTCGCTACGTGTCCGCAGACGGCACGCAGGAGTATGTGGGCTCCTGGTGTGGCGGCATGCGCCACGGGCGGGGCACCCACCACACGAGCGGCGTGTTCAAGTACCAGGGCGAGTGGTCTGCTGACTGCCGTGCGGGGCGGGGCACCTGCGTGTACTCGGACGGCACCGTGTACGAGGGGGAGTGGGCGGACGACGTGCAGCAGGGGCGGGGCAGCTACCGTGCCAGCAACGGCGACGCCTACGAGGGCGACTGGCACAGCAACCAGCAGCACGGCCAGGGCACGCTGCGCTGCGCCAACGGAGACGTGTACAGCGGCGGCTTCGCGCAGGGGCAGCGGGAGGGGCGGGGCAGCCTGACGTGCGCTGACGGGTCACGCTACGAGGGCGCCTGGCACCAAGACGCGCGCAGCGGCCAGGGCACCGCTCGGCTGGCGGACGGGAGCCTGTACCAGGCGCGATGCGCGGCGATGCGCGGCGATGCGCGGCGATGCGCGGCGATGCGCTGAGCTGACCCTGCCTTTGTGTTCTCTGTGCGCAGGGCGAGTGGGCGCACAACCAGCGTCACGGCGCGGGCGTGTGCGCCTTCCCGGACGGACGGCGCTTCCGGGGCGCCTGGGAGAACGGGATGTGGGTGCAGAGCAGCGCGGACCCGCTGCACACGCGGCTGCGCGGCCCCGGGCTGGCGCGCGCCGTGGCGGGCTCGCCCGCAACCTTCACCCTCTCCGCTCGCGACGAGGACCGCCAGCCGCGCCTCAGCGGCGGCGACACCTTCCGCGTCTGGCTGGCTGCGGGCAAGCCGGGCGAGCCCGCCGAGCTGGAGCAGGCGCCGCGCGCCCACGGCTCCGTGGCGGACAACGGCGACGGCAGCTACACCGCATCCTACACGGTGCAGCTGGCGGGCAAGTACACGCTGCACGTGAGCACGGAGGAGGGGGAGGCTGTTGGGGAGAGCCCATACCCCGTGCGTGTCCTCCCTGCCGCGCCCAACCCGCGCAAGACGCTCGTGCAGGGCGCCGGCCGCCGCGCCGCCACGGCGGGATGCGCGCGCAGCTTCACAGTGGCTGCCCGCGACGCGTTCGGCAACGCCTGCGCGGGCGCGCTGGCGTGTGCCCTACCACTGACAGTCACAATCACGTCAGCCACCGGGCTGGCCGTGCAGCCGCAGCTGCACGACACCGGGCGGGGCATGTACGTGGTGACCTATACCGCCCCGGCGGCGGGCCTGTACCGGCTTGAGGTGAGCAGCGGCAAGGTATCGCTGGGGGATAGCCCCTTCTCCTTGACTGTGCAGCCAGACGAGGCGCAGCCGCTGGGCGCGGACACGCCGCCGCCGTGCAAGGTGTCTGAGGGCGCGGTGCCTGACCTGTGCCGCAAGTGGGCGCACATTGCGCAGGAGGTGCGAGCGCGCTTTTTCGCACCACTGCTGCGTGCATCCACGACGCATCATTGACCCTCGGCCCCTGCGCGCTCCTCCAGGCGTTCCGGGAGATCGACGGCGCTGCGGATGGGTTCGACAGCGACGAAGAGCTGTTCGAGACTGCTGAGCAGAAGTACGAGCGCGAGCACCCGGAGGTGCCGGTGGTGCGCAACCTGGAGGACATGTGGATGGTGACCAAGATGGAGCAGCTGCGCAAGAACAAGGAGAAGCAGGCGGCCTGGGATGCCGAGCGTGCGCGCAGACGTGCGGAGCTGGCGTAGCAGCAGACTGACACCACAGCCGCGCCAACGGAGAGCTGAAGAGTACACGACACGGAGGATAGCGAGCGAGTCTAAAACTCTAATGCTGTCCCGCTGTCACTGTTGCTATCCGTCATGCGCTTTCCTCTGCTGCGCCTTCCTCTGGCGCCCCCTCCGCCGCAGCCTCCGCCTGTGGCGCCTCCGGCACGGCCACCATGACCGTGGCAGGTCTGATGAGTCGCCCGCCGATTCTGAAGCCCTTTCGGAACTCCTGAACCACAGTGTCTTCGCTCACATCCGCGCTGGGCTGCCTGCCGATGGCCTCGTGCACGGCGGGGTCGAAGGGCTTGCCTACGGTTTGCACAGCCTCGATGCCCATCTTCTTGAACGTCTCCACCATTTGCTTATACAGCGCCTGGTACGCGCCCTCGATCTTCTTCTCACCCTCCGACTCTGGCTTGATGTACTGTTTGGCAGCCTCGAAGTTGTCGATGAGGGGGATGAGCTCCTCTAGGACCTGGCCCTTGACGCGGTCCCCAATCTCCGTCTTCTCTCGCTCCGTGCGGTTGCGAAAGTTCTGGAACTCCGCGTTCAGACGCAGCAGGCTGTCCTTGCCGCCCTTGACAGTGGCCTCCAGCTCGGCGGAGGCTGCGGCTTGTGCAGCTTCCCGGTCGTGCGCAGCAGCGAGAGACGCGCCCAGGTCAGCCGCCAGCGCGCTCAGCGTCTCCGCGTCCGCGCCCGTCGCAGCCAACGCCTGCAGGCGCTCCAGCGGCGAAGGCGGCGCCGGCTCTAGCGCCTCCTCGCTGCGCAGAGGACAAGTGAGCGCGCGTGGCGGCTGCGCGGGTGACTGCAGCCACGCACCCGCTCCCCTCGCCGTTCCCCTCCGCATCAGCCTCCTCGCTGGCCGCCTGGGCGGCGCGGGTGGAACGCCATGTCAGGAGCGGGAATGAATGGAGAGAGCTGCCTGCTCTTTCCATCCACAAGAAAACTGCTTGCTCGCCGCAAAACCGAGCCACGCACCGCTGCAACAACACGCGCTGCGCAGCCTCCCACGCGACGCGGCGGCTGTGAAACGCGCAGCGCGGTGCGGCGCGCACAGGCGGCGGGCCGGGCAGGCGACGAGCCGTGCACTCGGACGGCAGGCCGAGCCGACGCCGTCAGCGCGCGGCAGAGCAGCGGCGCCTGGCGCATCGTGACGGACGTGTGACGTAACGGAGCAGGCGAGCAGCCGTCGAGCGCGAAATCTTTCACGAACGCCACGTCATATTTCGGGAGGGACGGACCAGCGAGACGCGTGCGAGACGGCGCGAGACGGCGAGACGCAAGCCCTATTGTTGATAGTGGAGAGACGTGCGGTTCCAGGCAGTGGTGGTGATACGCTGCTGGTGGTGGACCAGAAGAAGAGCGGAGGATGGACCGCGCGACCGCCACGAGGCCACTGCGACTCGCTACGTTTCTCTATCGATAGCAGGAGCATGGTGAAGCAGGCACAGGCGCTGTTGCGCGGCCTGGACGGACGCACGCGGTGCCTGAGCTTTGGCGCCCGCGGGCGCGTGCCCTGCCGCGAGGTGCTCTCTGCAGTGGCTGCCGCCTGCGCGCTGCCTGACGGCGCCTTCCTGCTGGTCACCGGCGCTGGCGTGGTGAGCAGCGGCTCTGCGGACCTGGTAGCGTGTGACGGCCTTCTGCCCTCGCTCTCGCTGCTCCTGCCTCTCTGCGGCGGCAAGGCGCGCGCCCCTCCCTCGCGCGCGCACGCTCTGTGAGCCAGCTGACACGCTTGAGCGCCGCAGGGCGGCTTCGGGTCGCTGCTGCGCGGGGCGGGCAAGGGCGGACGCCTCACCGCTAACGACGACGCCTGCCGGGACCTCTCAGGCCGCCGCCTGCGCGACGCCAACGCCGAAGCGAAGCTCAAAGAGTGGATGGTGCGCACGCACAAGCCACACGCCGTTCTCTGCCCTCTGCATCAACCCTAAGCTCAAGACTCCCTCGCTCACAGGCTGGAGCCAAGGAGCGTCAACTGGAAGCGGTTGCCGAGGCGCACATCAAGGCCCAGAGCGCCTCCGCGGCGCAGGCTGGCGACGGCGCGCGCGAGGAGGAGGCGCTGGCGCGTGAGCACGCGCAGATTGTCAGCCGCACGGGCGGCGCCGTCCAGAAGGGGCTGCTGGAGGCGCAGAAGCTGGCGCAGCAGGGCAAGCGCAAACAACAGGCGCAGCAAGAACAAGCGCAGCTGGCTGGAAAGAGGCGGTGCATGTGGGCGCTACCCGGCGAGGCTGAGGATGAGGAGCCGTCGGAGGACGAGGATGAGGGGAAGCCGCTGCCGCTGCCAGAGCGCCAGGCGGCGCCAGCAGAGCAGCAGGCTGCGGCTCAGTCAGCTGCAGTTGAGTACGCAGCGGTGGAGCGCGTGCCCGAGCCTGCAGAAACGCCCAGCGCAGCGCCCGTCGCAGCGCCCGTCGCGCCCGTGGACCTGGGCGCCTTTGGCTGCGCCTCTGAGCTGGAGGCGCTGGGTCTGGAGGCGCTCAAGGTTGAGCTGAGCGTGCGGGGTCTCAAGTGCGGCGGCACGCTGCAGGAGCGGGCGTGGCGCCTCTTTCTGCTCAAGACGCACGCGCTGGAGCAGCTGGACGCCAAGCACAGAGCCAAACCTATGAAATGACAGCTGCGCTCGACGCGTCTCGCTTGCTCTTGGGCACACGAACGACGTGACTGTGCTTCCACGCTTGTGCATTCCACACGGACAGCGCGTTGATGCGGAGAGGCTGCGTTGCTGCTGCGCGCCCCCGGCCATTCGTCCGTTGCGCGCTGGGTGCCGCGCTCAGTCGAACATGGACATGCCGCCAAAGTCCTCCTCCTCCTCCTCCTCCTCCTTGGGCGGGGGCGCAGCCTTGCCGGCCGGCGCAGCCGCAGCCGCGGCGGCGGGCGCGGCCGCGGCCGCGAACGCGCCCGGGTTGGCCAGGTAGTCCTTGACCTTCTGGGCCAGAGGGAACGTGTACTCTGTCTCCAGCGACACCGCCAGCAGGTTCTTGTAGCTGTTGACGATGCTGTGGGGCACGCTGGCCAGAGTGGGGAAGTTGGTGGCCAGAGACAGCGCAGCGATGTTGGCCACGCCCGCCGAGAAGGCTGCCAGGATCACAGAGTCGTTGATGTCCAGAACCTCCGGAGCGTACACGTTGCCGCTGTCGTACACGTGCACCACCTTGAGGCCGTAGCTGAAAGGGCTGATCTTGAGCTTGGCCAGCAGCGCAGCCTCCGAAGTGCCTACCTTGTCGCCAGCCTTGATGAGGTGCACGTCGGCCACGATCTCCACGGCGCCCTTGTTGATCTTGGTGGCAATGTTGAGCACCTGGAAGAAGTTGGTCTGGCTGGGGTCCATGCCGGTTCCGCCGGCAGGCACAACGACGTCCACGGGCGCAATGGCACCGACACGAGCCGGCGCAGGCACCTTATACGCCAGGATGGCGTCGCGCAGCTCAGACAGGTCTGCCTCGGTGAAGATGACGCCCACGTTGCCCACCAGCAGCTCGGAGAGGGCCTGGGGAGGAGGAGCGTGAGCGCGCTAGGTTTCGCGAGACGGACTCACGGACGCGCCAGCCACTCTTCGTTGCCCGTGCGCTTGGCGTGCTCCTTGATGGAGCGCTTCATCATCGTGTTCTTGCCCATCAATACCACGGAGTCGGGGCGCAGGCCCTGCGCGAGAGTGGCGAGGTCAGACTCCAGGTTTAGGGTTTGGCTGCCGCCGTCGCCCGCCGACGCGCGTGGCCCGCTGTGCCACGCCAGCAGCGAGCTGCAAGACGCCGCGTGCCTTGCGGATCATCATGAGCTGGTTGGAGCCCACGTTGTCGGCGTGCACCACGATCGCCTTGCTGTACTTGTCCAGGTACGAGCACAGCTGCGCAGGCACGCGTCAGCTGAGCGGGCTGGGTTGCAGTGGCCCGGAGCGCTGCTGGCACGTGCCTTGGCGTCGTACTTCTCCTTCTTGACCATGCGCGACATGGCTGCGGGACGGTGTTGGAAGCGGGAGGAGCTTGGGCGAACGACGGGACCAGACGCTACTGAGAGCGAAAGGCGACACGCGGCGTGTCTTTATCCCAAAGTGTCGTTCTGAGACACGAGGAAGGCGGAGGTCGCTTGTCTGCAGCCAACAACGACTGTACGACGCTACGACGACGCGATAAGTCCAAGTTGTCGTACGAATCACTTCAAGCCGCCACTTGTGGCCTCTGTGCGCGCTGGGGCGCTGCTGAGGCGTTGCTGGGGCGCGCGTAATGAGCCGGGATGTAGCCGCAGCCGCGCCCGCCCCCGCACCTGCGACCCTCGACGACTCCACGCTCGCCTCTGCGCTCTGCTCTTACTTCCGGGACAGCCGCGAGGAGGCGGAGGCGGACCCGCTGCAGGCGCGAGCGCTTCAGAGCGGCATGCTCTGTTCTGAGCTCTCTGACAATGCCTGCTCCCTGCTGCTCCCTGCTCCCAGGGCATGTGGCTGGAGGGCGACTCATTGGCGCCCTTCGTTGTGACGCCTATGGCGCACGTGTTCCGCGCGCTGGAGCTCGCTAACGTCAGGTCAGAAGACACGCTCCTGGACGTGGGCTGCGGAGACGGCCGCGTCGTGGTTGCTGCCGCCGCGCTGCGAGGTGCCACCGCAAGG
>Ga0208951_1000605_pt1 | contig 16486 bp, 11 predicted proteins | sample GreLakmeMI27MSRF_FD_187702 | JGI IMG/M metagenome (GOLD analysis project Ga0208951, IMG submission 187702) | Freshwater lentic microbial communities from great Laurentian Lakes, MI, USA - Great Lakes metaG MI27MSRF (SPAdes) | ecosystem: Environmental > Aquatic > Freshwater > Lake | place: Great... | reverse complement strand
ATGTCGTGGCACGCAGCCCTCAGCGACGCGTCGCCAGTGGCTGGAGTAGCCAGCGTGGTCCGTGGCGTGGCGAAGGGAGTGGTGGAGGGAGAAATGCTCGCCAGGACTCGACGTGGCGTCTCCTCTCCAGGTGCCGGCCAGGGGCTGGCCTGCGACATGGCGTTCGGTGTGTCTCACGCAGTCGACAGCGCGATAATTTGTATGCTGTGCCGATGACGTGGCAGTACGGCGAATTTTAGAGCGTGCGCCCCCGTTGCTGCTGCCACGCCCGTGTCGCTGAGCGGTGAGCGTCGTGTGGTGTGCGGCAACCGCGATACACGCAAGGCCGAAGCTGCCTTCTGTGTTGTTGTCGTCCCCTTTTTTGTCTGTCTTACCCGAGGGACGTCCAACCCAGGCGCGCGCCCGACGCTCCCCGGCGCCCGGCAGCGCCGCGCAGCCGGCAGCAGGCATATGAGTGCGGGGACCGCAGTTGCGTCGCCCTGGGATGCCTGTGCGCTCCTCCCGCCACCCGCATTTATATGAACGTGCTCACACTCACACTTCACTCTACTTACTTCGCGCATTCTCTCTGCAGAGCCCGCCATGGAACGCGGACGGTTGGAGCTTATCCTGGGCCCGATGTTCAGTGGCAAGAGCACGGAACTTCAGCGCAGGCTGCGGCGTCACCAACTAGCGGGAGCCTCAACACTCGTCATCAAATTCAGCGGCGACACACGCTACGACAGTGTCGCCGGCGCGCAGGCTGTGGTGACGCACGATGGGCGCGCTGCGAGTGCGCATGCCACAACCACGCTGGCTGACGTTTATCACCTTGTGAAGAGTGTGTCAGTGGTGGGCATCGACGAGGGGCAGTTCTTCGATGATGTCGCTCTCGCGGAGTCCTGGGCGAGCGCAGGCAAGACCGTGATCGTCGCCGGCCTGGATGCGACATTCGAGCGCACGCCGTTCTTGTCTCTCCTGAATTTGGTTTCTCGCGCAGAGTCGGTGACCAAGCTCACGGCCGTCTGCTCGCACTGCGGTGCCGATGCCTCTTTCACGCACCGAAAGCTGCCGACCGTCTCTGGCGCTTCGCTGATTGGAGGTGCAGAGGCCTATGAGGCCATGTGCCGCCAATGCCACGCCGCCGCCAATCTGCCTGCACCTGTCGTGACGCCTGCGGTGCCCGCGGCGGTGCTGCAGCCCCGCTCCGCGCTCGCATCGCCCTCTAAGAAGGCGCGCAGCACCATCACTGTCTCAGGGTTGAACGAGCTACGCTGAGACGGGATTCTGGCAAACACATAGAGCTCTACAAGATGCAACACGGCTAAGCCGACTCAGCCGTCGTTCCTCGCAACTGTTGGTTGAGAGAATGCATCGTCTTACGCACATCGTCTCGCTCGGCACTGTGTCGGGCTGTCTGAATTACAGAGTTACCTCCTCGGCACTGTCGTACACTCGGATGCCGATTTGCTTGCCGCTTCGTCGATCCTATAGCTACCGATATGTGCTGATGTCACCCGAGCCGGCGAGCGCAGAGCTGTTCGGCGTGCGCTTGCGCGTTGAGTCGGACGTGGGCCTGGCCGAGGCGGGTCGTCTCTGGCCGCTCACGGCGCACCTGGCGCGATTTGTCGCGGCCGAGTTTCCGCCGCCGCACGGGCTAAGCGGGCTGCATACGTTGGAGCTCGGCGCTGGCACGGCTGCGCTCTCCTGTGCGCTCGCACTTGCCTACCCGCACGCTGCTGTTGTCGCCACAGACCTGCCTGTTGTATTGCCGCTCATGCAGCGCAACGTGGCGCTGAACGGCCTCTCAGGGCGTGTGGTCGTCGCACCTCTGCCCTGGGGAGACTGCAATGCTTTGGCTTGCTTGTTCAGCTCTGGCACGGCTGACGTGGTGCTCTGTTGCGAGTGCTTGTATTGGGGGGGCTGGACGCTGCTGGAGGAGGACACGCGCGAACTGCTGCGATCCTCGCTGCTCACTGTCTGCAATCAGCACACCCGTTGCGTCCTGGGCTTCACCGTGCGAGACGCTGGACGTGAGCTGGGCTTCGTGCGGCGGTTGGTCGAGCAGGACGGCTTCCACGCGCGGTGCGTTTGTTGTTCAGGCTTGCGCTGGGCACGTGTCCTGACTCCCGCCTCAGCGCTGCGCCGGATAGCACGTTATGGTCGAAGGCAGTCGAGAACGACGTTGTTTTGATATTGTTGACGCGACAGCAGATGCCGGTTGGACCAGGGTAAACCAGCTGCCAGTGCAACTGCCTCGGGGCGGGTTGCCTCGAGCGGTGCGTGAACCTCTCTCTAGTGGTAGAACCTTCCCTTCTGCTCCCATCGCGCCGCGTGTGCCAGGCGCTGTGGGTGCAGGCGCGAGCCGGTGAGCTGCGAGCGGAGGGATGCGCCTCAGGTGGCCAGGCAAAGGCATCGGCACTGCGGGCGCAGGCGCTGTGCTGCTGTGCATCGCTCTCGCCATCGCGGGCGCGGCGCCGGCGTCCGGCGCCGCTCTTGCGACGCGCGATGGCGCATTGGAGACGAGCAGCAGTAGCAGTAGCAGCAGCAGCGAGTGGTGGTCGACGTCAGATGACAACTCGGGCCCGACCCCTGAGCTCTGGCTCCCCTCTGAGAGCGCCGCGTCCGTGTCCACCGGCAGCGTGGAGCTGGGCGGGTCTGGATGGACGCTGAAGAGCACGCTGTTTCTGGACCGCTACGACTGGCGCACGCAGCAGCTCACGGGCTGGGATCCGTCCAGCTCGCTGAAAGAGCTGACGGCTGCGATGGCCGGCGCGTTGGGCGTCGAGGCGGATGGCGTGGTGCTGGGCAAGGCGGAGTGGACGCAGCACGGCTGGAGGTGCTCTGTGACGGTGCTGGGCGGCGCTGCGGATGAGGCCGCGCGCGCGCAGGAGGTCGCCGACCTGCTGATCAGCGAGGCGACTGCGAAGGCGATGCGACGCGCGACGTCCTTCTATCTGTGTCGCGTGGGCGATTGCATCGCTGTGGATGTGCGCCTCGAGCCGGCGCTCGCTCTTGCGGCGATGGAGCAGGGCACTCCTGTGCGACGCGTGGCCCTCGACAGCTTCCAGCTGCCGTACCCGTTGGAGGACCAACAGCCTGCCGACGTGACCAACGTGACCCGGAGCTGCGGCAACTGGACGCTCTTCAACAGCACCGACAGCACCTTCAACAGCACCAGCAGCTCCGACTTCGTCAACTGCACCGCCGGCAACGGGACGCAGACCAATGGGACTGATTGGCAGAATATACTGCTGTCTCCGCCGCCTCCGAGCCCACCGATGCCGCCACCCCTGCCGCCTCCAAACCCACCAAGCCCGCTACCTCCGATGCCGCCATCGCCGCTTCCTCCGCTGCCGCCATCGCTACCGCCGCCGAGCCCGCCGATGCCGCCCTCACCAGCGCCACCAAGCCCGCCCGGCAGCTCGGTGCAGCAGCTGGTATCCGCCGCGCTGACACTGAACGGGATGAACGTCAGCTCCTTTGGAGCTTCCGAGCAAACGGCCTTCGTCGGCGCCCTGGCTGCTGAGTTCGGAGTGCTGGAGTCTGCTGTCAACATCACCAGCCTGGTTGAGTTGTTTGATGCCTCACCGAGTCGACGCTTGCTGCAGGTGAACGCAGTGACCGGTTTGACGGTCGCATTCACGGTCCTGGCGGAATCGCTGGACGCCGCGAACGCCCTGGTCTCTTCCATTCTCGGTGTGGCGAGCAGCTCCGGGTTCTTGTTGGCGCTGCAGAGCAGCGGTATGCCAGTCCGCAGCCTTCTTCTCGCGCAGTCACCCACGATGACAGCTCTATCAACAAGCACGCCGCCTCCGAGCCCGCCGATGCCGCCACCTCCGCCGCCTCCCAGCCCTGCACCACTGGTCACCGGTTGCGTCGTGGCCATTGTGGTGCGCGGCATCCGGAGCGACGATGTGACTCCGCTGGTTTCGCAAGCCTTCATCGCCGCGCTCGCGTCTGCGCTGCAGCTCAGCAGCACGTTCATCGCAGTCGAGGAGGTGATGGGCGTGCTGGCCCCTTTGGCGCTCTTCAGCCGCCGCAAACTGCAGACCTTGACCCGGGCGACGGTGTTAGTTGTCTCCCTCTCAAGCGACGCGGGCTGCGCTGCGCTGGACGGTGCGGTTTCCAGCGGCTCCGCTGGCCTGCTGGCGGCGCTGCCCGGCTCGCTGGATGTGGCTGTCAGCACTCAGCCATTGGTGCCGCTGTGCGCTCCCGATGAGCTCCTGGCGGCCGTGTCGAAGCTCATCCTGGTGATGGGCATTCCACACGTGATCAGCATGTTTGCGCTGGGCGGACTCGTCGTCTTCGACTGGGCCAAGCAGCAGGCGGCGCTGGCGGCACTCTCCCCAGCTCCCGCCCCCGCGCCTGCACCCGCACCGCTTGCTGGCGCTCCGGCGCCAGAGCAGCTGCGCCAGCCTACGCCGATTGCACCGCCGCCACTATCGCAGCCTGCGCGCGCGTCGCCGCCACCACCGCCTCGGCTGACAGCCTCTGCACCACCACCGTCAGATGCGTCGACGATGCCACCGCCTCTTAGGGGCAACGTTTCTGAGCTGGAGGGCCCGCCCGGTAGCATCGCCGAGCTGCCTGCTGTCCTGCCGCAGCCCCCGCCGTCGTTGCCAATCAGTCTGACGCCAAGTTTGCCGGCAACTCAGGCCCCGGGGGCGGGTGGGCAGCAGACTGACCTTGCGCTGGGCCTCGGCATCGGTCTGGGCGGCGCATCCCTGGTGGCAACGGTCGCTGCGTGGAGGATCGTGGCGCGCCGCGCGCAGCTCCAGAGGGAGGCTCGTAGTCAAGAGGTTGCGCCGGCAGAGCATGCCACAGCGCGTCACGAAGATGTGCACTGCTGGAGGTCCGGGGCGAAGAGCCAGGAAGAGCCTGAAGGAACATTTCCCTGATTTTGTAACTTATGTCCAGCTAAGTACCAAGCATTGCAGCGCGCTCAGAGCGCGCGGTTGACAGCCAGCAGGGAGCTGTTCCGTTCCCGTGTTCGTCCTTCGCCTTCGTCGTCGGACGTACAACAACGACCCACCCCGCCTTTACGGAATTCGATACGCGCCCTCCGTCTCCTATGCAATAATGAGCGCCGCACGCTCCTGCGAGCGACGCAAGGCTGTGCGCATCGCCGCGTCATGGGTCGATCTGCGGGAGTGTCTGCGCATGGAGGCCGCGGCGGAGGTCGCGAAGACGCGGCCGCCCTTGCAGCCCACGGGCGCGCGCAGCCGATACGTGACGTTGCCTGCTGCGATGGTCAAGCCGTGTGCTGAGCCGGACGCGAGGCTGGAGGTTGAGGAGGCTGACGCAGTTTGCGGTGGGAGGATGCGCCTGCCGCGAATAGGCGTCGCCTTCCAGGCCACTAAGCTGCCCAGCTATGCACCTCGGTGCGCTCACGCGCTGCTGGGCGTACGGCCTGCTGGTACCGCAGTGCACGCTCGCAGTCTCTTTCTTACTTGAGTCTCTCTCGCTGGTGCAGCGAGCGGCTTGCTGCCAGCTCGTCCGAGCGCACGGAGGAGGACCCCGCCCACGCAGCCGCGCAGGCGCGTGAGCGTCCGCTGCGCTGTGCCCGCTGCGTGTAGCTCTGAGCCATCTCGTCGCGCTGCTCTCACCCCTTCCCTCCAGCCCTCCGCCGCAGCAGCCTTTGCGCCAGAGACTGACGGTCATGCGCCCGGCCCCAGCTGCGCTTCCTCGGCCGCGTCGCTGCCCGAGTGCTTCGCCGCGCTTCGCAGGCCTCTGAGGGACACCCCCGCGCGCGTGTGCGCCTTGGCTGCCGCGCTGACGGCGCTGCTGGAGGGCCGCGTGGACGTGCAGCTGCTGCCGCGCCTGGAGTGGCTGCTTTCTGAGGCTGTTGCTAGGGAGTATCCTGGCCCCTCGCAAGCATGGCTGCGGGACGACGCGCAGCCGGCGGGGCCGCCGCAGGAGGACACGCTGTACGAGCTGCAGAAGGTGCGCGCACGGCGCTCGCGACGCGCTCTGCCACAGAGCGTCTGACTTGACCCCCCTTCCCACCCACCCTTGCCGCCTCTCTGCTGCAGCTCAAGGCGCTGCTGCTGCGCGTCCTGGAGCAGCGCCCATCCCCCGAGTCGCCGCAGGAGGCTGAGTGCTGCGCCGCGCTGCGCCTGCTGCCTTGCTTCTTTGCCGCGTGCACGCGCTGTCGCCAGCCGCAGGTTGCGCAGGAGGCGTTGCGGCTGGCGGGCAACACGCGCTGGCCCGCCAGCGCGCCCATGATGCAGCACCTGCTGGCCGCGCTGCTGGAGGCGCCCGCGCCGGGGGAGGAAGGGGGCGCAGCCGCAGCTTTGCGCGCCCGGGTGGGCCGCGCAGCCGCCCTGTGCCCCGCCGCGGCGCTCCTGGCCGCCCGCCTGGCAGCCGTGTGGGCGGCGCGCGCGGATGCGGATGCCCCGGGCGGCGGCCGCGGTGGTGCGCCCGCAATCAACCCGGGGGCCTCTGCAGCCGCCGCCTACGCAAAGCTCGCATGGGAGGCGTGCGTCGCCGCCGCTGCCGCTCCGCCGTCCCCACGCGCCTCGCCGGCGCTGGGCGGTATCGTGGCGTCGCTGCGGCGCGACCTGCTGGGCGCTGCGGGGTGCGCCTCGAGCCTCTCCGCCCTGGCAGCCCCCCACGTGCGCCCGGGCAGCCCCGCCGCGCTCGCCGCCGCCGCCGCCGCCGCGCTGCTGGCGCTGCCCGGGGGCGCGGGCGAGCAGCTGCTGAGCGCGCGGCTGGCGGACGTGGCTGCGGCGGAGGCGCTGCCCGGGCTGCTGGCGCACGCCGCGCGATGCGGCCTGGCGCCGGCACTTGCCGACGCGGCGCTGCGCTGGTTCGACGCCGGCGCGGGCGACGCGGCCAGCTGCGCGCGCAGGCACCTGGGCGCGGCGGTTCTGCAGCGGCTGCTCTGGCTGGAATGGCGCCCAGCAGGCGGCGCCTCCCCGGCCGCGCTGCTGGCGCACATGGTGCGCCACGCGGAGCGAGTGCCGCTCATGGTCGCGTGCGCGGAAGCGCTGCATGCGCGGCCGGCGGGCGGACCGCCGCCACAGGGGGTGGGTCCTCTCGCAGCGGAAGCCGCAGCCATCCTCTGTCACCGCTCCGGCGCGCTGCCCGCCCACGCCCGCTGCGCTGAGCGCGCGGGCGCGGCGCTGGGGGCGCTGTGCGCTGCGGAGGGCGAAGCCGCGGCTGAGCAGGCCGCCGCTGGATGCTGCGCTCTGCTGCTCAGCCTGGAGACGCCGGACCACGCCCTCGCTGCCGCCACGCACGCGCTGTGCGCTATGACGGCGGGCAGAGCGGACGCGTGCCCCGCCTCCGCGCGGGCGCTGCAGGCTGCCGCCGCGCGCGCCCCCGCAGTCGCCTGGCCGGCGCTGGCCAGCCTCCTGCGCCACGGCGGGGCGCCCGCCGCCACCCGCGCAGCCCTGACCGAGCTGGCGGCGCGCACGGTGGAGTCGGGCTTCTGCAGCGGCGAGGGCGAGGAGACGGCGGTGGCGCTGGCGCTCGCGGCTGCACAGGGGGGTGACTCTGGCCAGCCCTCCTGGCTGGGCGCTTGCGTCACCTGCCTGCTCCTGGGCGACTCGCCGCATGCGCTGCGCGTGGGCGCGGCCGTCATGCGCGCCGCCACGCAGGCGGGCGCGGCCCTGGCTGCGCTGGGCGTGTCCCAGGCCGGCGCCGCCAGCTGGACGGGGACGGGCCCCCTCCTGCTCACCATCCTGGAGGCGGTGGCAGACCTGCTGGTCACGCCGCTGGCGCGCGGCGTGACGGCGCCGGCGCTGGCGCAAGCGCGCCAGGCGGCCCGCCCCGCAGCCGCCACGATGTCGCTGCACGCGCGCCTCGCCGCCCTCCTGCGCGCCGCCGGCTGCCCGCCGCCGCGCCTCTTCGCCAGCGTGTCCTCCGCGGCGCTGGACGCGCTGCTGGAGGGCGCGGTGGGCGGCGGCGTGTGCGGCGGCGGCGACTCGCTCTCAGAAGCTGAGGTGGCCGCTTTGCTGTGTCTCGAGGCGGCCTCGCGCGCGGAGGCGCGTCGGGCGTGCGTGCAAGATGCGGTGCCCGCGTGCGCCGTGGACGGGCCCGGGCAGCGCCCCGCCGCGGCCGTGGGCACGTCGGCGCTCCGCTCCCGCCTCCACTCTGCGCTGGCGCTGCGCCTCTGCATCGCGCTGCCGCCCCCGGCGCTGGAGCCCCACGCGCAGCAGGCGCTGACCAAGAGCGCCGCGGACGTTCTCGCCTTGGCCGGCGGCGCGCTGGGCAGCCCGGGGCGCAGGGCCGCTTCCCCTGCTGCTGGCGCGCCGGGGCCGCTGCAGTCGCCGCCTCCGCGCCGCGGCCGCCGCGCATCGGAGGTGCCGCTCCCGTCGGGCGCGGGCGAGGGGCACGGCTCCCTGGCTGATGCTGTGGGCGCCGCATGCGTGATGACTGACGCGGCTCCGGGCACGGCCATCGCACCGCTCCCGCCCGCCACCGCCTGCCGCGCCGCCGCGCTGCGTCTGCTGTGCGCCTCCGTGGGCTGTGCTGCCGCGCGCGCGCGCGCTGCGCTTGCCTCCCCCCTCCCGGGCCCCAGCGCCGACGGCGACGCGTTGGGCGCCCTCTGCGCCGCCGCCGCGCCCGCGCAGCACGCGGTGGCGGTCATGCAGAGCGCGCTGAACTGCAGCCACCCGGGCACGGGCGCGGGCGCGTTCAGCGCACTCAGGGCGGTGCTGCCCCGCGCCCCAGTCGCAGCGTGCGCACTCCTCGTGGCGGCACTCATGCGCGGAGATCTCGCCTCCCCCGCATCCCCAGCCGCCGCCGCCGCCGCCGCCGCCGCTGCCCAGCTGGTGCCCGCGTACGCGGAGCTGCTGGAACTGCTGCTCTCGTCCCCGGCCGCGGCGGGCGAGGGCGTCGCGGCAGCCTCCCGCGGGCCCGGCGAGGCGGCGGGGCGGGTGGCGGCGCGCCTGCTGCTTTGGGCGCTGGCTCGGGGCTGGCCGGGCCAAGGGGCGGACAGGGACCCCCGCCCTGCTGGCGCCATGCTGCGCCTGCTGCTGGGTGACGCGGACGCCCCAGGACTGCTGGCGCCGGGGGAGCTGGCGCTGCGTCGCCCGGGCGCCTCGGCGCTGGCGCACCTGGTCAGCGGCGAGTCGGGCGGGGAGGAGTGCGCTGAGGCTGAGCCTGAGCCGCAGCCCCTGAACGCGCTGCAGCTGGGCGCGCTGGCGCTCGCAGCGGCGTCATCGGCCGCGCACGCAGCCTGCGAGGAGGAGGAGGGCGGCGCTGCGGCTCTCTGCGCCGCGGTGGAGGTGGATGAGGGGTGCTGTGTGCGCTTCGGAGGCGACGCAGACGCTCGCGCAGCCGCGCTCACAGCGCTCATGTGCCACGTCACGCAGTGCCTGCGCGACCACCCCGCGCCGCGCGCAGGCCTGGGCGAGTGGGCGGGCGCGCTGGATGGGTGCGCCGCCGCGGTGCGCCGCATCGCAACCGCACACGCGCGCAGCTTGGCGGACCCGCAGGCGGACCCGCCCACGCTGATGCGCCACCCAGCCGCCGCGTCGCTCTACCGGGACGCAGCCGTGCGCGCGCTGGCGGCGGCGGCGGCGGCGGCGCTGAGCTGCGCCGCGCCCCTCCTCGCAGCACAGCCGCTGCCGCGGCTACAGCCGGAACCTGCAGCCTGCGCGGACGGCGCGGCTGTCGCGTCGCCGCTTTTCGCGGCCGGGGAGGGGCAGGAGGAGCTGCTTCCGCTCACTGCGGTTGCGCTCCACTCCGCCGCCATCCACCTGGCGGCCGCCTGCGCGCGCGCGGGCGGGGCTGCGGAGGCTGTCGCGCTGCACGCCTCCGCCTGTGCGCTGGCGGAGGGCGCCGCCTGTGCCGCGCGGGGCTGGCGCGCAGCCTGGGGACCCGCCGCCCCGCCAGCCACGGCTGACACAGGCCGCCTGTCCGCCCCGGCGGCCGCGCTGTGGCGCCTGGGCGCCGGCGAGCGCGCAGCCGCGGGCGCGTCGCCGCATCGCCGACGCAAGCGCTCCAGAGGGGCGCCTAAGGGCGGGCGAAGGCTCAGCGCCGCCTCGTCTCACGGCGCATCCGCCCAGCGCCCCCCATTCTCTGGCGCCAAGGCTGCCAAACGCCTGCGCTCCTCTACCGGCCATGCCTACATCGACGCGTGTGGGGAGCACGACGACAGTTGGGAGGACCTACGTGACTTCATCGTTGTGAAGCAGGGGCGCGACTACGGCGCTGTGCTGGCCCGGGGGGGGCACCAGGCCTCCGCCGGCGGCACCGCTCGCGGCAAGCGCCAGGCGGACGCAGACGCAAACGAGCAAGAGTCGGATGAGGAGGAGGAAGAGGAAGAGGAGCAGAAGCCACAGGAGTGAAGTGACAAAATGACAAGTTGCTTCGTTTGCTTCTTAGCTGGCTCTTGTACGTGGCTCTTCTCCTTCTTCCAGGCGGCTCAGGGGTCTCTGAGCTGCGCGCAGGTGCTTGCCTTTTATGTGGGGCTGAGACTATGATGGTTGTGTGCAGTGAGCCAGTTGATATCAGATGCTGGCCAGCCGGAGTCTAGGGGTTCGTCGCCTCCACCGCGTTTTTCTAGTTTGCACCTCCTCGCTATAGCTGCGTCTATCTGGGCGTTTGTGTTATAGTAGCCCACGTCCGATCACAAAATGACAAGTGAGTGCGGACTGCTGCAACGGCGCGTGTTCTATGCATGCGTTCGTCGCGAATCTCTGCGTGGTACGGTTTCTTCAGTGACGTGGCATGTGCATCCGTCATGCGTCATCGCAATACCCCCGGCTCGTCACGATATGTCTCTTGCGGCGAGCTCCAGCTTCGCTGGCGTGCGCGTGAGCGCCAAGCCCGCGCAGCGCAACGCGCGCCACGCGGCGGTGACTCGCGCGTCGGATGACAAGCCCGTCGCGACCGGCGCACCGCGGTCGAAGGAGAGCCTGTACCTGGGCGGCATTGGCGCCAGCGAGCAGTCTCTGACGTACCTGACCGGCAGCCTGCCGGGAGACTACGGGTGCGCGGCGCAAGTGATATGATATCGCTGCTCCGGTCGCGGCGCGGCTGACGGCCCTCGCCCTCGCTCAGCTTCGACCCGCTGGGTCTGCTGGACCCGCGCGAGAGCGGCGGCCTGGTGACGCCCCAGTGGCTGGGCTACGCCGAGGTGCGAGCACATCTGCCCGAGGAGGGGACCTCGCAACGGCCTGGCCTCGCACCGGACTCGCGCGCACACAGCAGCTGCAGCGGTCCCGGGCGGAGGGCCTGCTGCCGGGCGCGTTCCGCTGCGCTGCGCTGTGGCGAGGGGCGGTAGAGGGAGTTTGAGCGCTGTCGCTAACGCCCCCGCTGCAGGTCATCCACGGCCGCTGGGCGATGCTGGGCGCGGCTGGCTGCGTGACGCCCGAGATCCTGGGCAAGGCCGGCATCATCCCCGCTTCCACGGGCGTGGTGCGCCCCTGATCCGCTCGCTTGTGCATTGCGGCCCTAGCGTTATCCGTGCAACCTGCTCACCGCCAAGTGGCGCTGGCGGTCCGCCCGCCGCTGCGAGTGTGCCCGCACGTGTGCCTGTGCTCACGCCACGTTGCCACGTTGTCTCAGGCCTGGTTCCAGTCTGGCGTGATCCCGCCGCTGGGCGCACCCGAGTACTGGACTGACGCCTACACGCTGTTCCTGTCTGAGCTGGTGCTGATGGGCTTCGCAGAGACGCGGCGGCTGCAGGACTACCGCAAGTCGGGCAGCCAGGGCGAGCAGTTCTTCCTGGGCCTGGAGGCAGTGTTCAAGGGCACCGAGGGCCAGCCCGCCTACCCCGGCGGCCAGTTCTTCAACATGGCTGGCCTGGGCAAGACGGAGGCTGAGATGAAGACGTTGAAGACCAAGGAGATCAAGAACGGTGCGCCGCGCTGCAAGCCCGCAGGCACCTCGCTGCGCTCTGACGCGATCTGGCGCAGGTCGCCTGGCCATGCTGGCCATGCTGGGCTTCTTCATCCAGGCGAGCTTCACGGGCGCGGGCCCCATCGACAACCTGCTGGCGCACCTGTCCAACCCGACGGGCGCCAACATCCTCACCACCTTTAGCAACATGCGCTAGGCGTGCCGCAAAACATCTGTGCGTGTCAATCGCGAGCCGCACAGTCGCGAAACACCCGTACAGTGGCAACTACCACAGGCAGCGGTGCACGGTGGTCGGTGGTCCAGCGCCGTCCAGCCGTCCAGCATCGATTGCAAACTTTCCACCCTCGCCTGCTCTACCCACTGCTGCGCGGGCTGGATAGCGTCAGGCGTGCGCTCCCACCTGCCCGATACGCGGTTTGGCTCAACCCAGCGCAACAAAACGCCTGCTGACCTAGCTCCGTAGTGCGTTGCCACGCGACTGTGCGCCCCCAGAGAAGCGCCAAACATGACGCCCTTGGCGCCCTTGACGCTGCCAGTCGTGCTGCAAGCGCTGGCTACTGCTGGTGTAGGGCTCGAGGCTGCGCCCCTATCTGCTTCTGCCTGCTCCGTGCTGCCCGTGCTGCTGCAAGCGCTCGTGGTCACCGCAGCTGCCACGGAGGAGGCTTCGGTGGTCTTGCTTGGGGTTGAGCCACTGCAAGCTGCGACGCCCTTGTCACCCGGCTCCCCCTCACGGCTCCTCGGCTTCCACCCAATGCGGGAATTCGCCAGTCTGACCGCCGGCTACGCCGCCTGCGAGTCGGAGCACCTCGCCTTCCCCTTTGTGGTGCGGGGCTGCCTGGACTTTGGCGCCAGCGCTCCCGAGGCCTCGCTCCGCTCGCTGCTGCGCCTGGAGAAGGAGGTGAAGGGCTATCGGGAGTCGGACGGCACCTTCGCATACATGACTGGCCGCGATGCGTTGACGGCTTGGCTTGCCGAAGCGCTGGACATGAACGTGATTGACGCTACCGTCGAGCGGGGAAACAGCCTGCGCCCGGCCGCAATGCAGGCGGTGCCTGGCGTGGAGGATGTGAACCCGCGGCTGCTGCTCGCCTATGTGCTGTCCCCGATGACCACCCCGATCCCTGGCACCTGCGGCTCGCTCCATGTCGATCCACCGCTCGGAGGGGGGTGGCAGTGGCTCTGCGTGGGCCAGAAGACCTGGTTCTGCATCGACGACACGGCGCATGCGTTCAGCAGGGCGGCATGCAGAGCTCACGCTAATCCGCCAGACATGGCCGCAGTAGCAGTTACCGCTCGAGTGCTTACCGCCACCATCTCCGCAGGCGACTTTCTTTCATTCCCGAAAGACTGGCCTCATGCGGTGATAACGCACCAGAAGAGCTTGGGGCTCAGCGGTTACATGTGCTCTCCAACGCCTTGGCCAGACGCAACAGTTCCAAAGACGCAGTGATGTGTGGAACACGCGAGAAGCTGCCGCATCGTCTGACCTTGTCTGCGGCGGGTTGTGTTCTGCGCTGCCTCAGGCGTCCTTAGCCGCTGCACTCCTGGTGGCCCAGCGCCCTGGCTTCTTGTTGGCCTGTGCGAGGGCGTCACACGCGGGCGCATCGCACGCCTGAGCAGCATTGAAAACACACCTCTTTGGTCGCAGTCGCGGAAGCCGCGCGAGTGCGCACCACCGTGCGGGTGGGCTCCGGCTGCGCCTGCTCCTCCGCACGCTCAGGCGCCGCCGCAGCGACAACCACATCCAGCTCTGCCTTCTTCTGCGCAGGCGGCGCCGCGGGCGGCTCCGAGGCGAGGAAGGCCTCCACTTCCACCTCCGCCTCTGCGGCAGCGGCGGCAGGAGGCACCACCTGGCCCTGCTGGAATGCCGCCTCGCCGCCCATCGGCGCGATGCCCGCCGGCTCCCCCGCGGGCAGCGCCAGGCCCGCCGCCAGCAGCGCGCGGCGCAGCGCTTCGTTGTGCTGTCGCGCTGCATCGCGCTGCGCCAGAGTCTCGTCCAGCCGCTCCTGCAACTCCTCTAGGCGCTCAACCTTGCGGCGGCGGCTGCGGCGCGCGGACTCGCGGTTGGAAAGCATGCGCCGGTGGCTGAACAAGGGTGAGGGGGAAGTCAGTCAAGAGAGAGTGCAGAGAGGACTGACCTGAGCGAGACGCACCGCCGCGGGTCCTGGCGGTCGCCCCGCCCCTCCTCGCCCTCCTGCTCGTCGCTGTCGCTGCCAGAGCCGCCCTGCACGCTGTCGCCGGTGGCGCCCGTGGTGCCGGTGGCGCCTGGGCCGTTGCTGGCGGCTGCGCGCGTTCGCTTGCGCGGCTGGCTGCGCTGCGGGGAGGTGACCCGCCCCCCGGGCGTGCCCGCCGTCGGCGCCGGGGCGGCGACTGCCGCGGCCCCGCCCTGCGGCTCGCCTAGCAGGCGCGCAGTCTCCGCAGCAGCCACAGCCTTGGCGGAGGCTGTGCGCGCGCGGGCGGGCGAGGAATCGTCGGGCGGCAGACCCGCATGAGCTGCAGCCAGAGGCGCTGCGGCGGGGGGTGGGAGGTGGGCCCGCGCCGCTGCCGCTGCGCCCGAGTTTGCCGCCACGATTGGGCGCAGGTCCATCATGATGGCCTGGGACAAGCTGGTGGGGCGCGCGGGCTGCAGGGCGGGCGGGCTGAAGGGCGTGGTTGGCACGCCGGCCAGCACCGTCGGCGCCACCGACACCGCAGCCGGGCGCATCATGAACTGGGGCACGGCCGGCGCCATGGCCCATTGCTGCGCCGACTCGCCCGCGGGCAGGGCCGGAATCCAGCTGGGAGCGGAGAACTGCCAGGCCGAGGCCGAGGTTTCCAGCGTGTGCTCGCCTGCGTCGAACGTTGCTCCGCCGCCGCCCGCGCTCCACAGGCGCAGCAAATCTTCCGAGGAGCGCGCGGAGGGGAAGAGCAGCGGCTCAGGGACGGGGGCCAGCGGTGTGGGGTTCATCGCCACCGCTGTGCTTCAGGGTGCTGGCAGCCGTATGGCGCGGTCTCAATCGCGCGCGGTAGCAGCGCGGCGCACAGTGAGTATAGAGATGGTGCGGGCTCGTCCTAGTCCAAGGGACAGATTTTGTAGTTTCCCTTGGACTTGGTTGGACAGACCCGCCTGCCTTGTCTCCTCACCTCGGCACGTTCCGCCCGAGCGCATGTTGCCGTCCAAACGTGGGCGAAAAGCCTGGGCTCCTCAAAGAAGACGCCGCGCTGTTGCGTGCGGCAAGGGCTCGCTTCGCGTCAGCCTCGGATGCTCGCAGCGCGTCATTCGCCTCCACCGCATCGGCAGCGGCAGCCACCAAGGCGGAGGCCTGAGCCTGAAGGGCCTGAGTGGCCTCAGAGAGACTCTGAAGCTCTGCGTTTGCCAGTCGCAGCTCGCGCTCCAGCTGGGCGGCACGCGCATTTGCAGCAGCAGCCTCCTGCTCTTTCGCTGCAGCGCGCGCAGTTGCAGCGGCAAGCTGTGCAGACAGCGGCGCGGTTGCTTGCACGGCCTCGCGCACGCGCGCAGCCTCGCTGCCAACGGCAGCAACCTCAGCTTGCACCTCCTTCGCCACAGCGCGCGCAGCGGCCGCATCAGTTCGAGCAGCGTCCGCTTCAGCTCGCGCAGCGCGCAGTTTTCCGAGCGCAGTCGCGCGCTCAGCCACGGCGACAGCTCGCTCAGCGTCCGACCTGCTCAGTGCTGAGTTCGCGAGCGCTGTGGCAGCCTCCGCGGCTTCTGCGCGCGCCCCAGCGGACTTGGCCTCCTGCTGCGCCTCTTCGGCGGCGGTGAGCGCCTCGAACAGCAGAGCCTCCGCCTGAGTCCTCGCTTGGTTTGCACGCTCCAGGGCATTCCGCGCTGCGGCAGCGGCAGCCCGCTCATCCTCAGCGGCGCACAGAGCAGCCCGTGCCGCGTCTCCTGCGGCGGCCGCCTGCGCTCGCCAGCCGTCAGCTGTGGGAGAGCGGGATGGCGAGGGAGCAGCACTCCTCTGCGCAGCAGACAATGCGCTCTCCACTGCTCTCAGCGTCGCCCCAAGAGCAGCCACGCTCTGCGGCAGAGCAGCAGCCATTCCTGCCTGCGGGACGCAGCGACGAGCACAGGCCAGGCGACGGTGGCTAGCGTTTATGGTTGTTTGGTTGAAGAACTGTCGGTTCAGACGTTCGGTGGTGGCAGACGCACTCATCGTTCGTTCGAATCTCTTCACTCGTCGTAGCATCGTCAATGAAATACTGTATCGAAGCCCAGGCGTCAGAGCGCCAGCATGCGGCCAGCATGCGGCGAGTGCAGGGGCGGGTTTGCCAGAGGCGGCGGAAGCGGTGAGCGCGCGGTCTGCTCTCTCGCGGGCGCGAGCGAGAGGCAGAAGTGGAGCATTCTGTCGGCATCGACTCGCAGCGCCTCAACAGCCTCCGCAGCCTGCGCCGCCTCCTGCAGCCTCTGCGCAGCAGACGTCGCCGCGCCCTCTGCCGCCTGCGCCAGCCCCGCCAGGCCCCCGCCCTGGTGCGGCGCGTGCAGCGTGACGCAGACTCGCTGCAGCGCAGCGGCGGCGGCCGCCTCGTCGGCCGCCTTGGCGTCTCGCTCCGCCAGCGCTTGCGCAGTCTCGCGCTGTGCCGCGCTGCGCTCCACCGCCGCCGCGCGCGCCTCGCGCTGCGCAGCCTCCGCCTGCGCGGTCATGGCGTCTCGCTGGCGTCTCGCCGCCTGCAGCGCGGCTCTGCACTCGCGCGC
>Ga0208951_1000604_pt1 | contig 16492 bp, 9 predicted proteins | sample GreLakmeMI27MSRF_FD_187702 | JGI IMG/M metagenome (GOLD analysis project Ga0208951, IMG submission 187702) | Freshwater lentic microbial communities from great Laurentian Lakes, MI, USA - Great Lakes metaG MI27MSRF (SPAdes) | ecosystem: Environmental > Aquatic > Freshwater > Lake | place: Great... | reverse complement strand
CGTACCCCCTCCCCCAGCGATATTCACAACCACCAGCAGCACCGATGGCGGCAGCGACAACGCCACCACAGACACAGACGCGGACACCACCGACGTTGATGGGATTTACGTGGCCACAACCATCGCAGGCCTTAAATCTACAGCCGGCGAGGATGGCAGCTGCGCCTCCTGGGAGTCGCCCATGATGAGCGACTTTGTGAGCATCAACGGCACCGTGACTGCGCTGTTCACGGGCAACATGTCCGGCTTTGTGCTCCAGGATGCGTTGACGCCCTTCTCCGGGGTGCTCGTGCTGCTCTCTCCCGCGCAGCTGGGCTCGCTGCTGCAGGGCGTGGGGTACATGCCCGACAGCGCCGGCCAGTCGGTGCTGGTGGAGGGCGTGGTGGGATCCGTGTTAGGCAACACCGTGCTGAGCAACGTGGCGACCGTGTCGCTGCTCGCCGCCAGCGTGCCGCTGCCGGCGGCTGTGGCCGTCACCACCGGCATGTTCGAGTCTGGGTGCACGCTCTCCGCGGAACGGTATCGCAACATGGTGGTGTCTCTGACCAATGCGAAGTTTACGGCGGACCCGTCAGAATTGACGCTGCCTCAGTATGCGGCCAGGTTTAGCAACCTGAGCAACTATACCTTCTCCAGCGACGCGCTGGATGAGTCCACCAACGAGGTGTATGTGGATGACGGAAGCGGCCCTGTGCAGATGGATAACAAGCTCTTCGACGTGGCGCGCCAGCTGGGCTGGGTCAACGGCAGCAGCGGCAGCAGCTCTGCTTGCGGCGCAGCGGTGGGTGACACTGTGAGCACTCTCACTGGCGTGATCATCTTCGACGATACCCAGTCCAGCGTGGCGGTGGAGTACGGCGAGATGCCCCTCCTGGAGCTGAATGTCATCACACTCGGACCCACCATCACAAAGTTCGGCACCTGCGCCCCGCCGCCACCGCAGCCGCCGTCGCCGCCGCTGCCCAATCCCCCCTCGATGCCCCCCACGCCGCCGCCGCTCAGCCCGATGGTGTCGCCCACCACTCTGCCGCTGGTGATTGCGGGCATCGACCCGTCGACGTTCAACCTGACAAATGTGCAAACCGCAATGGGGGTGGCGCTGGGCGTCAGTGCGCTGTTCAACATCACATTGGTTGACTACCCGGTGCTCTCCACGGTCAGCTTCACGGCCGTTGGAAGCGCTGTGGCACTGACAAACGCCACGCAGCAGGCCCTGGCGCGGTCGCTGTCCTCTGCAGGCGCGCAGCTGGTGCAGTCTGACATCGTGCTGACGGCCGGCGGCGGCGCCGGCGGCGCCGGCCGGCGCTCCCTGCAGCAGGCGGCTGCGGCCGTGACTTACGGCGTGGCGGTGACCAACACGGGTGACCTGGGCACCGCCGCGCAGACCGCCTCTGCGCTGGCCGCCGCCACCAACGCCAGCGTGAGCGGCACGGGCAGCCTGGCGACGCAGCTGAGCAATGCGGGCGTGTCCGGCGTCTCTGGCCTCACAGCCACCGCCCCCTCGGTCACAGCCTCGCTGTCTGTGACGCTCACCTTCCGGGCGCTCCAGTTCTCGGGCGGGCTGCCCAACGCAACCAGCATCCTGTCCGCCGCCATCGTGGCCATCGGTGGCGCCCGGCCGGGGTCAAACCCTTTGCAGCAAGAGCTCACGCAGGCGGGCGTCACCCACCAAGGGGTACTCCTCAATGCGCCGCCGCCGCTAGCGCCCACCCCGCCTCTGCCGCCGCCTCTGCCGCCCGGGCCGCCGCCGCCGCCGCCGCTGCCGCCGCCGCCGGCAGCAGCGGAGAAGCTGAGCCACCGGGACGCGCGCGTGGTCGGGGGGGTCATCGGCGGCATTGCGGGCCTGGTGGTGCTGGTGTGCCTCGTCTACGCCTGCGTGCATCGCCGCCGCTCGCGCGTGCTGAATTCGCAGCGCCGCAAGATTGACACGGAGAGCATGGTGGAGGAGGAGCATTTCCCGTCCTATCGTGCACATGCCCAGATTGGCACGACCAAGGAGGAGGAGCTTCCTTTGTATCACGCAACAGGCCAGATTGTGGCTGAGGAGGAGCTGAGGATGAGCCATGAGGAGCTGAGGATGAGCCAAGAGGAGCTGAGGATGAGCCAAGAGGAGCTGAGGATCAGCGAGGAGGAGCTGAGGAGGAGCCAAGAGGAGCCCCGGGCGAGCCTGGCCGACGAGGAGCAGATCCCGTCCTATCGCGCACATGCCAAGACTGACAGGGCCATCCTGGCTCAGGAGGAGCAGCTTCCTTCGCATTTCCCCATTGCCCAGACTGACATGTCCAGCATGGCAGCATGGTGGAAGGAGGAGCAGGACCTGTCGTATCGCGCACACGGCACCAGCGGGGCGGCGAGCGTTGCTGCGGTAGAGCGGCTGAAGGACGTGGACCACCTGTTCCGCCACGAATAGATGCAGTGGGCAACTTGACGAGCTCTATGTAGTGCTGTGTAGCACTAGAACCGTGGTTCGGTCACGCGCGTGCGCGCACCCACGCCTTGAATGTGTCGCTCGCCAGCGCAAATCGCTGCTCCGCGTTGGCGCCACCCGCGGCGCCGCTGTCGGCCACGACTTGGGCGCCGTGAACCAGCAGCACTCGCATGTTGAGGTCTGCCCCCTGTCCAGCCTTGCGCGCTGGCCCCGCCCGCAGAGCGACGTCGTACGCAGCCTTCTCGGAGGCAACCACGGCCTCCAGGTCCTCCTGCAGGTGGGTCACCCACGCGTTTCCGCTCAGCGGGGCGCCCGTGAGTGCCTCCACCAGCCCCAGGAAGGGCTGCGAGTTGCCGGGCGCCCAGTACACCGAGGCGAGCGCAGCTCCGACGCGAGGCTCGTCCACAATGCGGCCGTAGGCGTGCAGCATGTGCGCGCGCGTCTGCCAGACGGCCATCTCGGCGAGAACGTATCCGTGGTAGTAGCAGGATGACTCGTCCGCCAAGATGTGGGGCACGCTGAGGAGCGGACGCGGTGAGAGTCCGCCCTGGATGCGCATCTCCACCTCGTCCGCCAGAGCAGCAACGCGCTGCGCTGTCAACTCGCTGTCGGGCAGCCGGTACAGCTCGCGCTCGAAGTACGGCACCGCCAGCATGGCGCGCAGGTCCAGCACGGCGTAGGGGCGTTTGGCGCGCAGGCCCTGCTCCAGGAGGGTCCAGGGCATGGGCTGACCCTCGCGATTGAGCGCGTAGCGAGCCAGCCAGGCGGCGTCGCCCACCAGGGAATCGAGGAACATGGACTGCGTCTCAGCGTATGCCACGGACGTGGGCGCACGCTCCTGCCCGAAGAACGGTGACGGCTGTAGTACGTTGGCGAAATGAGCAGCGTGCCCACCCTCGTGCATCAGCGTTTCCAACGCGCTCTGGCCGCTGCCCACAGCGCTGGGCGTCGCCAGCGATGTGAAGTTCGTCTGGGAGGGCACAAAGGTCCCCTTTCCATTGATGTAGGCAACCTGGGGCCAATGGCAGAAGCCATTAGAGTACTTGCCCTCGCGGTCAAGCAGATCCAGCCGCATGGTTGCTCCACGATACTGAATGCCCAGCGCCGCAAATGAGCGCGCCCACGCGTCCACAGCATCCTCGAACGGAAAGTACGGGTCTTGTGCCGCAGTCACGTCGCCGCTGAGCGCGTATCCCAAATTCCAGGGCTCCAGCGCAGCCGCGCCCTTTTCAGCCGCCACGCGCGCACGGGCAGCTTCCATGAGCGGCCGCGTGCGCTCCTCCAAACCGTCCAGTATCCCGAACAGCGTCTCTTCGCCGAAGCCCTCAGCCTGAGTGCACTTCATGTCGTAGAAGCTGGTAAAGCCCTGCGCTTTCGCAAGTTGGTTGCGCATCTTCACAACCTCTGATAGCCCAGGAGTGACGCTTGGGCCGATGGTGCGTACGCCCTTGTAGCACGCCCGGCGCACAGCCTCCTGCTTCTCGGTGCGCATCTTGGTGCGCAGGAGCACCGAGGAGGCTGGCACGAAGGCACCAGCTTGCGGGTCTTGGTAGCCCAGCACCAGCGCGTTGCGCGCCCCCTCCAGGGCACCCTCCTTGGCGGTGAGCTCCTCCTTGACCGCGCGAGCGGCGGCGCTCTCGATGAGGTAGCACATGAAGGTTTTCTCGGCGCAGGCGAGGACGGAGAGCTGCGAGGGCGTCGCGCCCGGTTGCGCCTTAGCACGGCGCACAGCCGCCAGGTTTTCCTCGCTGCGCAGAAAGGCCTCGTACTCGTTCCTGTGAGGCGCACAGAGTCAGAGCGTGCAAGGCTGAGCGAGGTGTCGCGTGCCCCAGCGTGTGTCTCCCCTGCAGCTTCGCACGCACTTTGTTCGCGTCAGCTCCGGGATGCTCGCGCCAGGAAGGTTCATCTTGGTGGCCCAAAAGTTGTCTTCGAACGCCTTGTGCACCTGAGCCACCACCGCCATTGTCAGCGAGTGTGTGTTTCACCGACGGCGGCACCGGCGCCGAGACCGCCCGCCACCCCGACGCCTTGCTCCGCCTCGCGCACGCGCCTGGTCGTACTGCGTGTTCAGAGACTCCACGAACGCGCCCACGTCAGCCGTGTCGGGCAGCACCATGGCGGCGGCGGATACGCGGCGAGCAGCGTGGCGGCGGACGCTGCGGCGCGGCTGCGGCGAGGAGGCGGTGCTGAGCACGCGCACGAAGGTGGCGCGCATGCAACGCACAAGGCGAGGGAAAGGCGTGTCCGCGAGCGAACACGACTACACGAGGAGCGACGAGCGAACGCCGACGATGACTGCTTGACTGGTCGATAGTCGAACGACGACGGACGAGTCAGCCCGCAGCCCGCAGAGTCTCGCACACGAGGGCACCTCGCCTTCTCTGTACGCTGCGTACTTCTTTTCTCTGCTGCTGAGCGCCGGTGTCGCTGTCTGACAGAGTTGGATCCACGTGGTTAACCCGGCCGGATGGCGCACCTCGCCGCTGCTCTGAGCTCAGGACACCGCTCGCCGGTGCACGCTGAGGTGTGTGCCGCCGCTGCGCGGCGCGCGACCAAGTTTCTGGGCCCATCCGGCAAAGCGGGTGCACCAAGAGCCGAAGGGCCCAGCCCTCGCACCTCACGCTCCGCCTCGCGCCGCAGCTGCCGGCCGGCCCGGAGGACCAGAGCGCTGCAGATCAGCAGGGGTGCGTCGCCCAGGCCCAGAGGGCGTGAGAGGGCTCTAGGGCCCGGGGACTGGCTTGGGGGTGCGGCTGCTGCACAGGCGGGGGTACCGCTCTCTTGGCTTGCTGCCCTGGCTGCGTCACAGCCACGCGCTTCCGCTCTCCCCGCGCGGCGCGTGCGTCGCCCCGCGTGGCGGCTGGGGCGCTCCATGTGGTGTGTGCCGGGCGTGCGATATGGGAAACTTGACGACGCATCAAGGGTTGCAAGGCCCCTCGCGCCCCCAACTCACGCCCCTCCGTGCGCTTCCAGGCCCCGCTCCGCCGCCGCGCAGACTGCGCTGCTCGGTGGCGCGCCGGTGGTGAGTCCGTCTGCGCAGAGGCGTCGCAGCGCTTGGGAGTGCGCCCCGTGCGAGGAGCCTGCACCCGACGCAGCGCTCGCTGGCGCCCCCCAGGGCGTCACGGGCAAGCGCGGCGGTCGTGGCCGCAGCGCCCTAGGCGGCGAGGGCGAAGCAGCTGCCCCGGTGGCGCGTCCGCAGCGCGACAAGCGAGGCGTTCCCCCCCCTCGCTTCCGAGAGGCCACCGACACGCAACCCCTCACAGCGCCTGTGCCCGGAAAGCCCTCCGCCGCAACGCCCGTGCACCTGCTCCTAGAAATGCCCGCGTCTCGCACCCACCACCAGCAGCTGGCCCAAGCGGCGAGCCACGCTCATGCGCAGGCTGTGCAGCTGATGAGCCAACAGCAGCAGCGTTGCGCCACTTCAGGGAGGCCGATGACGCACCCGCCGATGACGCACCCGCTGCCCGCGCGGCCGCGCAGCGCGCCACCGGGTGTGAACGGGGAGGAGGAGGAAGGGGAGGGGGACGACATAGCGGATGATGACCCTGGGCGACCCCTCTCTGCCCTCGCAGGAGGCACCTCCTGTGACGCCAGCAAGCGATTCACCATCCCGCTGGACGTGCTTCGCTGCTACTTCGGAGTGAACCTGGTGCAGGCTGCCAAAGCCCTGGGCGTGTGCCGAACCACACTGAAGCGGGTGTGCCGCGCGCACGGCATCACACGTTGGCCTAAGCGCGCGCTGGCGGCGCGCGCGGGGCGAGGCAGCACCGTGGCCGGTGCGGCCATGGTTGGGGCCATGCGTAGCGTGCAACCAGCGCAGCCAATGCTGGGGCTGCTGCACCACCCGCGTCCACGCTCGCCGCCGCGCGCCGCGCCCAGCCGCGCCAGCAACCCGTCCCCTGGGCTGTGCTTGCTGTCTGAGGCGCTGAAAGCTGAGCTGCAGTCTCCGCAGGCGGGCCCACCCGAACAGGCGGGACCCCTGGATTTCCTGGCGGACACAGCGGCACACGACGACCGCGCTCCCGATGGCTCGGCTGCCGCGGCGATGCACGCTCACGCTCTCGCGCCACCGTCCGATGCGGCAGCCAGTCGAGCGCACTACCTGTCTGCGATGGCGTCTGCGCGCGCCTGGCTGGCGACCCAACCCGCAGAGGCCACGCCGTGTCGTACGGAGCTGCTGAACTGCCTGTCGCACGCGACGCTACCGGACGCATTCACCAGCGGGCACGTCGCTGCGGTGGAGGCTGCTTTGGAGCTGACGCAAATGCTGCAGCTGCTACAGCAGCTGTGCGCGGCCCAGCCGCCGCAGAACGGGCGCCGCCTGTGGGACAGCGTCTACGAGGTGGCCATGAAGCAGCTCACCACTGAGCCCGGCATCTCGTACGTGTCTCGACAGCGGCTGTCCAACTTCCTCACCGGCGCGCGAGTGAGCGGAGTCGCAATGCACGCCGGAGTCGCAGCAGACGTGGTCAGCCTGTTGTACTGCGCCTCGGGAGCACTCTTCTTTCCCCTGGAACAAGCTGCGTTTGTCACCGTGATTCGCGCAATCAACACGCGCCTCCTGGACCACCTGCCGCATGCCACGTCATCCGCGGCGGCGGCGGCGCCTCCGCTTGACCTGGCGGGCTGGTTGCGCGCTGTTGAGCCGCCGCTGGAGGAAGCGGAGGAGATCATCTCGTTGCTCACGGGGCCGGACGTCGGGGCAACTCTGACGGACATGGCGGCTGTGGCAAGGTTGGAGCCGCGGGAACAGGACAGCTTCTTGAAGGAAAACTACGGTGTTCAAAAAGCGGCCTGGCGGGCGCGCCTCCGCCTGGCGCTCGGCAGCCTGGCGCGCTGAGGACGGGGCCTACGCCTGACGCCTGGAACAAACGTTTGTGCCGCGAGTGCCATAAATTGACACCGTGCGCGTGCTCTGCTGGGAGGAGGGCGTCTGATCTCTTAACCTGTCACCGCTTGCGCCTCCGCTCCTCGCGCGCCGCACGCGCAGCTGCCATAAGCTGCGCTGCATGCGCCTCCCCGGTTGCCCAAACCATCTCAGCGAACAGGCCCCGCGGACTCCTCTCAAGCAGCGACGCTGGCTCACCTTGCTCGCCCAGCGTGCCGCCCGGAGCAAGCACGATAGCTTGGTCGCACGCCATGATGGTGTCCAGGCGATGAGCCACCGTGATGACAGTGCACGCGTGGAAGTCGGCTCGGATGGCCTCTTGGATGCGAGCGTCCGCCTCCGCGTCCAGGTGTGCGGTGGCCTCGTCGCACACCAGCAGCCGGGAGCGGCGCAGCAGCGCACGGCCGAGACAGACGAGCTGCTTCTCGCCGGCGCTGACGTTGTCGCCAGCCTCCGAGACTGGTGCGTCCAGGCCAGCCCCGCCCGCGCGACGGGCCAGCCCGAGGCGAAGCAGCAGCGCCGCCACATCCGCCTCCACAGCCTCTCCGAACGGGTCCAGGTTGTCGCGCATCGTGCCCGCAAACAGCACCGGCTCCTGGGGGATGAGCGCCACACAGCGCCGCAGGTCGTCAAGCCCTACGCGAGCAATGTCCACGCCGTCGATCACGATGCTTCCGGAACACCCCGCGTTTTCCACCAGCCGGAAGAGAGCGCACACCAGGGTGCTCTTGCCTGCGCCGGTGCGGCCAAGGAGGCCGATCTTGTGTCCAGGGGCGACGTGGAAGGTCACGTCACTCAGCGTGGGGGCCAGGCGGGGGCTGTAGCGAACGGTGAGAGACTGCACGGACAGCTCCCCGTGCGCCGGCCAGCGTGGCGGCAGCACTCCCGGCTGGGTGGTTGGGGACGCCTCGGATGGCAGGTGTGTGTATGCAACCAGCCTCTCCACGCTCGTCATGCTGTTTTCCAGCTCCGACAGCTGGCGCGTGGCGTACTGCAGGGTGCCTGAGAAGGTCAGGGCGGCCACCAGCGCCATGCCCGCCAGGCCGGGAGGCAGCTGGGCGCCCGCGTTGGCACCGGCGGAGCGGGCGCCCGCCACGCACGCCGCCGCCGCCGCCGCCGCCACAGCCGCCAGGGAGTCCAGCCTGATGCCCAGCCAGCGCCCCCCAACCACGAAGGTCCAGAAGGCCCGGTTGTTGGCGTCCAGCAGGGCGTGGAACTCGGCGTCCAGCGCGTGGCCCACCTGGAAGACGCGCACGCAGGGCGCACCCGCCAGTACCACGCCGAAGTGGCTCAGCACCGGGCTGCGGCTCACACCGTCCAGGCGCTTCGCCTCCCGACTCAGCGCCACGTAGCGACGGTGGCACCGCCGAAACACAACCAGCAGCGGCGGAACCAGCAGGCCGAAGAACGGTAGGATGGCGGCCACCACGCAAAAACCCGCCAGAGCGGCGCTGAACAGCTCGCTGCAGGCTTGCATGGCGGTGGGCAGCTCCGCGTCCAGGGTTGCCTGGTCCTTTGCGAAGCGGTTCAGCACCCTGCCCACCGGGTTCTCGTCAAAGAAGCTCACCGGGCTGCGCAGCACCCGCTCCAGCACCGCGTCGTGCAGCGAGCTGGCCGCCTTGAGGCTGGCAAGGGTGACTGAGCGAGAGCGAGCCAGTGACAGCACACCTGACCCGGCGGCGATGGCGGCGTAGATGCCCACGTTGTACGACAGAGAGAGACCCCATGTGCCGTCGCTCCACCAGGCCAGCCAAAGCATGGTGGTGACGTATGCCAGGGCTTGCAACGCATACGCCACCCCGATGCTGAGAATCGCCCAGGCTCCGCCGGCGGCGGCAGCGTAGGCGCGGTAGGTGGCGCCGGTTACCTCGCCTTCGGTGCGATCTTCAGGGACCACCAGGGCGTGAGGCTTGGCAGGCTGGCCCAGCGGTGGCTTCCCCTGCTCGCCGTCTAAGCTGCGCCGCCCAGCCTCCGCAAAGGCGCGCAGGGCGAGAGGCGCCGGCACGGCGGACGGCTGTGGGGGGCCGTGGTAGAGCACTCGACCTTGGGAGAGCACGAGGACGGCGTCGCACAGCGGCAGCCACTGCAGCGCGTGGGTCACCAGGACGCGCGTCTTGCCCGCCAGCAGGCCTTGCACGCAGCGCTCCATGAGGTGCTTGGCCGTGGCGGCGTCCACCGCCGCCAGGGGGTCGTCCAGCAGGTACAGCTCCGCGTCCGAGTAGGCTGCTCTGGCGAGGCTCACGCGGGCTTTCTGGCCGCCCGACAGCGTCACCCCTCGCTCTCCAACCTCGGTGGCGTCCCCGGCGGGCAGGCTGCGCAGGTCCGCCTGCAGCGCGCAGGCGTCCAGCGCCGCCTGGTAGCGCCCCTCGTCGCAGGGGCGCCGCAGCAGCACGTTCTCCCGCAGCGTGGCGTTCACCACCCAGGCCTCCTGGGGGGAGTACGCACAGCGCCCGCACAGCGCGCGGCGGGGCGCGCCCGGCGCGCCCGCGTCGGGCACGGAGTGCAGCTCTCCCAGCAGCGCCAGCATCAGCGAGCTCTTGCCGGCGCCCACGGGGCCTACCACGGCGGTGAGGGAGCCCCGCGCGAGGCGCACGTCCAGGCCCCGCAGCCATCCGCCCTCCCCGTCAGCGCCCGCGCCCCAGTCGCTGCGCACGTCCACGCCACACGCAGCCTCCACGTCGGGCGCCTCTGGCAGCGTCACCTTCTCCGCAGGCTCCTCCTCCGCAGGCGCGTGCACCCGCGCGCAGCCGCGCGCAGAGCCTTCGTACGACCACGCGTACGAGCCACGCAGTGACGCCGCGCACTCCTCCTCCCCAAAGCCCGCCGCGCTGGCGTCCTGAGCGCTCTCATCCGCGGAGCAGGCTCTGAGGACGAGCAAATCCTGGATGCGCTGCATGCCGCTCGCAGCCTCCGCAGCAGCCTGCAGGCCCAGCGGCGCAATGGAGAGGATGCGCAGCACGGCGTTGAAGAGCGCCATGACGGTGAACACACGCACCGGCTGCAGCACGCCGCCGCTGCTGGCTGCGAGCGCGCTGAAGGTGGCCAGCGCTGCCGCTGGAGCTGCAATGTCACGGATGGTGGAGTTTGAGGATCGCAAGTGCGCTGCTGCGCGCAGGGGCAGGGACTCGGCCAGTCGTGCGCGCGCCAGGCGGGCCGCCATGGGGGGCACCCATCCGTTGAGCTTGACTGCGCGCGCGTTTTGCAGCACCTCTTTGGTGAGCCTCACGCGCACGTCTGTGGCGCGAATAGCCTCCCGCCTTCGCCGCCCGACGGCGGCAGCTATGACGCGCGACAGCTGCACCAGAGCAAGGATAGCCGCCGCCCCGGCCAGCGCAGGTAGGCCCGCCTGCGCCACTGCCACTCCGAAGATCACCAGCAGCTCAACCACCGCGTGCCACGTGAAGTGGCTGTACACGATCGACTGAACGCAATTCAAGAGGCGTGCGAGGAGTGAGTTGAGAAAGGATGACTGACGACGGAAGGCGATGAGGGCGATGCAACGTACCTCCTCTATGCGTCGTGTGTCTGACAGCAGCACGTTGTTCAGGCTTCCTGAAGTCAACCCTGCGGCGGCGACGTCTGCGGCTCGCAGCGCAAGCACTTGTCTGAACACGGCGCCGCAGAGGGCCGTGCGCACGCACATGCCCACGGACTGGCTCCTCGCGAAGATGTGGTGCTGGCAGAGCGACACGCCCTGCACTCCCGTGCATAGCATCAACACGTAGCCGGTGGCCTCGCCGGGGTGGGGCTGCGCGGAGCCGAGCAGGACGATGAGTCCTTTCACCGCGTAGACTTGCAGCAACACAAAGCCGAGCCAGAAGGCTTTGAGTGGGATGCCTCCTTGGAGCCACTCCCAGCCAAAGGCGACAGCAAGAGCCCGCAGCAGCGCTGGTGGGCGGCGCTGGGCGCGTGCGCGCTCAAGCTCGGCCGCCCAGGCCTGGGTGAGGCGTTCTGTGACGTGCTGCGCCGCCTGGTGCGTCTTCAGAGCGTACAGGTCCGACTGCTGCAGCGGCCGACTGCCTGCCAACGTCACTTGCTGGCCGAAGAACGCAAAGGTCAAGCGACTCAGCACACCCGCGCTCGCCTCTGGGCTGGCCACGCCAGCGAACATGGCAGTGCGCTGTGGTGGGGCACGGCGGAGCGGAGACGAGCCGGCGCTATGACATCTGCGTAGCCTCCCAGTCCTCCATCTCCTCGTTGGCTCAGCTGCCTGTGTGGCGTCACTGCGCCGGTGTCCGGCAGCAGCGCAGAGCAGTGTAGCGGGCGCGTTTCGTTCGGTCAGCCGTACCCACTACGCTGCTGAACACAGTCAAGGTCTTTGTCGTACGCTGCGCAGAGCAGTGTAGCGGGCGGGCGGAGGCGGCGTTTAGACGGGTGGTGACGCGACGAGGAGTCCTCCGACAGTGCTCCTGGGACCAGACTGGGACCAGATAAAGACGCGCTCCTTCGTCTGCTCTGTGTCTTCTTGCTTGCGTGCTCCGCGTCGTGCAGCTGCTGTGATACGTTACGTTGGAGGCTTTGGAGTGTTGAGAAGCGGGTGCATCGTCATGGCGGGTATGCGAGGGTATGCTCTCTCACGCACGCGGGCGCGGGGGCTGGACACCACACTGCCGTGCCGGCGCAGCAGCGCAGTCGCAGCGTGCGCCGCGGTGCATTCGCGAGCGCTGACGATCCTGGGTTGTCCATCGCAGCGAGGCGCCCGCCGTGGAGCACAAGAAGAACGAGTGGGTGGACGACAGCAACGCCTTGGAGACGGCCACGCGCGACCCTGTCTTCGCCAAGTTGCTCGAGGCGCGCTGCACACCTTGACTGGCTCCTCTGCAGCTCTTCAGCGCCACTCACGCTCCCGCCGCCTCTCGCAGTCCGTGACCGACGACAGCGACATGGCACGCCTGGTGAGGTCTCACAACGGCACGTTCGACAGCGCAGACCTGTTTCACCTGCAGGAGAGCGCCGCAGCGGAGCAGGCGCACGAGCGCCGCAAACTGCAAACCGAGCGCGCCGCCTTCGGAGCGCTGCGTGCCCGCGAGGCTGAGCGAGAGGCTGACGAGCGAGCGCAGCGCCTCGTAAGGGCTGCGGCTGCGGCTGCGGCGACCATTTCTGCAGCTGGCAGCAAGCCGCGCGCGCAGCCCAGCGTGATGGTCAAGCGCGCCGCTGCACAACCCGTGCCTGCCGAAGATCAGCAGAGGAAGCGAGCGCACGCGGCGCCACAGTGTGCAGCTTTGGCTGGGCTAGCCGCCTACAGCGACTCCGAAGAGGACTCATGACACTACTTAAGTGAAACACATGCTCACGACTTGCTCTGCATCGCCTGCAAGACCGGACTGAGTCCGCTCGCGACGGGCTCTTCGCCAGCTTCAATGCCCCCCGCAGCTGGCTCCACGCGCACTTGTCGTGTGGCCCCACCTCGCACCCTTCGCAGCGTCACGCCCAGCGAGTCATCCCCGCAATCCACTGTGACGTCATCCCCCTTAGTCGCGAAACCGTCCAGCAGCGCCTCTGCTAGAGGATCCTCCACCAGGCGCCGCACCGCACGACGCAGCGGCCGCGCGCCGAAGCGCTGGGACGCACCCTCCCTTGCCAGCTGGGCCAGCAGTGCAGGCGTGGCCCCCACGCGCACGCCCAGCGTCTCCGCAGCGCCACACACGCTCTGCAGCAGCATACGTGCGACGGCGTTCACGGCAGAGCGCGCCAGCGGGCGGAAGACGATGATCTCGTCCAGCCGGTTCAGGAATTCAGGGCGGTACCTGCCGCTCAGCTCGCTGCGCACCGCCGCGGCCACAGATGCGGCCGCATCATCCTCCGAGAGGTGCGTGGATTCGCCGCCTAGCACGTCCACCACGGCTTGCGCCCCGACGTTGCTGGTCATGACGAGCAGGCTGTTGCTGAAGTCGACCACTCGGCCTTTGCCGTCGGTGAGGCGCCCATCTTCCAGCACCTGCAACAGAATGTTGGCGACGTCTGGATGTGCCTTCTCCATCTCGTCCAGCAGGACCACGCAGTACGGGCGGCGCCGCACAGCCTCTGTGAGTTGTCCTCCGGCTTCGAAACCGATGTATCCGGGCGGTGGTCCAACGAGTCGGGAAACCGAGTGCGACTCCATGTACTCGGACATGTCTAGCCGCACCAGCGCGTCTTCGGCGCCGTAGAAAGATGCCGCAAGCGCCTTGACGAGCTCCGTCTTGCCCACGCCGGTGGGCCCGGAGAAGAGCAGCGACGCGACGGGGCGTCCGGAGGGCGCGAGGCCGGCGCGGGCCCTGCGCACCGCTCTGGCCACTGCGCGCACGGCGGCTTCCTGGCCCACCACTCGGGAGCCCAGAGACGCCTCCAGGCCAAGCAGCGCGTCGGCTTCGGTGCGCGTGAGCGCCTGCAGAGGCACGCCGCTCCAGCGCGACACCACAGCCGCAACGTCGCACTCCTTCACCGCCCCGGCGCCGGCGGCCGAGTCTGCGCCGCCGGCGTGCATGCGCAGCTGCACCAGCGCGCCCGCCTCGTCCATGACGTCGATGGCCTTGTCTGGCAGGAAACGGTCGGCGATGTAGCGCACAGAGAGACGCACGGCTGCGTCCAAAGCTGCCGACTCGTACATCACCCCGTGGTGGAGTTCGTACGACGAGCTCAGGCCCTGCAGGATGTCTCGTGCTGCTTGGGCGCTAGGCTCACCCACAGCAATGGGCTGGAAGCGGCGTTCCAGCGCCGCGTCCTTCTCGATGTGACGCCGGTACTCGCCCACAGTGGTGGCGCCGATGCAGCGCAGCTCTCCGCGCGCCAGAGCAGGCTTCAAAAGGTTGGCGGCATCGATGCCGCCCGACTCGCCAGCCGCGCCGGCGCCCACGATGGTGTGCAGCTCGTCCATGAAGAGGATGATTCTCGGGTCCGCAGTCACCTCCTCCAGAACCTTTTTGAGTCGATCCTCAAAGTCGCCGCGGTATTTGGTGTCGGCCACCAGGAGTCCCAGCTGAAGCGCGATGATGCGCGCGCCGCGCAGCCGAGGTGGTACCTGTCCGGCGTGTATCCTCAGGGCCAGGCCTTCCACCAGCGCGGTTTTTCCCACGCCAGGGTCCCCCACCAAACAGGGGTTACATTTGCGTCTGCGCACGAGAACCCTCATGAGCTCCTCCAGCTCTGCGTCGCGCCCACAGCACGGGTCCAGCTCGCCCAGCGCGGCAGCGGCGGTGAGGTCCACACCACACTGGGCGAGCATTGACTTTGCGTTTGCTTTGGGGAGTTTTGGCGAAACGCCGGCGGCAACCAGCTCGCGGCTCTTGTCGCGGCTCGCCTTGTCCGCTCGCGCTGCTGACAGCTCGTCCTCCACGCGCGACTGCGCCACGCCCAAACCTTCAAGCACCTGCTTGGCGTTGCAGCCGCCGTCCTTGAGCATCGCCAGCAATAACGTCTCTGGAGGCACTACGCTGTCCCCTGGACACGCGCGCACAGCGGCCGCGAGCACCCGCTCCAGTTCCGCACCCATGGGAGGTGGCAGACCCGGCTTGGGACGCATCATGCGCTCCAGCGCCGACAGAGAGGCGAGCGGCGCGCGTGCCTCCACTGCCCGGCGGAGTGTGTCTGGCGCTCCGCCCGTGCGTGCCAGCGCACCCGCAGCGTCGCATTTCACGCCGCACAACGCCAACAGCAAGTGCTCGGAGCCCACCTGAGGGCGGAGACGCGTGAATAGGCGCGCGATACACGCCCACTAGGTGGGTGCGCGGGAACCTGGCAAATCCAGTTCTTAGCCACGCACCTCGGAGCAACACAGCCGAGTCGCCTCCGCCACTGCGCCGGTGACAGAGCTCATGGCGCCCTCTGAGAAGCGTTCATAGGGGACGGGCGTGGTGATTGCGTTGGCGATGACACCGCGACGCCGACCACCGCTTTTTGCAGACCCAGGGCTGGCCAAAGCGTGCCACGACGCGCCCATAGACTGCGACAGCTGCGGCGCGTCCGGCACCAGTCGCTGCGGCGCGCGGCGCGCGAGTGCGGAGGAGGGCGTGTGGCGCGCTCTGACGCCGAGGCCTGTGCACACGCGCCCGCTGGGGGCTGCGTGCGAGCCCACGCCACCACGCGCGTGCATGGCACTGGAGTTCACGCAGTAGCGGGACAGAGGTAGAGGGCGGTTCTGGCCCTCCAGTGCGCTCGAACACCTCGTATATGTAGGTCGAACAGGGCTGCATCCCGTTCCCTCATCCTCCGCTGTACTCTTTTTCGCCGAAGGTGTGCCCATGCAAGTCTCCCCCCAGCCCGCGTTGAGAAGAGCGCCGCCGCTGTGTTGCTCTCGCGGCTCGCCCGTCCGCTGCTCCTCCGCTGGCGCGAGCAACTCAGCGGACGCCGCCGCGCTGAGCGCCAGCGTGGAGCGCTTGCGCGCTGGGCTTGGCAAGCCTGGCGGGCTGCCGTTCTTGACGGACGCGTCGCTGTTGGCGGACACCCTGAGCTATGAGGGCCCGCTGTGCTCCGTGTCAGGGCGCGAGGAGTACCTGCGGACGCACTCCGCGTGGAGTCGGAAGCTTCCGGAACGTCTGAGAGACTTCGAAGTGGCATCTGCTTCCCTCTTCGCCCTCTCCCCTACCCGCCTGGTGCTGCGCTGGCGCGCACGCTTCGGGGCGCCCCTTCCTCCGCTCGCGGAGGAGAGGCTGGCAGCCGCCGGTGCGCCGCCGCCCGCGCGCCGCGAAGACGGCTTGCTTCCAGCTAGCCTGGCGCTGACCAGCGATCTGGAGTTGGACGCCTCCGGGCGGCTTGTGTCACACACCGAGCGCGTGTCGGACGGCTTCGACGTGGCAGCCACCGTAGCGCGCTTTGAGTGGCTCCAGGCGCGCAGACTCTCCGATCCACCGCCCGTGTGGTATTATCGCGTCTTGAAGGAGACCAGCATAGCCGAGGCCGCAGACGCTAGTGGGGCGCCCCTTGATGACGCACAGCTGCAGGCGGGTTTTGTCGCAATGGTGGGCCGCAACTTCGGAGCAGGACTGCTCATCGGAGTCGCAATCTACGCAGCGCTCAAGGCGGCCAAGGCGGCGCTGCTGGTGGCCAGTGTGGCACCGCCTTGATATGGATGCATGATGCGCGTCTTGATGAGGCTCGTATGTGCTTTTTTTCTGGGTTGGCAAATAAGGCAGGTGCCTTATAATTCCAGGAGCTGATAACGCCTTATAATAAGCTTATAATGCGCCCGCCCAGCCCCTATA
>Ga0208951_1000603_pt1 | contig 16503 bp, 19 predicted proteins | sample GreLakmeMI27MSRF_FD_187702 | JGI IMG/M metagenome (GOLD analysis project Ga0208951, IMG submission 187702) | Freshwater lentic microbial communities from great Laurentian Lakes, MI, USA - Great Lakes metaG MI27MSRF (SPAdes) | ecosystem: Environmental > Aquatic > Freshwater > Lake | place: Great... | reverse complement strand
AGAAAAAATTACAGCAAAATAATAATGTTACGGCAATGAATAAAGAGTTATATGATTTAGCAATGGATGAACAAACGTTAAATGATGAAGCAATAGATACAGAAGAATATAGTATGAATAATATACCCGATGATGACGATTTTGATAATGATGACGATGGGGATTATGCAAATGGTCCAAATGAAGACTACGATTAATAGAGGGTAATAACTTTTTAATATAAAATTTATATTTTATAAAATTTATATTTTATAAAATTTATATTTTATAAAATTTATATATATATAATGACAGAAATATTACCAAGAAAATTATGGAATACAGAATTCTCACCAAGAAAATTCTTGAAAACGTTGTATGATGAGCATTATTTAAAATATTTGAAAAGCATACATATTAAAGATCCTGAGGCACCAGACTACAAATATACGAATGCTTGGTGTGAGAAACTATCAACTCATATATTTGTTCAGTCCAATTTAAATTTTATGGATTCTAGAGAAATTATAGAAGATAGTAAAGATAGACATTATGAATTATTAAGACTTATAATGTTTGAATCTTGTAATTATACTCAAAATTATATTCATTTTATTTCATCTATGTTAATGACATTATTTGAAAACGAAGCAATATCATTAGAATATAAAGTAAAACCTTTCGGAAAACTTCATTCATTATTATCAATACCTCAATTGGTTAATATTTTTAAAAATAAATCTGATAAACTTATTAAAATTTGTAATACCAATGTTTATACATATTTACGTGATATTAATAACTATGTATGTTTTAACATTAATACACATCTAAAGAATACTAGAAGTTCTACAATTTTGAAAACTAGAAAAGTTAAAACTAGAAAAGTTAAAACTAGAAAAGTTAAAACTTATAAACAAACTAATAGTTCTAGTGATCATGAAGATACCACTAGTGATCATGAAGATACCACTAGTGATCATGAAGATACCACTAGCGCAAGAGGTAGAAAGAACAAAATAAAAAATAGAAAGTCAAAGAAATCTAGAAAGTCAAAGAAATCTAGAAAGTCAAAGAAATCTAGAAAATCAAAGAAATCAAAGAAATCAAAGAAATCTAGAAAATCAAAGAAATCAAAGAAATCAAAGAAATAAAAGAAATAAAAGAAATAAAAAATATAAAAAATTTAAAAATAAAATTATTATTAAAATTGATAAATAATTTAATAATAATTTAATAATAATTTATAAAATAGTAAATATGGAAAATACATCATTAAAAGAACCACTAACATTTATTGATTTATTTTGTGGAATTGGCGGTTTTCATCAAGCATTAAAAAAATTAGGAGCAAAATGTATTTTAGCATGTGATATTGATAAAGATTGTCGCGAAGTATATTTTGAAAATTATGGAATAAAACCTATTGAAGATGTAAAAAAAATTAATCCAATTGAACTTCCTGATTTTGATATATTAACTGCTGGATTTCCATGTCAAGCGTTTAGCAATGGCGGTAAGAAAAAATGTTTCGAAGACTCAAGAGGGTTATTATTTGATGAAATAATTAGAATTGCCAAAGTCAAGAAACCTAAATTTATGTTTTTAGAAAATGTAAAGCACATCTTAAAAGTAAGTGATGGTGAAGTAATTGATTATATTAAAGAAAAAATAAATTCAATAGGTTATAATTTAACACTTTTCCAATTATCGCCACATAATTATGGAATTCCCCAACAAAGAGAACGCGTTTATTTTGTATGTGTTCTTAAAACGTTACAACCACCATTGAATAGTAATCAAACTATTATACTAAATCCTACTATTGATCCAAGCACTATTGATTTTAATAAGTTTATAAATAGTGAGAATGTGTCTTCAAAATATTATATTAATTCTAGTATTTTGGAAACATTAGAAGCATGGGATGAAATTATTAAACAAATGGAAGTAGGGGAAAAACTCTCTCCGACACTAATGATTAATGATGCTTTTATTAATTATACTGAAGAACAATTAAATTTGTTTCCAGCGTGGAAACGTGACTATATTAAGAAAAATCGCCCATTAGTCCAAAAATATTATATTATTTTAGATACTTGGTATACAAAACATAAAGCATTATTAAAACAACGTGAAATTTTTGGAAAATTAGAATGGCAAGCAGGACCTGTTACAAAAAATGAGAGTATCTTTAACCATTTTATTCAAATTCGTCAGTCTGGAATAAGGGTAAAAAAATGTAAATATTTTCCAACATTAGTAGCAATATCACAGATTCCTATTTATGGAAAAGAAAAACGCTATATAACACCTCGCGAATGTGCGCGACTTCAATCATTTCCAGAAGACTTTAAATTGGCAAATGATGATAAAAAAAGTTATAAACAATTGGGAAATAGTGTTAATGTAGAAAATGTATTTAATGTTGTTAGTTCAACGTTAAAACATTATGCTATGATTTAATCATTATGAATCATAAATTGAGGCGAAGCATCATGAATATTGCCTTTCCATCTTATTTCTACGCGATATTTTTTTTCATCAATACATAGTCTATAAAATAGTTTAGCAGCATTTCTAAATTCTCCATTATGTGTCATATAATAAGGAGCATATTCTTCAAATATAACTTTATTAATGTCTATTACCTGTTTACTATTATTTGTAATGCTTATTCCATCAAATTCATATATATTATAAGGCATATTTGCACCATATAAGTAATCAAGTAAAACTGATATAATTAATTGATTGGCATTTGTTAACTCAATACGTAATTGTGACCAATATAAATTTTCTTTGTTAGGATAAAACAATTTATTTACAGACTCTCGGTCTTGTTTTGAAAATGTAGGGAATCCATTACTTGTTAATAACTCCTTTTTTATAATATTTAATTTACTAGAAATATGAGTTCCTAAAATTTTATGAACACTATAATTAGATTTTGTAGCATTAGCACTTTGCTTACAAGACCACCCTACAAAATCCCCAGTTTCATATTCAATATATAAATCGCTTTTGGTATGTTTATTATCTATATTTTTATTTAATTTATTTATTTTTTCGTGTGAATTTTTCTTTCCTGAAATATAAACAGCTACTATATTGTCAAATTTTATAGAACTTGTACTAATTCGCTCATTAAATGTTTTAATGCGTTGCTTTAATAGTTCTGGTTTTGTTAATAAATCAGCAACATAGTGTTGTAAATCACTAAATTTATTTAATTTTAGTTGAACTATTATAGTATTTTCTTGTATCCATTTTTCAGATATAGAGCATATATCTTCATAAGTTATAGTTTCTTTAGAATTACTTAGAAGGGATGCCTTATGTGCTAATAAAAGAGCATCTACATATTCGCAAGCATTAAATTCCACATTTTTCCTAACAAGTTTCTTTATTATAGTATTCATAGTATTCATAGTATTCATAGTATTAAATATATTTATTATTAAGTTATTAATACTACTTAATAACTTAATTTATTATCAATTTTTAAAAAATATATTAATATAAATTAATAAATTAATAAATTAATATAAATTAATAAATTAATAACAATGCGTAAAACAAAAAAAAGAAACAACAAAGCCGGAAATAGATTTTTAGAAAGAAAAGTTCAAATGGCCAGTATGTTTAATGGGACACACCGAGATGTAACAAATATGATATTAAGAGATTATGGAGCATCCAGAATCCAGAAAAGTACACGAACTATGCAAAATAAAAATGAATTTGAAAAACGTGTCCTTAGCTTTTATGATAATTTAGTAAAATTTGCTCTTGCGTTAAGAACAACAAATACAACACCAACTAGACTAGATGCTATTAAAAATGATATATTAATAACAATACCCGACAGAACAGTAGCAGGTTTCTTACGTGTTTCCAATCTATATCAGCAAATAAACACATTAAGAAATTTATTAACTAATCACTTTCCGCCATTAAATGAAATAGAAAAGGCAGAGTTAAAAGAACTTGTTAATTCAATTATACAAGCAATGAATGTTCCAATGCATGATCGTATAATGGTTCCATTAATACCACAACGACAAAATGCAACTCTTTTAGTATTTGGACAAGGCAAAAAAAGAAGACAACGCACTAACAAAAGAAGAAAATAAAGCACCTACTATAAACTTAGGAAACATTTCACTTTCTCTCCAATAGTAATAAAATTTATAGTATTGTAATTTAGGAAAATTACAATAAGGGTTATATTTAATATTATATTATAAATATAATATAATATTAAATATGTTAAGACAATTTGTTGTAACAAATATAAATTTAGTATCAATAATAGTATTTTTACTATTATTTGCTATTATACTAGTAACTAAACCAAATATAATGTTTGATAAAAATGGAAAACCACGCGAATTTGGTATTGGTTATAAAAATAAAACAATATTACCATTATGGTTAGCAGTAATTATTTTAGCAATAATTTCATATTTAACTATATTATGTTATATAAATTTTAAAAGATTTGTATTTTAAAAGATTAATTAAGCAGGACTAGATGGTGGATTAGCAGATAGCTCTGCATTAGCAGTTTCAAAATTTTTTTGAATTTCTTCTAATGATTTTTCACAAGTCACGCTTATTATTAAATTATAACTAATAGAACAAATTAATATTCCAGCTAATATGAACCATACTATTTTACCTACGAATTGCTTTATAATTAATAATTGATACAATTTTAGTGTATGTTTTTCCAAGTTCTCTTTTTTTATAGCATCTCCCATATTATCAAAAAATTTAGTAAAATCATCTGGTTTAGTGCTTATTTGATTAACAAATTTTCCTCTATTACTATTCATATTAGCAATTGCTTTAACAAGTTCTGTATTATCGTTGGCTTCTTCGCCCGTTTTAAATATGCTTTCATAAATTTTTTCAACTCCTAAAAGTCCAATAACGCTATAACCAATAGTATTAGAAAATGGACTTATCCATCCAGGAAATATTTTTAAAATAAAATATAATGAAACAAATATAATTATCCAAGGTAATAAAGTAATCATTGAAACATATCCCCATTGAATAGATTGACTACACATTGCTTTTGAAGTAGCAATATTGATAAAATAAGAACCAACTACTAAAAATACTAAATATATGGAATTGTTAATATTATTATCAATAGAGCGAGCAGTGCTTTTAATATCTTTTGTTTGAAAAATGTTGTATGTAGTAAAAAATATAAAGCATAATGTTATAATTATAAAATAAATTATGGTGCCACTTGGATTAGGTATACTTGCCATATTATTATTATTATTATAAATATAAATTATTTTAATATTAAAATTGTATTAAATTAGAGAATTAGAGAATTAGAGAATTAGAGAATTAATATTAAATTTAGTAAAATATAAAAATTATAAAACACGACTTATATTATTATAATAATACTTATGAACTTTAATATACTAGATTATACAAATTTTAAATCAAATAACTTAGCAAATGAAAAAACTACATCTGAAAAACCAAAATTAGTGGACAATGGAGTTAAATATTTTTTCAAAGAAGTATTAAAAGGATGTCATAATTATAAACAAAATAATTATAACACTTTTTATAATATTTCTATGTTTTTATTATTTATACTGGTTTTAGCATCTTCATTATATATGCGATATAAAGGTAATAAATCAAGTACAGAATATTATGAAAAAAGTATGAAAGATAAAGACTATATTATGTCTAAATTAATATATTATAATCGTCAAAATATTGATAATCAACAAAAAATAAAAAACAATATGATAACAAATTTACCCGATTATAGCAATCACGTCGAAGCAAATTTATTACATAAAACAATATATTTCTCTTAAATGTTAAATTCATAATAAAAAATTCATATTAAAAAATTTAAATATATTATTAAAATATAAGTTTGATTATGACATCAATTCCATTAACTAATTATTATCAAGAATTAGAAGAATACTATAAATTAAAAAATAAATATATGTTAATAAAACAAAAAAAAATAAGCGAATTGTCAGGGGAATATGGTAAAGATTATGACCAAAAAAAACAAATATTGGCAAAATATAAACCAAAATGTGTTAATTGTAAACAAGATGGCGGAACAATTTTTACAGAATTACCTGAATTATTGCGTGTAACTTGTGGTAATACTTCAAGTCCGTGTAAATTAGATATAGTAATACAACGAAAAAAATTTGCGCAAGTTACTGAAAAATTATTAACAACACACAAAGATTTAGAAAACTACAAAAAAAACATAATTACTACAAAATTAGATTTCCTTTTTAATTATATTGAAGAAGAAAAAGCAGTGGAATTATTTGAAACTTCGAAACATCAATTAAATAATAGTCAAGAAAGTTATAATAATTTAGTCAATTTATATAATTCAATAACACATAATGAAGAATTAAAACTATTAATAGAAGAAAAAATACAAGATTTTGAAATTAATAAAAAACAATATAGCGATGCTGTAGAATTGTTTAAATCCTCGGGAGAAATAAGTTACTTAAAAACAGCTGTAGAAATACATAATAGCAAACTTTCAATATTAGGTAATGAATTAATGAAATTAAAATATAAATCGTCACATATTGAAAAAAATGAACATGATCAATTTATATTTTTTCAAAATAATTATAATTTAGAAGACTTAATAATAGAATTAAATACTGAAACTAAATCATAAAAAGTACTATGTATAATAAAAAGTATTATGTATAATAAAAAGTATTATGTATAATAAAAAGTATTATGTATAATAAATTTATTATTATGTATAAAAAATTTATTATGTATAATAAAAAAGTATTATCTTATATTAAGTATAACATAATGAGCAAATTTTTTACAAGTATACAGCAAAAATTTAATAATGCTACAAAATATATAAATGTAAGCATCTTTTTAATTACATTTTTACTAGGTTTAATATATATTTATTGCTTTGACTATAATAGAAAAGTAGAAGTAATTCCAACACCTTATAATATCGACAAAATAGAATATAAAGATGAGGCTGAAAATTGTTATGGTTATAAAATAAGAGATGTAAAATGTCCTAGCGACAAAAATAAAATAAAACTCTTGCCATTATAATTTATGATGAGAGAAATTGCTTTTTCTTTTTACAATATATAAATCATATTATATATTGTAACTTATTTTATAAACATTTTTTATTTTGAATATCTGTTTTTTCTTTTATTTGACATTGTTCGGTTTCTTCTTTTATGCTGATTTAATTTCTTTAATGTTTTTCTTGTTTTCTTTGACTTTTTATTTCTTTTCTTTGATTTAGCACAGCATTTACAGCAACTATTACCACATTTGAAACAACTTATAGATTTACGATATTTTTTACTTTTCTTGCTTCTGCCACCATAAAAACTTTCTTCATTAAACTCGGGTTCATACACTCCTATACCCTCACCAGTTCCAAAAAGAAACATAGGTTCGAATTTTTTGTTAGGATCAGGCTGAAAAAATTTATTTATATATGTATAATCTAGAAATTTGTCGTTATAATTATAAGTAGTAACAAACTTTCTATAATAATCTGGGTGATTAGGAGAGCCAGAATTTCTATAAGCATGTATCTTGTATTTTGAATCTTTCATAGCATTAGACGGATTTGTGCTTCCATCATCATTTAATGAACAAATTCCTACACTAGTGGCGGTAATTAAACTCAAAGGAACATTTTCCAATTTAACATCATGTCCAGTATATAATGGCCTGTTTCCATTTGATGTATCATTTGAAACATATATAATACCTTCATTCTTATAAATTAATGGAACAGTTCCACAAAATGGAATATGACCGTGAGAAATTATATGAATCTGGTTGTCATTAAAGTAAGCTCTCAAAAAGTCTGGTATTTGTTTAATTTGTTTAGTGGAATTACAATTCGCGCTTAAAACACAATTTGATACAGGTGATCCTGATTTAGCTAGAGGATTTGATTGAAGCATATGATAACTATAATTATTTCTAATTGTTTCTACGTTTGCTACGTCAATTGATTTTAGATAATCGAGGACCTTACTATAAAAAGTATTATAAGAACTTATAACTTGGTCAATAGTTGGTTTGCTGTCATCTTTCATAAACGTGTCTTCTTTATTATCTATTATTTTGCGACACGCCTCCATTTTTTCATAATAATTTGTAGAATCTTTGACTTTGAATTCATGTGGTATTTCATCTTCTTTCATATCTACTTTTATAGCATTAATTGTAGTAATGTTATCAGATGTAAAAATACGCTTGCTAAATGAGCCACCATGAGAAAGCAATACATTTTTTTCACCAACTGTTACTTTTTCCATAATTTTACCTTTATCAAAAAGATATCGACAATTCTCAACAAATTCTTTTTCCATACTTGTATGCTGTGTAGTATCATTAAGAAAAATACTTGCAAACAAGTTTAGGGCATTGTCCTGCGATATATTTAATTCTTTGGCTATATGTTGTAATAAGTTTGCTGCTCCGTATGTTTTCTCTAATAAATGTTTAGTGCGTTCTAAAGGTGTGTTATCACGTGTTGGGTCTTTTTCATAAAATGTAGTGAAAGCTTCAGATGGTTTATTTCTCCACGTTTCCCATATATTTTTAGTATCTGGAGGGTTTGTGACATAATTAATACCCTCTTCAACCGCAATTCTCATCTTGTTTATATCACGATTTCCTAAAATAATATGCACTTGTTCTGGGTTCTGTGTATGACAATCAACTATTCCTTTTATAGACGTAAACATATGGGGTCCATTATCAAAATAATCACCTAAAAATGCAATATGGTTTCCAGCATCACTTTTTAAATATGTTTTAATAGAATCAAATGTCTCTTTAGCACATAAAACGGCATGTTGGTCCTGTTTAGAACCGCTAATTAATAAGCAACCTTCCAAATCCGAAATACTTATCAATTGTTTACAAATTCCAGGCATATATATATATTACAATAATATAATATTTTTTTCTAAATAGTAAATAAATTCTTTAACATATTTTATTAATCATATTATATATTATAACACTATGATTCAAAATATGTTAAAGAATTTATTACATACAAATATAGGAAAAATTATATTGTCTGTATTATTAGGATTAGGTTTATCAACAATCTTTAGACAGGTATGTAATTCAAGAGATTGTTATAAATTCATTGGTCCAAAACATAATGAACTACGAGACAAAATATTTGCTAGTGATAGTGAGAAAACTAAATGTTATACTTTAGTAGAAGAAAATATACCTTGTGGTTCCAAAAGTAAAACATTAGAATATTCTACAAATTTTATGTAATATTCCAAATTCCAATAAATAAATAAATAAATAAATAAATAAATAAATAAATAAATAAATAAATAAATAAATAAATAAATAAATAAATAAATAAATAAATAAATAAATAAATAAATAAGATTTAATTATTTATATATAAATATTTGACCAGTAATTATATAATATGACAATTATTAATAATATAGAAATTGATAATATTGAGTATACAATAAATTCTACAAAAATGGCAATTGCCAATAATAATCCAATAGAAGAAAAATTAAATGTAATTATTGTTATATCAAATCCCTGTTTATACGCAAAAAGATACATATTATTAAAAGAATTTGTTAAACGAATAGACGAAGAAGAAGAAGACGTTAATTTATTTATTGTAGAACTTGTGTATGGAGACCAAAAATTTATAATTACTAATAAAAATAACAAGCATCATTTACAATTAAAAACAGAAGTTCCATTATGGCATAAAGAAAATATGATAAATTTAGGAGTAAAATATTTATTGCCTAAAAATTATAAGGCATTTGCTTGGATAGATGCCGATGTAGAATTTGATAGTTCTAGTTGGGCATTAGATACGTTAAAAATTTTGAATGGCCACAAAGACGTCGTTCAATTATTTAGTCATTGTGTCGACATGGATCAAGAAAAAAATAATTTAAATGTATTTAATAGTTTTGGTTATTGTTATGAAAAACAAAAAAACTATACGACAAAAGGAACAGATTATTGGCATCCAGGTTATGCTTGGGCAATAACAAGAAAAGCATATGAAAAAATGAACGGGTTTTACGATAAGGCAATATTAGGTTCAGGTGATAGCATAATTGCTATGTCTTTAATCAATAAATGTAGTTCAATAAATAATGTTAACTACCACGCAGATTATAATAATAGTATGTTAATATATCAAAAACTAGCATCTAAATTTAGATTGGGATATACTCCTGGAATAATACGGCATTATTATCATGGTTCTAAAATAAATCGAAAATATACAGAACGATGGAAAATTTTAATGAAATTTAATTTTAGTCCATTAACACATATAACATATGATTCTAGTGGAATAATAATTCCTACACATACTTTTTCTACAGAATTCAAAGATGAAATTTATAATTATTTTAAAGAGCGTAAAGAAGATGAATAAATATTTAATAAAAATAAATAATATATTTATTAAATAAATATATTATTTAAACTATTTAAAACCATTATGTATATAAATAATATATATAATGGACACACAAGTAGAAACATTTGCTTTTCAAGCTGAAATTAATCAGTTAATGTCTCTTATTATTAATACATTTTATTCTAATAAAGACATTTTTCTTCGTGAATTAATTTCCAATTCCTCGGATGCGTTAGATAAAATCAGGCATCATTCTCTTACAGATAAAAGCGTATTAGACACTAATACTGACTTAACTATTCAAATTATTCCAGATAAAGCAAATAAAACATTAACAATTTTAGACACAGGTGTTGGTATGACTAAATCAGACATGATTACAAATCTTGGAACTATTGCTCAGTCGGGAACAAAGGGATTTATGGAGGCAATGAAAACACAGGGAGATATTAATATGATTGGGCAGTTTGGTGTTGGGTTTTATTCGGCATATTTAGTTGCCGAACGCGTGGTGGTTACATCTAAAAATAATGATGATGAGCAATATGTGTGGGAATCTAATGCAGGCGGTTCATTTACAATTAAAAAAGATGAAAGCGATGAAAAACTTGGGCGTGGAACAAAAATTACCTGTTTTCTAAAAGATGACCAACTAGACTATTTAGAAGAACAACGTATTAAAGATTTAATTAAGAAACACTCTGAATTTATTAATTATCCAATTAGTCTTTATGTAGAAAAAAGTATGTCTAAAGAAGAAGAGGAGGAAGAAGAAGAGGAGGAAGAAGAAGCGGAGGAAGAAGAAGAGGAGAAAGAAAAAGAGGAGAAAGAAAAAGAAGATGAACCCAAGATTGAAGAAGTAGAGGAAAATGAAGTCAAACAAGAAAAAGAAGGCAAAACTAAAAAAATGGTAACACATGTAGTCCACGAATTTGAATTATTAAATAAGCAAAAACCTATTTGGTCAAGAAAACCAGAGGAAATTACAAGCGAAGAATATGGTTCATTTTATAAATCACTAACTAATGATTGGGAGCAACATCTTGCCGTTAAACATTTTTCCGTAGAAGGTCAACTAGAATTTACATCACTTTTATTTGTTCCAAAACGCGCACCCACGGATATTTTTGAATCTAAATCAAAAAAGGAAGGAAATATTAAATTATATGTACGTCGTGTATTTATTACAGATAGTTGTGAAGATTTAATTCCAGACTGGTTAGGATTTGTTAAAGGAGTAGTAGATTCGGAAGATTTACCCCTTAATATTTCGCGTGAAATGTTACAGCAAAATAAAATTCTTAAAGTAATTAAGAAAAACATTGTTAAAAAATGTTTAGAACTATTTGCCGAGATTAAAGAAAATGAAGAAGATTTTGCGAAATTTTATGAGCAATTTAGCAAAAATATTAAACTAGGTATTCACGAAGATAGTTCTAATCGTGAAAAATTAGCCAACTTATTAATGTTTTATAGCACAAAATCAAATAAAAAAATGGTCTCATTTAAAGAGTATATAAATGCTATGTCCGAATCACAAAAACATATTTATTATATTACTGGAGAGTCGCAAAAATCAGTAGAAAATTCTCCATTTATTGAAAAGTGCAAAAAGCGAAATTACGAAGTATTATTTATGACAGATCCAATTGATGAATATTGTCTTCAACAATTAAAAGAATTTGATGGCAAAACTCTTGTGTGCGTGACCAAAGAAGGATTAAAATTTGATGAAAGCGAAGAAAATAAGAAGCATTGGGAAGAACAAGTAGAAGAATTTAAACCACTTACAAATAAGATTAAAAGTATTTTAGGAGATAAAGTTGAAAAAGTTGTATTGAGTGAACGCGTTGTTGATTCTCCTTGTGTATTAGTAACTGGTGAGTATGGGTGGTCGGCAAATATGGAAAGAATTATGAAAGCACAAGCACTTCGTGATTCTAATATGAGTTCGTATATGATGTCTAAGAAAACAATGGAAATTAATCCACATCATATTATTATTAAGGCGCTCAAACAGCAACATACGAGAGATGAAAATAGCAAAACATTAAAAGATCTAATTAATTTAATTTTTGAGTCTTCTCTTATTGCTAGTGGTTTTAATATTGAAGAACCGGCAACATTTGTTAATCGTATTAATAATATGATTAAGTTAGGTCTTTCATTAGATGAAGAGGTTGAAGAGACTAAAGATGAAGAGGTTGAAGAGACTAAAGATAAACAAGAGGATGAAGAGACTAAAGATAAACAAGAGGATGGAGAATCACAAATGGAAGAATCACAAATGGAAGAATCACAAATGGAAGAATCACAAATGGAAGAAGTAGATTAATTAATAGATTAAATATATAGTACTATTACATAATAATATTATATATTGCGTTTTTAATATATTAAAAATTTAGGAAACTATATTACTATATAAATGTCTTCTTCAGGAATAACATCATTAAATGAACTTCCTCGTTCTAATATACAAAATAATAATGTTAATCAAGAATATATGATGCAACAACAACCACAAAATATTGTTTTGAGTAAAAATGAAGTAATAATGCAATCAAATAATCAAATGTCCACAATGAATAATTTAATACCAAATAGTGGATATTCAACACAAAATCCTATGTTACAGAATCAGAATCAAAATCAAGGAATTATGGGAAATAATATTCAAAATCAGATTCAACAACAAGCACCAAATTATAACGAATTAATTAGTCAAATTCAAAAAGCAGCAGCAAATGGAACTACTGCTTTGCCGTCTCGTGATATACCAATTGACCCTGTAAGAGTATCTAATGATAATCAAACACAACCAAATTATATACCACCTCCACAAGTTGAAGAAAATTATATTAAAAATAATGAGACCCCACAACAAATAATAGAAGAAAATAATAAAAAAATGATTGCCGCAAATTTATATGATACGTTATTTAATGAAATGAAATTGCCAATAATAATTGCATTATTGTTTTTCTTATTTCAATTACCGGCAGTAAAAAAACATAGTAAAAACATGTTTCCATATTTATTTAAAGATGATGGCAATCCAAATTTATATGGTTTTATATTTAATAGTATAATGTTTGCTTCGATGGTTTATGTATTATTACAAGTATTAGCAAAATTGCCTAAATAAATAATAACTTTTTATAATTTACCTTGAAAATTGTAATACTTAGTAATACAATTTTTTAAATTATATTTTAAATTGTATTTATCATCATCATTTAAATCATTTATGCATTCAAAATTTTTTAAATAAATAACAAACTTTTGCGTATCAGTATTATAAATAATATTTGAAATATTATTTTTAACAACTTTTTCTGTTAGTTTATCAATATATATTTTATATTCTTCATTATTCATTTTATTATATTAGTAAAAATTTTAATTTAAATAGTAATAATTACTAATATTTAAATAAATAATAAATAAATGACTACAAATATTGATACACAAAGTGAGTTATTATTAGAAAAATTATTACAATTTTATAATGCTGATAATAATTTTGATAAAATGATAAATATTATAAATGGAACATCAAAAATATCACTTAGGATAGTAGATTGGTTTGTTACAAATTATTCGAAAAAAAATTATATTGTATATGAATTAGATAATGAAAAAAATGAAAGAGTGAAAGTTTATAATGATTATAAATTGAAATTAAAAGCATATAGTAAAAAAAAATTCGATCCCTTTTGTAGATGGGAGAGAATAAATGTTCCATATAAAAATGAAACTTGTATTCAAACAACACTGGGGCAATTGAATTTTTTTAAATGGTGTATTGAAAATAAAATATTAGATTATATTCAAGAAAACTATAAAATTATTGAAAATGATATGAATTTAAGAAATACTTCGGCAAAAGTAAAAAATTCGTCATTAAATTCAAATACATCAACAACATCTGTGGAAAGTAGCGATTCTTATTCATCAAACAATTCAAACAATTCAAACAATTCAAACAATTCAAACAATTCAAACAATTCAAACAATTCAAACAATTCAAACAATTCAAACAATTCAAACAATTCAAACAATTCAATTAATACTAATAAAACTAGAAAAAAACGCGAAGAACTTTCAAGTAACGCATCAAAATCCATAAAAAAAGAATTTCTAATTACAAATGTTGAATTTAATTAAATATAATAACATTTCGTTATATATTATATTATAAAGAAACAAATTATATTAGTTATGGGTAATAATAATAGTATAAATAAAGTCAACTTTGAATATATTCAAAAATGTATAAATTATGGAAATGAAAAAATATTATTAATTAATACACTGGATTATATTAAACAAGATTGTTTAATAAAAAATTCTATACATGCTTCAAAAGAAGAAGAAATATTAAATAATTGTTTAAAAAACAATAGACATATTAAAATTGTAATATATGGAGAAAATTGTTCAGATAATAGGGTAATAATTAAATATAATCAATTATATAAATTGGGTTTCGCAAATTTATATGTTTATATAGGAGGTTTATTTGAATGGTTATTGTTACAAGACATATATGGTGATGAAGAATTTCCAACTTCATCAAAAATTATAGATATTTTAAAATATAAAGGAACAAGTAACACTAGTTATATTAATAATAGCTATATTAATAATGGTTATAAAAAGTGACAAATAAATTCATAATTTTTATAAATTCATATTATTATAAATTCATATTATTATAATTTAATAATTTATAATAATAAAATGGCTATTAATCATATATTATTAGATTTAGAAGTTATTAAACAATTAGAGAACAACGATAAATTAGGCGTGCTAACTTTGCCTGGTTCAACTAAATTATGTGTTGATAGTTTTGGTTATAGCAGTTCAATAACGCGTTGGTATAATAATTATAATAGAGAAACAAGTATAGTTTATATAGAGCAACTAACTAATAATATAGAAAAAATAAATGATTTTATAATTTCTGGACAACACAATGAAGAAGGAGAAACATTAAGAGAGGCAATTGATGGCGCATTAATTGGATTAGAAAAATTAAGACAAACATATATTAGTGATTCAATAATAGTAGCGCGAATTATTTTAATTATTAATAAATTGAGAAATTTGTCTAAAAATTTAAAAAATTTTACAAATAATACATATAATTTTATTAATGAAATAGAAAACGCAAATAACGCAAATCACGCAAATATGAACAATTCAATAATACCTATTAATTAAATATTTAGTAAGAAATATTTTAATACAAATATATATTCATCTTCAATTTTATTATAATGATCTAAACCATCAATAATAGTCCAACTAATATTATAATTAGGTTCCAGAAACTTTGAACATTTTATTTGAAATGTTAAATTATAGACATCATCTTTGTTTCCACTAAAAAAGAACATAGGAGTCGCATTATTAGTTTTTAAATTTATATACTTATACATATAGAGAGATTTAATACAAAATAATCCTCCTAATGGTTGGGGTAAAAACTTTAATATATTAAATAATAATGTCCCTCCTTGCGAAACACCTAGTATAAATATATTTTTATAACTTTTTAAAATGGAGGCTTCGTTATTTATAATAGACACAATTTTTTGTGTTTGTAATAAAAAATCATTATTATTTATTTTATCTAATTTACTCAAATTGTTATAACAAGTATAATAATTATACCATGATTTAACATTATATTGTTTATTATTTGGATAATCTATGTCCATCGAGGGAGACTCTGGCAAAATAAATTTAATGTTATTCGCAATTGCACAAGTATTTTTAAAATACTCAATATAATCATTAAAATATGTAGAATCCGAGAACATTGGATGTAGCATTATAAAAGTATATTTGTGTTTTTTTACGCTATTATGTATTATACTATTATTATGTATTATACTATTATTATACATAATAATACATAATATTTTATTTATAAACAGCACCACTATACTCAATATAGTCATCAAGTTTACATTTGTTTTTGTTATTTTTGAGGTATTTTATACATTTCTTCTGTTCTCTTTTATATT
>Ga0208951_1000602_pt1 | contig 16503 bp, 14 predicted proteins | sample GreLakmeMI27MSRF_FD_187702 | JGI IMG/M metagenome (GOLD analysis project Ga0208951, IMG submission 187702) | Freshwater lentic microbial communities from great Laurentian Lakes, MI, USA - Great Lakes metaG MI27MSRF (SPAdes) | ecosystem: Environmental > Aquatic > Freshwater > Lake | place: Great... | reverse complement strand
ACCATCCAGCAGAGCGGCGACACAGGTGGCGGCGGCCAGCTGCACCGCAGGAGACGCAGCGGCGTCTGCGGCGACGCCGGCTGCGAGCTCAAACACTCGTGCATCAGACACTGCGTGCGCCACCGCTATGCTGCGTGGGTGCTGAGCGAGCGAGCAGAGCACTCGCAGGCACGCCAAGAGCATGTCCCGGCCGCGCAGCTTGGCGGCGAGCACCAGCGCGCGTGCGCCGCCCGCGACAGCCAGCGCCTCGCGCTGTGCGGGCGTGTGTGCGTGCGCCAGCAACCCGGCGGCGGTGGCGTGCAAGGCTGTGGTGGCGTGTGTGAGCGTGGGCTCACCCAGGAGACGCAACAGTCTGCGAAGCGCTTGAGGAGCAAACAGCTCCGCAGAGTCGCAGCGTCCTGGGAAGGCGAACAGGCCGCGCAGCGCTCTGGCGCAGGCCAGGCGGACCTCTGGAGTGGAGTCTTTGGAGCAGAGGCGGCGCAGCAGTGCCGCCACTCCGCCCGCCACAGACACCGCCTCCGCGCAGTGCTCGCACACCGCCCAGCTGGCCAGTGACACGGCCGCCTGCAGCTGCAGAGTCGCGCAGTCGTCTGTTGCCAGCGCTTGCACGACCAGCGGCACGGCGCCCAGTCGCACCAGCTCCGCCTTTTTGTGCGAGTGGCCTATCAAGGAATTCTTGAGCTCACGCAGTGCGCGCAAACGAACAGCTCCGTCAACGCTGCCCAGAGAGGCGACGCAGTCGGCGGCGTTGGCGCAGCCTTGGCTGCGCCGCATCGCGGAGTCACGTCACCGCAGCACGTGATTCCAGTCTGACGTCTCACGCGAGAGCTCGAAGCGCAATTGACGGACCCAGAACGATACAGGACGCGAGCGTGGGAGAAGATATGGCGCGTTTTGGCTTTTGGGCTTTTGGCGACGACAACGACGACGAGCGAGTTTTGCTCTTTGGGCCAAAGCTTCAGCCTCCGCGTGCCGCATGCCGCGCTTGCCTTGTGGTTGACGCCCCATGTCCGGCTCCGCGCGTCGTTCCGGCGGCGCGCCCAGCGAGTGGATGCTGGCCCCGGCCGGCTCTGGCGACAGCAGCGAGGACGCGTCCTTTGAGCCCTCCCGCGGCGGCGGCTCCTCCTCGTACAGCGACAGCGGCGTGGGCTCGCTCAGCGTCAGCGGCGGCGGCAGCGGCGAGAGCGAGGAGGAGGTTGAAGGCGGCGCGCCAAGCCGTAGCCTGGAGGCGCCCCGCGGAGCAGCCTCCCTGCCCAGCGCTCTCCTCACGGGCGTCACAGGCGCGCAAGCGGCAGCTCGCCAGGCTTGGCGTGTGCTCCAGCGCTGTGTGCCGTCTGACGTGTCGCAAACACTCTTTGCTCTGTGTAGGCGACACGACCGCCACAGAGCGCGACTGGAGCGACTACATGACCTCCGAGGCGGACACCGAGGACGGTGAGGGCGCGCAGGAGAGCGGAGGCGAAGGGGAGGGCCCTAGCATTGTCGGCGGCGGTGGCGCGCTCCCGCCACTGCCGGAGACGCAGGCCGTCCCGCCTGCGCCGCCGCAGGGCGTGGCGCGGCGCACGCGCGCACACGTGTCGCTGGCTCACTACGAGATTGAGCAGCTGGAGGAGTTCCTGACGGTGCGTGAGAGAGAGAGGTGTCGGTGTTCCCGCCAAACGCTCACGCGGCCCGTCTGGGCGCGCAGCTGGAGCGCGAGCCCGACTTTTTCCTGCACGAGAACGACGGTCTGGAGTACGCGGCGTTTCTGGAGGCGCTCAACGCGCCTGCCAACCCGGTGCGTGCAGGGGGCGTGCGGGGCGTGTGCGTGGCGGTGCAGGAAGGCTCACCCTCTCCCTCCCGGCGCGCCAGGCGGCGGCGCACAGCCTGGCTGGCGAAGACGACGAGAGCGACTGCGACTACGAGGAGCTGGACCCGGCGGCGGCGGCGGTGGCGGCGCAGTTCAGGCAGCAGGCGGCGGCTGCGGGCGCGGGCGCGCGGGTAGTGCCGTCAGGAGGGGCCCACCCCCAAGCCCAGCCGCAGCGCCGCCCCCGCGCCCTGCCTCCCCGCGCGTCGCGCCCGCAGCCGCCGCCGCCGGCTGCGGCGCGCTCTGAACGGGAGGAGGAGGAGGCTGCGCCTCTTCCTGTCCACCCGCACCACGCCGCCCCCACCCCCGCGCCACCCCCTCAGGCGCCCCTCCTTCCCACCGCCCTGCCGGCCCTGCACGCCCCTGCGGCCGCACGCGCGGCTGGCGCGGCGCTCTTGCACGCCGCGCGCAGTGGCCACCTCTCACGCCTGCCCAGCCCGGAGGCGCTGGCGGCGCTCATCGCGCAGCAGCTGCTGCTGAGGGGCATCCGGCCGGATGACCTCACCCTGGCGGCCGTGGAGGACCACCTGGCACCCGGGGAGTTGCTCCCCCCTGGCACCCGCCTTCACGTGGCAGCCGCAGCAGAGGCTGGCGCCGAGGCTGCGCTGCGCGGGCTGCCCCAGGGGCCGACTGCGTCCGCGCCGATGGCGCTCACACTGCCGGAGACGTTGCCAGGTGGCCCTTCTGCGGCCCAGGCACAGGGCGCTGGCCTCGCCGCCGCTGCCCCGCCGCCGCTGCCGCCGCCGCGGGTCGCCTCTGTGCGCTTCGACGCGCGCTTCACGGCGCTGCAGCTGCGCTGCCTGCACAAGCAGATGCACGAGCACGCGCAGCTGTTGCTGCAGGTGCACGCGCTCACCGCGCGCGCCCCCGGCGGCGCGCATGCGGCCGCGGCGGCGGCCACCCGGGGCATGCTGGAGGGGCTGGCCTTCGCGCGCAGGTGCGCGCTGGCAGCCTGCGCGTGCGACGGCGGGCGGGCCCGCTACGAGGCGGCCCTCTTCCGAGGGGCCGTGGCGGGGCCCCTGTACTGCGGCCCCGGGGGCGGCCTCGCGGCGCAGCACGCGGCGGAGCCGCAGCTCAAAGCGATGCGCATGGTGGAAGCCTGGTGGCCGGCGGCGCCAGTGGCACCCCTGCAGAGCATGTTCGACGTCCCCTCCGTCGCCTGGGCGCCCGCCTTTCTAGAACAGGTGGCGGCCGCCCCGCCGGCGCCCGCGGCGGCCCTGGATGACGCCTCCCTGGGCCCGGCCGAGGGCGACGCACAGCCGCCGAGCGCGAAGCGCGCGCGTCGCACGCCCGCGGTGGCGTCCCTGCCGCCGGTGCCTGCGGCCGTGTGCAGCGCGCTGGCTCGCTTCGGGGTGGAGGGGGTGAGCTCTCGGGCGCTCACGGCAGTGGGGTCCAACGCGTGCGGCCACGAGTTCTCCCCGGCGGAGGACCGCCTGCTCGCCACGGGATACCACACCTTCGGCAACAGCTGGGAGCGCGTGGCGGCGTGGCTGCTGCCCAACAAGGCGCCAGGCAGCCTGGCGAACCGCTGGAAGAACGCCACCGGCGCGGCGCGCGCCGCAAAGGGCGGCCGCACGGGGGGCGCGGTTCTGCGCGCCGCAAAGGCTGACGCCGGCGCGCCGCTCAGCCGCGCAGAGGCGCTGGCGCTGCGCTGCGCGCGCGTGGCGCTGCTGCCCCGGCGGGCCATGAGCGGCGCGTACGCGCAGGAGCCGAAGCAGGCGTGGGCGCGCGTCGCGGCGCACGTGTGGCGGGTCAGCCGGGTGCGCAGGCCGGTGCTGCTCCTCCAGCGAGCCTGGAAGGAGCTCCTGGACGCGCACGCACGCGCAGACGAGGCGCAGCAGCCGCAGCCGCCGCTGGAGGCGACGCCTGCGGGTGGAGCCAGGACGGAGGAGCAGGCTGACGCGCAACAGCAGCAGCAGCAGCAGCAGCGGCAGCAGGCTATGAGCGGGGCCGATGCGGCGCTGGTGCACCGCTCCTTCCTCACCGCGCCGCTCACCTGCAAGCCGCTGACTGCCGCAGCGCTGAAGGCGCAGCCAAAGTCCCCAATGGAGCGGTACGACCTCCTCTCGCTGCCCCTGCCGGCGCCTGGCTCCATCATGGGCGACGGCGCCCAAGGCGCCCAAGACGCAGCCGATGACACGCAGCCTGCGGCGGCGGATGCGCCGGATGAGCAGCAGCCGCTGGTGTTGGATGCTGCTGCGGCTGCCCCGCGGCGGAGGGCGCGGGCGGCGGCAGCGCGGCGCGGCGCGGGCGGGCGGTCCCATGAGGCGCCACGTGACGTGGCGCCAGCCATGCCGGCAGCGAGCGTGGGCCTCACCGCGCTGTTGGACGACTTGGCAGGCGGAGGGCTGCGCGTGCCCGCCACGGGCGCCCCATCCTGGATGCCGCCCCTCCCGGCGCTCGTGGAGGAGGACGCGGTCACCATGGGCGAAGACGGCGGCGGCGGGGGCACCAGCAGACGCAAGCAGACGCGCAAGCAGCAGCCACGCACAGATGCGTCTGCGCCGCCTCCCATGCCGCCGCCGCCGCCGCCGCCGCCGCCGCCGCCGCCGCCGCGTGCAGCCAAGCGCTCCCGCGGCGACCACCCGCCTGGTGGCAGCCATGGCAGCAAGCGGCGCAAGCGCAGTCGTCCTGCGGCGTCTGCGGCTGCGGCGTCTGTGGTCGTCGCTCCTGCGCCACGCAAGCGCTCTCGCGCAGGCCCCGCCCATCCGTCGCTCATCCTGCCGTTCGATGACCCCTTCGTCTCGGATGTGGAGCAGGACGAGGCGCAGGCAGCAGCTGCTCCGGTGGCCGCCGTGTCTCCAGCCCCGCCCGCGGCTGCAGGGACGCTGTCGAGGCTCACGCCCACGCGCAGGCGCACGCCGCGCCGAGAGCCGCCGCCGCCGCCGACGCTGGAGCGAGCTGCGGTGGCCGCCTTGTCTTCGCTGGGTGGGGGGCTGGCGCGCCGGCCCGGCTACGCAGCCGCAGCCGCAGCCGCAGCCGCAGCCGCGCCGGGTGTGCCTCCCGCGTCGCTCTTCGAGCACGACACGCTGTCCGACAGCGACCAGGAGGCGGACGTGGCCCCCCGACGGGTCACATTTGCAGAGGAGGTGCTGCTGGATAGTGACAAGGAGGAGGAGCAGCACTTAGAACAGCCCATCGCCCCCACTCCCATCGCACCCACGCCGCCGCCATCGCTGCCGCGAGACAACCAGCTGCTGTTCGAGGGGGCGATGACCTTGTGGAGCCCGGCGGAGGACAGAGCGCTCATCGTCGCCGCGCGCGCTGCGGCGGGCGGGCGCCCCTCGCTGGCCACCTTCGCGCAGGCGGTGTCTGCGGCGCAGGGGCCGCTGACGGGGCGCAGCGCAGCGCTGGCGCAAGCACGCTACGTGGCGCTGGTTCGCAAGATGACGGCGGCGCGTGCGTCAACGCAGGGCTGAACGGATACACACGCGTGTCAGGCGCCGTCATTTCGCAGTGTCTGAACCACCAGGTCTGCCAGCGCTAGGCAGGCTGTGAGCCCGGGAGACTCAATGCCGAACAGATTCACCAAGCCGGGCACGCCATGGGCAATAGACCCATGCACTGCAAAGTCGGCAGGCGGTTCGCCGGCGCGCGAGAGCTTGGGACGGATGCCTGCGTAAGCAGGCGCTAAAGCGCCATCCGGCAGTGCCGGAAAATAGTCTCTAATCGCAGCCTCAAAGGCCACACGCCGCTCAGGGTCAACGCGGTAATCGATGTGCGAGACGTACTCGACGTCCGGGCCAAACCGAAGCCCGCCCGCCAAATCCAGAGTCGCATGCACGCCTAGACCGCCGCCCAGGCCATCCTGCGGTGGCAGCGGATAGACCAGTCGGGAGAAGGGCACCGGGGTTGATGCAGACCAGCAGAAGTAGACACCCCGAGCAAGGTGCAGCTGCGGCGGCGGCAGTGATGGGGAAGGCAGGTCCGCCCAGCTCGAGGCAAAGTCCTGCGCTCCCAACCCCGCAGCGTTGACCACCGCCGCCGAGCGCACTGTGGTCCTCGTGCCAGCCTCGTGGCGCACCTCCAGCTGCATGCGGCCGTCCGACAGCAACACGCCAGCCGTGACTCTGCAGCGTGTGAGCATGCTCACTCGACCGCTCGCCTCCGCGTCTGCCAGCAGGGCGTTCATCAGCGCGTGCACGCTGAGGATGCCGGACGAGGGCGAGAGCAGCGCGCCGCCTTGGGCTCTCACCAGCGGCTCCAGGCCGCGAGCCTGCTGCGGAGTCAACGGTGTCAGGTCGTCGACGCCCGCGGCTTCAGCGCGGCGACGCAGCGCAGCCAGCGCCTCCGCCTGGGCTGAGGAAGACGCGACGAGGAGCTTGCCCAGGCGCCTGTGCGGCACGCCCTTGGCTCGACAGTAGTCGTAGAGCTGCTCTCGCCCGGACACGCACAGCTGCGCCTTGAGACTCTCCTGAGGGTAATACAACCCCGCGTGCACAACCTCGCTGTTGCGGCTGCTGGTCTGCGTGCCCAACGCGCCCTCAGCCTCCAACAACAGCACCCTGCGCCCGCCCAGCGACAGCGCTCGGGTGATGGCCAGACCGACCACGCCGCCGCCGACCACCACTGCATCCTCCTCGCGGACCGCGCTGGTGTAGAGATGGCGGGCGAGGGCTCTGCGCATGCGCTATGCTTAAGCGGTGCGACGAGCAGTCAGCGGAGGCGAGTGTCTAAATGCGTGTCGGACGACGAGTCGACGACGACGAGCGATGATGGAGCATACAGCGTTTAGAAGCATAGGCACACAGGTCTTTCTACTTTCGTTTTGGCACATCGGTGGCGCGACTCCGTCGCAGGCCAACCCTGAATGGGCAACACGTACACGCACAGACACACCCAGCATCAGGCATCATCCATCCACGTCCAGGTCGTCTGCAGCCTCATCGCCACTGGACATGTAGTCACTTGCGCCATCGTCGCTGCTGCTTTCAGCGCCGTCCGCGGTGGCAGCCGCGCCGCCGCCTGCTCTGGTGGCTGTGCCTAGCGCAGCTGGCGAGGCGTACTTGGCGACGCAGTCACGAACCTTGCGAGCGTACGCCTCCGGCTCGCGCATGAGCAGCGCGGCGGCCTCCCCGTTGAGCGGGTCCATGGGGTTGGGGTATAGCAGCAGCTGGGGCAGGAAAACCTCGAAGACGTTCACCAGGTCTGGGAGTTTGATGGCAACGTTGTTAACGTGTCAGCGAGTACCCTAGAGCGTTCCGGGCGCCTCGCTCACGCACCGAACATGGGGCTCCACGTCTGGTTGATGACGTCCAAGCAGACGGAGCCACCGCTGCGGAGGATAGCGCGTGAGGGGAGCAAGAGAAGCAACCCTATGGCCGTGAGCAAGCTGACGCACCCCCAGTCCACGTTTGGGTGCCACATCTTGTTGACGAAGCCCACGGAGGGGCTCTTGTAGGGGTACGCCTCCGGCAGCTCCACATGGACGCGCCACACGCCGCCCTCGTAGGGGCTGTCGACCGGGCCAGCAAAATCCACGGTGAACTCGGACAGGCTGTCGTCCGCCATCTCAACCTTCCAGTCGCTCATCAGCCTGCGCGCGGGCGTGCGTGAGCGAGGCGCACGGGGAGGGGCGCGGGGGGGTCACGGCGCTTTCGCACAGTTTCATCACGTCGCTCTCCCGTCGACGCGAGGGCGAGGTCATGCTGTGATGTGGGGACGCGGCACAGGCGACGGGCGGAGAGGGAGAGCGAAGAGGTTATCATACGGCGTTTCGTACGACTTTTCGCGCCACGTCATCTTTAGACTGTAAATACAAGAAGGATCACACATTGCGCTGCTTGAGAACTGCCCAACCCTACCCTCTGGGGGAGGGTCCCTACGCGCCTGTGGCCGAGTGGTTAAGGCGTCAGCCTGCTAAGTTGATGTGCATGCACGCGAGAGTTACGAGAAATCGCTCTATCGAAAATCATACGAGAATCTCTCCGGGCGCGTCTCTTTTTGGTGTTACGGGACAGCCTGGTGGCTTCCTTATGTGCCTGCGCGACCCCACACAGCGTTTTCTGCGTGTTGGTGGGGTTTCGAGTCTCTCCGGGCGCGGTTTTGCCACATGATGCCATGCGATGTGAGCCAAGACTGCGGTATGTAGCGATGGTCGTGTTCTTGCTAACAAAGCTAAGCAGTATCACCGTGCGTCGTACGACCCTGCTGTGGCCGTCTGGACGAACGCGCCCACACCAGCCTCGCTCGCCTCCTCTGTGGTGCCCCACTCGCCAACACCTGACTCCCTTCTGATACGCACAGCAGGCGTGGCCCATCGCTGCACGCCCCAACCCACACCCCTCCCCGCGCGCCCTCTCCAAGCGCAAGCAATGTCGTCCTCCACGCTGCAGCTGTCGCCAGCGGACACGCTCAAGTTCAGATGTGCGCCACTGTCTCCCCCGTGGCTTGAGCGCTCCCGCCTAGGGTTCTTCACCGCTGCCAACGGACGCGGCCTCTGACGCGCTGCCTGCACGCAGTCGAGCTCAAGAAGCAGATTCCCACCACTTTGAAGCTGAGCAACACGGGCGCTACGCACGTGGCGTTCAAGGCGAGCTCAGCAACTGCGTTTTGCCCCTCGCTCTTCTCATCTCCACCACGCGCCAGGTCAAGACCACCAGCCCAAAGAAGTACTGCGTGCGCCCCAACACGGGCGTCATTCCGCCCGGAGGCTCCGCAGAGGCGCGGCGCGGCTTGCAACGACTTCCTTGCCCGCGCTGTTTGAGCCCTTGTGCTGACCCCCGCCACAGGTGCAGGTGATCATGCAGTCCCAGAAGGAGTACCCGGCTGACATGGCCAACTGCAAGGACAAGTTCCTGGTGCAGAGCTGCTGTGTGTCTGCAGACAAGGCTGCGGGTGACGTGTCTGGCCTGTTCAGCGCAGAGGGCGGTCCGTCCGTGACGGAGGCGAAGCTCAGGGTGAGCTACGTGAGCCCTGCGCCTCCTCCTAGCCCGGTAGCTGAGGAGGGTGAACCGGGGAACGGCGGCTCCACCCCGAGCAAGAGCACCCCCGCAACCGCCTTTGCAACCTTCGCTTCCGGCGCAGGCGCCCCGCCAGCCTCGCCGCCGCCGGGCGAGCGCGACACCGCCCGCGCGGAGGCGGCGGTGGCGGCCCGCGAGCGCACCGCTGCGCTCGATGCAGCCTCTAAGCTACAGCGAGAGCTCGCTGCGCTTGCGGCCAAGCACGAGACGCTCAAGGCGCAGCTGGCCGAGAAGGACGTCAAGCTGGCGGCTGCACGCGCTAGCGCGCCCGCTCGCGCGCTGGTGCCCTTCACTCTCCTCCACATCCTGCTCACGGCCATCATCGCATTCTGCCTCGGACGCTACCTCTGAGCCGCTACCCTGCGGCTGCGAGACACATACAGCGGCGAGGGCGGGCGGGGGGTGGCTGGGGCGGCTGTGCCGCACTGGCTTTGGCATTCTCGTTGTGCAAAATTTGAGAGAGACAGTCACCCATCGGGGTCACGGAAAGAGTCAGTCTCTCTTTCCCTCAGGCGCGCTTGCTGCCCACAGCGCGCAGCGCGTGGCGTCAGCTAGGTCCGTCCGAGAGCGGCGCGTAGGCTTGTGCATCGGCGTCGACGTCTTCGTGCTGCGCTGGTCTGCTGGATCTTTGCGCGGCGCACGCTTGCGCTGCAATGACTACGTCCAGCACCATGACTCCCAGCGAGCCGGCCAGCCATGGCGCAGCGCTGCGCAGGTCAGCTGCCCCTCCCGAGAGTCTCAAGAGCACGCTGACGCCGTACAGACCGTTGGCTACGACGGCGGTGGCGAACATAGCGCTGGAGAGGCCCTGCGCGCCCTCTGTGCGCTGCGTGTTCTTTCGCAGCTGGCTCACCCGGGAGCCCAGGTAGCAGAGCGCGCTGCCCCAGGCCAGCGAGGAGCCCACCCAGGCTTCCGCGACGCTGCGCACCCCAGCGCCGCACAGCGGCAGTCCGGCGGGACCCCCCCGGGCGCTCGACAGCAGCAGACGCCCCGAGCGCGACGCGCTGCTGACGCCGCGCAACCGCGAGGCCAGCACGCTGAGCCACAGCAGTGCGCCACGGGAACGAGCGGCGTGTGGCGCAGCCTGCAGCAGGGGAGCTCGAGGCGACACAGGCACGCCCACTCCGTCCTCTGCGTCCTGCGCAGCTACCACCGCCAGGCGTCGTCGCCGCTTGCGGGAGCTCAGCAGCGCGGCTTGCGAGATGAGCACGCAGTCCATGCCAATGTAATAGGCTGCGGTGGGTTGTGCGAGCTTAGGCCTGCAAGCACCGAGCTGACAGCGTGCCCAAGCGTGCACGCACCTGCTGTTGCAGTCTGCGTGGGCAGCGCGACTCCGGAGAGCAGGCACCCCAGCAGGTTGCAGGTGTCGCCCAGGAGCCACTCCGCCTGCGTTGCAGAGCAGCGGTGAGCGCTGCGTGAAGAGAGACACGGGAGACGTGACCAGCTGATCAAACGCACCAGGAACCAGGGGCTCAGCGCCTCCGCGCTGCCACTGCGCGCGTTTTTGACCACCTGAGGCAGCTGCGCGACGGCCCAACATGCTGCAGGCGAGCACACCACGTGAGCGGGGTGTGCAGAGGCTAAGCTTCAGCCTCGTACCGATGGAGGCCAGACCCAGGCCGAACGACACCTTGTCTAGGCTGGTGTACAGGCAGTCTCCGAAGACATCGCGCACCTGCGTCACGTGCGTGAGCTGAGCGCAGGCGAGCAGTGGTTGCAAGAGAGACGCACCCAGGGCACAGCGCCGGGAGCCGCGCACTCGCAAGGCATTGCGGTGCAGTCAGGCGTCTGTGACAGGGGCGGATACGCGCGGGGCGGCGTTGTACGGCTGGTGGGCTGTACGACTGAGAAATTTGCGTGCGTTTGTTGGCTTCATTGTCCCCACGTCCCAGGTGCCTGGCTGGCGACTTGCATCACCTGCTCCAAGCTCAGCTCAACCTTGGGCGCGCGCGGTTTGCTGCTGGGCTTTGCGCGCTTGCGAGACCTCGCCAGCGACTCATCATCGTCATCTTCATCCTGCTCCAGCTTCACGGCCTGCGGCGTTGGGGCTGGCCGCGACTGCGGGCGCTGCGTCTGCGTCTGGGTCTGCGTCTGCTGCATGCGGCTGTCCTCGAGAGGGCTGGAGCCGCGCTCGGGAGTTGCGTCACGCGCAAAGGCGCCCTCACGCTCGCCATCCCCGTCAGTCCATCCCTCAGCCGCCTGTCGCAGTCGATCCAGCGCCGCCTCTCGGTCGCGCAGCGCCAGCTCCAGGTTCTCCTGCTGCTCGCGCAGGCGCTCCTTCTTGGAGTTGAGCACCGCCGCAAACTGCCACAGAGCACACGGCACCCGTCAGCGCACGCGCGCGTTGACCTGCCTGCACACGCGTGCGTGCGAAAGCGGCGGCTCTTTGGCGCACCTTTGCGTACAAGTCCTGCTCCGTAGCCGCCTTGGCCGCGACGGCCTCGCTGTGCGCCTTGACAGCTTTCTCCAGCTCACGGCGCGTGGCCGCAGCGCCAGCCCGCGCTGTGGCGGCGTCCAGGGAGGCTGCTGCCGCGGCTGCAGCTGCTGCGGCGAGCAGGCGGAAGGTGGCTGCGCCAACCTCGTCTGGCAGCACGCGTGCCAGGTACGGCGTTCCCGTGCTCGCCGCGCCCGTCGCTCCGCCGGCCTCCCACACCCATCCCAGGCGCTTGTTGCCTGACTCGTCCGTCGTCACTTTCACCTGGTGCGCCCCCTCTGCCAGCGCCTCCCGCGCTCGCCCCATCCACTCCGCGTCGCTGCTCGTGTGCGCCGCCGCGCGGCGACAGCCCTCCTTGCGCCACACCCCCTGGCCGTCGCACAGCTCAACGGAGAAGCTGTCGCCGCACCAAAGGCAGCGCAGCACGTGGGGGCTGGGCGGCTCGCCCAACGAGCGCACACAAAACGTTTCCTCCGCAGCACCCTCCGCAAGGCACGACATGGCGCCGGCCACGCCCACTCACAGGCTGACTGAATGGATGTGCGAGCGAACAAGTATAGCGGAGGCGGCGATACATAAGTGAAGACGCGCATGCTTCAACGATCAAAGAAAACTCTAGGCGCATGGTCCCCTCATCACGCGCGCCCAGCCTTGTCGCGCGGCTGTTGGATCTTGGCGCGCCACGGCGCCTGCGATTGGCGCCGCGCGGACGCAGCGGGTCGCGCCGGGGCGTCCGCTGGTCTCCGTCCCCCGCTCCATCCGGTGGAGCCAACCACTGCGCCCTCGATTTCCGGCGCACCCCTGCCGCGCGCAGCCTCAGCCTTGGCCAGGCGACGCAACAGCGCCTCGCGCTCAGAGCTGCGCGGCTGTGCACGCGGCTGCTTTGGTGCAGTTGCCACCACTCCATCGGGCTGCACCTCCGCATCCGCGCATTGTTGAGGCTGCAAGTGCGCTCTCGCAGCTTGGTCAACGTACAGCACCACTTGGGGCGAGGAGGAGGCGGCAGCGCAGAACACGCCATTCCAAGGTCCACGCATCACGCGCCCGGAAGGCCCTACCACGCAAGCCGGCGTGCTGCCTGTGCGCGAGCCCGACTGCTGCTGCTGCTGCTGCTGCATGGCGCTGTTTGAGGCGGCCAGGAAGCTGGAGGAAGGGTGCGGAAGGAAGGGTCAAGCAGCGCACACAGGCTGCTCGAGGTGCAGGGCGCAAGTGCGGTGTGGCGCGTGCGCACCGAAGCTCCGTGCTCGCGCGTCTGCTGCGGCTCTGGCGCTCGAAGGCCTGTGGCGAGGTGGTGAGTCAGAACGCCAACCACCATGAGACCGCTCCCAGCCTCGCACAGCCACGCTCCACGCACCTTGCGGCCGCCATCCTCACAGGCCGCACCCTGCGAGCGGGGAGCGAGCGTGGCACGCATCAGAGCGCGGTCGCTTGGGAAGCGCTGCAATGGCAGTTCCGGAACGCGGCCGTCACACGCCGCCGCAACTCCACGCACCCGCGTCGGCGACGTGGGCGCCGCACACACGTCCTTGCTGACGCGCGCAAGCGGAGACGCAAGCATGGCGCAGACAGGGGGCCGAGTTTCTAAACCAAAGCCGAAAGCCCCATCTAGCCAAGTGCCCATGTCATCATGCCACGTCATCTCCGTTCAAAGCGGGAGCGGCAACGGTAGCGGAGACGGTATGCGAAGGCGGTGGTGCAGGCGGTGGTGATGGAGTGGTAGCAGGGGCGGTGGCGCCCCCTCCCGCAGGCTCCGCCAACGCCTCTGCCAGAGCCCCTACCAGCGCAACCACCGCAGCTACTATCACCATCTTCGGCACAACCACCTCCGCTACCGCATATGCGACCGTCGCCGCTACCGCCACCGCCTCCGCTACCGCCTCGACTGGCGGCTCCTAGTCCCACACGAAGTTTTCCTCTTCTGCCGCCGCGTCCAGCAGCGGCTGCTGCGCCAGCGCCCGCTGAGTCCACCACGCTTCTCTGTAGGCGTGCGTGCGCCGCCATCGCGGCAGGCCCTTGCGGTGGACCGCCAGCGCCCCCAGGGCTGCGAGGTAGCCTATGAGCACTCCTCCCACGAGCGTGGACGCCCAGCGAAAGCCCAGCGCACCCACCAGCGAGCTGCCCAGCAGCGGCCCCAGCGCCTCGCCGCCACAGTAGACGCCGTTGTAGAGCGCGGCGACCGTTTCGCCAGAGGCGGGGCCGTCGCCGAAGCGCGCGGTGGCGGCCGCCTCCATGGCCGGCATGCAGGGGATGAATGCGAGCGCCGCGGCAAAGCCAAGCAGTGCCAGAGAGAGCAGCTGCAGCGTCCACGCGCCGGCTGGGGCCGCATGCGCCGCTCTGGAGCCGAACAGGGGCGATGGACCCAGCAGCAGGTAGGAGACTGCCAACAAAGCGGTGCCAAGCGCCAGGATGCGGACCGGCCCGTGCGCGTCCGAAAGCACGCCGGCCAGAGGCGCCGCCAGGGCGTAGGTCAGCGCCGTGAGGCCGAACAGCGCGCCGATGGCTCGCTCAGACGCGCCCAATGTGGAACGCAAATGAGGAGCGAGCGTGGGGCCGATGAAGCCAAACCCCAGGCCAGCCAACAGAGTGACGCAGCAGGCGTTGAGCACCGGCGGCAGGCGGGCCACGGCCAGGAAGGTGACTGGCGGACGCTGCACAAACGCAGGCTGGGCCGCCTGCGAGTCGGACAAGTGGGATGCACCGTGCGGGGGCGCCACACCAAGCGCAGGAGTCTCCTCAGCCTCGGCATCTTCGGTGCTGAAGGGTAGCGCCAGCGGAAGCAGCGGCAGGGCGACAAGCAAACCTGCGCCCATGACGATGAAGGGGAGTCTGAACCCTCCTGCCGCGTACAACCAGCCTCCCAGCGGTGGGCCAACCATGAAGCCGACGCCGGCCACAGCCTCCTGCAGGCCCACCACGGTTGCGAGTCCGCCCCGGAACCTGTCTGCGCACCAGGCGAGGAGAGCGCAGTAAGACAGCGCAGCCCCGCATCCTTGCAGCGCTCTGAGACACAGGTACGCCCCGCCTGCGGAGGGTGACACCGCCACCATCCCCATCGCCGCGGCTGAGAGCGCCTCTAGGAGCACACCCAGGACGAACACGCGTCGCCTGAGCGCGCGGGAGCGCCAGCAGCGAGCAGTTAGGGTTGCGCCTGGGGGGGACCAGCTCCCCTACAGCCCGCAGTGGCGCACCGTCCCAGCTTGGCGCACACGGCGGCGCAGAAGGGCGACAGGAGGAGGTTCGCCAGCGGGTATGCGGCGAAGACGGCGCCCACGAGCGCGGGGCGTGCGCCGATGGCGAGCATCTGCAGCGGCAAAAAGGGGCTGGCCACGCTCACCAGCGCCGCGCCGAACAGGCTGTACAGGCAGAGCAGCGCCAGGAGCGCCGCGTTGTCGCGCCGAAAGAGCGGCGGGTGCAGGGGCGGGGGCGCGCCGCACCCGGCGAAGCTCGCTAAGCTTCGCCCGTGCGCTCGTGCCGCACTCTCGCGCAGCGTACCCACGCTAAACAGCGGCCCGGGCCGCGCCACCAGCGGCCCTGCATCCTCCATGGCGTCCTGCCGGGCCTTGGGGCGCGCCGCCGACGGACTAGAGAGCTAGGGCAGAGCGTCACTGGGCGGCGCTCACTCGCGCTGCGCCTCCATCTTCACCACGCGCTTCTTGTACTCCTTGTACTGGCAAGCCTCGTAGATGTGGCGCTCGTGCTTACAGCTCCAGGGCAGGTAGAAGGCTGCGCGGCGGCACTCGTTGAGAGGGATGAGCAGGTGCGCGCAAAAGTCACGGGCCTCCAGCGGAAGCCGGGCAGCCTGCATTTGCTCCTGCGTGGCCTGCATAGCGCTAGGCGTGGGTGCGACGGTGAGAGCGGAGGGCGGAAATTGTGCATCCCAGTGTCGTACAACACGTCACCACGCTGCTACCAAAAACGTCATCATCTGCTCAACGCCGCCAAGGCGGCCAACACAATCGCCGTGTTGCTCACGTCTCGTCCGCGGCGCGCAAAGTTGAGCGCCAGGCTGAGCAGTGCCGCGTGTGCGCGCACCTGCAGCAGCACGGGCAGCGCAGCAGAGGTTGACGCCGCCATCAGGAGCGCATTCAGGCCAAGCATGCGGCTCTGGCGCAAGTAGGCCCTCTTCACCAGCGTCTGCAGGAAGAACTCCAGAACATAAGCGGCGTTGAGGCAGACCCAGTACAAGCGGAAAGCGCGTGACTGCACGAGCGGCCTCTCGCCCGCCAGCAGCGGCTGCGCCAGCGCCATAGACACGTTGAGGCCGTGCAACAGCGCGTGCTTGTACAGCACGTACTGATACTTTTTGAGGCGGTACATCAGCGCAGTGCGGCTCCAAGGCGCCGTTGCGTAGTTTTGGCTGAAGCTGTTCACCGGAAAGCGGTGCCGCACCAGCCAGGGTGACGTGGCAAGCAGGCAGAGCGCGACTTTGGCGGCGCGCGAGCCAGCCAGCTGCGTCGCGTGCAGGTGGGTTGCTTGCACGCCGTTCAGCGCCTGATAGAACGCGTGCTCAACCATCTCCGCGTGCGTCACCGTGGCGTCCTCGTCCAGCGCGCCCGAGGCGCGGTTGTTGACGCGCTTGTGCTGGAAGGCGTGCGCCGCAGAGAGTGCAAGCGCCGTGCCGCAGGCGGACAAGGCGAGGTCGTAGAGCAACCTGACTGCGTCGCGTACTAGGCTCTCACTGTACCACACCGCGTCCGTCAGGCCCAGCGCCAGCAAGACAAGGTGCGCCAAGCCGAGCAGGCGGTGCGAGCGGCCGTGGCGGCGCACGAACATGACGGGATGCCGGGCCGTGACCAACAGCAGCGATGCGCAAAAGGGGAGCAGCAGCAGCAGGCTCCAGCGGCACGCGTCCAACTGTTGAAGCGGCAGCATGACTGCTGTCAAGTGTGCAGGCGTCGGCGCTTCCAGTGTGCCAGAGGTAGGACTGACATGCGCAGCGCTATCTCGGAAGCATAATGCTGCGGCCAAGAAAGGTGAAAGACGGCGGCAGGGGCGGCGAGAGGACGCACCGCGTGGCCCGTGCTGGACTACCAAATAGTGTTACATGCGTGTTACTGAAGTGCCTGCCGGGGCTGGCGGCGCGTAACGTTTGTAAAATACTTCTCTCTCTCTCTGTTACAAGGTGAAAATGTATGACTTAACGGAACCATAGCCGGGCTATGGCATAGCCCACATCCACTTTACCGCGCCCCCCCGCGTCTCCCTGCGCAGGAAACGATACCCCTGCACCAAATCGACCACGCTGAGCTCGAATCTGCACA
>Ga0208951_1000601_pt1 | contig 16509 bp, 13 predicted proteins | sample GreLakmeMI27MSRF_FD_187702 | JGI IMG/M metagenome (GOLD analysis project Ga0208951, IMG submission 187702) | Freshwater lentic microbial communities from great Laurentian Lakes, MI, USA - Great Lakes metaG MI27MSRF (SPAdes) | ecosystem: Environmental > Aquatic > Freshwater > Lake | place: Great... | reverse complement strand
ATTTTCCCTCAAGTCATTAACCATTACCATAGCTTCGGGAATAGATCCTTCTAAATATACAGGTGTTACACAAGTATTTGTATCTCCTATATTAAAACCACGTTCTTTTAAACCATTTTGAAGTGCATTAACATTTACCCATAATTTATCCTTTAACTCCGGATAATTACGCAACAATTCCAAACGTTTTAATGCGCCAACGGTTTGAATCATAGGCAATGCTTTTGCAAACATTTGGGATCGTAAATTGTATTTTAGATAATCAATTATTTCTTTGTCAGCAGCTAAAAAGGCGCCGATACTTGCCATTGATTTTGCAAATGTAGAAAAGTAAACGTCTATTTCATCTTGGCAACCTTGTTCCTCGCCAGCGCCAGCGCCAGTTTTTCCTAATGTCCCGAATCCATGCGCATCATCAACTAAAAGTCGGAAGGTATACTTCTTTTTAAGTTCAACAATTTCTTTTAACTTACCTTGTTGTCCCCGCATACCAAAAACACCTTCTGTTATAAATAAAATTCCACCGCCAGTTTCTGTTGCCATTTTGGTTGCACGTTGAAGATTTTTCTCCATGCTCTCCAAGTCATTGTGCTTGTAAGTAAATCGTTTTCCAATATGAAGACGCACACCGTCAATTATACAGGCGTGTGCATCAACATCATAAACAATAATATCATTTTTTGTAACTAAGGCATCAATACAAGACATTATTCCTTGATAACCAAAATTCAATAAATAAGCGGATTCTTTATGGACAAAAGCAGCCAATTCGTTTTCTAATTGTTCGTGAGCATCAGTATGGCCAGACATCATTCTAGCTCCCATTGGATATGCTGCGCCATATTTTATGGCAGCATCTGTATCGGCTTTGCGAACTTCCGGATGATTGGCAAGGCCCAAATAGTCGTTTAAGCTCCAATTTAAAATATTTTTCCCATGAAATTGCATTCTCGGTCCAAGCTCACCCTCAAGTTTTGGAAAAACATAATAACCTTCTGCTTGTGAAGCCCATTTTCCTAATGGACCTTTATTGTTTTGTATTCTTTCGAATAAATCTTTAGCCATAATCACTTTATGTATAATAGTTGCAAAAGTAATAATTAATTATTAAAATTTATGCTTAAGGAATCATGTTTTATGAGCTTTTCATAGATTATATTTGTAAATTAAAAATATCAATAATGCAACTCGTATTCGCTTCCAATAACAAAAACAAAATCAAAGAAATACAATTATTAGTTCCTCAATATATAAAAGTTCTGAGTTTAGAAGATATAGGTTGTTTTGAAGAAATACCCGAAACCGCAGATACCATTGAAGGTAATGCTATTCAAAAAGCTAACTATGTTACTGAAAAGTATGGCTGCAACTGTTTTGCCGATGATACTGGTTTAGAAGTTGAAGCTTTAAACGGGGAGCCCGGAGTCTATTCGGCTCGCTACGCAGGTGAGCAAAAAGATGCGACGGATAATATGGATAAATTATTAAATAACTTAAAAGGAATATCCAATCGCAATGCACAATTTAAAACCGTGATCGCTTTAAATTTAAACGGAAATCAATCCTTATTTACTGGAATAATTAAAGGTAAAATTATCGAAGAAAAAATTGGTAGCAATGGCTTTGGATATGATCCAATCTTCGTTGCAGATGGTTATAGCCAAACCTTTGCCGAGTTAACGATAGAGGAGAAGTCGGTTATCAGTCATCGCGGTTTGGCAGTAAAGCAGTTGGTTAATTTTTTGAAATAAAGAAAGCAAGATGGAAGTTTTCAGTGTAAAAATTACATCCTTTTAACCTAGTTAGTTAATCTTTACCAACTTCTGACTTTCATCTTAAACATAATGTGCTGATTATCATAAACAAACAAATTAGCTTTTATGGTATTTAAAAAGTATCTTTGCACCCAATTTAAAATACAATATGAATAAATTTGAACAATTAGGTCTGAATGAATCGTTACTGCTGGCGATCAAAGATCTAGGATTTGAGAATCCGTCAGAAGTGCAAGAGAAAGCGATTCCAGTACTATTGGAACAAAACACAGACTTAGTCGCTTTAGCACAAACAGGAACAGGAAAAACAGCAGCATTTGGTTTTCCTTTAATACAAAAAATTGATGCAGAAGACAGAAGTACACAAGCATTAATTTTATCACCCACCCGAGAACTTTGCTTACAAATTACAAATGAAATTAAGCAATACTCAAAATATGTAAAAGGGTTACATACAGTGGCAGTTTATGGAGGTGCAAGCATCACAGAACAAGCAAGAGAAATCAAACGTGGCGCTCAAGTAATTGTAGCCACACCAGGTAGAATGCAAGACATGATTAACCGTGGCTTAGTAAACATTAAAAATATCAGTTTCTGTATTCTTGACGAAGCAGACGAGATGTTAAACATGGGATTTTATGATGATATCGTTTCGATATTATCTGATACTCCAGACGAAAAGAATACTTGGTTATTCTCAGCAACTATGCCTGCGGAAGTAGCACGAATTGCAAAGAAGTTCATGCACAATCCAGCCGAAGTAACTGTTGGAAGTAAAAACTCGGGTACGGCCACCGTTTCACACGAATTTTACTGTGTGAATGCACGTGATCGTTACGAAGCTTTGAAAAGATTGGCTGATGCTAATCCGGATATTTTTTCTGTAGTTTTTTGTAGAACAAAACGTGACACACAAGCTGTTGCTGAAAAATTAATAGAAGATGGATATAATGCTGCCGCTTTGCATGGCGACTTATCGCAAGCTCAACGTGATGGTGTGATGAAATCTTTTAGAGGTCGTCAAATTCAAATGTTGGTTGCAACTGATGTAGCAGCACGTGGAATTGATGTTGATAATATTACACACGTTGTAAATTATCAGTTACCTGACGAAATAGAAACCTATACACACCGTTCAGGAAGAACTGGTCGTGCTGGAAAATTAGGGACTTCGATCGTAATTATTACCAAAAGTGAAATACGTAAAATTTCTTCGATAGAAAGAATTATTCAGCAAAAGTTTCAGGAAAAAACCATTCCATCTGGAATTGAAATCTGTGAAATTCAATTGTTACACTTAGCGAACAAAATTAAAGATACCGAAGTAGACCATGAAATAGATAATTATCTTCCAGCGATTAATGAAGTTCTTGACGGATTATCTAAAGAGGAATTGATTAAAAAAATGGTGTCCGTAGAGTTTAATAGATTTATTGCATACTATAAAAAGAAAAGAGATTTATCAGGCGAGAAAGGTGGTGAAAGAAGTGAAAGAAGTTCTGAGCCAAGAGAGATTAGAGCTGGAGATCCTGTTCGTTACTTTGTAAACATTGGTTCTCGTGATGATTTTGATTGGATGCAACTGAAAGACTTTTTGAAGGATACTTTAGATTTGGGTCGTGATGATGTGTTTAAAGTTGATGTAAAAGAAGGCTTCTCATTCTTTAATACCGATGGAGAACATACTGACAAAGTAATGTCAGTTCTTAACGGATTTAACATGAACGGTAGACGTATCAATGTTGAAATTTCTAAAAATGATGGAGGAAGCCGAGAAAGACGTGATCACAACGGAAGAAGCTCAGGTGGATTTAGAACTGAGAGGAAGTCTTCTGGCAGTGGCGGTTTTGGGCCTAGAAAAGAAGGTGGATTTAGAAGCGAAAGAAGCGCTGAAAGACCGAGGCGGGAAGGTGGTTTTAAAAGCGAAAGTAGTTCAAAAAAATCACCAGGTTCTTTTCAAAGAGAAGGCAGCGCACCAAGACGTTCAGAAGGTTCAACTGATAAACCAGCAGGCAGATCGTTCGAAGCCGCAAAAAGTAGAAGGCCGAGAAAAAGTTAATATTTTTAAATTTGTCTTACAACAACCAAAAAAAACTTCAATTTAAATTGGAGTTTTTTTTTAACCACTCTGTTAATTTTATTCTAATTATCTACTAAAGTATAAAATATCAGGATAGAGTTTATTACTTTTAAGCCTTCAAACATTAAGATGAAACACTACCTAGTTTTGCTTTTTCTAATTCTAACCACAGTCGCTTTTGCGCAAGACAAATCATTAATTCAAAAAGTCACAGGTACCATAGTAAATGACAATACCCTTTTTTTTATTTCAAATGTTAATATTATAAACATCAATCAAGTAAAAGGAGCCGTATCAGATACTAAGGGCTATTTTGAAATTGAGGCCACTCTAAACGATACGTTACATATTTCAACTTTGGGCTATCAATCATTGCGTGTTAGAGTGACAAATGATTGGCTAAAAAATGGAAATGCAAAATTACAATTAACGGAAAAAGCCATTGCACTAGAAGAGGTGATTGTTAAAAAATATGATTTAACAGGATATTTGGAAATCGATTCCAAATTAATTCCAGATAAACAAAACCATCGTTATAGTATTTCGGGATTGTCTCAAGGATATGAAACTGGCGACACTGCTCCTGGTGCTTTTACAAGAGTTTTAGGTTCAATTTTTAACCCCGCAGATATGCTTTATAATTTTTTTGGAAAAAAGTCCAACGAACTTAAAAAGCTACGGCAAATGAAAAAAGATGATACGGTGAGGAACCTCTTAGAATCTAAGTTTGATAGAGAAACTTTAGGTGTACTTTTAGGTATTGATAAAAAAGAAATTGCCGAAATTTTGATGCGTTGTAATTATTCGGAAGAATTTATCAAGTCGGCAAACGATTTGCAAATTATGGATGCTATTAGTGAATGTTATGAGCAATATAAGGTTTTGAAGAAGAAGTAGTTCTCAGTCTCAGTCTCAGTCTCAGTCTCAGTTTTATTATTTACTACAATTTCTATTTAGAGACGCAACTAAATTTATCCGGATTGTTAATCATATAATTAATTAGTTTGCCAATTTCTATATTTTTTTCAGTTAAATTGGCATAAGTTTCTTCACTTATATACTCACAGTTATAAGCAAATTCTAGCCAAACATTAGTTTCTGAATTTTCCGCATCACTATCAGTTAATTTACTAATAAAATGATTAGCATATCTTCTTTTTCGATAAGCTTCTGCAATATTAGCACAAACACTTCTTGAGGATCGTCTTATTTGATCTGTTAATGAATACTTCTCATCGGATGGAAATGATTTAGAGACATTGAAAATATCCATTGCCAATCGAAAACCTTTTTGATATGCTAATAACTCTCTAAAATCCATAAAACTATTTAATAAATCACACAATTTGAAAACTGCGACTGAGACTGAGACTGAAAACGGAGACTGCTAACTACTACTATAATATCGCTCTTCAATCCGTCTAATATCTTTAATCGTATTCTTTGCCCAAAGCAAACGCTTTTCAAGAATTTCTTCTTCGCTAAGTTGCCATTTTACATTAGATTGTCGTAGGCGAGTGGTTATGTCTTGAATGATAATCGCGGCCGAAACAGATATATTCAAACTCTCCGTAAAACCTACCATTGGGATTTTTAAAAAGCCATCGGCTTGACTCATTACTTCTTCTGAAAGGCCTTCTTTTTCGGTGCCAAAGAATAAGGCGCTCTTTTTGGTTACGTCAAACTCATGTAGTAAACACGAATCGTTATGTGGCGTAGTGGCAATAATTTGATATCCTTTTTGACGCATAGTTTTTATTGAAGCTCCAACAGAATCAAACGTCTTAATATCAACCCATTTTTGTGCGCCCATAGCTATTTCTTTGTCAATGCTTTTTCCAAATCGTTGTTCAATAATATTAAGTTCTTGAATCCCAAATACTTCACAACTTCTCATAACAGCACTCGTATTGTGCATTTGAAAAACATCTTCTACCACAACTGTAAAATGTTTCGTACGATTAGAAAGTACCTTGTCAAAACGTTCTTTTCTGTTTTCAGTCAAAAATCCTTCGAGATAATTCAAAAAATTAAGGTCCACCATGTTTGTATGTTTTATACAAAAGTAGTAATGTAATTCTAAATTAAAAATTTGGATTAGTATGAAGTTTAAAAGAAACAAATAGTTATTAGCTTCATTATTTTAAAGTACACGTAAATTTAATTTCAAATTGGTTCTAAAATTATCCTACTTTTGAAGTTGATTTTTTTTTCTTTATGAATTCGGACTCAAAAAAACGACTTGTAATTATTAGTGGTGCGGGCATTTCATCGGAAAGTGGAATTAAAACCTTCCGAGATTCAGGTGGTTTGTGGGAAGGTCACGATGTTATGCAGGTAGCTACTCCAGAGGGTTGGTCTAAAAATAAGGCTCTTGTTTTGCATTTTTATAACCAACGAAGAAGGCAACTCCATCAAGTTAAACCCAATTCTGCACACCATATATTAGCTGAGTTAGAAGCTTATTTTGAGGTGACCATCATAACCCAAAATATTGATAACCTTCATGAAATTGCAGGTAGCTCAGATGTGTTACATCTTCATGGAGAATTATTAAAAGTTAGAAGTACTGTAGATGAGAATTATATATTAGACTGGCATACAGATCTCAATATAGGCGATTGTGACACTAAAGGCCATCAATTGCGGCCTCATATTGTTTGGTTTGGCGAAATGGTACCTGCTTTAGAAGAAGCTGTATATATCACAGAAAAAGCTGACTATGTAGCTGTTATTGGCACATCGCTTCAAGTATATCCGGCAGCAAGTTTGGTCGAATATGTAAATCCAAATTGTAACGTATTTTATATTGATCCAAAACCTGCAAAAATCTATAATTTGAAAAATCATATAGAAATTATTCCGCTCAAGGCTACCCAAGGAGTTCCTATTTTAAAAGAAAAGTTAATCAAATTGATATAAAACCAATTTCGCATAACTTATATTTATTAACTAATACCTATTTTTGCATAAAATATAATTCTGAAACTATTCAGAATAAACAACACTAATCATGTCACTTACTACTCTAAATGCTGTTTCGCCTATTGATGGAAGATATCGCGGGAAAACAAAATCTCTATCAAATTATTTTTCTGAAGGTGCTTTGATTAAATATCGCGTACTTGTTGAAGTTGAATATTTTATAGCCTTGTGTGAGTTTAATCTGCCGCAGTTAAATGGCGTAGATAAAAAAGTATATGTTAGTTTGCGTGATATTTATAATAATTTCACAACCGAAGATGCAAACTGGATAAAAGAAACAGAGAAAACTACAAACCACGATGTAAAAGCTGTAGAATATTTTATTAAAGATAAGTTTGAAACTTTAGGTTTGTCAGCATATAAAGAATTTATTCATTTTGGTTTAACCTCACAAGACATTAACAATACTGCTATTCCCTTGTCAACAAAAGATGCTTTCGAAGAGGTTTATTTAAAATCATTAATTGAATTAGTTGCCAAATTAAAAGAAATGGCAATGGAGTGGAGAGCAATTCCCATGTTAGCCAGAACACACGGTCAACCTGCATCACCAACGCTTTTGGGAAAAGAAATTCTAGTTTTTGTGGAGCGTATTGAAGAACAAATGAGATTGTTATTTTCAATTCCCTTCGCCGCAAAGTTTGGTGGAGCTACTGGAAATTTTAATGCCCATCATGTAGCTTATCCAAATCTTGATTGGAAACAATTTGCCTCTAGTTTTATAGAAACAACTTTTGGATTACAACATTCATTTCCTACAACACAAATTGAACATTATGATCATTTTGCTGCATTTTTTGATGCTCTAAAGCGAATAAATACAATTGTAATTGATTTAAATAGAGATATTTGGACTTATATTTCTATGGACTATTTTAAACAAAAAATTAAGGAAGGTGAGATAGGGTCCTCAGCTATGCCACACAAGGTAAATCCAATTGATTTTGAAAACAGCGAAGGCAACTTGGGAATTGCAAATGCAATTTTTGAACATCTTTCGGCAAAATTGCCAGTTTCGAGGTTGCAGCGTGACTTGACAGATAGTACGGTTTTAAGAAATATTGGAGTTCCAATGGGACATACACTAATCGCTTTTGATGCTACTTTAAAAGGATTAAATAAGTTGTTGTTGAATGAATCTAAATTTGCTGAAGATTTAGATAAAAACTGGGCCGTTGTCGCCGAAGCCATACAAACCATTTTACGACGTGAAGGTTATCCTAATCCTTACGAAGCTTTGAAAGGGTTGACCAGAACTAATTCGGTAATCAACAAAGAAGCGTTGCACAAATTTATTAAAACATTAGAAGTTTCAGATGATATCAAAGCTGAATTACTTCAAATCACTCCAAGTAATTACACTGGGATTTAATAAATAAAGGCACAAGTAATTAAACCTATGCCTTTATAATTTGTGTTGTTTTGGTTATTGTATTTTTTAAAAAGAATAGGTTGTTGCTAATAAAACATAAGCAGAAGAACTTGCTGCACTTCCATCTTTCTTGCTAAAAATATCTTCTGATGATGAATCAAATCTAACTTCCGGAATAAAAGTAAAGTTACCTTCTTTATAGTTAAAAGATAGCGTATTGCCTATGATGCTTGACTTTGCTTCATCAATATCAATAGCGCCATCTTTGTTATCAAAATACTCTAATCTATAAGCCACACTCCATTTACCTTTGAAGGCATAGTTTAAATAACCTACAAGTGAAAACCAGTTCTTATCAAGATCACTGTTATTATCATCCTTAAACATTGCATACGTTCCATTGAAACCCAGAGTCAAATTAGTATTTAATTTTCGACTACCAACAAAATCAAATTGGGTTTTGTTTACATCAAATGCAGAATTTGTGTTTGCACCAAGATTCCTGTTATAATTGTTACTTCCTGTTGTAAAATTTAAAAACGCACTCCCACTTGCAGTTGTATAGCCAATTTGACCAATAAATGTTTTTTGATTGGTTTTTGAACGTGCTGCCGTTTTAAAATCTGTTGGATTAGTAACTCCTGCCATAAAGCTGTACTTTCCAGAGGTATATTGGGCTTTAACTCCTGTATTGAAAAATGGTCCGTTTGTAAAAGCATAAGACATACTGTAGTTTTTATTATCAACGGCATCTACTAATTCGTAACCGATATGAGTACCAAAACTACCAGCTGTTACTTTAAAACTAGGCGAAAAATCATAGGTAATATACATTTGTTTAATCATAAAAGTATTGGTAGAATCGTTGTATGTAAATTCGCTTGCTCTTGAACCAAAACCTAAATCAACAAATATGGAGGCTTTTTCTAACTTGTGAGAAGCTTCAATAGAAGCCATACCAATTTCATAGGAATCGTGAGAATGCGTAAAACTGGTCTTACTGTTATCTACTTCTGCAAAGTCATATTTATAATAGAAATCAGCTGATCCTGCGAAAGTAGTTCCAGGTAAAATTGTTGTGCCTTCTTGTGCATTTGCGGAATATATTGCGACTAAGCAAAATCCGACTATTTGTAAAAAATTCTTTTTTAAAATTGTTGTAGTTGTTTTCATTTTGTTGTTTTTTAAATGTTAGTTAGTAATGTTTTTTTTAGATTAAGACAATAGAAAATAATATCAACAACATCTGGAACAAAAAGATGTTGTTGAAAATATTTTCAGTAAATAAGCGTGATTTTAAATAATTTGTTTAGAGGAATTCTCCGTGTTGTGTGATATCTAGTCCTAATTCTTCTTTCTCTTCACTCACACGTAAAGGTGTTATTTTATTAACGATAAAGAAAAGAGTATAGGAAACTACAAATGCAAATATTGATACAAGTACCAAAGCTTTCAATTGTGTAAAAAACAAAGTAGCATCACCATATATTAAACCTTGATTGTCACCAACAATTGTATTAACAGATTTTGAGGCAAATACCCCAGTTAAAAGCATACCAACCATACCGCCAACACCGTGACAAGCAAATACATCTAAAGCATCATCGATTTTGCCTTTTGGGAAATTACTAACCACAAGGTTACTTACAATACTAGCTATAAATCCAATAGCAAGAGCCGAAGGAATTGATACAAAACCTGCAGCAGGAGTAATAGCAACCAATCCAACGACAGCACCGATACAAGCTCCCAAAGCTGAAAGTTTATGTCCTAAAATTTTATCAAGGAATACCCAACCCATTGCGGCAGCGGCAGCGGCTACAGTAGTTGTTCCTAGAGCTTGAGCAGCAAGGCTTCCAGATCCAACAGCAGAACCTGCATTGAAACCAAACCAACCGAACCACAATAAGCCAGTTCCTAATAATACATAAGTGATACGTGCAGGATTTGCTTTTTGTACTTTTCTTTTTCCCAAAAATATAGCTCCTGCAAGAGCAGCCCAACCAGCACTCATGTGTACTACAGTTCCTCCAGCAAAATCTAAAACTCCCCATCCAAAAAAGATTCCATCGGGATGCCAAGTCATGTGGCATAATGGAGCATAAACGAATAGTATAAATAAAACCATAAATAACATATAAGCCCAAAAACGAACGCGTTCTGAAAAAGCCCCAGTTATTAATGCAGGTGTGATAATAGCAAATTTTGCTTGAAACAAAGCAAACAATATAAAAGGAATCGTTGGAGCTAAGTCCCATGCTGTAGTAGCACTTACTCCCTGAAAAAACATGTTGTAGGATGGATCTCCAATAAAACCTCCTATTGATGGACCAAAACACAGTCCGAATCCAACTACAACCCAAAGTACAGTTACAATTATCATAGCAATAAAGCTTTGTAGAACTGTACTAATTACATTTTTCTTACCAACCATTCCGCCGTAAAAGAAACCAAGTCCTGGAGTCATTAACAATACAAGTCCTGTTGCACATAACATCCAAGCAGTATCTCCAGTATCTAATTTTAGATTAACTACGTGAGCACCTAATGTTGTCCCTTCTGGAAATAAATAAATTGAAAAAGTTGATAACACTAAAATCGTGATTAGAATCACACTTAAAATAATTTTTCTCATATGCTTACTATTTAAATTTTTTGTAAAAATATACAAAATGAGTTATACCCCCTAAAAAAAGGAGTAGTTTGCGCAATTTTTATAATATTATAAATTTATACCCATAAAAAATATGGGTATGTTTAATAAAAAGTATTAAATTTAGAATTTGACAATATTTATGTTCACTTATTTTTATAATTTGTTAGAAAAATTTAGTAACTGTTTTTTATGATAAAAATTTAATTTCAAAATTAAAAACAGAAAAGGCATAAGAGTTTAACTTATGCCTTCTTTAATATGTATTATTTTATATGTTATCTCGAATAATTGGGGGATTCTTTTGTTATTACCACATTATGAGGATGACTTTCGCCAATACCACTTGCTGTAATCCGAACAAATTTTCCTATTTCTTTAAGTGTTGGAATGTCTTTAGCACCACAATATCCCATACCTGCTCTTAGACCACCAACAAATTGCTGCATACTTTCGTTCAATTCCCCTTTGTAAGGAACTCTCCCAACGATTCCCTCTGGAACCAATTTTTTAATATCGTCTTCTAAATCTTGAAAATAACGATCTTTAGAACCTTCTTGCATAGCCTCCAGCGAACCCATACCTCTATATGATTTGAATTTTCTTCCCTCAAAAATAATAGTTTCACCAGGCGATTCCTTTGTGCCAGCTAAAAGAGAACCCAACATAACACAATCGGCTCCCGCAGCTATAGCCTTAGGAATATCTCCTGTGTAACGAATTCCGCCATCTGCAATAACCGGAACTCCTGATCCGACTAAAGCGGCAGCTACCTCTATAATTGCTGAAAATTGAGGAAATCCAACGCCTGCAACTACACGTGTTGTGCAAATTGATCCAGGTCCGATTCCTACTTTAACCCCATCGGCTCCATTTTCAGCTAAATAAACTGCGGCCTCAGCAGTGGCTATATTACCAACTACCACATCCAATTTTGGAAATTTTGATTTAACTAATTTTAAAACATCAATCACTCCTTTCGTATGTCCATGAGCTGTGTCTATAACTACCGCGTCCACTCCCGCTTTTACAAGCGCTGAAGCTCTCTCAACAGCATCTGCTGTAATACCAATTGCGGCAGCAACGCGCAACCGACCGAAACTATCTTTATTAGCAACTGGCTTTTGAGCTAATTTAGTGATGTCTCTAAATGTTATCAATCCAACTAATTTAAAATCAGAGTCAACTACCGGGAGTTTTTCAATTTTATTTTCTTGTAAAATACTCTCAGCTTCTAAAAGAGTTGTGCCTAAAGCTGCAGTTACGAGATTCTTTGCTGTCATCACTTCCAAAATTGATCTGGAATTTATTTTTTCAAAACGCAAATCTCTATTAGTAACAATTCCCTTTAAAATTAAGTTTTCATTTACAATAGGAATTCCACCAATACCATGTTCTTTCATAATAGCTTTGGCATCACCTACAGTAGAATTTAAAGGTAGGGTAATAGGGTCTATAATCATACCAGCTTCCGCACGTTTAACTTTTTTTACTTTGGCTGCTTGCTGTTCAATAGACATGTTTTTGTGTAAAACGCCAATGCCACCTTCTTGCGCCATAGCGATTGCCATTGCACTCTCGGTAACAGTATCCATCGCAGCAGAAACAATAGGAACATTTAAAGTAATATTTCTTGAAAACTTAGATTGAATACTAACTTCTCTTGGCAAAACAGTAGAATAATTAGGAATCAATAGCACGTCATCATAGGTTAATCCCTCGCCAACGATTTTTGAAGTATGTGCTTTCATTGCAATTTGTAGTTTAGGCCAAACTTAGTTTAGCGTTGTAGTTAAATTGCGAGCAAATGTAGTAAAATATTATTAAAATAAAGACAAATAGTGTATGATCTTTAATGATAAATGTCGAAAATTTTCTTTGATTCGTTATAGGCACTCTCAAAACTAATTGAATTTAAATTAGTAGTTTCTTTTTTTGAAGTGAAATAGGAGAGGAGCTTTTCTGTTGGCATATTTCCTGTTAATTCATCTTTTGCCATAGGACAGCCACCAAAACCTAATATAGCTCCGTCAAATCTTTTGCAACCAGAATTGTAGGCAGCATCTACTTTTTCAAACCATTTGTCAGGAGTCGTGTGTAAATGAGCTCCGAATTCAATTGAAGGATATTGTTTAATTAAGTCACTAAATAAATAAGTTATTGTTTCAGGAGTTGAACTACCAATGGTGTCTGAAAGTGATAAAATTTTCACGCCCATTGCGGCAAGTTTTTCAGTCCATTCTCCAACAATTCCTTGATTCCAAGGATCGCCATATGGATTCCCAAACCCCATAGAAAGATATACTACAACTTCTTTATCTGTGTTATTAGCAATATCTAAAATTTCTTTTAGGGTAACTAAGCTTTCTGAAATTGTCTTATGTGTATTCCTCATCTGAAAATTTTCAGATATTGAAAAAGGAAAACCAAGATATTGAATTTCTTTGTAAGACGAAGCTGTCTTAGCCCCTTGAGTATTGGCAATTATTGCTAGTAATTTACTTTTAGTTTGTGTTAAATCAAGATTTGCTAATACTTCAGCGGTGTCTTGCATTTGTGGAATCGCTTTTGGAGAAACAAAACTTCCAAAATCAATCGTATCAAATCCTACTCTTAGCAATGCCTGTAAATACGTAATCTTTGCTTTTGTAGGAATAATATCTTTAATGCCTTGCATGGCATCACGAGGACATTCTATGATTTTAATATTTGGATTCAAAGAAATAGAATTTAACAAGGCTAAAGTACTACGTTTTTTTTGAGTATTGCTGTATTGATATCTGAAATCAATTTTGGTCCCTCATAAATAAATCCAGTATATAACTGTACTAAACTTGCACCAGCCTCCAATTTTTCAAGGGCATCTTCAGGTTTGTGAATCCCTCCAACCCCAATAATAGGAAAAGCTTTATTGCTTTTTTCAGATAAAAAACGGATTACTTCTGTTGCTCGATTTGAAAGCGGTTTTCCTGATAAGCCACCCGTTTCCAATTTGTTTTTTGATTGCAAACCTTCTCTTGAAATAGTTGTATTTGTAGCTATCACCCCTGCAATCTTTGTTGTCTTAACTATTTCAATTATATCTAAAAGCTGCTCATCTGTCAAATCGGGTGCTATTTTTAATAAAATCGGTTTTTTTGATTTGTATTCTGCATTTCTTTCTTCAAGTTTTGTTAACAAAGCAGTTAGCGGTTTTTTCTCTTGAAGTTCTCTAAGATTTGGTGTGTTTGGGGAACTTACATTAACAACAAAGTAATCTACAAAATGAAACAGTGCGTCAAAACAAATTAAATAATCTTCGAGGGCATTTTCATTTGGAGTAATTTTGTTCTTTCCGATATTTCCGCCAATCAAAACCCCTTTATTTTTTTTTAAACGTACTACTGCAGCTTCAACACCGCCATTATTAAATCCCATTCGATTTATAATTGCACTATCGCTTTTGAGTCTAAATAGTCTTTTTTTGGGGTTACCATCCTGTGCTTTTGGGGTTAGCGTTCCTATTTCAATAAAACCAAATCCAAAATTCGATAACTCTTTAAAAATTTTAGCATCCTTGTCAAACCCAGCAGCGAGTCCAACCGGATTTTTAAATTTTAATCCAAAAACAGTTCTTTCTAATCGACTGTCGTTAACCTCATATATAGAAGTTAAAATTTTTTGAACAAACGGTAATCTTGAGATGATTTTAATAAATGAAAACGAAAAATAATGTACTTTTTCCGGGTCAAAACAAAATAAAAAAGGTCTGATAAATAATTTATACATAAAATAAATTAAAATGATTTTGCATTTAATTTGTCATGCAAAAATAGCAAATCAATTTCATTTTTCATTTTTAATTCCATAAATTAAATAGTATTTTAGCCAATCAATTAGTGATTTATGATTTCAGCACTACAGTTTCAAAAAGAGTTAGATCTCATCATAGATAACGGAATTCGGGAGGATATAGGTCATGGCGATTTCAGTTCGTTGGCTTGCATCCCATCAAGTTCAGTTGGAAAAGCAAAACTACTAGTAAAAGATGTTGGAATAATTGCGGGCGTAGATTTTGCAAGAATGATATTTAAAAAAGTTGATTCCAACTTACAAATGGAAACATTTATTAAAGATGGCAATCCCGTCAAACACGGCGATATTGTTTTTAATGTATCAGGGAGTTCTCAATCTATATTAAAGGCGGAACGATTGGTGTTAAATTCTATGCAAAGAATGTCAGCAATAGCTACCAAAACAAATCAATATGCAAAGGAATTAGAAGGCACTAAAACACAAGTTTTAGACACAAGAAAAACAACCCCAGGTTTTCGCGCATGTGAGAAATGGGCAGTAAAGATAGGGGGCGGTGAGAACCACAGATTTGCTTTATATGATATGATTATGTTGAAAGACAATCACAATGATTTTGCTCAAGGCATTACCAATGCTATAAATAAAACCAAAGCATATTTAAAAACAAATAAACTAGATTTAAAAATAATTGTTGAGGCAAGGAGTTTTGATGAGATACGTGAAATACTAGAAAATGAGGGCGTTTACAGAATTTTAATTGACAATTTCAGTATCGCTGATACCATAAAAGCCATAGAATTAATAGGTAATAAGTGTTTAACAGAGTCGTCGGGAAACATTAATTTGAGTACTATCCGCCAATATGCTGATTGTGGTGTAGATTACATTTCATGTGGTGCATTGACGCATTCTGTACATAATTTGGATTTGAGTTTAAAAGCTTTTTAAATAAATAATATGTCAGTTGCAATAGAAGAAAAATTAAATAGAATACCCATAGTAAAACAACTCGTTTTTTTATTAAAAAAGTTGACTTTACCTCACTTACATGGCCTATCGGTTTATGATCTTCTTGAAATATATTTAATAGGAATTTTTAAGGGGGCGCTTTCTTACAGAGCCTCTGCTGTAGCCTTTAGTTTTTTTATGTCTTTGTTTCCCTTTACTCTTTTTATATTAAATTTAATTCCATACATACCTATAAATGGATTTCAACAAGATTTTTTAGATTTTGTAAAACAAAGCGTTCCACCTTCAACATATGAAGCCATTTTCAATATAATTAATGACATTTTACATAATAGTCATTCCGGCCTATTATCTATAGGTTTTTTTATTACTGTTTTTTTGATGGCTAATGGAGTTAATGCCATACTTGGAGGTTTTGAAAATTCACATCATTTGTTTGAAGATTTGAAACGAAATTTCTTTAAACAATATTTAGTTTCCCTCGCCCTTTCAATTTTACTTTCTTTTTTATTATTAATCACTGTAGCTTCTATATTTATTTTTGAATATTTTATTCAACAAACTAAAATTCCGGAAGTTTTATCAGATAAAATTCAATTAATTCAGATTGGTAGATTTTGCTTTATTGTTAGTATGATTTTGGTTGCAACATCTCTTTTGTTTAAGTTTGGAGTTAAGCGGGAGAAAAATAGATCTTTTATATCAATTGGTTCTGTTTTTACAACTGTATTAATTATTGTTTCTTCCTATTTTTTTGGTATTTGGGTTATTAAATTTTCAAAATATAATGAGCTATATGGTTCTATTGGAACCTTGCTGATTATCATGTTCTATATTTGGATAAATTGTATACTGCTTCTACTGGGTTTTGACCTTAACA
>Ga0208951_1000599_pt1 | contig 16530 bp, 15 predicted proteins | sample GreLakmeMI27MSRF_FD_187702 | JGI IMG/M metagenome (GOLD analysis project Ga0208951, IMG submission 187702) | Freshwater lentic microbial communities from great Laurentian Lakes, MI, USA - Great Lakes metaG MI27MSRF (SPAdes) | ecosystem: Environmental > Aquatic > Freshwater > Lake | place: Great... | reverse complement strand
AGATGGTTGCTATTACCTTCGGTCTAATTCATTGGAATGAACACTCTTTAACAAATATGCAAATTAACCACATTGACGGAAACAAGCACAATAACTGTGCATCTAATCTAGAGGCTTGCACCCCTAGCGAGAATCTTATTCACGCTTACAAGACAGGGCTTAGAAAGTAATGGCTGACCCTATTGATATCAACAAACAGATTGAAGAGTTAATGTCTCTTCAACCAACTGTTAAAAGCACACGAAAACCTGTTTCTAAAACTTCTACATCTCTTTTACAAGAATACCCTAGGGCGGTTGGAGGAAGTGTGGGAGCATTGATGGTTTATTCTAAGGCTAGAGGTGCGTATGATAAAAGCATTCTTAATGCAACAAACGCTCTTCGTGCAAGAGGAGTTACAGAGGCTCAAATTGTTAAAGAATTAATTGCACAAGGTTTTGATGTTACTGCTACGGCTCCTACTGGAGGAACTCCGCTCAAGGAAGCGGGTCGTGCTATTGCTTCTAATGTTAGAAAAGGTTATCTTCCGTGGGGAAAGGGTTACGAAAATCTTGCAAATGCAGAAACTTTTCCTCAACTTGTAATGAAAGGTAGAGACGCTTTGCCCTATGTTGAAGATGTTGGAGCAGGGACTAGACTTGTTACAAACACAGAATCTGCTTTAGTTGATGCTAAAAAACTTCAGAAACTTGTTGCTGATGGAAAAATTACTCCAGAACAGGCTCTAAAATATGTTTTTCCAAAAGCACCTGTTGAAGTTGCTGACCCTACATCTAGATGGGTAAAGGCTGGAAGGGCTTACAAAGGTATGCTGGGTGGCGATATGAGTATTAGTTCTCGCCACGCTGTTAAAAATGTATGGAAGGGAAACAGAATTCCTATGGTAATGACGGCGGCTGAACTTGTTGGTGCTGGTATTGATGTTTCTGGAAAGGACGGATTATATATGCAAGAATACAAAAAAAATATGAAAGGACCAGACTATGCTGGAAAAGAAGCACTTGCTGTTGCTTCTGGTGTAACCCGAAGTGGAATGAGAATAGGAAGAGTCCCATTTGAGGTTGGTACTGCTGGCGGGTTTGGTATGTCTGGCGTTGCAGACTTTCCCGAAAGAGTTACCGCTGACGAGACCGCTACTCGCCTTTATATGAAGGCTCATAAAGAAGCAAAAGAAGACGGTAGTAAATTATTTCCAGTTATGCGTGCTCCTACCGCTGACCCAAGAGAAGTTAAAATGATTCCAGACAAAAAGTCTTTAAGATATCAACAGATATATTCAGAAGAACTAGCCAAACAGGGAGTTCCAGAAAGTTATCTAACTCCTAAGATGTACAAGGGTCCAGAGTATGAATATGTTTTTGGACGAGAACCAAGACTAGTAGGTGGACCGACAAATCAAGAGATAGAAGAGTATTATGCTAAACTTGCATATACTGACGAGCAAAACGCTAATGTTACTCCCTCAATGCGAGTGAACGATTTTATGACAGGACTGTGGAGGTAACTTTCACACCTTCTCCGCATCCGTTTCTTAAGATGCCAGACATCAAGATGCTCGTTGAGCGTCTTGGTGTTCAGAAGACTGCTGAAATTCTTGAACTTAGAGAAGACAAAATTCTTGCTGAACAGTTAGACCCATTTCGTCACGGCTTTGAACCAGACCATTGGCACGAAGCAGATAAATTGATTAAAGAAAAACAAGAGTTGCTTGTACTTGGTGGCAACCGTGCTGGCAAAACTGAGTGGATGGCAAAGCGTGTAGTGCAGACTTTGGTGGGCAAAAAGAACGCAATGGTCTGGTGTCTTCACACCACCCAAAAGTCTAGCATCCAGATGCAACAGAATGTTGTCTGGAAGTATATGCCTCCAGAATTAAAAAATCTCAAAAAGGGCAAGGTAACTAACATTGCGTACAGTCAGAAGAATGGATTCTCAGAAGAGTCCTTTATTCTTCCTAATGGTTCGCAATGTGTGTTTATGAATTACGCCCAGAAGCGAGATGTTATTGAAGGTGGCGAGTGTGACCTTATCTGGTGCGATGAACTTGTACCGATGGACTGGGTTGAGACCCTGCGATACCGTTTGGTTACTCGTAGAGGTAAACTGGCAATCACCTTTACCCCTATTGCTGGCTACTCGCAGGTAGTTAAAGAGTTTGTGTCTGGTTGTAATTTTCTTAAAACCCTTCCTGCTACTATCTTAGACCAGAATAATGTCTATGTTGGGGGCTGTCCAAAGGGACATATGCCATTTACGGCTCATTCCTATCGTGGAAACGCTTCCGTAATCTGGTTTCACTCTCAACTTAACCCTTACAACCCCTTTGATGAGTTAGTTAAAACTCTTACAGGCAAAAACTTGTACGAACAGAAGATTCGTGCCTATGGTTGGGCTGATAATACGGTTGGAAACCAGTTTCCAAGGTTTGGAGATAGGAATATTGTGCCATTAAAGGCTCTGCCAGAAGAAGGAACCAATTATATGGTTGTAGACCCTGCTGGGGCAAGAAACTGGTTTATGATTTGGGCAAGAAAGACTCCAGACGGCAATTTATTTATCTACAGAGAGTTTCCAGACATTTCGTATGGTGAATGGGCTTTGCCTAGTGAAAAATCAGACGGTAAAGAAGGTATGGCTCAAAGAAACGGTGCGGGTATGGGTATTGATGACTACAAGATGACTATTAAGACTTTAGAGGGCAACGAGGAGATATTAGAACGCTATATCGACCCTCGTGCGGGTGCGACACAGGCAATTGGGCGAGACGGAGGCACATCCGTTATCGAGTTGCTAGACGGAGGTGATAAGCCAATGTATTTCGCACCCTCGGCTGGAGTTGCTATAGAGCAAGGCGTTGCTATGATTAATGACCTGTTGGCGTTTGACATTAATGAACCGCTATCTCCGCTCAACCAGCCAAAACTTTATGTTACAGAAAACTGTAAAAACTTAATCTACTGCCTACGAGAGTGGACAGGTCACGATGGTGACAAGGGGGCAACAAAAGACCCTATTGACTGTTTGAGATATTTAGTAGTAATGCAACCAGAGCATATTGACGATAAGTCAATTCCTATCAATGTACCCTTTTCATACTAATGCATAAACAAGACAAATTTATGGGAGATAACACTACTGACGACAAATTGTTGTATGGTAGTGAAACTCCAGACATTCAGCAGTTAATCTTTGAACTTAACCGTTCTTACCTGTTTGGCTCCAATGTTCACGAAGTTAACGATAATGATGATATTCGTTATTGCAGATGGAATGGTCAAACTTCTGACGGTAAAAAATTTAGCAAAAACCGTGATGAAGATGACCCTGCATTGCCGTTTGAAGGTGCATCTGATGCAAGAGTCCGACTGATTGATAGAATCATTAATGAGCAATCTGCTCTTTGGATGAATTCTCTTAAGGGTGCTAAACTTGGCGTGTCTGGCAGAACTTCCGATGATTCTGCTACTGCTGGCGGTATGCAGATGCTTTTAGAGTATGTTGGCAGAGGCAGACAAAATCAAGAAATGCGGAGAGAGGCTGAAATGTATGCTCAGTACACAAATCAGTACGGATGGTCTGCTATGCACATTGGATGGGAACAGGAAATGGGAACCGTAGAAGAAAGATTTACTATTTCAGATTTGGTTAATGTTGCTACTGAAATGGCTGGTCAAAACCCAAACAGCCCCTTGGCATCTATTCCAAGTCTAATTATTGACCCATCTCAAGAAGAGTTGGCAGTAACGCTTGTTAGTAATTATATGCCAGATTTTTCTGAGAAGGAAATCAGAAGACTTGTCAAAGAAATGAGAGAGCAGGGCTTTGCTGTTATTTACAAGGAAACGCTTATTAAGAATCTTCCTATTGTTACTGCCCTAAAGCCGTATGATGAGATTTCTTTCCCGCCAGAAACCATTGAACTCCAGAAGGCTCGTCTAATTTTCAGAAAGGTATTTATGACCGAACTAGAAGTTCGTTCTATGATTAACACGGATGGCTGGAGTGAAGAAGGTGTTGATGATGCTATTAAAACTAAGGGTATGTTCACTCTTTGGAGAGACCCTAATATTGTTCCTGTTAACCGTTCAATGAACGACTACAGAAGCAAGACCGCTAACCTAATTGAGGTTAGTTATGCTTACTACAGACAGTTGAATGAGGCAGGTAACCCTTGCATCTATTACACTATCTTTTCTCCCAACGCACAGGGTGATACACATTTGAAGCACGGCAAACTGGGTTACGCTCACGGTAAGTATCCGTTTGTTGTGCTTCGCAGGGAGTACATTCGCAAAGCCGTTTACGAAAGCCGTGGAATCACCGACATCCTATCGACAGACCAAGCGGAACTAAAAGCACAGCACGACTCAATGAGAGACCGTACTGCTTTTGAAACTGTTCCTCCCCTAATGTACAAGAGACGAGTTGGTGGGACTGGAAGAATCGGACCAGCAATGCTACTCCCTGTTTCAGATGTAAACGACTACAAGTGGATGGAGCCACCAAAGGGTACTCCTACTATTGCTGAGTTTGTTGTGAACACGGTTGAAAAGAACGCTTCTGCTTACTTTGGTCTTGTGCGTGAGGATACCCCTCCTGCCCTTGCTCAGATGCTTCAGCAGAATTCCGTTGATAATTGGCTTACGGCTTGGACTGAAATCTACAGCCAAATGCTTCAACTTTCTCTCCAGTATATGGATGTTGTGGAAGTGGAAAGAATCACATCGCTTCCTATGCCAAAGGTAATTGATAATATTACCAATCAATACGACTTTGAGGTTAAGTTTGATGTTCGTAATCTTTACTCAGACCTAGTTCTTGAGAAACTACAGGCTATCTCGCAGTTCGTCCTTCCGATGGATAGCGGGGGCGTTATCGATAGAAATAAAATGGTTCAGAAGGCTGTAGAAGCCATTGCACCAGATTCTGCAAGGGAACTCATTATTAACAATCAGACTGCCTCTCAGAGGCTTTATAAGGATGTCCAGACCGAGATTGGTATGATGATGCTTGGCAATGAGGCTAGTTATGTCGAAAACGACCCTACGGCTTCTACCAAAATGCAGTACTTGCAGGACATTATGAGCAAGAACCCCAAGGCTCAACAGGCTTCCCAGTCAGACCAGATGTTCCAGATGATGCTTCAGAACTATGTCAAAAACCTGCAAATGTCGGTTATGCAGGAACAGAACAAGCAGATTGGCAGAATTGGCGTATCTCCTGTTGCTGATAAGATGAAACAGGAAGGTCAAGGCGGTCAGCAGTCTCCTACTATTAATAACAACATTAATGTAAACTCTAACAATCAACAGCCACAAGGAAATGAAGGATACTGATTATAATATTGGTACATTTGCATTTACCGCTCCTAACCCGCTCTGGGAGCATATTTTGTATATTGTTGACCTAAACATTCAGTCTGAAACCAATAGGGCGTTGCAACAGGATGTAGTTGGTGAAACTCGTGTTCACCAATGCGGTAGAGCCTCTGCAATGACCGATTTTAAGAACCTGCTCCTTGAAGAACGAGCCAAGGCTCTGAAAGAATAATTTTACAATCGCTTGACACTTGTAAAAAAGGTGTCAAGTGTGAGTCCAACAGTTTCTGGAAGTCTGTAAAAATCCTGCCTAAAACAAAAGCACTTTAGACTTATTCTAATGACCCCCGATAATAATACTGGAAACGAGAATACCTCCAGCCCCGAAAATTCTCAACAGGAAGATTCTTTTCCTAGTTCTAGCGTTCTAAACGATAGACTGAACCAACTTCTGTGGGACGATGAATCCGCACCACAGACGGAAGAAGGCGAAGCCGATAGTAATCAGCCAGAAGTCCAGCAGACTGAAAGTGAGCCAGAAATGGACACTAACACAGATACTGATGGCGAAGAGGTTCATTCAAAGTCCGAGGGAGAGCAAGAGGAGGTATCTCGTGGTGTACAGAAGCGTATCGATAAGTTGACGGCTAAGAGAATGGAAGCGGAAGCAACCATCACTCAGTTGAAGGCAGAACTCGAAAACGCCAAGACCACGGCATCCAAGCCTGTATATGAAGACAGAAGTATTCCTTTTTCCAATATTGATACGATTGCTGAAATTGAGGCAGAGATTGCCCAAGCAAGGTCGGTCAGAAATTGGGCAGATGAAAATGCTGATGGAATCACAGTTACAGACAAAGATGGGAATGAAGAGTACTTTGACCCTGCCAAATTAAGGCAGATTAAAGTTAACGCAACGAAGGCACTTGAAGAAGGGCTACCAGAGCGTTACAAGTACATTCAGACTAGAGACCAAGTCGAAACCATTGCTAATAAGGAGTACTCGTGGTGGAAGGATAATTCGTCCAAGGAAAAGCAGATTGCAGAATCGTTTCTAAGGGCATTTCCTGCAATCAAGAGATTTCCAGATTACAAGATGGTTATTGGGGACTACATTCGTGGAGTCCGAGCCAGAGAAAACGGTAGCCGTCAAACTACCATTTCAAAAGCACCTGTTCAGCCTCGTTCTAGTGGTGTAGCACCGACTGTTCAAAAACAGGAAGTTCGCAGTCAGAACGCATACGCCAAGTTCGCCCAGTCTGGGAGAACGGAAGACCTTACAGATATTATTATGAACAAGTTCCTGTAACCTAAAAAACTACTACTATGGCAAGTCTCACAGAAAGAAATATCGTCAGCGGTAAGCGGGAAGCCCTCGCTGACATCATCTCGCTCATCGATGCGAAGTCCACTCCGTTCACCTCTATGGCTCCCAAGGTTGCAAAACCTGGAAATACGCTGTTCAGATGGCAGGCTGACTCCCTCCCCACCGTTACCTCCGAACAGGCTGGTATCGTTGACGGTACGGATGTTGACCCGAATGGTGCTTCCATCAAGAACTTCGTTAAGGACGGTGCTACTCAGTACCGCTACGAACTCTCCAACCACATTCAGATTTTCAGACAGGCAACTCGTGTGTCTCCTCTGACAACTGATATCGCTGTCATCGCTGGTGTTAAGTCGGAACTCGCCAACAATGTTGGTAAGGCTACCGAAACCATCAAGCGTACTATGGAGAAGACTCTTTGCTCTGGCAATCTTCCCAAGGCTGACGATGGCGTTTCGCAGGGTTATGCTACTCGTGGTCTCGATGGCTGGATTAAGAACGACTTCACAGGTGACACCTATCTGGTTGTCCCTGCTCCGTTCCGCACTCCTACCGCCAGCATCTCCACGGTTGGTACTGCCCTCCTTGATGAAACGGTCTGTCAGAATATGCTTGCTTCCGTCTTTGAACAGACTGGTCGCTCGCAGTCCTTTGACGGTCTCGTTGGCTACAAGTTGAAGCAAGCCTTCACGAACCTCACCTACACAACCAGACAGAATGGTACGGCTAACTCCGCTTCGGTCATCAGAACTCTTAACAGAGACTCTGAAGCCAGCGTGTACAAGTCTGGTATCGATGTCTTTGAAGGTGACTTTGGCTCGATTCGTCTGCATACCTCTCTCTTCCTCAAGAACAACTTCTGCGGTTACCTGCTGAATATGGACTTGGTTGGCGTGGGTTATGGTGGCAACATCGCACAGGTCAAGGAACTGACTGACAATGGTGGTGGTCCTGCTCGACTTGTCGAAGCCGTGGCTACTTGCATCGTCAAGAATCCCCTTGGTCTCGCTAAGTTCGACTTCACCTCGTAACTAATTCGTGGCTGAAGATATCGTTCAGTCACTTGTCGATGTGATTCCCGCCCATCTCCATAAGGATTTGGAGCGGGAACTCATCCACGGTTGGAGAATGAATGAGGCTGTCGCAAAGGCTAACGCCACCAAGATGGCTCATTTCAACCATACGCACGAAGCCAACAATATTGAAGGTTTCGGGCGTAAGGTTGCCAACATTCCAGATGATGCTTTTCACTATTGGGGTCATAGACTTGGCTACGATTGCTGGAAGGATAAACAATTTATGCGGGAGTTCCTTCGGGATAACCCAGAATGTGCGGTGCGGAATTATGTTAAAAAGACAGTAGTCCAAGGCTCCATATTTGGTGCTGACGGATTCATCACCTAATGCGTACCACAGAATTTTCCCAAATCTTATTTGAGTCGTTGCAGTATAGCGGTAACGACAGACACAATATTAATGACGAGACCTTTGCACAGTTTAGAGACTTTGCTTCTGCTCGTATGCGTGAAGTTTGGGAGTCACAGGAATTCCCAGACCTAATTAGACTGACTACATTTACTGCCCTTACTGACACGGCTGGAGTAACTTACTTTGTTCCGCTGGCTACGGCTGGTGAAGTTCTTGGTGTATTTGACAAGAACCCACAAATCACCTCCAGAGCACTTGAACTTAAATACGAGATTTATGACCTAGGCACATCCATAAGGGTGATTCTTCCTAGCGGTCTATTTACGACTGGTTTCTATTCTTATAGAACTAAGTTCGTCCCCCTTACTGGCACAATCTGGAAAGCCACAGATGTGTACTACCAGAATGCACAGATTTATTTTGACTCTGGCTCCGCTACTGGCACTTATGTTCCTGTAATTGGTAAGCCTCACAGCGGTGATTTCTACTACTGTACCATTAGTTCTACTACGGCTGGCTCTAACCCAAGCAATAACCCTACCCAATGGACAAAGATTTCAATTCCCTACATCTTTGGCAATTATATGGCTTGGGGGATAGCGGCTAATTTCCTAATCTCTGAAGGCAAGATTCAAGAAGGTGCTGGTCTTGAACAGAAGGCTGAAATGATGATTGCCATTGAAGTAGACAAATATTGCAGACAACAAAATCAAACACGAAAAATCAACTTTACTAACCCATACGCTTAATGTCCTCCTCCTATATTAACTTCTCCTCCCCATCCGTAAGAAAGATGGCTCATTCGGACATCACTATGTCCGCTACGCCTAATACGGTTGTAGAAATCCTTACCCCTCCTGCTCTTCCCACCAGAAGAACAATGGTGTTTATTCAGAACAAGTCTGCCACCGCCAATGTGACTGTCATTTTTGATAGTGTTGGTGCTGTTGGAATTCTTGTTCCTCCGCTCAGTAACATTAACATTGATAACTACAACGGTACTGTCAGATGCAGTTCGTCTGTTGCTAGTACTGTCGTTCACCTCGCTTACGCACAGGTCTAATGGGAATCTCTGCTTCAGTTGGCACTCAGATTCCTACAAATGTTGTAGAAGTTGGAACGGAAATTACGCAACCTTCTCTGGATGCCATTAGTTCCGCACCGTCTGCTACATCGGTAAACAGGTTTGTTGTTCTTAACGACCTTACTGCTAAGGCTAATCTGTCTGGTGCTACTTTTACTGGTAAGTTGAATCTATCCGCACCTACGGCTGGTGGGTCAAGTCTGAACCTTGGCGTTGGGGTAATCCCAACTGTTGGTGTAGCAGGTGACATCTACATTGGAACTAACATTAACTTTAAAGACTCAGTTGGGACTCTAAAGACTGTTGCTAACACAAACACAGCAAATACTTTTATAAATAATCAGATTATTTCCTGCACTTCAAATGTAGCAGGTCTTCGCATCACACAGGCAGGGGGAGGCAATGCCATCGAAGTTGAAGATTCTAACCCAGACTCTACCAAATTTGTGGTAGACCAGTTTGGTAAAGTTGGCATTGGCGTTGCTCCAGATGCTAATGCGTGTCTATCAGTTGATGCTACTGGTATTAAGTTTAATGACGGCACTACGCAAACTACAGCAACTATTGAAGGTCCAGTTGGACCTACTGGACCTGCTGGAGCCAATGCAACTGCTTGGGTTTATAAGGGTGCTTACGATAACTCCTACACTTATGCTGTTAGTGATTTTGTCACACACGAAGGTTCAAGTTATGTGATGTATAATTTTATTGGTGCTGGTGGATACCCTCCTCCTTCTTTTCTAGGCTCTTGGCAACTTGTAGCCAATATAGGCGGTACAGGACCACAGGGCGATACAGGACCACAGGGAAGCCAAGGAGACCTTGGTGGCAGTTATCCAGACGCTCCCTCAGACGGAAATCTTTATGCTCGTCAGAATGGCACTTGGGTAATAATTCCTTAATCTATGACCTCCATAATTCTCCTTCTCATTACCCACACAGCATTCCTTGTTGCTGGCATTTGGATTGGCGTTAAGAACGCTGAATCTAAGACCATCAGCAAAGGTAAGGCACTTCTTAACGCCTTGAAGAAGGGGGACTAATGCCCATTGAGTATAAGAAAGATGGGGATATGGGTTTTACTGGCTTAAACAGCCGAGACAATCCATCTCATCTTCAGCAGGGTACTGTTACTCAGTCCCAAAACTTTCGTCTAGACAGAGGTGTAGCGACAGTTCGTAAAGGCATTAAGCGTCTTACCCTTGGCGATATCATTGGCAAGACCGTGTATGGTTGTGGCTCTTACCTAGATAATGCTGGACAAGAAATCATTGTATTAATTACAGGTTCTACGGTTGCTACTGTTTTCAGTAATCAACTTTGGACATACAATCCACAGACATCTGGCGTGTCTGGTCCAATTTCTTTTGCTGGAGAAACTATTACTACAAGTGATGGTTGTGAAATTTGTTATGCGATGGAGAAGGTCTTTATTACAAGAGGTCACAACAAGAGACCCTTGATTTGGGACTTGGCTAATTCCATTACTCCGTTTGGTACATATGACCCTCTTATTGTTGCTCCAGCAACACAGCCAGATGGCTATCAGTTTCCTAACTGCAATGGGCTTCTGTACTATTCTAACAGACTAATTGCTAGTGGTCAGCATTACTTAAGTGAAGGAAGGTCTAACTATGCCGTATGCGTTGCTAACTATTTAGAACACTTGAGTTGGGATGGGGTTGATGAATTCTTGTTCAACCAAGGTGGTAATGATGAAGTAATTTCAATTACGCCTTGGACGCTAAATGAGTTTCTTGTCTTCCTTAGAAACAGTATCTTTTATGTAAACATTGGTCTTGGTAGATATTCTACTGGTGACGGTCTTGCTACCACATCTTTTATTAAGTCTCTTGTTACCGACACAGGCTGTCTTGCAAAGAGAACCGTAGTCCAAGCCAATGGTGGCATTCTGTTCCTGTCTGACAATGGTGTGTACTTCCTACAGCCTCAGAACAATTCGTCTAACGACTCTGTAAGACTTTTGACGGTTGCCGAACCTCTGTCTGCACAGATTAACGATGTCATTCAGACTATCAACAAGACTACCGCATACAGGTCTGTTGCCATTTACTTTAACAACAGATACTACCTTGCCGTGCCAATTGGTACATCTGAAACAAACAACTGTGTTCTTGTTTACAATTTTATCCTAAAGGGGTGGGAGTCTGTTGACACTTACCCTGCTGGGTTTGATGTGTTTAACTTTGTTGTATGCAAGCGTAACAGCGAAAAGAGAGTGTTTATTGTAGATACGAATCAAGGCATCTTTTTAATGGATGAACTTAATTACGATGAGTATCAAGACTGGGCTATTGGAGACCCCAACCAAGGCACACCTATTCTTCCCTTTCCCTGTGGCAATGGACTGAGTGCCTTGCTTGATGAAAGTTCTTTCCCTAAGAATAAAATTACAGGAGTTCTTCAGACAAGACGCTATAACTTTGAAAGCCTTGGACAAAAGAGGTTTAGTACAGTTGAAGTTGAAATGGTCTCTGAAGGCTCAAGTAGCGTTCTTACAGAGGCTGTAGTTACAAATCCAGACTCACTTACTACTATTGAAGGTTATGGTTACACCACTACTGAGGACTCTATGCGTAGAAATCCTATCAGAAAAAATGGTTCTGGCATTCAATTAAAATTTACATCTGATAACGACAGACCCACAATTCGCTCTAGTTTTGTGTACGCAACTGTCTGGACTCAGAACAACATTAGCAAAAAATAACTTATGGCACAAATTAAACGAGGAGACACATTTGTTGACGGTCAACAGGTAACTGGTGACAGACTCAACAATCACATTAACAACGCTAGTCTTGATGACGATGCAATCATTGGACAGACCTCCCTTTCTGCATACACGGTAGCGGTAGGTGACTCGTTCTTGATTCACGATTTGTCTGCTACTTCTCCACCTACTAAACTTAGAAAGATTACGGTTGATGGATTTCTCAGGAGTCCTCTTAACTGTTCTTTTAATCTTACTGCACAACCGATTAAAGACATTACGCTAACTCCTATTTCTGGAAATACTGTTACCCTTAAGACAATTTCTCCTACTACGGTTGGTGAAGTAACCACAGTAAAGATTGTGTCTGCTGGACACGGTCTTCTTGCTGGACAGGTCATTCTTGTTACTGCTGGTCCTACTGATTTTAACGGAACTTGGGAAATTGATAGCGTTACTCCAGACGAAATTAACTACAAACTTTTTGTGAAGTCAGTTCAGACCTCTGGAACTTGTTCGTATGTTAAGACTCCTAGTGTTCTTTCTGCTAGTAACCTTTCTATTACAGGCGGTCTTTATTCAGACGGAACTAATAAGTTTAATGGCGTTACCCAATGTATGGGCAATCTTGTTGCTGAGTCTGCCCTTACTGCTAAAGGTGTGTGTAACTTTACAGGTACTGTTCAGTTTAAAGGCACTCCTGTTTTTGGTCTGTATTCTAAAATAACTTCACCTCTGAGTAATGTTACTCTGTTTGGAACGGACAATGTTTATCGATTTGCGGCTTGGTCTTCTAACTGGATGAACTTTGGCAAGGTTACTTATACTGAAGATTTTATTGTTCCAGATGAAGAGACTTGGGAGATAAACCTTGTTTCTGTATTGTATAACAATATTGCGAGTGGTGCTGGCAATTATGGTTATGGTTGCCAATTAATTTCTAGTGTAAACAATGTTACTACAACTACTACAATTGGAGATACATTTAGCATTGGACTCGCTAGATACACCGCCACTCCATACATCTATAACATTATTCTTCCTGCTGGTACTCACACTATCAGACTGGTTGCCTGTCACTTTGGTGGAGTAAGTACTGGTGGCTCTGAACTTAACTGTAGTACCACGGTTGCCCCCTCTTACAAAACTGTAAGCAAGTTCAAGACTGCTTAATGACAGAAGAAGACTTCAAGAGCACTTGTAGATTTGTCTACGAGAACAAAGACAACGGCAAACGCCCTGTCTTTCAGTTAGACTATCTTGATGACTGGCTGAAGTGGGCGATGGAAAGAGAATGGATGTTTATCAATAAGGTAAACAATGAGGTCAACGGAGTTGTAATCATCTACCCAATTGGCAGATGGGAAGAAACTCCAACCCTTGAAGATGTGTTCAGATGTTCTGGAAACACATATGTTGACAATGACTACTTCATTATGGACGCTTTGGTTGACAATGAAGATGCTAGGGCTAACATTTGCCGTCAAATCGACAATAGATTCCCAGAGATTAGAGGGGATGAGAACAGCCAAATCTTTTCACAACGAGGAGATATTGTGCAAAAACTCAAAAAAGACCTAATCATAAATTTAACAAATAACTAATATGGGTTCAACAAAAGTACAGGCTCCACCACCTAGAGATTATTATAAGGAAGCAACCGACACAATTCGTGCTCAAGTTGATATGGCTCCTATCATTATGGATGCGGAGCGGAGAATTGTTCCGCAGATGCAAGCGATGCAGATGGAGCAGATGCTTGGTCAGTCCAAGAATCTTCTGTCTTTCTATGGGCAGGTAATGGACCCGTTTTCTAGGTTGGCTGGGCAGTATGCTGAGTCAATGAACAAGAACACGATGGAGCCTCTTGCTAGAAGTAGCAGACTTGCATACGAGGCTGGTCTTGGTGGCGGGGCTGGTATTCAAGACAGGCTCCGCTCACAGGCGTTTGGAGACCTTGATGCTGGGTTTAGCCTTACTCCAGAAATGAACACATTGGCTACGCAGATGGCTAGGGCTGGGGCTACTCAGCGTGGGATGGCTGGTGGCAACTATGGCGTAATGTCCGAAGTTCTTAATGGCTATCAAATGGCACAAGGCAGACAGGATAGAGCCAGAACCTTTGCTGGTGCTGTGCTTGGCTCTGACCAGAATATTGCAGGACAATCTTACGCTCAGTATGGCTCTCCGATGATGGCTGGCATTATGCAGGGCTTTAGTCCTACAGGCATTGCTGGTAACGCTATGGGTATGAACACTAACCTTGGTCCATCTTATGTTAAGCCAGAGTCTCAGATGGCTCAGAATATTTACGCCAATAACTACAACGCTGAACTACAGGCTAGAACTGCAACTGCTGCAAATAAGGCATCTATGACTGGTGCTATTATTGGCGGTGTTGGTTCGGCTCTTGGAGGCACTAACTGGAAGGCTTAATTTTATGCCTAGTCCTTTTACGCAATATACAGGGGAGCAAGTCCCTATGACAAACATCTTGCCAGCGTATCAAGCAAGTGCAGATACTTTGGCAAAGGGAATAATGCAGTTTGGTGCTGGTATTGGTAAGTCTATTGAGACATATCAAAAAGCCCAGAGCGAGCATAACACGCTGTCTGCTATAGCGTACCAAAGTCTTTCAAAGTATCTTACTCAAGAAGAAAAGCCAAATGACGACAATGGTGACTCTGGACAACTGGATTATGTAATTAAGCCTACAACTCCTCAACATAGTAACGAACTTCTTAAGAAGGTTTTTAAACTTGGTGGTGGTAATATGCAAGACCCAGAGACAACTGCGTCTGCTGGTCTGGCTCGTATTAGTACTGAAGACCTAAAGGCGTGGGCAATGAATGAAGATGTGTTCAAGAAAGAAGAACAACAGAACATTACTAATACTAATGAAGGAAGAAGAATTAAAGTTGCAGAAGAAGGCAATGCGTTAGCACGAGACAGATTTAACGAAGAACTACGAAAAGAGAAAGCGATGGAAACGAAGTTGGCACTTTCTCAAAGAGTGTCTGAAACTCCTCTGGATATTAGCGAAACAACTGCAACTATTACAAGAGATGGAACAGTCCAAGACCTTGATGTTGGCAATATTTTTAATGCAGACGGAACATTGGCAGTAGGAAACGCATATATTGACCAAGCACTACAGGCTACTGGTCTTAAAAAGTCAGATTTACTTACGGCAGAACAGAAAGCAGAAATTGTTTCAAGACAGGGAGACTACCCAAGACACGCTGTTGCTAACCACTTTGCAGGTAACCCTAAAGTTCCTTTTGACCCAAGCCTAGAACTTAAGGACAACCTAGAAGTTGACGCTCAAGCAACAAGAAGGTTTATTAAAGCGTCATTTTCTGAAGCCGTTGCCCAAGGAGTTATTACACAGGAAAATTACGACAAACTTATTCCAAAGGGTGCTGATGACCCATTTCCCAACATCAATATGGCGTATAAGGTTGCAACAGAAATGCTTCTTCCTCCTAAGGAAAAGCAGTCTGCAACGCACCAAAAGTTTTTTCAGAGAACAAGTACTGATTATGGATTTAGTCTTTTGCCTAAAGGAGTTGAGTTTAATAAAGGCTATATTGAGATTACTGGAAAAGAAAAGTACACGCCTAGTGAAAAAACGACAGTTCAGATAAGCCCTTTATTGCAGGAGCGAGCAAGGTACGAAAAAGTAAGGGCAGAATTTGCAAAGAATAATCAACCGATGCCGTTTTCCTTCCAGACTCATTTGCTGTTAAACGGAAATGGAATGATGCCTATTCACACTAACCCACTTACAGGTCAACAGTTTGTGAGCCTTGATGGTAAAACAATGACTCCTGCTAATCTTCTGGGCGTTAAGACTCCTGATGAAATCACAACCGAATTTGCTTTGAAGATGCGGGGTGCTAACAACCTTCTTACACATTGGTCAAAGGGGGTGCGTTTTGGCGAAAAGGGAGAAGGATTTACTGTCTCCGTTCCTGTTGGTATGAAAGCAACAGACCTTATGAGTGCTGACCCCCTTGGGGCATTGAATGGTTTCCAAGAAGGCATTCCTGTAGTCGTAGACATTAACAGAATCGGTAGCGAAATGGTAAAGATGATTAAGCAAACCCCATTTGGGTATAAGATTCTGCCTAAGTATCAAAGTGAATACGGCAACCTTTCCCTACAGGCTCAAACATACAGAAAGTTCTTTATTGCGAGTGGACAGGAGACCGACAAGGACAACACAAGACTTACTGCGATGGTTACAGACGCTTCGTTTATGTCTAATGTTCTTCCAGAAACAATGATTAAGATTGTTAATGCAATGAAGAGAGTTGTTGCCTTAAAGGTTCTTGGAGGCGGGAGTGGTATTGGCATTACGATTAAGATGGACCAACAAATAGACGAAAAGGCACACGCTAAAGAAATGGCTGAACTGATGCAAATTGCAGATAAGGCTGGTATTCCTACATTTGAAGAACTAAGAAAGCGTGAGATGGGAGCCAACAAATCCAAATAATGGAAATCAAAAACTATAACTATTCCACTCCAGAAGAACTTGAAAGACTATCCTCACAGTATGGTCTTATCATTCCTCCCAAGCCTGTAGTAGAAGACCCAGAGACTCCTACAGAAGACGCTCTAGAGCCAGCCCAGACAG
>Ga0208951_1000597_pt1 | contig 16555 bp, 13 predicted proteins | sample GreLakmeMI27MSRF_FD_187702 | JGI IMG/M metagenome (GOLD analysis project Ga0208951, IMG submission 187702) | Freshwater lentic microbial communities from great Laurentian Lakes, MI, USA - Great Lakes metaG MI27MSRF (SPAdes) | ecosystem: Environmental > Aquatic > Freshwater > Lake | place: Great... | reverse complement strand
CGCTGCGGGGCGGGAGCTTCTCTTTGTTTGCCACGCCACCGCCCCTCAAGGAGCACACGCCGCAGCACCCGCTCAGCCAGACGGTGGCGGCCCAGCGCGCCGCCGCGCCCGCGCAGAGCTCCAGCGCCGGCGGTGTCGCGCCCGCCTCGACACAGCACGCCATGCGGGGCAGCGCATCGTCATCCGCTTCTGCGTCCGCATCAGCTTCAGCCGCTCTGGTGCGCTCGGAGTCATCAACCTCCGTGGACTTTGACAGCGAGGCGACGCTGAGCGGATCAGAGGCGACGGCGCTCATGACGCGAATGGCAGCGCATGCTAACGTGGTGCTCAAGAGACCCTCAAGAGACGGCGCGCCGGGCGGCGGCTCGTCGCCGCCCACAGCAGCCCTGCTGGGGAGCATAGATGCAGCCGCCACGCAGCTGCCGCCGCCGCCGCCGCCGCCGATGGCACCGCTGCCGCTTCCGCTTGTCATGCTCCCGCCGGCGCATGCGGATCTGCTGGGCGCGCTGGACGGCGTGGGTGGCGATGCGTGCAGTGACCCGTTTGCGGGCTGTGAGGAAAGCTTTGCGCCGGTGAGGGCGCTGACCGTGGGCGCCGCCGCGCTGGGGGAGCAGCTGGGGCAGCTGGGTATGGCGCTGCCGCCGACGCCCGTGCCCTCTGAGAAGCCGGACGACTGGGCGGAGCTGCTGAGCTGGGCGGAGCACCTGCCTTCGCAGCCCCGGGAGTCCCTCTCGCTGCTGTGACCAGCAGCCGCGGTCCGATAGGAATTTTTAACACAAAAGGATAGGAGAAACGACGCGGCGAAGCAGCGCGGCAGCGCAGGGAAGGATCTGGCGCAGCGAGCCTGCAAGCGCGACAGACGACAACCAACGCACGCACGCACTCTACAGCAGCGTCGGCGCGTTGCGCGCGCTCTTCACCCGCTCCATCATCTGCAGGGTAGGGTGACGCGCGTGAGCGAGTGGCATGTGACAGGGCGTAGGGTTTCGGCTGCGCCTTGTGCCAGCTCCGCTCAGCGCCAGGATGGCAAAGCCGGCTTGTGCGAGCAGCACGGGGGGGTTGCGTGCGTGGTGGGTGCGCTGCGCCAGCGGGAAGGGCGTACCTCCTCGGTGGTGAGCCCGCGCTGCCGCGCAACCTGCTCGGCGGTGCGCATGGCCCGCAGCGCCTCCAGCGCCGCGCGCCCGTTGTTCAGCGGGTTGCTGCCCGCCAGCATCTTGGCGTTCACGTTCTTGTAGCCAGCCATCTCCAGCACGGCACGCACGGAGCCGCCGGCTGTGATTCCGGAGCCCGGCAGAGCTGGCCGGATCATCACGTTGCACGACCCGTTGCCCTGCTGGGTCAGCTTGTGGGGCACGGAGGAGTTGGCGGTGATGGGCACAGTGCTGAGCGTCTTCTTCGCGTCGGTGACGGCCTTCTGGACGGCGATGATGACCTCCTTGGCCTTGGCGACACCCACGCCAACCTTGCCCGCCTTGTTGCCCACCACCACCACGGCGCGGAAGGCGAGCATCTTGCCGCCCTTGGTCACCTTGGTGACGCGGGCGACCTGGACCACGCGCTCCTCAAACTCGCTCTTCTCGCGGGGCGCGCCGCGGGGGCCGCGCTTGGCCGGCGGCCCGCTGTCGCGCTTGCCTCGGGCTCCGCGCGGCGCAGCCTCGGGCTCCGTCTCCGCAGCCTCCTGGGCGGCCAGCGCGCAGAGGCCCGTCCGCGGCCGCCCTGCGCGCACGCACGCAGACGCGCGCACGCTGCTCCCCCGCAGCGACGCACGGCTGCTGCTGGCGGCGCTGCAGCGCGGCTGACCCTGTAGCGTCAGAGACGCCAACAACGGCGATAGGGTCGCCATGGCTCCGCTTGTGAGTGCACAGGAGGGACCGACCGACTGCCCCGCCTGACGATCTGACGAAGGCCGGTGTCCCGGGGAGCCGGGGTGATCGTGGCATCCGAGCAGCCTCCGCCGAGTCTGTTTCGTTCTGCTCTCTCTCCGCCGGTGTGTTTGCAGGCTCCACGCGTGCCGCAGTCAATGCGCAGTTTGTGAGTCCACGCAGGCCGGGCAGACGCAGACAGCGGCATGGCCGAGCTTCTGGCCGATGACGACGCCGCACGCAGTTCAAGTGACGCGCCGCAACAGCCGCCTGCGCCCGCGCACGCCTTCTCGTCGCTCCTGCAGCGCATCACAGGTGCGAGCCGCCTGTGCCCTCCTGCAGCGCTCGGGCGGCCCCGCCCGCGCGCTCGCACGCGCGCCCTGTGTGCTGAACAGCCGCCACCCGGGGCGCAGAGGACAAGACGCTGCGGGGTCTGCTGGCAGGGGGTGTAGCAGGATGCGTGAGCAAGACCATCACCGCGCCGCTGGCGCGTCTCACCATCCTCTACCAGGCGCGTATCTGCGCCGTGTGAGGCGTGTGGGAGGGTTGCACGCCGCCCTGGGGCGCCCCTCTTCCGTCCAAAGCTCCTTCCACTGTTGCGCGAGGTATGCGCGGCAGCTCACCCCGCGTCCGCGCCCGCGCCCCCCCAGGTGCAAACCACCAACAGCGTGCCCGGGTGGACAGGCACACGGTCGATGAGCATCACGGAGGCGCTGTCGCAGGTTGCGCGCACGGAGGGCGTTCGCGCGCTGTGGAAGGGCAACGGCGTCACCATCGTGCACCGCCTTCCCTACAGCGCCATAAACTTCTTCACCTACGAGCAGCTGATGCTGAACCTATCGGTGGGACGGCCCGGGCCGCACCGTGAAGACGCTTCAGCCGCCGCAGTGGTACGTTGCCTTCCCCACGCGCGCCTGTACGCCCGCCCGCGTCTCACGCGGCGCGCGTGCAGGGCAACCGTCTGCTTGCTGGCGCCGGGGCTGGCATGATCGCGTGCGCGGCAACATATCCGCTGGACCTAGTTCGCACGCGCTTAGCCACCCAGACCACCACCGCGCGCTACCACGGTTTGAGGCACTGCCTGAGCTCCATCGCGGCTGAAGACGGTTTCCTGGGTTTATACCGGGGCCTAGGAGCCACGCTGGTCGGTGTGGCCCCTTCGTTAGCGATCAACTTTGCTGCGTATGAAACTCTTCGCGGAAAAGCTGCGCTGGCGGTGCCCGACGCGCCGCCCGCCGCACTGGCACTGGCTGCCGGCTCGGCTGCGGGCGCGGTGTCTGCGGTGTGCTGCTTCCCGCTGGACCTGGTTCGTCGGCGCATGCAGCTGGCGGAGAGCAGCGATGGGGCGGGAGTGGGGCGCATGGCGGATGTTGCGCGTCGGGTGGTGCAGCGCGACGGGATGCGGGGGTTTTATCGGGGGATAGTGCCAGAGCTGGCAAAGGTGCGGCAGAGAGACGGCGCACAGCAGTCGCTGACGTTGTTCTGACTCCTCGGGCACCCACGCAGGTTGTGCCGGGCGTGGGTATCGCCTTTTCAACCTACGAGATGGCGAAGCGACGGCTGGGCTGCGACTAGAGAGGCTCTAGCGATGCCTCCAGGAACAAGGACGACTCTATTTTGACGCTGTAAGTATCAACCACACACGGACTTTTAGTAAGCAAGCTTCGCTGCATGTCTGGCGCGGCGCAGACAGCAGCTAAACGAGTGCTGTGTTTTCGTCTCTCTGCACTGCCTCTTACTCTTTGTCTTCTTGCCGCCACGTCATCAAACACGTCCTCACAAATTGGCGCCCTCGCCGTCGCTTGCGGCCCCGCACCTGCGCGCCGTGAGCCGCGGGCCCCGTCAAGAAAGACAGCTGCGCCCGGGCGCGCGGGGCTGTTGAGAGCGCCAGCACACACGCGCGCGCGCAGCGGCTTGCTTACACGGCGCTCCATGGCGCCCGGCGCGTCGTCCAGCGCTGCCCAGAAGGTGGTTGGGCTGCTCATGACGTGCGTTCGTGTGGTTGCCACTCTCTACGCATGCTGGACGGCGTTCAGCATCCGTACCATGGCCATCAAAGAGTATGGGCGCCTGATTCATGAGTGCGTGCCCGCAGCAGCGTGTCATGTGCGCTGGAGGAGCGCAGAGAGGGACATGCAAGAAGGCAACCCTAGAGGCGCTTGTCCTGTCTGCCTTGCCCTCTGGCTCTAAGACGCAGCACTTCCGCGTGTCACCAGGTTCGACCCCTGGTTCAACTACCGCGCCACGGAGTACCTGCACCAGCACGGGTCGGGTGCGTGAGCGTGAACCAGTCGGACGTGCCCGCTCGTGACCCGGATCCCCCGCCCGCCCTGCAGCCAAGTTCTTCAAGTGGTATGACTACATGTCCTGGTATCCCCTGGGTCGCCCCGTGGGCACCACCATCTACCCGGGGATGCAGTTCACTTCAGTCGCTCTGTACCACCTGCTTCGTGCCGTGGGGTGGCCCATGAGCCTCAACGACGTCTGCGTCTTCGTGCCCGCCTGGTTCGGAGTGAGCGCGTCGCTGCTGACGGGGCTGATTGCGCGCGAAAGCAGCGGATGTGCCAGCGCTGGGGCTGCGGCGACCCTGGTGATGGCTGTGATGCCCGCCCACCTGATGCGCAGCATCGGCGGCGGTTACGACAACGAGAGCATCGCCGTCACGGCCATGTGCCTGGTGTTCTACCTCTGGTGCCGCGCGCTGCGCAACGAGCGCTCCTGGCCTCTGGGCGCCGTTGCCGGCGTGGCCTACATCTACATGGTGACGGCCTGGGGCGGCTACGTGTTCGTGCTGAACCTCATCGGCGCGCACGCGGGCGTGCTGGTTCTGCTGGGCCGCCTGACGCCCAAGCTGTACCGCGCGTACACGCTCTTCTTTGTCATTGGCACCGCGGGAGCCATTCAGTTTGACATGGTGGGCATGCAGCCCTTCAAGTCCATGGAGCAGCTGGGCCCATTCTTTGTGTTTCTAGGCATGCAGTTGTTGTACGCCGTGGAGGCTGTGATCAAGCGCCATGGGCTGACTCGCCGTGACGCCTGGGCCTTCCGCGTGCGCACCGTCGCGCTGGCGTCCTGCGCAGCGCTGTCGCTCATTGTGGTGCTCATCCCCACGGGCTACTTTGGGCCGCTGAGCATGCGCGTGCGTAGCCTGTTCATCAAGCACACTCGCACGGGTAACCCGTTGGTGGACAGCGTCGCTGAGCACCAGCCAACCTCTGCTGACGCGTACTGGCATCACCTGCACTACGGGTGCTACGCCGCCCCGGTGGGCTTCCTGGTCTGCCTGCTCAAGGGCCGCGGCGACGCTAAGGCGTTCCTGGTGGTCTATGCACTCATCGCCTACTACTTTGCAAACAAGATGAACCGGTTGGTCATCCTCATGGGACCCGTGGCATCCGCACTCTCGGGAGTGGCCCTGGGCTACTTTGCAGACTGGGTGGTGGCCTCGCTGGTGGCCAACGTGCTGGACGCCGTCACCGGCGACAAGCGCGCTACCAAGCCGGCGCCAGTCGCAGCCCCCGTCGCGGCGGCGTCGCCACCGCCCGGCAAGGATGGCAAGAAAGACAAGTCTGCGGCCCGCAAGCCCGCCTCGCGGGAGGTTACCCCCACGTCGCTGTTGCAGACGCTTACCAGCCCGGTGTACGCTGCGCTGGACACCAGCGCCGCGCGCACGCTGCAGGCTGTGCTGGCGGTGGTGCTGCTGGCGGGCGCCCCCAAGAAGGCGTCCGAGTTCTGGGACTTTGCGCACGGGTTCGCCGGACAGATGTCGCAGCCGTCAGTCGTCTTCAAGGCGCGCCTCAACACCGGCGAGGTGGTCACAGTCACCGACTACCTGGACGCGTACCACTGGCTGAACGAGAACACGCCCTACGACGCGCGCGTGCTGGCCTGGTGGGACTATGGATACCAGATCACGGGCATTGGCAACCGCACCTCGCTGGCGGACGGCAACACCTGGAACCTGGAGCACATTGCGCTCCTGGGGCGATGCCTGACCAGTAGCGAGGCTAGATCGCACCGCATCATCCGGCACTTGGCGGACTACGTGCTGGTGTGGAGCGGCGGCGGCGGGGACGACCTGGCCAAGAGCCCGCATATGGCGCGCATCGGCACCTCCGTCTTCACAGACATTTGCGGCAAGAGCGACCCTCAGTGCTACAGTTACGGCTTCATCAGCGAGAACCGCGCGCCGACGCCCATGATGGAGAACAGTCTGCTGTACAAGCTCACCATGAACGGCGTGGTGCAAAACGTGCACGTCAACAACACGCTCTACGAGGAGGTGTACACCAGTCGCTACCAGAAGGTGCGCATCTACAAGGTGCTCAAGGTGAGCGAGGTGAGCAAAGCGTGGCTGGCAGACCCGGCGAACCGCATCTGCGACCCGCCCGGTTCCTGGCTGTGCGCCGGGCAGTACCCGCCAGCCATTCAGTCGCTGCTGCCGGGCAAGATGCTGCGCAAGGCGCCGGAGGCTAAGAAGGCCAAGTGAGGAGGTGGGGCGGTGAGGGAGGGACGGGGACCGGGGGAAGGGCGGGAGTGTGCGTGATTGCCTGTAATTGGTCGACGTCACTCGCGCCTCGCTCCCTTCGCAAGCCTGTCTCACAGCATCTGCTGGCTTTGTGCAGCCTGTGCCTGTGCGAGCTGTTGTGTTCACAGAGCAAGGCGCGACTGTGTAGGTACGCGCTTGCTTCTGGGCCTCCACCGCCCGCGCCACCGCCTGCGCTCTCTCGCGGCCGCCTGTGGGTGCCGTAACGCTGCTGTGGTGCTCGCTGCTCTTCGCTGTGGGCGCAGGCCGCACGGGCTGAACTGAGCGCCAACCCTTGGTCTGTGACGAGACACTCTCTCCGCCTCGCGCACGCCCTGCGCTTTGCGCCGCAGCCGAGCGACGCCTGTGGGAGCCACTCTCCACTCAACAAGGATGTCCGAGGCTGCCTTGGCTGCTCAGACTGCCGCGGACGCCGCGCGCAACGCTCGCTGCGCCTCCTCGCCTCGCAAGGCTGCCCACTACGCGTCCAAACTGCGCACACTGCACACGCAGAGAAAGTGAAGTGGCTCTTCAACAGCGCGATTAACGACCACTCCACGCTGGCGCGACTCCTGCTTGCCGACGGCCTCTCGCCCAGCACCATCGACGCTGGTCAGTCAGTGCTGCACGTTGCCGCTAGTCATGGATCGATCGATGTGGTGCGCCTCTTGATGGAGGCTGGAGCTGACGCCAACAGCCTTTCCAACTTGGGACTCACGCCTCTCCAAGCCGCTATTGCCCACGGCCAACTCGCTTGCGCACGCGAGCTGATCCCGCTCACAGACCTGCTGCACTTCAGTGCCGACGGCAACAATGCGCTGCATACCAGCATCATGCTCAAACAGCCCAAGATCTTCAAGCTGCTGCTGCCCCACTTTGCGGACAACGTTGACGTCCGCTCCATCAAAAATCAAAAATCGCGCCCCGTGACCCTGACGGTCCGTACAATGCCACGCCGTTGTACTTTGCGTGTCAGGGTGGTCATCACGCTATGGTGAAGGCCCTCTTGGCTGTGGGGGCTTCGCGGACATCGTACGACAACAAATCGTTCTCCTGCCTCCACTATGCCGCTCAGAACGGGCATCTTGCGTGCATCACGATGCTCATCGGGCGCCCTGACAACCAGAAGATGAGCGCCGCGGAGATCGACGCTCGGGCAAACCAGGGTCAGACAGCGCTCCACCTTGCAGCTATCGGTGGTCACCGTTACTGCTGTGCCGCGCTCCTCGCTGCCGGCGCAGATTCTACTGCTGCAATGCCTTTGGGGATCACAGCGCTGGATATAGCGAAGGAGTGCCACCCTGGCAACCAGGAGCTGATCGAGTTGCTGGAGTGTCGCGGCGGTGGCCCTGCGCCGCTCCTGTGCGATGGCTGCGGCGCCTCCGACAAGCGCCTCCGCGCCTGCTCCGCCTGCGGGTCCGCGTCCTTCTGCAGCGCAGCGTGCATGGCTCAGGCGTGGACCACGGGCACGCACAAGGCGGAGTGCCAGCGCATCCAGGCGGCCAACGAAGAGAAGGCTCGCAGCCGCTTCAAAGACGGCCCCCCATGCCTGCGGCGCCCTAGACACTGCGTGCAATGAACAGCGGGCCTCCTCGCCTGCTTCATCTGTTGTTCTCACGAGTAGCGGTCACCGCAGCAGCAGTCCTGCACCCACATGGTACACTGCCCGAGCGCCAATCCGAAGAGCGCGCCTAACAGCAACAGCACCGCAGCCCAGGGCGGCACCACCAGTCTGGAGCCCACAGGAAGCGGGTCGTACCTCACCCCGTGGCCTCGCGATAGCCATGGCGCCGGGGGCGGCTGCGGCGCCGCCCCGTCGCCCTGTGCCAGCCGCATGCAGTCGGTGGCGTTACGAAACAGAACGGCGTTGTTGACGCGGTCGAACACCACCAGCGTGTCAGCCAGCGTGATTGCGCCCAAAATGGATCCAGCGCCCAGCGAGTCGAACACGCCCAGCACGTAGATGCCAGGGTAGCCTGCGCCCAGGCTAAACAGGTAGCCGGTGGGCGGCAACAACAGCTGCGCGCCCGCGGCAAACTCGATGAGCACCTCTGGAAAGCCATTCTGCACCGTGTGTGTTGGGGGTACCAGGTAGCACGTGCTGTTCAGGCCCGCAGCTGCCGGCGGGCAGCGCACCTCCACCACGCCGGGCGACAGGTTAGCACCCACCCCGTACCGCAGCGCGTCCAGTGCAACCTCTGGCAGGTATGTCATGCTCGAGCCCGAGTCCAAGATGACGCCACCGCACATTTCTCCGTACGCCAGCGCCATCTGCGGCGCCGAAAACGCCGAATACTGCGCGATGTCGAGCACTTCGCCAGAGGAAGGCACCACCGAGATTGAGTCCACCGTCACGATGTAGTTTTCCCAGCACGCGATGCTGCGCACCAGCGGCGTCCAGACGCTGTTTGAGACGAGCTCTGTAGCCACTTCGCCCAACACCAACGCACCAACCACATCCGACTGGGACTGGGAGGCCTTATTACCCCACTCCAACACGTAGGTGCTTCCCACCGGGCCCAGACAGATTGCAAACGTGTCGCCCATGTCCTGCGCCTCACTCAGCTGCGTCACCACCGATTGGTCACCCAAACCCAGCCCCATGATCCCGTCCAGCGCCTCGCCCAGGATGTTGCCCCCAGCGCTCGTCTCACAGCCGAAGCGCACAGAGGCTGTGAGGTTCCCAAGCGCCAGCACGTCGGTGACGATGGTTCCGCTGGATTGCGACCCGTCTGCGTAGAGGTCCTGGTAGGCGCATAGGGACTGGCCAGCAACGCTGGAGGCTGGTTGCAGCTCGCCGGCGCATAAACCCGTGACGCAGTCCAGCGAGAGGCACTGCACAGCCCTGTAGGTGCTGGAGGCTGAGGTGTCGAAGAAGGCTCCCTGGCCAGAGCCTAGGCCGCCTTGTTGGGGCGAGTCGCACGTTTGGCCGCAGCCGCCGCAGGCGACCCACAGCAGGCTGGAGCCGGTGTCCACGATGAGCTGGAAGGACTGTGGAGGCGTGCCCAGGTCCACTTGCGTCGTGAAGACGCTGCGAGAGGGCGAGACGCGGCGCAGAGCGTCAGAGGGTGTTGGGAGAGACCCGGCGGGCTGCGCACCCTTGCCCCCACTGGTTTGCCTCCAGGGAAAGCTGGACGGACTGAAGGGAAGCTCCGGACGGGAAGCTCCGGACGGGAAGCGCTTTCAGCGCGCGGCGGGCACGAGCTCTGCCGCCGGACACGCTTCCGCCCTCGCCCTGCTGCACCCTTCGCCGCAGCGGCAACGTCAGCCCGCCCGCGCCCGAGGTGCAGGCGACAGCGAGCGACAGCCACAGCAGTGCGTGTATTGCTCTCATCACCAGCTGCGCGCGCGCTGAGTTTCAGCCATTGCGGCCCCCTCGCCTTTGCGTTGAGGCGTCTTCCCTCTGTCGTGACGAGCGCAGAGCTTGGAGCAGCAGGCTGTCACGGGAGCCGCGGTGATGGTCCTGGCGAAGGGAGCGAGAGTGCCCCACGGCCCACGGACGCCCCACCACCACGCGCACGCACGGCGCTGGAGAAAAGCAAGGTTGTTGTGACAGGCAGTGCGTTGCTTGCCGTTGCGCGGCCTTACGCCATGGCAAGATTTATCTCTTCGCGCGCCTTGCGCAGCAGTGCGAGGCGCTGAGCCACCGAGGCTCGGCGCTCAACAGCAGCCTGGTCCTCGCCCAGCAGCTGCTGCAGCTGTTCGTCCGACACGCCGCCCACCTCCTGGTAGAGCGGGCTGAGCAGCGTCTTCTTGGCCTGGAGCACCTGGACGTGCACCACCGCTTTTGGCACAGACGCCTTCAGGCTGGCCACCACGGAGGCGACATAGGCGCTGACGGTGCCCGACACGCGCCGCAGGTGGGCCTCAATCTCCGGCGAGAACTCCGGCTCCGCTGGGCGGCGGGACAGCAGGTTCTTGACGCCCGCCGCAGCCGGCGGGCCGTCCTCAGCGGGCGCTGGCGTGCCGCCCAGCTCCCCCGCCAGCTGCTGCGCCGCCGCCTGCGCCTGCGCGTCGCGGAAGAAGGAGGCTGTGAAGTAGCTGCTCTCCATGTCTACAAGCGTGGTCACCGTCTTGCGCGCCTCTTCCCGGTGCTTCTCCAGCGACGCGTTGGCGGTGCTGCCCAGCGCGCTCCTCAGAGCCGTGAAGCGCTGCAGCTCCGGATGGCTCTTGCACACGTCCGCCAGGGCCGCCTCGACGGCGTCGCAGAGGATGGCGTGCACGCTGTCCACCACGTTGGAGGCTGGCGCACGCAGCAGCGCCACGCCGTCGCGAATCAGGCGCCGCATGCCCAGCTCTGGGGCCAGGAGGTGGGGCTGGATGCCGTCCGCAGTCTCGATGACGTCTTTGACGGCACGAAGGGAGAAGACGTTGTTGAAGGGCAGCGCCTTGAAGGAGGCTGGCAGGGCCGTCTCGAACACGGCGCGCACGCGCTCCCCGCCGCCGCGCCCGCCCTCCAGCAGCGCCTCGAAGGCGCGGTCGAAGGCGTCCAGCAGCGTCAACACCGCGTGCAGGCGGCCACCCCGGTCGGTGGGCACGTCGCCGCCAGAAGCGCGCAGCTCAGCCTCCAGCTGGCGACAGCTGGAGGCTATGAAGGCCTGAATCTCCGGCACCGCGCGGCGGATGGCCTTCTCCAGCTGCTTGCTGAGCTGGGTCACCATGACATCTGTGCCCGTCGCCAGGTGCGCGTAGTCGGCCCGCGACTTGAAGAAGGCGCGCTCCTTGTCGCGCGCAGCCTTGATGTCCGCGCGGCTGTTGATGTCCGCCTGGCTGCGGTTCACTACGCCCACCCAGCCGTGGCGCAGGAACAGGCTGCGGCCCTCCAGCACCTCGCGGGCATCCGTGCCCTTGTCCATCAAATCAAGCTTGGTCAGCACGCCGATGGTGCGCTCTCCCTGCGGATCGAACTCCCGGACCAGCCGCATGGCGTCGCTGGTGGCAATGTCCGCATTCGCTGGGCTGACAGCCAGGATGATGACGTTCTTGGGGCGGATGTACGCGCGCGACATGTCCTCCAGCTCGCGCACGATGCTCTGCGGCTGGTTGTCTGTGGCGATCTTCGTGATTCCGGGCATGTCAACCAGCTGGAATGGTGAGGACGTGTCAGTCCGACGCAAAGAAGTGCGCTCACTCCAACGCACCGTCAGGTTGGGCACCTTGGGCGAGCGTATGGTGAGCATGATTGGCTCCGCGCTCACGGCTTTGCCGGGTCCCAGGCTGCGGTCCGTCTCTTTCTCAATCTCCTCGCGCAGCACCTCTGCGCTCTCCGTGATGTCGTGCACCTTGCCTTTCTGGTGCAGGAAGGTGGCCGTCTCACGCGCCTCCTTGGGCGCTTGGAGAAGCTGAAGGACGAGGGGTCTGCGAGTGCAGATGCCGGAGCCGCGAGGGAGAAAGTCTCGGCCCACCACCGCCTCCAGCACGCTGGACTTACCGGCGCTCTGGCCGCCGATGGCCACGATCTGCGGGAGGGCCTCCCAGAGGCCGGGCAGGTCGCTCTGCTGGCCCTCCACGCTGTTGTCCCCCGCCAGCGCGCATGCAGCCTGCAGCCGGTTCACCAGCTCCACCAGGCGACCCAGCTGGGACGTCATGGAGGCGTCGCGGAGCGGATACGCGAACGGAGGGCGCGTCGCGAGTTCCCAGAGCAAAGCGCGCCCACCGAGGGTTGATGTTGCATCGCAGCACTTCTCACTACGCCCCCCCGTCAACCATGTCGCGTCAGGTGGCGCGCCTGTCGACTGGCGTGGCAGCCAAAGTGCTCGCGGAGCTCGACCGCGAAGTGGTTGCAATGGAGCGCGAGCTGGGCCGTCTGTCCACGTCTGTGGCACCCTCGACGGCCTACGACCTCTGCCGCGCCTTCGCGCGCGCCTTCGAGGCGAGGCTGGCGCTGCGCGGGTGTACCATCCTGAGATGCTTCGCGGCTGATCAAAACGGCCTGGCTGCGGCGTTTGCGCGGCTGCCTCTGGGCGCGCTATTCTCTCCAGCTCGCGTGCGCGAGGCATGCCTGGTGGCTGACGGCTACCAGCCCTATTTGGTGAGCCCCGAGAACGGTTTACGCGCTCTGATCCGAGAGGCGGTGGAGCACTTCCGCGCTCCCTCCCACGACTGCCTCACCCGGGCACACGGCGCGCTGAGCGCCATCGTGGATGCGGCGCTGTCCGACGCGTCCGCGGCTGGACGCAGCACCGCGTGCGAGCAAGCGCTGGAGGAGGCTGCGTCAGCGGCTCTCGCCCGCTGGCTGGCGGGTGCGCGGGTGGTGGTTGACACGCTGCTGGACATGGAGAGCGGCTTCATCAACGCGGACTTCTTCAGACAGCGCGCGCGGCTGTCTGCCGAGCATGATGGCGGCGGCGGCAGCGGCGGCGGCGGGGACGCGCACGACTCCTCCAGCGACGGCGGCGCCGCCGGTGGCAGCGAGCCCGATGACACCTTAGAGCGGGAGCATGCGGCGCTGGCGAGCGTGTCTGCTCGGTTGGGCGAGCCGGGTCACTTTGCGTACGGTTATCTCTGGAAGAAGGACCACCACGGGTCCAGCAGCACCCCGGGTGGTGGTTGGTCTCGCCGCTTCTTCCTCCTGGACGACCGCACCTGCCAGCTGCGCTACTGGCGTCGCGCCACGGACCACGGCGGTCAGGCGCCGCGCGGGCAGGCTGTCATGACGGACTGCAGCCTGACGGAGGGGCCGGAGGCGCTCACCTTCACGCTGCAGCGCCGGGGAGGGGGCGCGCTGCTGAAGGGTCACGGGGAGCTCACCCTGCGCGCCGACGACGCGGAGACGCGCAGGCAGTGGGTCTCCCGCCTGCGCGCCGCCTGCGCAGCCTCCGCGCGCGGCGCCGCAGACGCCGCCGCCTCGGTGTTGGACTCGAACGCGGACGCGGGCGCCAACGGAGCGTACTCGCTCGCGCAGGCGCTGGGCGGCGCCTCAGAGGAGGCGACTTTTGCGCGCATCGGCCGCGATGCGGCCGCCTACGTGGACCAATTGCGCGTGGCTCTACAAGCCAGCATCCCCAAGGCCATCATGACTGCTCTGGTGCGCAAGGCTGAGCGTGAACTGCTCACCGAGCTCTACGCATCGCTGCATGCCCTTTCCGCCGGCGCGCTGATGGACGCCAGCGCGGAGCAGCAGGCTTCGCATGCGCGCCGGGAGGCGCTTGCCCAGGCGCTGCCTTGCGTGCAGGAGGCGGCGGCTGCCCTACGCGCTGCCGCGTCGCGGGGCGTGGGGCCCGACGAAAAGCTCCCCGTGCCTGTGGACATCCTGATGGCGCTGCGCGCCGCCGGCGCGCTGCCGGATGGCGCGGAGGCGTACCTGGCCGATGCTATGAGCAGCGCTAGCGAGGATGGGGGCGCCGCTTTTTCGCCAGCATCGCCAGTTTCGCCACAGCAGATGACGCCGGCATCGCCGCGACCAGGTCTGCCACCCCGCAGCCCCGCCAGCGCAGCAGCGGTGGCGAAGGCCCACATCCCGCTCCTCAAGATGCCCCGCCGTGCGCCGCCGCCGCCGCCGCCGTCGTCGCCCACCTCGCCTGACGCCTCGGCGCCGTGACTGAGCACGTCCGGGTGATAGAACATGAACACAAAGGGTCGGTGTTCTAATCTGACCGTTGGTCCGATTGGGAGAAAGTCGCCCTCCGCCTCCGGTTCACCCGTCTCTTAGCGGCTTAGTCCGTGGTCATGTTGTCCCCTGCCGCACGCACGCCGCTGAGCGAGCGAAACACGTTCGAGACGCCCGCCTTCGCGAAGAGCGGCTCGCTTGAGCGCCGCCGCAGCCTTCCCTCGCCTTCCACGGCCACCACGCCCACCGAGGAGGCACGCCTGCTGCGCCAGGTGAGCGACGTGCTGCGGGAGCACCTGGACACGGTGACCAAAGCTGCGGCACGGTGCGCCCTGCAAGCGGTGGCAGTCAAACTTGCGCTTACGTTCGATGCACCCCACAGCTCCGCGCGCGAGCGCGAGGAGGCGGAGGCGGCTGCGGCCGTGGACCTGCACGCGCTGCACCTGCAGCTGTCCGGCGGCGAGGAGGAGGCGGCCTGCACGGAGGGCGCGGTGTCGGCTCGCTGGGCAACGCTGGGCTTTTCCGAGAACAGCTTTTTGAGACGGGACGTGCTCACGTTTTGGTCGGAGCTGTCCGACCTGGTGGCGCTGCACAAGCGCGCCGCAGCCTGGAGCAACGCAGCAGCCTGGGCCAGCGCCACCAGCTCTTCCATCCAGTCAGCCCTGGCCGCAGCTGCGCCCGTGCTGCGCGCGGTGGTCTCTGACGAGGCGCTTGCTGAGATGCAGACGGAGCGCAGCAGCCAGATGGCAGCTGCGGATGTGCCGCGAGACCCTGCATTTCTGGTGGATGGGGACGAGTCTACGAAGGAGTCGGTCCCTGTGGTGGAAGAGGCCATCGCAACCACCGTCATCAACCAAACAGCGCCCGCGACGAAGCCCACGCGTGGAGGCAGCTTCCTGCGCCGTGCCGTGCTGCTGCTGCTCTGCGCAGGCGCCGCTGTGGCGGTGCAGCGACGCAAGGAGCTGCTGGTGAAGCCTGCGCCCGCCAAGGCAAGCTCTGAAAGCGCCTAGAAGATGCGATGCGCCGCTGTGCACTGTAATGCAGTTGTCGATACTTAGAAAATAGCTACAGCTTTAGAAGTAGCGCCGTTACTTCTTGCTCTTGGGCTCTTGGGCGGAGGCGACGACGGCGTTCTTGCGCAGTTTCTCCATCACCTTGTTCTTATTCTTGGTGCTCATCCCCTGCCACCGCCCGCGTGAGAGGCGCTACGGGTAATTGCAGCTGCGAGCGCACCGTCTTCTTAGTCCCCTCCAGCGTGTAGCCATCCATCGAGGCGTACGAGGAGTTGGCCTGGGGAGGCACCAGTCAGCGAGTAATGACACGCAACGAGGAGACTGCTACGCACCGCCTTGCCCGTCTTGCGGCTCAGCCCGCCGTAGGAGTCTTGCGCGGGGTTGGTGTTGCCCGCCAGCGCGGGCGCAGCGGCCAGCAGAGCAGCAGCACCTGCAAGTCGCGCGAGCGGATTAGCGTCCAGCTTCCAGCACCCCACTTGCGGCGCTGAAAGCCGCCCGGGCGCGGCGCCCATACACGTGCAGTCCCGCCCTCGGGCACACGCGTGCGTGGCCGGGCCAGCGCGTCGCGAGCAAGCTGGGTGAAGGCTGAGCTGGTGATCAGATCTCCTCCTCCGTCCCGGCCCGCCCCGACGCCGCCAGTGGCGCTCGCCGGCGGCAGCCTTCAGGGCGGCCCTTGCGCCGCGCGGGCGGCTGGAGGCGCACCGGCAACGAAGGTGGCGAGGACAGCCCGGCGGGACTCCGGTGCGGCAGCGTCCGCGCGCACGGCGGTGCACACGGTGCGGCGGGCAGCGCGAGGGGCGACCTGCGCCTGGCCGCGTGAGCTCTCAAGGAGCTACCGAGCGCTCAAGAGCCGCGAGTCGACGCCCCAGTCGTATCGCGCTTTCCGACACCCAACGCACCGTCAGGCGCACACCGCACAGAGACTGTGACATGGCGGCGGCCATCTTCGCGTATAGGGAGCTGAAACGGAGCTTCGAGGGGCAGTGTGTGACTCGAAGTCTCGAACAGGTCGAACTTGGAAATCTTGGACATGTTCGACCCGACGAGCTGTTCGAAGCGACGAGCGAACGCGAATTGAACGCTGAGTCACACGCGCGCCCTCTCCTCTGTCTGTGCGTGCTGTAGAGTAGGCGGGCTTGTCCGCAGCACTAAATGGAGACGGCTCGCCTTTCGGCGCTTCTCCCAGCATCAGCACGCGCCTGCTGTAGCAGCCGCCCAGCCGCTCGCGGCCGCTGCAGCGTGTGCCCTGTGCGTGCAGAGCGTCGGGCGGTGTGTGGCTTGCAGGCACGTTTTGCAGCGGCATGCCGCCCTCTGCGTTTGCACTCACGCTCCAAACCAGCTGCCGCCTGCTGCCGACGCGGCCCGCGCGCCGCAGCTTCGCGCGCTGCAGCTCGCTGGCGCGCTGTGCGGCGTGCTTGGGGCGCTAGCGCTGGCGCCGCACCCCGCTCTCGCGCAGGCCGCTGCTGCGGCGCTGCCAGACGTCATTGTGCCTGACGAGAACCTGCTCTCAGACTTCAACGTGCGTGGCTGGGCCAGCCTATAGGCGCCTCCTGCCCAGCCCTCCTGAGCGCGAGCACTTTACCCTATCTCTGAGCACACCCTCCCC
>Ga0208951_1000596_pt1 | contig 16558 bp, 11 predicted proteins | sample GreLakmeMI27MSRF_FD_187702 | JGI IMG/M metagenome (GOLD analysis project Ga0208951, IMG submission 187702) | Freshwater lentic microbial communities from great Laurentian Lakes, MI, USA - Great Lakes metaG MI27MSRF (SPAdes) | ecosystem: Environmental > Aquatic > Freshwater > Lake | place: Great... | reverse complement strand
CACCACGCAGCTCACGCCGCACACGGCTGCTGCTGCTGCGGCGGCGGCGGCGGAGGCGGGCGGGCCCGCATGTGGGACGGAGGTGGTGCCCTCCCTGGTTGCCTCCCTGTCCAGGGCGAGGTGCCAGCAGGCGGCCGAGGTGCCGGCGCAGGTGCCCGCGCTCAGCTCTGGCGAGCCGGTGCCGCTCTCAGCGCCTCTTCCCGTGGCGCCAAGCCCGCCCGCAGCCCCGGCGGTGCCTGGAAACGCCGCCACCGCCCAGCCGCTGTCTCTGTCCTTCTTTGCTCCGCCGTCGGTGGAGGCCCCTCCTGCGCTGGTTGAGCCGCGCCACTCTGACCACACTCAGCCGGAGGGGCCGTGGCCCAGCCAGGGGCTGCACCTGCGGTTTTCTTTGGAGCAGGCGTCGCTGGAACAGCACCACCAGGGACTGCTTTTAGCCCCTGCCGCCGCCGCCGCCGCCGGGGGCATCACGCCGCCGCCATCCGCACCGCCTGCGCTTTCCCCGCGCGGCCAGCCCGCCGCCGGCAGCGGCACCAAAGGCGGCGGCGGCGAGGCTGCTGTTGCTGCGGGCGCGGCTGTGCACGCCATCGCTCCGCGGCCTGTGCTGCCACAGTCCGAGGATGCCACCGTCGACGAGGCAACTCGTCCTTCCTCCGCCGCCGTAACCGCCGCCGCCGCCGTCGCACGCGCTCTTCCAATGTCTCCCTTTGCTAATGCCAACGGGGGCACCATGGAGCGTTCTGGAGGCGCCTACGACCTCACAGTCGTGCCTGCGACGTTCCCAACGCCTTCTCACACTGTGACGGGTCAGCGATCGGTTATAGAGCAAGGTGACGTTCGAGATTGCGAGGGCGGCGCAGCAGCAGCAGCCCTGAACGTCTATCCAAGCTTGGGGGGGTGCTTTCCGCCGCTGCCGCCGCGTCCGCTGACGCTGGTGATGGAGCACACGCAAGGCGGGGGGGGCACGCAGGGGTGTGAGTTTGGGGAAGCTCCCGCAGAGGTTCAGGCGGTTCCTCATTCCGCACCCCTTCCCATGGTACCCCCCCCGGGTGTCACCGCCGATCAGCTGCGCTCGCTGCGCTCCCTGTTCGGCGCCGGCGCCGCGGGTGTGCCGCCTGACAGCGTCACCGCGCCCGCTCTGCGCGAGGAGCGCTGCCCGCGAGGCCCGGCGACCACGATGACGTGGCGCACGCCAGCCGGCGGAGCCGCATTGTCTGACGTGGTGGTGGTTCCCGAAACCGAGCACCCGGACGATGACGTGGCAGTAGCGGGTGCCGAGGTGCCGCAGCCTCTCCCTCCCATTGCAGAGACTGCACCCCGCGGCGCGTTGCTCGCCGCGCCGCGCATCTCCTCGCCGCCTCTGACGTCACCGCCGGAGGATGAGGAGCCTCGCGGGGCGCCGGGCGTGCGCGACAGCGACGGCGCAGAGCGGGGCGGCATGGTGTGGGGCACTGAAGAAGCAAACATGTCCGCCCGACCCGCGGGCTGGCGCAGCGACACCGCGCCCCCCATCGCGGCTGTCGGCGCGGCGGGGCGCGGCGGAGTGGCAGGCACCGATGGAGCTGCTGATGGAGCTGCTGCTGTTGCTGTTGGTGCTGCTGCTGCGCCTCGTACTGGCGCGACGCGTGCGGAGCGGCTCAACGTGCCTCCCAGCCGGCTGTTTGAGGAGGGGGGTGACGGGGTGGTGCGCCGGGTGGTCCCGCCTGTTCAGGCAGCCCCGCCACGGAGGGACGCGCCTGAAGACCCCTTCGCCTTCCCGGACAGCCAGGAAGGCGCCGCCGCCGCCGCCGCCGCCGCCGGGGGAGCCAAGAAGGCCGTCGTGTCCGGCTGGCGCGTCTTTTCGCGGCTGGTGGAGAAGGAAAAAGCCGCTGCCAAGGCGCCACCGCCGCCGGGCCCCTCACGCCTTGGAGCCGCAGCCGCTGCCGCCAAAGCGCCGCAGCCGCAGCAGCGCGGCGCCAAGCAGGCGCCCGCGCAGCCCGCCGCCGTCGCCCCTCTTGCTGCTGCGCCTGCTGTGCGCAAACCAGACGCAGGTCTCGCCGCCGCCGTGGCCATCACCTCATCCGACGATGACGACAACGATGATACCGTCGCGCCAGTGAGGCGCACAGCTGCCGCCGCCGCCGCCGCCGCGCCTGCCCCCCAGCGCCGCGCTGCAAAGCGGTCTCCGCTGCTCACCTCCTCTTCTTCTTCCTCTGACGAAGACGACGATGACGCTTTGGACAGCTCCGACGGGGACGAACATCAGGAGACTGGCGCCGCCCTCGCCGACGAGGACGAAGACTACGCGCCGCCAGCCGCGCGGGCGGCTGCGCCGCCGGTCACCAAGGCCCGCAAAGCAGCGCGCACCTCTGAGGCTGCTCGCACGCCAAAGGCCGCTGATGCGGGCGGCGCCGGCGCCGGTGCGGCCACGTTCGGATGCTCCAAGTGCCGATGGCGCAGCGACGGGTGCGGCAAGTGCCGGCTCGGGTCCGCGTCGGGCGGCGTCGGGCGGGCAGCGGCGGCCGGTCAGACGGGGCCGCCTGCGAGCACGCTGCGCCGCAGCCGCGCCGCGCGCGCAGAAGCTGCCGGCAAAGGCGACGAAGACGCCGCTGATGCGGAGGAGGAGGCGGAGGAGGAAGAGGAAGGCCTGGCGGGCGCAAAGCAGGCGCATGCGAGCAAGCGCCCCCGAGGCGGCGCTGGCCCAGGCCAGGCCTTCGTCGCCCCGGCCATCTTCGCGGGGCTCAGCTTCCTCACCACCGGCTTCGCCGCCGCCGACTCCGCGGCGCGCGTGGCGCTGGAGGCGAGGCTGAGAGCCGCCGGCGGCGTCGTGCTGAGCTCGCTGCCCCCGCCGCCGCCGCCGCCGCCGCCGTCCGCTGGAAGCGCGCCGGGTGCCCGCTGCGCCGCCGCCAGCAGCCACGTGGTGGTGTCCGCCTCGTTCGTGCGCACCCCCAAGCTGCTGTTTGCGCTGGCGGTGGGCTGTCCCCTGGTGAAGCCCGCCTGGATCGACGCCTGCCTGGCCGCCAATCGCAGGCTGGCCCCGCCCAATCCCAGGGGCGCGGGAGGGGCGACCTACGCGGCGCATGCGCACGCGGACGCCCCGCCGCCTCTCTCAGCCGCAGCCGCAGCAGCCGCAGCAGGCCCGCTCGCAGCGCTGCGTGGCGCACGCCTCGTGCTGGCGGGCGAACCCGCCTGGTGCGCCTCGTTGGCGGTGGTGCTGCGCTATGCCGGCGCCGCCGTGACCGAGGTGGATGCCCGCGCGGCGGCCCTAGACGCTCTTATGCTGCCACGTGGCTCGACCGTCGTGTGCCAGGCGGAGCGAGCGCCTCCGCCGCTCGCAGCAGCAGCCAGAGCCGCAGCGTGCCGATGCGTGCGCACCGAGTGGGCCGTGCAGTGCCTCCTGCAGCGGCGATGTGTGGAGGTTGACGACCACGATGCTGCACCTCAAGCGCCGCTTCCACCTCACAAGCCATCTCCTCAAGCCGCACTGCAGCCGCCACTCCACCCGCCCGCCGACAGCAGCGTGCGCGGCGTTCGGGCGCCCACACATGACAACACTCGCTCCTCGCCGGGCGCTCATCAGCATCAGCATCAGCAGCCTTCTACTGCCCGCTCTCCTGCGGATCATCGGCAGCAGCAGCGTGCGTCCGTGGCGCGCTGCTCGGACGCGTTTCCGCAGGTGGACCTGTTTTCGCGAGAGCGGGACTGCGCCGGGTGCAGCGACGCGCTGCAGCGGGTCAAGGTGCGCTGCGGCTGCGTCACCTGTGGGCGACCGCTGTGCCTGAAGGGCAAGGACTCGTGCTTTCGCAAACACCAGCTGGGATTACTGTGAATTTCAGAAGTGGCTTTTTCTCTCGATCGTCCGACACTCTCGCAACTGCTCGCCCCTCGCCTGTTGGTTGTCAGTACCATGTGCAGCCGCGCGTCACGCGCACGCCGCGCCACTCTGCGGCGGTGACTTTCGCTCTGTGATGGACGTCACCGACGATGGCCTGCGCGTCGTGCCGCCTCACAGCTTCACTTTCCTGTTCGTGTTCGGGCTCATATTCGCGGCAGCTGACGCCTTCGGCATTGGCAGCAACGACGTGGCCAACGCATTTGCGACATCTGTCGGTTCCGGCTCCCTCTCCTTGCGTGCAGCTTGCAGCATCGCCGTGGTCACCGAGTTCGCGGGCGCTATGCTGCTGGGCGAGCACGTGGCCAAGACCATCAAGGGTGCGTGGCGGCCCTGCGCTGTTGAGTGCCGCACCCGGCGTAGAGAGAACAATGTGTGCTGCTGCGCTCTGACGCTCGCTCGCTTGCAGGGAATATCATAGACCTGAGGATGTTCGACGGACAGCCGGACACGCTGGCGGTGCGTGTGCGTCGCTCTGTGCGTGTGCCTCCGAGTCTAAACGCTCCGCAGCTTGCGATGCTGTGCGCTTTAGTTGGCTCCTCACTCTGGGTGAACAACGCCTCCCGCCTCGGACTGCCCGTGTCTACCTCGCACAGCATCGTGGGCGCCACGGTGGGTGTGGGCATAGCCTTCAGGGGCCCCTCCTGCGTGCTGTGGGGAGACGCGCGGCATGGCGTGGCCAGCATTGTGCTTTCCTGGGTCATCTCGCCGCTCATGGCCGCACTCTTCGGCGCCGCGCTCTTCCTGCTCACGAAACACGGGGTGTTGAAAGCCAGAGACCCTCACGCGCGACGTGCGTGGTGCCGCCGCGCTCTGCTGTGGTTCCGCACTAATGCGCTTCCCCGCGCAGTGATGTTGCTATACCCAGCTTACATGACGGTCACATTCATGATTGTCATCCTGTTCATGGTCATCGCGGGCGCCCCGCGGTTGCACCTCGCAGCTAAGGATGCGTCGGGCCGCATGCAGATTGTTAACCCCGGAGCAGTGGCAGGCGTGACCATTGCGTTGTCACTGTGTGTATATGCAGCGGCGTGGTACGCTAAGCGGACCCCCTGGTTTACCCGATACGTGGATTCCCTTCCGGGGCATGCAGAGGCGCACGCACATGCCAGCGGTGCCGACCTGGAACTCGCGCCTTTGGTGGACAGCGCATCCGCCGCCGCTGAGAAGCCCGATGCAGAGGCTGCGCCTTCGGACGACTCACAGGTGCAGCCGCTTGTGCACGCGCAGCCCTCTCACACGCCGCTCGCACCCGCGTCTGGCGGCGCTTTTGCGCAAGTGCGTGCGCTGGCCCTCTCTGGGGTGGACGTGGACGTGACGACGCCCCAAGATGAGGGCGCCAAAGTTGCGCACGACATCGCGGTGCGGTACGACGCGCGAACGGAGAGACTGTTCTCGGCCTGCCAGGTCTTCACAGCCTCCTTCGCTTCTCTAGCGCACGGGAGCAACGATGTCGCCAACGCCATCGCGCCTCTGGCCGTCATCCAGGCGGTGTGGCGAGACGGAGGTTCCAGCCTCTCTGGCGTTTCGCCCACGCCCACTTGGTGTCTGGCGTACGGTGCATTCTGGCTGGATGTGGGCCTGATGCTCATGGGCTATCGAGTCATGCGAAGCCTGGGAAACAACATCACCTATCACAGCCCCAGCCGAGGATTCTCGATGGAGCTGGCGGCGCTCACCACCGTCCTGTGGGCCAGCAGCGCTGGTGCAGTTGTCAGCACCACCCACGTCATCACCGGGTCTACCGTCGGGGTTGGGCTGTGCACAGGGACCCTGAAGGCTGTCAATTGGCGCATGGTGGCCGTCACCATGTTCGGGTGGGTCCTCACGCTGCCCTGCGCGGCGCTTGTGAGCGGCCTGTGCTTCGCGCTGCTCGCCAAGAGCCCGAAGGCGCTCAGCGCGGCGCAGGCGAGGCCAGGGCTGCTGGCCAACATGACTGGCGCGGGGTAAGCAGCGCCATAGATCTACACGCAGTTGCATTTAGATACGCGCATACATGCCACTACTGTTTGCGCGCGCCTCAAAAGCGACGAGGTCGCCGACCGCTGTGCGTGTGCAAAACAGCCGTCGTCCGACATAGCCGCCAATAGTAGCCCCTAGCCGTCTCGTTGAACCGTCGGTGTCGCTGCGTGCAGTCGCGCGCGCAGGGGGTGCTCTGTTCGGTCACAGCTGCGCCGCGTCCGTGAGCGGTGGAGATGCCCGGCGAGCTGTGTTCCCTGGAGGCGCTGGATCTAGAGCTGCCTCTGTACTGCGAGGAAGAGCAAGAGGAGGAAAAGCTGCGTGCGCCTGCGGAGGCTGGAGCAGCGCCGCCCAGAGAGCTGCACGGGTTCCGTCGACGTCAGAAGAAGGCTGGGCCGCCTCCCGTGGACGCTCGTGCGTGGCAGGCCGCCTACCCGCCTGCGTGCAGCGTGCCTCTGGACGCCTCCGGCTTCTGCGTCTCCTTCGCATGCCCCAGCTCGCTGGACGGCTGCGCGGCGGCTGCCGACAACGCAGCGGCGCTGGCCTTCTGGCACGCCCACGGATACGTCGTCTTCCGCGACGCCATCAGCGCGGCGGAGTGCGCCGCTAGCAGGGAGGAGGTGTGGGACTGCATGGAGCGTGAGCAAGCGGGAGCGCTCCGCAACGACCCTTCCACCTGGCACCTGCTGAGCAGTGAGACGTATGGTCTGCCCCGTGCGCCGGCGCTGTTCAGCAGGCAGCTGTTGGCGAACCGGCAAAACCCGAGCGTAGTAGCGGCTTTCGCGCTGCTGCTGCGCGCAGACGCTTCGCCGTGCGCCCCGCCCCACACCGGCCTGCTGGTGTCGCACGACCGCGTGTGCCTGTACCGCCCCACGCGCGCGGGCGACGTGGAGCGCCCCGAGTGGCGCACGCGGGAGAACCTGCACTTGGACCTGCACCCGTGGGCGTACCGGCGAGAAGAGGCGCAGTGTCGCTCGGCGGTGGAGACGCTACGCTTCGATCATCTGCGGGATTTTTCAAAGGAGACCAACTGGGTGAACGCCGCCACGGGACCGCACCTGCAGGGCGTGCTGGCGCTGGCGGACAACGCGGAGGCTGACGGTGGCACGCTGCTGGTGCCCGGCTTCGCGGCCGCCTTTGACGGATGGGTGGACGCGCTGGGCGCGGAGGAGCGCCACAGCGATGCGGAAGCATGTGCCGCCAGGATGGCAGGCGACGACACTCGCCCGTGGCTCATCCGACGCACGCAAGGCGGCGGGAGCTTTAAGTTTGCGCCCACCGACCCTTTATGCGCGCTGGCGCGCCGGGTACCCGTGGCGCAGGGATGCCTGCTTGTGTGGGACCAGCGCATGGCTCACGGGGCGAGGGGGAACGACAGCGAGGTGCCCCGCATCGCGCAGTTCGTCAAGGCGTTCCGCATTGACGGAGTGAGCGACGCGCGCGTGGCGGCGCGGGCGCGGGCGCTGGAGAGGGAGGCGCGGGCCGCGGGCAGCTGGGAGGTGGTGAGCGAACTGGGACGACGAGTCTTTGGCCTCGACTGGCCACCGGCGGCTTGACAATCTAAGCGCTCTATTACTCTAAGCGCTGCTACGTCTGCTAAGTGGCTTTGCGCTGCGCTGCATGCACTGCGCGGCTGCTCTGCTTCCCATCCCCACCATCCTCATCCTCTTCATCGGCCGTGAGCTTGAGCTGCCCGCACACCTGCGAGCCGTAGCGCCGCAGCAGTTGCTCCAGCTCCATCGCGTCGACGCTCTCACGCTCCAGCAGCCTCGTTACCAGCGCGTCCAGCGCGCCTCGATTGGCGCGCAACAGGCGCATGGCGCGTCCGTACGCCTCCTCAACCACGCAGCGCACCTCCTCGTCCGCCTCGCCGGCTGTTTGTACGGCGCAGGTGTCTGCCTCGGCCACGTCGCGGCCCAGGAAGGCTGGCCCTGCGCCGCGTCGCAGCGCCGCGTGGCGGAAGCGACGGGACAGCCCCGCAGTTTCCACCAGCGCGCGGGCGGTGCGCGTCACCGCGCGGAAGTCGCTCGCCGCGCCCGTCGTCACCGCGTCGCTGCCGAACACCACCGCCTCGGCGGCCCGCCCGCCCAGCGCGGTGCTCAGCTGCGCCAGCAGGTAGTTGCGGCTGTAAAAGCCCGCGGCCAAGCGCTCCTCGGACGGCAGGAAAGAGGTGACGCCGCCGGTGCCTCCGGCGCGAGGCACGATGCTGATGGACTGCACCGAGTCATAGTCCGGCATCAGCGCGCCCACCAGCGCGTGACCAGCCTCGTGCACCGCGACCAAGCGGCGCCGCTCAGGCGTGACGAGCGCGTTCTGCTTAGCGGGTCCCAAAGCGACTGCATCCAGCGCATCGTTCAGCTCTTCGGCGCCCACACAGCGCTTGTCGCGCCGCGCAGCCAAGATGGCCGCCTCGTTCAGCACGTTGCTCAGGTCCGCGCCGCTAAAGCCCGGAGTGCGGCGCGCCAGCTTGCGCAGGTCTGCGTCAGCAGCAAGAGTCAGCTTGCGGGCATGCACCTTGAGAATCGCCTCTCGCCCGGGCAGGTCCGGAAGCTCCACCGAGATGCGGCGGTCGAATCGGCCGGGGCGAAGCAGCGCCGAGTCGAGCACGTCTTCACGGTTGGTGGCCGCAAGCACCATGATGCCCGTGTTGCCCTGGAATCCGTCCATCTCAGCCAATAGCTGGTTGATGGTCTGCTCGCGCTCATCGCTGCCTCCGCCTAAGCCGGCGCCGCGCTGGCGTCCCACGGCGTCGATCTCGTCGATGAAGACGATTGCGGGCGCTTTGGCCTTAGCCTTTTCGAAGAGGTCACGCACGCGCGAGGCGCCCACGCCCACGAACATCTCCACGAACTCGGATGCGGCCACCGCGAAGAAGGGCACGTTGGCCTCGCCTGCGACGGCGCGTGCCAGCAGCGTCTTGCCGGTGCCCGGTGGGCCGGTGAGCAGTACCCCTTTCGGGATCTTGGCCCCAAGAGCCGTGTACTTGTCCGGAGACTTGAGGAAGTCCACAACCTCTCGGAGTTCCTGCTTGGCGCCCTCCACGCCCGCCACGTCAGAGAAGCGCACGTCCGAGCGCGCAGCCTCCAGTCCCGCAGCGCGCAGCCGCAGCGCCTGGAACGGCCCACTCGCGCCCAGGTCATTGCCCGCGCGCAGCGCGCGCACCAGCAGCGCCAGGCCGCCTAACAGGAACAGCCCCGGCACCGCCGCGGTGGTCAGAAAGCGCGCAACCTTGAAGGATGCAGGCATGCTTTGGGGCACGCTGAGCTCAAACTCGGCGGCTGAAGACGCGGTGATCACGTCCACTCCGTGCAGCACGCACTCGTTCAGCAGGTCCTGCGTCGCAGCCTGCACCAGCGCGGCCACCACCACGGTGCCCGTGTCCAGCAGCGCGCCCGCCTGGGTGCCGTCGGGCGACAGGAGCAGGCTCTGCACGCGTCCCTGCTTCACCAGCGCCTCCAGCTCAGACGCGCGCACCCATTCGCCCAGGGTGATGTTCGGCGGCGCATCGCCCGCATCGGCATTGGCCTCGACGGCGGGCGCGTGAGTCACCGACGGGGTCTGGAAGGAGGAGGATGCCAGCCCAGGCGCGCTCAGCAGGCACAGGGAGGCGGTTGCGGCGACGGCGAGCATGCGCGCGCCCAAAAGTGCGGGCGAAGAGTCGCTGTCGCCTCCATCCGGAGCAAGGGCGCAGCGGCAGGGGGCGCGCAGTCGGCACGGCGAGCGGCGCGTTGGTGGGCGCCCCAGAACGCCAGCATGCGACAGCGTCTGCATGGCGGCGCGTCAAAGATACGGCCCTTGTAGAGTGCCCAAGACCAAGGGAGGCTTCCATTCAACCTCACTGCGACAGCTCAGCACAATGCAGCCAGCCAAGTGAGTGCTCTGTGACCCGCGCAGCAAGCCTCAGGAGCGCGTTTCCGGAGTAGGAGGCACGATGCCCTCACGCCACGTCGCTCCCAGCAGGCCCATCTTCAGGTACGCAGCACTGAAGTCTTCAAACCACAGGTTCTGATCATCCGCGTATTTCTGGATCCAGGACAGCAGCTCTGGGTCCTCAGGCATGGCGTGGTCAGAGGGAAGACCCACATGCGAAGCCATTGCGCGATCGTCGGCACTCGCCCGCGGATCAGACCAGGGGCGCGCCAGCAAGGTGCGGTAGTAAGCGTTGTCGAAGGCCAAGGGTGCGCCGAAGCCTTTGCTTCCGAGCGTGTGCGCGCCAGAGAGCGCCACCAGCTCTCGCTCGGTATACCCAGCCGCAGCAAAGTGCTCTCGCAGCTCAGGTCCGCTCAGCGTCTCCGCCGGAAGCCGCCCTTCCGGGTCCGCCCCGTCCGCGTCCAGTCGGCCCAGCGCTACGCGCAGCGACGGACCGCCCGTGACTGCCACCGCGTGCGCTCCCGCCAGCTGGATCAGGTCTGCCAGAGACACCTCCTGCGCCACAGTGCCGCGCAGCAGCTCGCGCGCCTCCTGCACAGGCTTGAGGCCGCGCTTGAGACCGAAGCTCTCTGGGCGGTCTAGCTCGAAGAGGATGCTGGCGTTAGCGCCCCCGTCCCGGCTCGCTGGACGCCACGTGCCCGCGTCGTGAAAGGCCAGGCGAAGCACCGCGGGCGCCTTGGAGGCGGGCACGGCCTTTGCCAGCGCCGCGGCTACCGCAGCGCGCAGGGCGGACTCGTCCTCGGCAACAGCCACCGCGCGGCTGGATGACAGCAGGCTGGCCGCGGCCAGCCACACCGCGCCCTGCAGCGCGCCGCGTCGCGAGGGCAGCGGCGCAGCAGGGGCTGGCAGGCTGGAGGCGCTGGCGGTGGTGAGGCTGCGAGGGCGAGGGCGCACGGACGCGACAGGAGGCAGGCAGAGGAGGACTTGCATTGGGTGCACAGGAGAGCAGCTGGCGGGGAGAATGACAGCAACTGTTCATCTGTTCTACTAGAGTAGTGTTCAACCGTACGGTGTCAGTGACGTGGCAATGGGGTCGGGTGCCAGGGAGGTGCCAGCTGCCACAGTGAGCGCCCCTCGGGTGTTGCGTATACGCCATCACCAGGGCTGGACGCGGCATGGCCGTCCCCCCGGACCTGGCCGCCTGGCTGCGGGAGCTGTCGCTGGAGGCGCACGGGGCGCGTCTGGTCGCAGACCACGGAATCGCCTTCCTGCGCGACGTGCGCCACCTGGAGGAGCAGGAACTGGTGTCTTCTGGGCTTAAAAAGCTAGAGGCCAAGCGCTTCGTCGCCGCAGCTGCCAAGCTGGGTGCCACTCAGCGGCTAAACAGCGTAAACCTAGGCGCATACGACGCCCCGCTGCCCGGTGCACCCGCGCGCGTGCGCGCGCTGGTGGTGGGCATCAACGCGTATGGCAGTCCGGTACCGGGGCGCCTGGACAACGCCGTATCTGACGCACGAGCCATCCATGCCGCCATGTCCTCGCTGCCCGGGGCGCAGTCCACGCTGCTCACTGACTGCTCCAAGGCGGCCTTTGAGCAGGCGCTGATGGACTTCCGCGACGGCACCGGCGTCTGCAAGGGCCGCGGCATGAAGGTAACCGCCGCCCCCGAAACAGCAGCAGCAGCGTCGGAGCGCACTTTGGGAGTGTTCTTCTTCGCCGGCCATGGCCTGCAGGTGAGCGGGAAGAACTATCTGGTGCCCAGCGACTTCAAGGTACCCAACCGCAACGACAAGCTGGAGGTGATGCTGCGCGACACCGCCAAGGTGTGCGTCAGCCTGGACGAGATTGAGTAGAACATGGAGGACGCGAATGTGTTCGCGGGCAGCGTGCTTCTAAACCCTCGGGCATGAGCGAACCCAGCCCGAAGGTGCACGATGTGATGGTCACCTTTGCAACTGCGCCTGGCAAGGAGGCGCTGGATCGCAGCACTCGGCTGCGCAGCCACTCGCCGTTCACGGCTGCCCTGCTCACCGCGCTGGAGAAGCCCCTGCGCCTTCTGGACCTCAACTCGGTCCTCACCGACGCGGTGTTGAAGGACACCGGCGGCAAGCAGCGTCCTCACGTCGGTGGCTCCTACGGCACCGAGGCTGGCAACCTGCGGCTCGTCGCGGGCGCTGCTGATGCTGCAGCGCAAGAGGCGGCTGCACAGGCGGCTGGACGGGCAAAGGAGGAAGAGGCTGACCGACTGGCAAATGCGCAGGAGGCTGCAGCTAGGCAAGCAAAGGCTGCGTAGGCTGCGGCCGAGCAGCAGCGCGCCCGTGAGGAGGCTGCTCGCTTGGCAAAGGCTGCCGAGGCTGCTGCCGCAGCGGCTGCGAGACTTGCCGCCAGCAAGGCTGCCGAGGCTGCGGCCGAGCAGCAGCGGGCCCGCGAGGAGGCTGCCCGCCTGGAAAAGGCCAAGGCGGCGGCCAAGGCGGCTGCGCCTGCTCCAGCGTCGCTGAGCGTGGCGGCGCAGGCGTTCGCGGAGCGGATGGCCGGTAAAACGGGGCTGGACCTTCGTGGTGAGAAGATTAGCCCTGCCCAGGCGAGCGCGCTGGCTGAGGCGCTGAAGGTGAACAGCACACTGACGCGACTGTACCTCGACAAAAACAACATCGGCGCTGCTGGAGCCAGCGCGCTGGCTGAGGCGCTGAAGGTGAACAAGACTCTGACGACGCTGTACCTCAACAGCAACAGCATGGGCGACGCTGGAGCGAGCGCGCTGGCTGAGGCGATGAAGGTGAACAATACTCTGACGGAGCTGTGGCTCGGCAACAACAGCATCGGCACTGCTGGAGCGAGCGCGATGGCTGCGGCGCTGAAGGTGAACAGCACTCTGACGTCGCTGCACCTCGCCGACAACAGCATCGGCGCTGCTGGAGCGAGCGCGGTGGCTGAGGCGCTGAAGGTGAACAATACTCTGACGGAGCTGTGGCTCGGCAACAACAGCATCGGCACTGCTGGAGCGAGCGCGATGGCTGCGGCGCTGAAGGTGAACAGCACTCTGACGTCGCTGCACCTCGCCGACAACAGCATCGGTGCTGCTGGAGCGAGCGCGCTGGCTGAGGCGCTGAAGGTGAACAGCACACTGACGCGACTGGACCTCGACATAAACAACATCGGCGCCGCTGGAGCGAGCGCGGTGGCTGAGGCACTGAAGGTGAACCGCACTCTGGCGGAGCTGTGGCTCGGCTACAACAGCATCGGCGACGCTGGAGCGAGCGCGATGGCTGAGGCGCCAAAGGTGAATAGCACTCTGACGGTGCTGAAGCTCTGGAACAACAGCATCGGCGCTGCTGGAGTACGAGCTCTCCGCTCGAGCGTGCGCAGCGGCTGTGAACTAAACGTAGACGACAACCCCGGCGCTGGCTGCTGCATCATAGCCTGACGTGCGAGCAGAGCCACGACTCCAACTCCGGACCAAGCAGTCTCAACTGGCTGCTCTGTGCGTTGTGAGCATGACACTCTCACTCGAGTAGCGTGAAGCGCAGCTCCGCCACCGTTGTCATCCTACTCCCCTCAATCCCCGTTCCCGGTTCGGAGACCTGACCAGTCCTGTTGGCGAGTCTCCTCCACCTTCGCTTCCTCTGCAGGTCGCGCCTCCGCCACGGCGCCCTTCTCACCGCCCACAACAGGCGCCGGCTCCTGCTCTGGCAACACAGCAGGTGTCTTCGCTGCCTCTTCTGCGCCCTCCGCTCCGAGCGCCCCTTCGCTCTGTTCCTCCAGAGCGATCCGCGCCTGCAGCGCCTTCAGCTCCTCCTTGAGCTTGTGCTTGGTGCTCTGCAGCGCGGACGCGCTCTTCTGACACGCTGCAGCGGCTGCTCGCGCGTTCACAGCAGCCTTGTCCGCCGCGTCGCGCTTGTCGCGCCAGCTAGCAGCCTCGTCCAGAGCAGAGTACAACAGGCGCTCAGCGGCCGCGCGGCCCCGCTCAGCCTCTTTCAGCTGCGTTAGAGCTGCGCTCCGACCCACCGCCAGATAACACGCCACCAGGACCAGCGCCGCCACAACGAAACGCAGGCGCGACATGGACAGCGCAAGGCCTCACCTCCGCATCGAAAACACCACAGCGCACAAACAAGAGGCGGAGGAAGACGAGCTGCGCGTTTTTGGATGCTGGACCTCGACACAATACTGCTGTGACGGGACAATGGACCTCGCGAATACAATTGTACGATGAGGCGCGCGCGTCGTCGTCTTTGACGACAGTCTAGCCTACCTTCGCCTCGTCTTCGCAATCGTTCCGTGTTGGTGCCAGAGTGAGGGCGACATGCGCAACTGCGTGCTGTCGGGTTGCCGCCTTGGGGCGAGGCTGTCGCCGCCGCCCCCGCCCGCCCTCGCCCGCCCGCACGCGTGCGGTGCTGCACGTGCACAACGCTTTTGTGCGCGCAGACGCGCCGCACGGGCCTCTCAAGAAGAGGGTGCGCTCTCCGTCTTCTCTCTCCTTTGCAGCTTGCCGTCGCTCACTCCCTCCTCCCCTCTCACAGGCGACCTGGAGCTGGAGCCTTCCCAGGTAGCGCGCGTGCAGCTGCCTCTGGTTCGGCGTCGACAGCGGATGGAGTTCACGTGCAACAAATGCGGTACGTGTGTCTACCGTCTCTCTCTCTCCCCTGGCTCACTTTGCGGCGACCCAGGGCAGCGCAGTGCGCGTTTGGTGAATCCGGAGGCGCTGGCTCGGGGCACGGTGTTTGTGCAGTGCGCCACAATGGAGTGCGCCGTGTGGCACAAGGTCGCTGACGCCTTCCAGTGGTTCGGAACCGAGTACAGCAACCTGCAGGGCGCAGCGCCCGCAGAAACAGACGCTGAGCAACTGTAACTAGGACTCTAAACACCAGCTCACCACCGCGACTCATCACCGACTCATCAACACGCCAGCGCTGTGAGCTGGCTCTGCACCTCGCTCAGCCGCGCCCTCAGCGCCTCCCGCTTGTCCTGCGTGGCGGCTAGGTCCGCCAGCAGCGCTGGCGCCGAGACGAGCCCCGCGTCGGCTCCGAGCGCGGAGATCTGCGCTTTGACGGCGTCGCGCGCAGCCTTGGCCTCCGCACGCCGCGCAGCCGCGCAGTCTCGCTTGAGCAGCGTGGATGCCAGCTGGTCGTTGAGCAGCGCGTTGGTTGCTTGGAGGGCGTGGAGGCGCAAGGTGAGGTCCGCAAGGCTCGCTTGGGAGGTCCTTTCGTGCGCTCGCAGACGGCGAACCTCCAGGTCCTTCTCCGCCACCGCGCCGCGCAGGCGGACCGCCTGGGCGTCGTCGCAAGGGAAGGCTGCTGTGGGTGCTGGGCCTTGCAGCGCAGAGGCGGTCAACTCAAGCACCGTCAGACGGTGTTGCAGGACCGCCAGCTCCCGCCGCGCTGCGCCCACCGCGACGTCCGCCGCGGCTGCGCGCGCCAGCGAGGCGTCCACCTTGCTCTGGGGCAGCGGCTTGCCCGCCTCTGTGCGTGCAGAGCTCGCCGCGCGCGCCCGCAGACCGCACAGCGCCTCCGCCGCCGCAGCAGCAGCCGCCTCGCGCGCCGCCAGCTCGCAGGCGGCGGCGGCGAGAAACGCGCGACAGCTGTCATGCGTGGCCTCGCGGCTCGCCAGCAGTTGTTGATGAGCAGCCGCGAACGCAGCCGAGTCCACCGCCGGAGCCGCCCCCGCGCCTGACAGGCGCCGTGAAGAGCCGGAGCCTGAACCCGACGACCAAGGGCGTGCGCCGCGGCTGCTAGGGCGCGAAACGCTGGAAGCGCTGACAGGACGCGCTGAAGGTGAGCTCTTCACTTGTTGGAAGCTGGCGCCCACTGCGTGCACGTCCGCGGATACGTGTTCAACAGCGCTCACGCAGCTGGGCTCCGGCGGCGGCGACGCGGGCGAGGAGGCTGCGCTCGGAAGGGACACTGCGCTCGGCGCAGAGTCCACGGACACCTCCGCAGCCGGCAGCGGACACATGGCGCTGGCGAAGGGCGCACTGGTGGACTCGTCACCGCGGACCGCGCGTGTCGCAGTCGTACGACGCTACTCTGGTCTGGTATGCTCAGTCCCTCCTCTGCGCTATGGTCTTCTCTCCGGAGACGGTTCCCACGGGCATCTTCACCGGCCGCTGCTTCAACGTGTTGCACGTGCCCTCGGGCGTGGGCGCTCTCCTTCCGCGGCGCGCGGCGCTAATCAAGTCCCTAAGTGAACACGGGGGCACGGTTCTCAGCCGTCTGGAAACGGAGCGCCCGGAGTTTGCCAACCAGCTGGTGCACGTGGTGGTGGACACGCAGCACATGCCGGAGCTGCCCAAGACTGGCGCAGTTTACAGCGGCGCTTGGGTTACCGACTGCATTAACGCCAAGGCGCTTCTCCAAGCTGACAAGTCTTACATGATCCGCGCCCCGCCGCAGCAGCAGCCACGGCCCGGCCGAGTGGCCGCTGTGGAGTCGCCTGGTCCAAAGCGCAAGCGGTGCGACACTGTTTTCACGGGGCAATGCGCCGAGCGCTCAAATCGCCCTCTGCAAAGGTACACGCAGGAAGAAGATGCCGCGCTTCTCGCCTGGGTGCGCGACCACCCAGAAATAAAGGCCTCGGGCCGCAAGCTGTGGCAGGCCGCTGCTTCCGCGGGAGTCACCGTGCACTCCGAACAGTCCATGCGAGAGCGCTACACCAAGCGGGTGCGCCCCGCCTCACGCACGCCTCACGCACGCGCGCCCTCACACTCACGCCCGCGCGCCCGCGAGCAGCTGATCAATCAGACGGCCGCTGAGGAGCCGGCGGCCATGCTGCATGTGCCTCGGAGAGTGCCTCGCCGCGTGTCCAAGCCTCCCCCCCCCGCCGACGCCGATGCCGAGGCGCCCGCACAGAGCGCCGCGGGCA
>Ga0208951_1000593_pt1 | contig 16631 bp, 12 predicted proteins | sample GreLakmeMI27MSRF_FD_187702 | JGI IMG/M metagenome (GOLD analysis project Ga0208951, IMG submission 187702) | Freshwater lentic microbial communities from great Laurentian Lakes, MI, USA - Great Lakes metaG MI27MSRF (SPAdes) | ecosystem: Environmental > Aquatic > Freshwater > Lake | place: Great... | reverse complement strand
GGGGCGGTGGCGGGCGCGGCTCCTTCGGCGGGCGCAGCGGAGGGGGGAGAGGTGGCGGCCGCGGCGGCGGTGGGGGCCGTCACTGAGCCTTGCCACTCCTTCCGCGCTCGTGTATTGCAGCTTCGCTGATACGTTTACTCGTGCACTGTCCGCCTCACTCGCCTACTGTTTCATCAACGCGTCAGTCCTCGACTCGACGTTCGAGCGAGCGAGAGCACGCAGGCGACGTGGCGACCCCTGCTCATTATCTGCGCCCTTCGGCATCCTATATGCCATACTCGCCATGCTGCGTCTGCGTGCGCCGATGTCAGCTTCGCACCACCAACGCATAGCCCACCATCCCGTGGCCTCTCCTTCCTACGCACCCTGTCGGCGCCGCGTCCAGGCGGTTGCTCTGGACGCGGCGGTGCTGGGCGCGGTGCTGGACACGCTGCTGGGTGTGCACGCAGCGCTGGCGGCGGAGGCGGCGGATGTGGGGGTGGTTGCTCCCACTCCGTTCGATGGCGTCAACTTAGAGCTGCTCTCCTTCGGCCTCACCGCTGCGGTGGCTGTGGGAGCGCCCCTCGCCTTCGCGGCCGCGCGCAATTCTGGGTGCGTGCCCCAAGCGCCTGCATGGAACTGCTGGTTGACTCCCTCACCCCATCGCTGACACCCGCTCATGCACCCGGCCGCAGCGTGACCGACGTATCGCCAGAGGAGGCTGCCCAACTGCTTGCCCAGGGCGCCTTTCTCGTGGACGTGCGCGAAAGGGCGTTGAGTGTCTCTTGCGTGCCATGCGACGCCCCGCTACGCGCCGCCGTGCCATGGCTGGTGCACAGTGACCAGGGGACGAGCGTGAACAGCGGTTTCGTGGACGACGTGCTCTTTGCAGCTGGTGCACAAGCGCCGCTGGTGCTGCTCGACGCCGCCGGCACGCAATCTCAGGCTGCTGCGATGGCGCTGTCTGGGGCGACGCGCGAGCGGATTCACGTGGTTCGTGGCGGGATGCGCGCGTGGGCTTCCAATCTGCCCGTGCAGGGCGACCCAGCGACGGCTCTTTCTGCGCCCCTGCCCGCCTCCGTCACCCCCCCGCCCGCGCGCACGCTGTTCCGCCCCAAGCTGTTCACGGTGCTGGCTAAGGGCTACGGCGGCGATGAGCTGCGCCGCGACGTCCTCGCTGGCCTCAGCGTCGGCGTCATCGCGTTGTCGCTCTCCATGGCGCTGGGCATCGCCAGCGAGAGCACCCCCGCGGCGGGGTTGTACACCGCCGTGGCTGCGGGCTTTACGGTGTCGGCGCTTGGGGGCAGCCGCGTCTCCATCGGCGGCCCCACGGCTGCGTTCATCCCAATCGTGGTGGGCGTGGCGCACACGTACGGCGCGGAGGGGCTGGTGACCTGCACCGCCATGGCGGGCTGCATGCTGGTGGCGATGGGCGCTCTGGGGCTGGGGTCGGTGATCCGAACGGTGCCGCGCCCAGTCATCACCGGATTTACTGCGGGAATCGCAACCTTCATCTTCTCCACGCAGCTCAAGGACTTCCTGGGTCTGCACCTGCCGCCGAACAGCGGGCCCGTGCCGGGCGAGTTCCTGGAAAAGCTCGTGTTCCTGAGTCTCGCCCTTCCCACCACCCACGCACCCTCTCTGGGTCTCGCCCTCGCCTCCTTCCTGTTGCTGCGCACCTACCCGGCCGCATGGGCCAAGAATGTGCCGCCGCAGATCGTGGCCGTCGTCGTCGCAACTGCCGCGGTAGCTGCGCTTGAGGCAGGCGGCATTTCTACGGGCATCGAGACCATCAGCTCCCGCTTCGGCGACATACCCTCCGGCCTGCCCATGCCGCACCTGACCCTGCCCTCGCTGGACACGGCAACTGCGCTGCTGCAGCCAGCCTTCACAATAGCGCTGCTGGCGGCGATTGAGAGCCTGCTCTGCTGCGTGGTCTCGGACGGCATGATAGACGACAAGCACGACTCCAACACTGAGCTCATCGCGCAGGGACTCGCCAACATCGCATCCGCCTCCGTGGGCGGTCTGCCCGCCACGGGCGCGCTGGCGCGCACCGCTGCCAACATCCGGTGCGGTGGACGCAGTCCCGTGTCTGGCATGGTGCATGCGCTGGTCGTGCTGTTCGTCATGCTTGTAGCCTCGCCTCTGGCCGGCTATGTACCGCTTCCCGCGCTCGCCGCAGTGTTGGTGGTGGTGGCGCTGAACATGGGCGAGTGGAAAAACTTTGCGCAGCTGCCGGGCCTACCTACCGGCGAGGCGGCCGTCTACCTGTCCGCCTTCATGCTGACGGTGCTCACGGATGTCACGGTGGCTGTGGAGGCTGGGCTGGTGCTTTCGGCGCTGCTGTACCTGAAGCGAGTGGGCGACAGCTCGGGCGTACACCTCACGCCCACCGCGCTCAGCGGCGTGCAGGCGGCGCAGCTGTCCGGCGTGCTGCTCTTTGGCGCCACGGACCAGCTGACTGAGGCTGCGGAGCATGCTGCGCGCGCCCCTGCCGTGCGCGTACTCAGCCTAGACTGCTCCAGCCTCATCGCCGTGGACGCCACTGGGCTGGAGGCGTTGGAGGACGCGCATAAGGTGCTCGGCCGCGCAGGCAAGATGTTGGTGCTGGGTGGCGTGAGCCGCCAGCCCCTGGCAGCGCTCTCAACCACGGGCCTGCTGCAGCACCTTGGACACGCAAACGTGACGCAAGACGCGCAGCAGGGTGCCCAGCGGGCGACGGTGCTCGCTACGCCAGCCATCGACGTCGTCAGCATTGCCAGCGCAAGCGTGCAGCCTGGCGTGCAGCCTGCAGGCCAAGGCGGCATAGAAACGCTTCTATCTGTGAACAGTAGAATGTAGTGAACACTACCTACACTACCTAATAATATAGAGAGAGAGTCACTACTCGCACTACAAGCCATTGTCCTCGCCGAGTCTCCACAGGCTGGTGCGCGGAATGCGGCGCGAGTCGCGCGGCCGGCGCGGCACAAAGGCTGGCGGGGAGTCCCCACGCTTGCGCTTGCCCCGGCGCAGCAAGCTAGGACTGTACTCTTCCCCGTAGTCCAAAAGCAGCTCCTCGCCAGCCGCCACGGGCTGCAGCAGCCGGACCGCCACCCATCGCGCGCCTGAGAGGGGCACCGTCTGCGTGCACAGCTCCGCGTTTGGCGCCTGCGCGATGCCCGCAAAGTGGTTCAGGTAGCGCGCCTCGTTGCCGCAGCTGGCAGCGTCCACGTCCAGCCCCCCCCCGGCAGAGGCGAGGAAGAGGGAGTCTGAGTGGGCGCGCGCGCGTAGCACGCCGCCGTAGGCGAGCAGGCACTCGTCGCGCTGCAGCGCAATGCCAACGCGCGCGAAGAGCCCAAAGCCCCCCGCGCACGGGTGCTGCGCGTCCCGGGGGATGCGCCGCACCACCACCCGGGGCTGCTGCAGCTGCGGCCAGCAGGCGGGGTGCAGGTCCGCGGCCACGCAGCCGCTGGTGAAGGGCACCTCGGCGGGCCACTCGGGCGGCACGCCGCTGGGCAGCTGCCTGGCCTCGCCCTCGCCCCCGACCGCCAGGCGCGCCACCCTCGGGGGCGAGGGGGTGGGCGTGCGGAAGAAGTCGTCCAGCCCGGTTGGGCGCGTGAAGATGGGCCCCAGGTCGGCGGACGTCTGCCGCGACACAAAGTTGGCGGGCCAGCAGGGCGCAGGCCGGAAGCCCAGGCGGCGCCACACCGCAGCGGCGCGGCTGTCCGTGCGCGCAGTGGCCAGGCACATCACTCCGATGCCGTCTGCGGCCAGGAAGGAGGCTGTGGCGCTGAGCAGGGCGCGCATGCAGCCGCCGCGACGCGCGCTGGGATCCGTTGCCGCCACCAGCACCTGCGCTCCGTTGCGATGCGCGTCGCCGCAGACCACCATGGCGGAGAGGACGGTGTCGCTGTCGCCGTCCGTCAGCAGCGCCACCGTCTTGTGGTGCGGCTCAACCTCGTCGGGCACCAGGCCCAGCGAGCGCGCCACCAGCTCGCGCGACAGCCCCCGCTCCAGCACCCGCTGTGCGCCGGCCAGCAGCGCGCGGAAGCGGTCGAAGTCGCACACGCCCAGCGGCAGCGAGCAGCGCCCCGCCACGGCTGCGAAGGCGCGGGTGGTGTTGACGTGGGGCGGCAGAAAGCACACACGGTGCTGCGGCGCACACTCCTCCTCGCCGCTGCTGCACGCCTCCGCGGGCGCGGCGGCGTGCCGCGCCTCGTCGCACGGGAAGCAGGACTTGCAGAAGGCTGTGCCGCCCCTGAGCACCGTCTCGGCCCTGTCCGCGCACGCCTTGTGCACCCACGCCTTACAGCCGCCACACTCGCGCCACACGTGCTTCCACCGCGGCTGCTGCTTGGCCGGCGTGGAGGCGGCGCTGGAGGAGGAAGAGCCGCACAGAGGGCACACAGGAGCGGTGACGTCCGCCGGGTGCTCCCGCTCATAGCTCAGCAGGTGGTCCACGTAGAAGGTGTGCACAGCGTTGCCGCACGACGTGGGCTTGCCCTCGCCGTTGCGCCAGTTTGCCATTCGCTGGAACGCACTGGACCAGCAGGGAGAGAGCGTAGCCGCTCCGCCGCCCATAGCGCACACCGCTCTGTATAACTGCACAACGTCCATCTTCATACCGTTGAGTTGCATCTCTTCCGGGTGCTTCGTGGGGCGCCCGCCCGGCGCTGCGTGAGAGAGGAGGTAAGCCCTGTGTGGTTACCGGAACGGGTGCAGATCGGGGACGCACAGCACTTGGCCTTGCCCTCCTGTACTGCCCTGGCCCAGTGCTTGACCAGATCCTCCAGCAGCGCAGCGTCGAGACAGGAGCTCAAAGGCGGCCGAGTGCTCGCCATCTCTCCCCTCCGCCCTGCAGGCTCAGAAAGGCGAGCGCACTACGGCACCCGCAGCACAGGGCCTGGGCAGGGCGTCGCAGTAGGTGTGTGCGCCAACAGCTGCTGCCTGAGCACAGTCTCGTCGAGCTGGAACCTTGTTGTTGGTGCGATGGCTTACACACCACCGCACGGCAGACAGATCACGCGAGGCGAACAGAGCACGCGAGGCGCACAGTATGACACTCTGTTCTAACGTTCTAACTCGCTGTCTCGCTCGACGTCAGTACGACATTGCTGTGTTTGACTAAACCCAGAGGGTACCGACCTGGCACACGGCTCTGCGAGCCGCGGCTGGTCCCAACTTAAGTGTGTAGGAATGGACTCAGCCGACCCCACTAGAGGGTGGGCCAGGACCATGAGGAGGCACTGTGGCCGTGTGACACTTACGTGCGTACATGCGCGCAAGTACGACTGGTTTCTTCGCTGCATCTTCGTCTGCTACTCTATGTAACTCAACTAAAACTCCACGGCGGGCATATACAGCGCGTTCTCCAGCAGCATCTGCAGCTTAGTGTCGTCGACTGACAGTACCGGGCACCTCGCGTGCTTGAGCACATAACCGGACGTGCTGCGCCACGGCAGGATGTGCCCCGTCCGTGAGCCCATGATGAGCAGGTGCGCGGGCCCTCGCCCGCAGCCCGCCTTAAGGAATGCGCAGATGGCGCGGCCGGGCGACGATTTCTGCGACGGCAACTCAACCGTCGTTGCTGACCCCCCGCCCTTGAACACCATCCAGTTACGAAGTATGAGCTGGCAACGCTCCATCTCAGCGTGGTGCTTGTCGTTGTGCGAAAACGTGTGCGGCAGAATGTTCAGCAGCGAGACGTGGTCTCCGACGCTCAGCAAGAAATCGCGGCTCCACTGAACGAGCTCACCACTGCCTGGCCAACGCCCATCGACTGCGATAACCACGTTTCGCGCTTCGTTCGCCGCGGGCGGTGGCACAGCACAGACGCCACTGCGCACACCCGAGGCTTTTTGACCTGACCCGCACCCAGCGTCTCGCACGACGACCACAGGGCAGATGTGCGCGTGCTTGGCGACGAAGCGGGAGATGCTCCAGGCGTACCACGGGCGAGACTGGCCCATGACCAAGAGAGTTGGCGCAGGCCGAGGAAGATCTCCGAGCCACGCCAGCAACGCTTTCGCTACAGTGGTGCCGCCCCAGGCCCAAACCTCCACGGCGCGCACCAGCGGGTTCTCGCGCATCAGGGCGCGCATCTCGGGAAGGAGCCAGGGTGCGTCCGCATCGACCATGCTCTCTCCAAGCCGTCCAAGGGAGCTCGAACCGCACAGCCCAGCCTTCACGACATGCACCAGCGTCAGTATGCAGCGCCCGCTGTCCCGCGACATGAAATGCGCCGCCCAGGCCCAGGGAACGGCAGCGTCGGGGCCAACAGCGAGGATGAAGTGTCGCGGCATCGGCTCCTCTGGGTCGCTCTCGAAGCACGCGTTACGCCAGGCCTCAGCGAGCCAGCGACGGCGACGGCGAGAAGGGCGCGTAGGCAAGTATGCTCCGAGCATGCAAGGCGGAAACGGGGAACTGCAAAGTGGAACTGTGTTCAACCGTTCTAGTCCGCTGGGTCACGCGACGCCTCGGCGCCTAAGCGCTTCGCTTTCTTTTTGGGCGCTCCATCCTCCTCTCCTACGTCTTCGCCGCCCCCGCTGGCCTTGTGCGCCGCATAGGCCTTTGCCATCTTATCCAGGTTGGCCTTGGATGCAACCTCGTGCAGCACGATGGGCGCTGGGTAGTCGGTGCCGATGATGCATCCAGCCGCCCTCTGCACGTCCATGGGCGCCTTCCACGGCTCGTAGATGTACTTGGCTGGCAGCTTGGCGAGGGCGGGAATGAAGTGACGCACGTAGTTGCCAGCCGGGTCGTACTTTTTGGGAAAGGCCACGGGGCTGTACACTCTGAAGTACTGGTGGAAGAAGGCGGATGCGCTGAGCCACATCCAGTTGCCCGCGTTGAGCGTGGGGTCGGCATCCAGCAGGAGGCGCTCGAAGATGGCCGCCCCGGCCTCCCAGGACTGCCACAGGTCGCCGCGCGTGAGGAAGCAGGCCACGCTGTGGCGCGCCAGATGGTGCATCCACCCCTGCGTGCGAAGCTGCGTCATGGCGGCGTCGATCCAGGGGTAACCAGTGCGCCCACACTCCCAGGCGGACAGCAGCGCAGCGTCGTGGCCCCAGGGGATCTGGCGACAGATGGCGTTGCCAGCCATGCGCTCGTAGTTGGGCGTGCCCGCCGCCACGCAGTAGTAGAAGTCCCTCCACAGCATCTGCCCCCACAGCGACACGGGCGGCGCCGTGTGGGTCTTGGCGGCGCGCTCGATGGCGCGCAGCCGGGCGGCGAAGGTGCGCGCCGAGACACATCCAAACGTCAGGTAAGGCGACAGCCCGGTGGTTGAAGGCGTCAGCAGCTGGTCGGCGGACGAGGCGGGCGAGGGCGCAGCGGCGGCGGGCTTCTTGGCCGCCTCGAACGGGTTAGCGGGCACTGCTTTGGTTGCGAGGCTCTGGATGAGCGCGGTGGGATCCGTCTCTGGCTTTGCAAAAGCCGCCACCCACTCGCTGCGCGCCAGCTGCGCCTCCATCCGGCGCAGCCCCTCCGTCTCGCCGCCCAGGAACTGCACCGCATCATCCGCGGGGAAGGGGGGGTAGCCCAGCGCAGCGACGCTGGGGATGCCGTGGGGGAAGCCAGCCAGCGCCTCAGCGTCAGCCAGCGGCGGCGGAAATGAGAGGGGAGGGTCCGCCACGGGCGCAGGAGGCGCGCCCAGCTTGCCGATCACCTTTTGGAAGGCTGTGTAGGTCAGCGGAGGTGTCCCATTGTTTGCTGAAATCACCGCCTGCGGGTCGTACAGAGTGTGACTCACCCGGCACCGCACTTCGCAGCCGGCAGCCTGGGCAGCCTGGCTGACCCGCTCGTCGCGCGCCAGCGCGTCTGTCTCGGAATCCCTGCGCCCGGACGTAAGGTGAGAAGAGCTCATCACAAGCCTTGACGTTACGTCTCACCACTCAAAGCACAGCCGCTGCGCCTTCCAGGCACGCACCGCGGCGGGCACAACCTCCTCAGTTTTGCCTGCGGGTGTTGCGTGTGAGCAAGAGCAGGGAAGGACCACAAGCAGCCACGTGACGCCACGTGACGCCACGTCACGCAACGTGAAACGAGCAGCACAGGGCACCACCACGCAGCCACGCACCGCGGAGGACGATGAGGCGGCTGTTGCGCTTCCGCAGGCTGCAGTCGAGGTCCTCCAGGGTCTGGAGGAGAAAGCGCAGGCGGGCAGCACCCACTCGCTCAGGCCTCAGAAAATGGGGCTCCAGCACGAACAGCGGGTGAACACAGCTGGGCTGACCGTCCAGTGCATCCAGCAGAGCCGGGTTGTCGTGCAGGCGGAGGCCCTTGCGCAGCCACCAGACGGTGGAAAGCGATGACGGCGGGGCCAAGGTGGCCATCGCTTGCGTGCGCCCTCGACGGGGACCCTCGCTCAGCAAAGCGCTGGAGATACGGCGGAGCGCCAGGTCGATACGAAGAGCTGGAGAGACAGCTCAGCCAGGGAGAGGAGGTGTGTACTCCAAGTGTGAGCGACCAGCGACGAAGCTTCGAACAGTTTTCTAACCGGCCAAACGCCACGTCCTTCGGTAACCATATCGGCTGAACGCGATGGAGGGCGTTGGGCGGCATTTGTTGGATGGCGCAGACGAGGCGGTGTCGATGGGAGTGCGTGCCTCGTGTAAACGTCAGCCTGCGAAGCGTTGCGCCTCACGCGTGGCTGCAGACCACTATCATGGCGGTGGCGTACGAGGGCGGCGTGGTGCTGGGCGCGGACTCGCGCACGTCCACAGGTGCGTGCGCTTCTGCTTGAGTGCGGTCGCTGTCGCGAGAGCTCCTGAGACCCTGCCGCGCGCGCCTGCGCCCTCCACGCCACGCTGCGCTTCTTGAAGTGTGTGTCTGACGCCGCTGCACGCGGCTGTCTGCAGGCTCGTACATCGCCAACCGCGTGGCTGACAAGATCAGCAGCCTGGCCGACAACGTCTACATCTGCCGCTCCGGCTCGGTGCGTCCCCTCACGCACACGCCACGTGACTCTCCCAGTCTCGCTGCTGGGCTGCTAGCTCTGGAGAGCGCGCGCGAACTCTCGTTGACACCAACCCTACTGGCGTCTCACACTCCCTGCGCTGGCAGGCGGCGGACACGCAGGCCATCACCTCTTTCGTGCGCCACTACATAGACCAGCACAGGTGCGTGTGGGCCGGCTGCGGGCACAGGAGCGTCTTCTCCGCTGACGAGCATCTGCACCCCCCAACCCCTGAGCAGCATGGAGCGTGGCACTCCGGGCATGATTGATGTGAAGACTGCTGCGCAGCTGGTGATGCAGATGGCTTACAGCAACAAGAGCGCGTTGCAAGCGGGCATGATTGTGGCTGGGTGGGACGCGCGCGAGGGTGGGGTAGTGTACGGCGTGCCCCTGGGCGGCACGCTCATCCAGGTACCCTTCACCCTGGGCGGCTCCGGCTCCACCTACATCTACGGCTGGGTGGACCACACGTACCGAGCGGGCATGAGCCGTGGAGAGACGGAGGCGTTCGTGACGCGCGCCGTGTCGCTAGCCATGGCGCGGGACGGGTCATCGGGGGGGGTGATCCGCATGGTGACCATCGACGCAAAGGGGGCGACGCGCACGCTCATCCCCGGACACCAAGTGCCGCTGGGCCACGACGAGCTCCAGGGAAGTGCCGCGTGAGCAGCAGGCGCGCTCGGACACAGCAGCATGCACCCACAGGCAGCATGGGCCAACAAATACAGCCGACGGTCTCTGAGTCGCATGTCGCAACTGAAGTGTCATCGAGCTGCAAAGTCGGACGATGAACAACGGCGGGCCACCCCGAGCAGCCGAGCTCAGTGTCCGCGGCGCGCCGCCCTCGCCTTCCTTGTGCGGCGGCTGTGTGCACGCCAGCATGTCTGCAATCACGCGCCGCCACGACAGCGTGCAGGAGATGCTCGTGGCGAGCCCGCCCCTGGCCTCGCGCCCCAGCGAGCGTGTGGTGAGGACTGGCAAGCATCGCGCTGTCAAGACCGGCGCGGTACCAGAGACGGCCGAGCGCCCCAGGGCCTCGCGCTCAGAGGAGGCACGCCGGCTGTCTCGCCGCTGCTCGGAGCTGGTGCACGCGGCCACGCTGCGCGAAGCTGAGCTGCAGTCTGCGAGGCTGCAGGCGTGCGTGCAGCTGGACGCCACTGCAAGCGCCGCGGCGGCGGAGGAGCGATGCGCAGCGCTGTCGGCGCAGCTGGGCGTCGCTTGCCAGCAGCTGCAGGCCTCAAAGGCCGCGTGCGAGCAGCAGGCGGCGCTGGCAAGCGCCCAGCGGGGAGCCTTGGAGGCGCAGGCGAAGCAGCTGCACGCGTCTGCCGTGGAGGCGAGGGAGCGTGCGGCTGCGCTCACGGAGCAGCTGGAGGCGTGCAGGGCGCAGACGGGGGTGGTGCTGCAGGTGCTGGTCGCGCCCCCAGCTCCCGGTGCGCGCCCCCGCTCTGGGGTCGCCCCTGCTGCTGCGCGGCCGACGACAGCGGATGTGCAGCACACGGAAGCGCTGTTGGCGCAGGCACTAAGACTGAGGCGCGCTGAGGCGTCAGAGGCACGCTGCGAGGCATGCGGCAGAGGCATGCTGCAGCGCGACGAGCTGCAGCTCCAGAGCCCCGCAGGCGCGTCCCACTCTGCACTTGCAGCAGCCTTTGAGGCGCTGCTGGACGAGGTGGCATCTGCGCTGCTGGAGGTGCCCGACCCGTCGCCGCTTCTGCACGCGGCGGCCAAGGCGGCGCGCGTGGCGGCGGCGGAGGAGCTGGATGCGGCTCTGGCTGCTGCAGCGGCGGAGGCTGCCGCTGAGCGTGTGGACGCAGTTGCCGCCGCCCTTGATGTCGCCCAGCATGCGGCCGCGCTGGCGATGCAGGCGGCGCTGACAGCCTGCGAGGCGGAGGCTGCGTGTGCGCTGGATGAGGAGCGGCGGAGGCATGCCACGCAGCTGGCCCAGCTCAGAAGAGGACCAGTGACGTGACGCTCGGCGACACGGCGGTGAGGCTCGGCGATACACGCAGCATACGTCACCTCGTCACTCATAGTATATGCCGTACACCTGCACCGCCGCCAGCAGCGTCTCCGTCTCGAACACCTCGGACACGAAGTTGTCTGTCGCCGCGTCCCACAAACCGCGCGAAGCCACGCGCAAAGCCTGCCCCGCGCGCTGCCCCAGCGACACGTGCACCACCAGCTTGTAGCGCGTCAGGCCGGAGCCTTTCACCGCGTCCTTGATGCTGGTGGAGAGCTCGTTGGCCAGCTGCAAGGGGTGGAAAGGCGGAAGGCGAGCCCAGTCAACACGCGGCCCAGAGCGCCGCCTGGGCCCTCACGGCACCGCCGCCCGCGCTCGCGCGCACACGGCAGGCACTGCCGCCTGGCTGCGCGTGTCCGGGCGGCCTGGTGCGAGCGTGAGAGCAGCCCAGTCGCACCTGCGCCGCCGTCGCCGCGTCATACTCCACGCCTTCCAGTCGGTTCAGCAGCTTCGCCTGCACTATGGCCGCAACCTCCGAGCGGTTGAAGCTTGCCGTCTGCTCGCACGCGCTCAGTGCCGACCTCACCACGCTTGCTCGCTCGCCGCACCTTCCCATAGCCCTCCGGCTTTGTGATGAACGAGTTCTCCCACACCGCCGCGTGCTTGGGCGCCACGGACGCGACGCTCAGCTCCCCTCTGAGCGAGGGCGGCGCGGGGAACGTCTCTGCGCCGCTGGCCTTGGCGGCCATGGCGCAGGGCGGCGACGCGACTGCTGCTGAGCAAAGGCGATGCGGTGAGGTGGGGAAGCTGACACGGACGATGCGAGGAGGGGACGTTTTGAGCAAAGTCGCATTCTCGCATCATCTGCACATCATCTGCGCATCTTCTAATTCTTCTCGCTCATCGCTCGCTCGCGAGCCGCTGCAACGCTTGCTGCAAGGCAAGAGTCTTTCAGCTCGCTCCCTCTTCTTGTTTTAACCGGACATCGATTGACACCAGTACACAAGTAGAGAGTCCCCGGCTCGCTCCTTCTTCGCAAGCACGACGCGGTGCATCATCATGACATCATCATCATCATCAGAGCTCACCCGCGAAGTGGACTCCCGCGCCCGCCCCCGCGCCCGCCACCCTCGCCTCTTCTGGCGCGGGCGCAGGTATGCCGCCGCGCGCCCAGGGCCACGTGCGCCACTGCAGGCCGCAGGCTGCGCATGCCCAGGCCGGGTCGTTGTCCACCAGGTAGTCCCCCCCGAGGAGCACGCGGCCGCTGCGCTGCGCCGTGACCAGCGCTGGGGCGGGGAAGCCGTACACCACAGGCGCCAGGGGACAAGAGAGGCAGGCTGGGCAGCGCAGCGCGCCCAGGGAGTATGCGCGGGCGCTGTAGGCTGAGCGCCAGCAAGGGGGAGGAGGGGCGAGCAGCGCGGAGGCTGGCGCGGGCAGGCCGTGGAGGGGCGGCGCGCCCCAGCGCTCCCCGTAGAGGCTGCGCCACCGCGCCTGGCCAGCAGCCAAGCGAAGCGCCCAGCAGGCGCAGGCGGCTGAGCGCACGTCCGGCGCTGTGAGGAAGCTCAGCACCAGCTCCCAAAGCGGTGCGGGGAGTGCAGGCAGGTCGCTCCAACTGGCCGTCTCCTCGTGTACCCCCACCGCGTGCGCGGCTGGCGCAAAGTCGGCGGGTGCTACGTCGCTGGCCAGCACGGCCTCGCGGAGGTACCCATTGACGCACCAGCCGATTTTGCCGTGAGCGTTGCGCAGGTGGTGCCGCAGGGCTCCGCTGCTGGCGTAAGGGCCCACGCGCGAACGCACGCTGGCCAGCAGCGCCTCCTCGTCGGGCACAGCCTCGGCCAGCAGGCGGGGCGCGCGCAGCGCACGCACAGCCTCGGCGCCCCACAGCGAAGAGCCCGAAGAGTGCCCCTGTGTGCCTGAGGACACCTCCAATGCAGAGTCCGCCTCACCTGCGAACGCCACGCTGCGCCCTCTGCTGCGGCTCCGCGTGCGCGCTGGCGAAGACATGAGCAAACACAGGCGAGCGGGCGAGCACCCAAAACCGACTTTTCAGCGTTCAGCCACCGTTGTTCTCCCGCTCGCCGTCGTACAGATCCCGAACACTGGAACACTTCCCGAACTGCCCCGAACTTCACACTCTACTGTGCCCCGCGTCCCTGTGAGCAGCATGTCGAGGGGGCACGCCGCAGGCGTGATACGGGTGCGCCCGACTGCTCAGACTCGCGCGCAACCGGTTGCGTTCTCACGCCTGCGCTCAGAACGTGGTCACCACCGGCCTCCACTTCCGCCTGGTGGACGCCAAGGGCCAGGCGCGTGCTCTCTGAAAGAACCCTAGAGTGCGCTAGCCTCTGACTCCTCTGCCGCCCTGCGCCAGGTGCTGGGCCGCCTTGCCTCCCAGATCGCGCGCGTGCTGCAGGGCAAGGACAAGCCCACGTTCTCGCCGCACAGCGACTGCGGCGACGTGGTGGTGGTGGTGAACGCGGGCGCGGTTGCGCTGACGGGCAACAAGCTGCGCGACAAGCTGTACCGCTGGCACACGGGGTACCCGGGCGGCCTGAAGCAGCGCACGGCTGGCGAGGCGCTGGCGGCGGATCCCACCAGCCTGCTGCGCGCAGCCGTGCTGCGCATGCTGCCCCGCAACCTGCTGCGCGACAAGCGCGCCCGCAAGCTGCGCCTGTTCCCGGGGCCGGAGCACCCGGGGTTCGACGCCCGCGCGCTGGCGCCCCTGCACGCGCCCCCTAGGCAGGTGCGCGCCAAGGACGGCCTGCCGGACGACTTCCAGCTCCCACCGGGCGTGGTGCCCATGAACCCCGCCAAGTGGGCGGACGCCACCGCCGCGCGAGAGCGGGCGCGAGAGCTGCGCCTGGGCAGAGAGGCTGCGCGGGCGGCGCACCTGGCACAGCAGGACGGGCCGGCTTCATGAGCGCGGACTCACACATAAGCGAATAACGTGTGCACACAAGCTGCTCTATAAACCCGCAGCGCGGCAGCCGGCCTTCTTCAACTCTCCTGGCCCAGGCTGGGTGACTCAACACGCGCCCCGCGGTGGCGTCGACTGCTGCTCACTACGTAGCCCCGCCACGGCCTGTCGTAATGTCGTACACAAATCTTTGAAAGTTTCCCCCGCTGTGTGCGTGGCTGCGTGCGCGTGTGCTGCGCCGCACTGGTAAGACGAAGCTCGCTTGCCCGCGCCTTCCGTCGTTCTCTGTGAGTGGTGCGTCTGCACTGCCCTATGCGCCGCTCGCGCTCGCCACGCGCGGCCCAGTGCCCGACACGCGCCTTGGCCAGCGATGGGTCACGTGTTGCGCATTCCGCTATCTCTCTTGTTGTCATCGTCTCAGACTGTCAAGACACTCACTCCGCGCGTCCAGGAGCCTCCGTCCCAGCTGCCAAGCCACTGGAATGGAGGAGCCAGCTGCGACGCACCCGCTCTGCGACACCTGCGTGGTGAGTTGCCCGGAAGGCGGTGAGGCGGGCGCCGGAGTTGTCACACGTGGCAGACTGCCAGCCTGCCCACGCCACGCGCGCTCACGCCTGGCGCCCGCGCGCAGGTGGAGCTCGCCACTATCTACTGTCGCAACGAGGAGCGGGTGCGTGAAAGCCTCCGCGCGCGCGGCGCGCGGCGTTCCGGCTGGCGGGTAGTTGGTGCACTGGCTCGCCAGCGGCTGCCCGCGCACCTGGCTGACCGCCCGCCCGGCCCCAGGTGTACTGCGGCGCGTGCGACGGGGGCGCCCACCCGGCGGGATGCGCGCACGACCGATACGCGCTCGCCTACGCTCTCCCCTGTGAGCCACCCGGGCCGGCCTCGGGCGCGGCCCGGCCAGCCCAGGCCACCTCCTTCGACGGGCGGGTGCGCGCCCGAGGGCCGAGGCTGCGCGCGGCCGCGGGGAGAGGGGACCCGGGCCGTGCTGGGTTGGCTTGACTTAGCGCCGCTCCCGCCCGTGTGCTGAGTGCCTGCCCCTCTTCCCTCTCCTCAGTCCTTCAAGGTGGACTCCCTCCTCAACTTCGGCTCGCTGCCTTCCCCGCCCGGCGAGCGCCGCAGCCTGGCTCCGGCGGGGGCCCCCAGCGCCCAGCAGCGCCCCGCCGCAGCCGCGCCCGCCCCCGGCTCCCTGGGCACCTCGCTCACCAGCAGCCACGAGTGGCTGGCCGCCGCCGCGGCTGCGCTGGAGCTGTCCTGCGCCTTCGAGGGCGACGCCGGGGCTGGCGGCCTGGGTGGGGGCGGCCACTCGTACGGCAGCCTGGGCGCAGCCGGACGCAGCGCGGCGCTCGCCGGCGGCTCGCCCTCCACCGCCCTCTGCTGGGCCTCCCGCGCGCACGACGTGAAGCGTCTGGTGCTGCCCCACCACTGGCGCAACGTAAGCGGCGAGCAGTGCGGCGGGGCGGGCACGCTGGAGCCGCTGCCCTCCGTGGCGGAGCCCGCTGGCGGCGGCGAGAGCGACGGCGGCGCCGACGGCGACGGCGACGAGGCTGGGCTGAGCGACAGTGGCGCGGCGCGGGGCGGCGAGGCCAGCGACAGCGAGGGCGTCTTCCACGCGGACGAGGAAGAGGAGGAGGAGGAGGCGCTGCAGCAGCCGGCCAGGAGCGCCCGCCGCGCGCAGCCGCAGCCACAGCCGCCGCCGCCGCACGCGCACGCGCTCCTCAACACGCGCACCAAGCCCAAGCAGGCTGTGGTGGCCGCAGCAGCAGCCGCAGCGGCAGCAGCCGCAGCGGCGGGTGCGGGTGACTGCGAGGGGGGCTCCGGCGGCTTTTCGTTCGACGAGGAGGACTCCGAGGACCCGCAGGCGGCGGCGGCGGCGCACGCTGCGCGGCTGCGCCTGGGCCAGATGCTGCTGGTGCCAAAGGCCCAGCCAGTGGTGCGCACGCCGCAGCAGCTGGGCTTCAGCGCGCAGGCGGCCGCCGCCGCCGCTGCGCCGCGCCGCGCCGGCTCCGGCTCCGGCGACGCGCTGCGCCGTCAGGCGAGCCAGGGCAGCGTGCCTGGCCTGCCGCGGGGCTGCGAGGAGGACGGCTCCGAGACCGGGGGCAGCAGCAGCGGCAGCCTTGCGCGCAGGGGCACCAGCAGCGGCAACTCGCCCGTGTCGCACCTGGCGCTGCCGGCCGGGGGCGCGGCGCAGCAGCCGGAGGCGCCGGCGGACGGGGGGGTGGGCCGGCGCTGCGTGCACTGCGGCAGCACAAAGACGCCTCAGTGGCGCCTGGGACCGGCTGGCCCCAAGACGCTCTGCAACGCCTGCGGCGTGCGCTACAAGAACGGGCGCCTGCAGCCCGTGGTCGCCTTCCCTCCGCTGGGCGCGCTGAGCCTGCAGCCAGAGCCCCGCTACGCCGCCCCGGCCCAGCGCATGCCTGCCCTCTCCCCCGCCAAGCGCACAGCGGACGTAGAGCCGGGGGGGCAGCCGTACCTGGAGCGCGCCTTCAGCCCCGGGCCCAGCGTGCCCAAGAAGCCCCGCGGCTCAACTCCCACGCCGCTGGCACCGCAGTCGGCCAGCCTGGCCGTCCTCACATGAACAGACTCTCCTGCTTCTCGCCTCTGTGACGCTTCGCAAATTCATGATAGAGATAGACGCTCTCATCCTCTCACTCTTTTCTGTCATCTGGTTTTGTTGGCGAGCAGCGCGTTGAGGATGGAGGAATAGGACTCAGCCTCCGAGAGCGGCTGCACCTCCAGCCCCGCCTGCGCGGAGGCTCTGGCCCTCTGCGGCTGCGCGCGCGCCCCCGGCGCAGCTTCCAGGTCCACCAGCCTCTGGTACCCCCCCCGTTCCCCCT
>Ga0208951_1000592_pt1 | contig 16636 bp, 8 predicted proteins | sample GreLakmeMI27MSRF_FD_187702 | JGI IMG/M metagenome (GOLD analysis project Ga0208951, IMG submission 187702) | Freshwater lentic microbial communities from great Laurentian Lakes, MI, USA - Great Lakes metaG MI27MSRF (SPAdes) | ecosystem: Environmental > Aquatic > Freshwater > Lake | place: Great... | reverse complement strand
GGAGGGCGCCTTGGAGGAAGAGGGGTCGGAGAACCAGAGGTCCGCGAACATCTTCACCGCCAGAGACTGCACGCTCTCCTCCTCGTCGCTCGTGCGGTGCACCAGACGCACCAGGGCGGCTGTGGCGCGCGTGAAGCCGGGAAGCGCGGCGGCGTCGCGCAGGATGTGCATGGCGCTGAGGTGCAGAAAGAGAGAGAAAGGGTGTGAGTAGAGGGGCCAACGGCGAGTGTGCGCAGCGAATGGGAGGGGCGCGCACCGCTTGCGCACAGAGATGCCGGTGTCGCATGTGCGTTTTGCCAGCGCCTCATAGTACATCTCGATGAGCGGCCCCGGCGCGCGCGCAGCCGCCTTGCCCAGCAGCTCAACAGCCTCTGCGCGCACGCTCACGCTGCCGTCTTGCAGCAGCTGCACCACGGCGTCGCGCAGCGCGGGGGCGCCCAGCGCGGAAACGTCCACGTCAGCGACCATGCCCACGGATTTGAGTGCCGCGGAGCGCACAGCTGGCGCTTGGTCCCCCAGCGCCGCCGCCAGCTTGCCCAGGAGCGCGTCCGCGTAGCGCGCCAGCGGCTTGCTGGGCAGCATGGCGGCGGCGAGAGCGGCGGCCGCGCCGCGAGGCAGCTGCTGAGCCGCGTGCAGCGCCGCGGGCGGGCACGGCGACGACGACGCCATGCCGTCGGAGGGCTGCCACTGCGGCCGCAGACGCGCGTCCGCCGCCCCACCGCCGCCGCCGCCTTCGCGTGCCGCTTCAGATGCCCAGCCGGAGATGCAGAAGCGGTGTGCCGAAGACGCAACCGGTTCGCCGCGGCCCAGGCTGGCCAGGTAGGCCAGCAGGCACTGCTGCACCACCTGCGTGTGCGCCTCGCAACCCTCCCCGCCCTCGCGCAGCGCGCGCGACAGCGCGGCGGGCGAGCTGCCCGGTCGCGCGCGCTTTGCGCCTGGACGCGCCGCCGCCTCCTCCTCCGCCTCCTCCTCCGCCGCCGCGCCGACCGCCTCGTCAGGGCCCTGCAGGCTCGCCAGGTGCGCCCACGCGGCGCGCGCCAGCGCCGCCGCCGCCTCCCCGTCCTCGTCTCGAGCCTCCTCAGCCGGCGCGCCCAGCGCAGCCACGCTCCACACGCCAGCAGCCTCGCCAGCCACCGCGCTGGCCACGCGCAGCTTGGCGGTCAGCTGGCCCAGCCACAGGATGGCCGCCGTGCGCGCCGGCGCGTCCGGGGCCTGCACACCCCCCGAGCCGCACAGCAGCCGGGCAAACATGAGCAGCAGCACCGGCGCCGCCGGCCACTCCGGAGCCAGCAATGCCAGCAGCAGGTCAGCCTGGATGCGGTCCACCACTGCGCGGTGGTCAACCTCGGCAGCCTTGGCGGCTGCGCCGCCGCGCGCCATCAGCGCCTTCCAGAACGCCGTGGCCCATGCGGCAGCGGGCGTGTATCCTCGCTCGGAGGCCTCTTCCTGTGCGGATGCGGCGGGGCCGTCCTCCGGGTATGTCACCGAGCTCTGGATGCACAGCATGAGAGCAGCCGCCAGGGTGGTGATGCCCGCAGAGTCAGCCGAAGTGGCCAGCAGCACAGGCCGGGGGGCGTGCTTGCCGGTGGGCAGGCGCATGGCTGCGCCCACCAGCTCCTCGATGAGCAAGGGGCGGTGGTGCGGGTAGCAGGCAAAGACAGAGGCGAGCGCGCCGGCGCCCCGCTGGTGCAGCAGGTGCAGGGCGGGCGGGGCCAGGGGCGGCGGCTCCATCGCCGCCAGCGCCGCGTCCTTGAGGGCAACCACCGCCACGTCATGCAAGCGGGAGAATGCGGCCAACTGCGCCGCCTGGGAGAGCAGCCCACCGCCGGCGCCGCCTTGCAGCCGCTCCAGCACCGCACGCACCCAGGCGGGCGGGGCGCTCGCTGCCAGCTTGGCGCCCCAGCGGCCGTTGGCCTCGCCCGTGCGCCTGCGACCGCGGCCACGCCCGCGCCCCCGCCCCGCCTGCAGCACGTACGTCTCTTCTTCCTCCTCATCCGCATCGGATGCGACCGCGCCGTCGCCGCTGCGCTCCCGCGCACCGCCGTCGTCCGCGGGCGGCTCCACCTCAATCCCCTCCATTGCCTCTTCCTCATCGCCCGCAAGCGCCGCCGCCGCCGCCGCCGCCGCCGCCGCCTTGTTGGTAGCTGCCGCGTGCACCAGTCGCCGCGTGGGGTCGAACCAAGTGAGCACGCTGCCAGTGAGCTGTGTCTTGATAGCGGCGAAGAGGGCGGAGACCCGCTCCTGTGCGAGGGCGCGCTTGGGGGCGCCCTTGCAGCACATGATGTGCAGTGATGCGGCTGCGGCCTCGAGCGATGTGAGGACGCGCGCGCCGGCAGCTGCATTGGCGCCTGCATTGGGGCCCAGGTCAGCGGCTGCGGCTGAGGCGACGCAGACGTCCAGGATTTCCAGGAGCCGCATGATGTCGTCGGGCGGCAGCAAGGGCAGCGCGGCGGCGTGTGAGAGTGTCACCAGCTCGGCGCAGAGGCGGCGCAGCGCGGGCAGCGCGAGCGGCGAGGGGAGCGGCTGCGCGCCGTCCGGCGCCGCAGCGCCCGCGGACGCCTCGGCCTGCTCGAACAGCTCCTCCAGGAGCTCGCGGAAGGCGGCTGGCGCACGGAAGAGGCGTGAGCGAGAGCGCACCGGGCACTGCACACGCAGCAGGGCGACACGCCTGTCACTTCCTCAGCACTCGCCGGCGCGTCAGCCTCCAGCGCAGCGGCGGCGCGGGACTGGCGGCGGCCGCGGGCTGCGGGCGCGGGCTGAGGAAGGCTGCGCGTGAGAGTGCAGGAGGAAGAAGCAAAGCAGTGCGCCACGCACCGCCCGCGCGGGTTCAGCCACAGCCACCGGCGGCGGCGGCGGCGGTGGCGCGTGCGCCTGCTCCGCCGGGGGCGGGTCGCTCACTGCGGGCGCAGAGGGTGAGTGAGGTTCGTTTGGCGGGCAAGCGCAAGCAGGCGCACCGTGCACAGCAAAGGCCTCCGGGAAGCGCGAAGACACCGCGCGCCGCAGCGCGCTGCCGCCCCCGGGCGCCTCGGTGGGCACGGGCGTGCGGCCAGCCGCGCTTGGGCGGCTGAAGGGGCAGGGCAGGCACAGGCATTGTTAGTAGGGTTCGCCCCAAACAGCGCTCCAATGCCGCGCGGGCAGGTGGTCCTCCCAGAAGACACGCGCGAGGGGAGCCGTGGGAGGGGCACGCACAGGTAGCTGACGTCCACGCTGGCCAACAGCGTGCCCAGGTGCGCAACCAGCCGTGGCTCGGGCGCGCTTCCCGTGTCGCTCGCCGCCGCAAATGCGGGCACGCTGCCGCTCGGCGGCGGCGGCGGAGGCACGCTGGGTAGCTGCAGAAGCGAGGAGAGGTCCAGCTGACCCAGGTTGCAGACGCGCACTACTGCAAAGTCCAGCAGCGGCTCTGCCATCTCCTCTTGGAGCGCTCAGTGCCCCACAGAGAGCTTCAAGTCCTGACACACAGTGCCCGAGGGCGCACGCGGGTTGTGTACGACAAATTATTCGACAATGAGCGATGACATCTGCGCCTAAAAGAGAGACGCCCAAGCGCAGCCTTAAGGCAATCAGTGGTGGTGCCACACGCAATTCACATATCAGCCGCAAGGAGGTTTGCCCTCTTGGCCGCCGCCTGTGACGAGCTCTCCTCCTCACTCTTGCGCTTCACACCCGCCGCCGCCGCGCCGCCGGCGCCTTCCTCGCACACTGTAAAGCCCTCCTGACGCAGCGCCGCCAGCGCCGCTCTTTGGGTGGCCTCTTTTCGTCCCGGCCCTGCGCCCGAAGCAACCGCGCGCATGGGCCGACCCGCCCAGAGCTCAACCACCACACCAGCTTCCCCCCCAGCCCCTCCCGCGTCGCCGCCCTCCGCAAGGTGGTATTCCAAAGAAGGGCCGCCCCCCGCCGGCGCCCCGCCCGCCGCAGACGCGGCCTCGGCTTCGAGGCGCTCCCAGTACACGGACAGCGTGGGCACCGCCACCGAGGCGGTCAGGGGCTTCTCGCACCCGGGCGAGCCCGCCAGGTTAACCATGCGCGCCAGCGCAGCCGCGCTGAGCGTCGCAGCCGCAGGCGCCGCTGCGCCTACGCCCGCAGCCTCCGCCGCGCGAAGCTTAGCGAGCGCAATGCCCGCTGCAACGTCCTGCGCCTCCCGACGGCTGTGGCCGCAGCCGCTTGCCAGGGGCTTGCCGTGCAGGTAAGGCACGGCGGTGTAGATCTGAGCCGTACCCTGTTGGTCGTAGCGAGTGTCCCAGTCGATGGCTCCCCCACGCCTCTCAGCCTCCACCCTGAGCTGCTGGAAGGGCGTCGCGTCCGGCGCCAGAAGCTGCGGGGCCGCCGCCGGAAGGCTGGGCCGAGAGGGGAGGTTGGGCAGGGCGGAGTGGAGCGGGTGCACCCCCCCCAAGCTGCTGCGCGGCAGCGACCCGGGCGCTGCTGCGCCATCCAGCTCCGTCGGGCTGCCCCGCGCGCCGCCGCCGCACGTGGAGGACGGCAGCGCGGCCTCGCCGCCCTCCGCCAGCAGCGTGGAGAGCGAGGAGCTGCGTCCGGAGGCGCCGGGAGGCGGCGCGGCGGCCGCAGCCGTGGCCGCAGCCGCGAACTGCTGCGCCGCGGAGGAGAGGCCTGCTGCTGTTGCGGCCTGGAGGAATGCGGGCAGGTCGCCCCGCCACGGGTCTCCCGCAGGGCCGGGGGGCCCCTCCGCAGCTACCTCCGCAGGCCGGTGCAGCGCCCGCTCGCGGTGGGGACGCAGCGCAGCCGCCACGTGGGGCAGCGACGGCAGCGTCTCAGCGCCGTGATGCGCCGTCAGGGTGGCCAGCTTTGCAGTGAAGCGCTCGTCTAAATGGCGGTACGCGCTCCCTCTCGCAGCCTCCAACCCCGCGCGCACACCCACCAGAGGCCAACCGCCCGTGGCGCCCTCCGAGCCGCCATCAGCAGTGGCGTACGGCAGAAAGGGAGCCACGGCAAGGACCTGCGCCTGCGCGGCCTCCTCCCAGATTGCAGGCCGGTCATCCACGATGAGCGCCAGGCGGCTCAGCGACGCCTCCCGCGCGCCGCCCAGCGCGTCGCGCAGCGTCTTGAGGCGCTCGGGCGGCGTGGCGACGATGCGTTGTGCGCGCAGGGCTGGGGCGATGAGTCTCGCGCCCGGGTCCAGTAGCCGCCACACCTCGCGCGCATACGCCTTCTCGCTCAGCGTGCACACGAACACGTCGAAGCGGGGGCGCGGGGTTGGCACGGCGGGCGCGCCGCCTGGCGGCGCGTCGGACGTGCGGTCGTCTCCTACGAGGAAGGCACGCAGGTCCGCCCAGCCTGGGCGGATGCGCACCAACATGCTGGTCTCGCGTCGCAGCGGGTCTATGCGTGTGAGGATGACGCCCGAGGCTGGCAGGCGCAGGATGGGGCGCAGCACCGGCCCGCCGGCTTCGTCGTCTGCGGGCTCGGGCGCAGCTGCGAGGCGCGCGCCCGCAACCGTCACCGCGTCATTCAACGCGTAGTCCTGCAGCAGCGCGCGGTCCGCCAGCAGCCGCGCCAGGTCCGCCTCCAGCGCCTGGCGGCGCTGCGGGGCGTCGCAGGCGGCGGCTTTGCGCGCGGCTGCGTCCACGCGCTCGTCGAACGACCGCAGCGTCACAGCCTGCAACAGCGTCTCGTCCAGGTCAAGCACCAGCGCGAGGCGCTTGGCGCTCAGCAGCGCGTGGTGGGTGGTGGCGGCGCCGGGCATCGCGTCAAAGGCCCTGAAAACGAGCGACTAGGTAAGCACAGCCAGCTCCACGCAGCAGGGCCCACACTCTCGCGGTACGCGGAGAAAATACGCGGATCTGGCGCGCGAGCGCGCGTGCGTGCGTGCGCGGCGCGTGCGCGGGCGCAAGGGCAGGTGTGCGAGGGAGGGGAGCTGCGCAAACTGCGATACCTGTGGACACGGAGGGGACGCACCAGAAGCAGGGCGCGCCCGGCAGTGCCACCAAGTGCAGCTCTCTGCCGGCCGCCAGCGGCTGCGCGACGGCCGTCTTGTTGTCCTGCAGACACTCCGCGTGCAGCCGTGACAGTGCTGCGCCCCCCTCTCCCTCCACTGCTCGCACCACAGCCAGCCTTCCCGCCGCGCCGCCGGTGGCCATGGTGAGCAGTGCCAGGGGAGACTGGTTGCCCACGTGCCAGAAGGCGGTCACCGCCAAGCCGCGCTCGCGCACGGCGGCTTCTGACGCCCCACGACAGCTCTCAACATGCACCTCGCAACTCAACTCGGGCCGCTCCGCAACGCTGAAGCGCGTCCCGAAGGACGTCATGGCGCACACCACAGGGGCGTGAGTCGTCTGCTCTCTGCCCGAACACTTCGGGACTAGTAGAACAACATCGAACAAGAGCAGTTTCTGGCGCCTTGGAGTCTAGGACTAGGCGACGCGGAATCTCCCTCTGAGTGAGTCAGAGTCCTCTGTTGAAGCTGAGAGTGGTGTGTGATTTGGCCTGAGTTGCTGACTCCTGAGACCTGAGTTCACTTGCGCTGCTGGCTTGCGTCTCTCGCGTCTCTGCCATGGCCTCTGCCTGCACGCTACTGAGAGTGCTGAGCGGCCGCGCGACGACCACCACGCACCCGGCGGGCTGCGCGGCGGCAAGCCGGAGGGTGGCCTGCAACCTGAGTGCTCGCCGCGCCTTGCCGCCGCTGCCCCGAGCCCGGCTGCGCGTGCGCGTGCGCGCCGCTTCAGTTGCCAGACGAGCTGTGCGCGCTTCTTTCCTAGACGACGACGAGGACGAGTCGCCGGCGGCGGCTGCCCTTCCCGGCTCCTCCTTCCCGGCCGGCTCCCTCTCCGCCGCTGCGCCCTCGCCAGCCGCTGCGCCCGCAGACGAGCGCACCGCGGCGGCCCCCGCTCGCGCCGCGCCGTTGGCGCCGCACGCCCTGGCGCCTCGCCGCGCCGCCGTCTCCTCCGTCTCGCCCGCCCTGCAGCAGCCCCCTTCCTGGGCGGAAGAGGAGGAGCAGGGCCTCTCGCCGCTGCTGCTGGGCGGCCTGCTGCTGAGCGTTGTTGGCGCGGGCGTGCTGCTGCTGCGTGGGGGGGCGCCAGCGCTCGTCACCCAGGGGCAGCAGGTGCTGCAGAAGCGCGCCCTGGCCGCCGAGTTTCGCACCCGCCTGGACAAGTTCGCACGCACCGCGCGCACCTTCCGGGAGGTTGACCTCTCCGGCCAGAAGCTGGAGGACGACGGACTCGCCTACATCTGTGACGCGCTGGCATACAACGACGTCGCCCAGAGCATCGACCTCTCCGGCAACGGCATCGGCTCCGAAGGCGTTGCCGCCATGATGGCCGCGCTCGCCTTCAACAGCAGGCTGACGAGCATCACGCTTTCCAACAACAACCTGGGGGACGCGGGCGCGCTGGCGGTGGCCGCCTACCTGCGCACGGGTCCCGCGTCGCGCATCCAGAGCCTATCATTGGGGAGCAACAACATTGGGGACGAGGGGGCGCGCGCGCTAGGGGATGCGCTCAAGCTCAACACCACGCTCACGCAGCTGGATCTGGGCAACAACGGCATCGACTACGAGGGCTTCGGCGCGCTGGCGGAGGCTGTGGCAGTCAACACGGGCCTGGAGAAGCTGACGCTGTCTGGCAACTACGCCAGCGCAATGGGAGCCGCCACGCTGGCTGCCGCCCTGCGCGCCAACAGCACGCTCACGGAGCTCCACTTTGCGGGCAACAACATCGGCGACGAGGGCGCAAAGGCGCTCTTCGAGGGGCTGGCAGCAAACAAGGGGCGCCTCACAGTGGTTGACGTGGCCAACAACGCCATCGGCCCCGAAGGAGGTGCAGCCATCGGCGGCTTCCTGGCCGCAAACAGCTCCGTGACGAGCCTGAACTGCTACATGAACGACCTGCAGGATGCGGGCGCAGGCGCAATCGGCAAAGCCCTCGGCGACAACCGCACGCTCGTCACCCTGGACCTGGGCGGCAACAACGTGCGCGCTGGGGGCGTGGCGCCGCTGGCGGCCAGCCTACGCGTGAACGAGTCTCTGACCACGCTGGAGCTGAGCTACAACCCTTTGGGTGCAGAGGGCGGCAAGGCTCTGGCTGAGAGCGTCAAGTTCCACAGCAAGCTGGACACCATGCGCCTGGGCTGGTGCAAGCTGGAGAAGCAAGGGGGAGCCGCGTTTGCGGACGCGCTGCGCTACAACAGCACCCTGCTGACGCTGGACCTGCGCGGCAACAACCTGGGTGACGAGGGTGCGGCCAGCCTCGCCTCCTCGCTGCAAGTGGTCAACGAGACGCTCACCTTCCTGGACCTGGGCTACAACGAGATCAAGGACAAGGGCGCCTTTGCGCTGGCGCAAGCTCTGAAGAACAACCCAAACGGCAGCCTGGAAACCGTGGGCATCGCAAACAACTACATGACCAAGTTCGGGGAGGTTGCGCTCACGGAGGCTGCGGAGCTGGTGAGGGAGCTGTACGACGGACGGGAGGTGACCATCACCTTTTGAGCTTCCTGCGATCTTCACCATCATCCTGGAAGCCCATTGAGGATAGCCGCGCAGAAGCTGGCAAGCGAGTTCAGCGAGTTTGCCAGTGTGCAGCTTGCTGAATTCGAATGCCAGCTTCTGCGCGGCCATCTTCAATGGGCTTCCAGGATGATCGATGGTAACGAAGATCATGCGCGGTGCTCGATAAAAGATTGCCATCCGATTTTGATCTGCCTGGCATCCTTGCGCCCTCGTCTTGGCATTCACGCCACATCGTCAGGCGGCAAGCGCGCTTTTGTCCTGAGAGAACACACAGCAGGGAGAGTGCGCAGAACCGCAGAATGCTGTCCCGCGTGGCGCGCCTCGGCGACGCGCGCCGCCGCCTGCTGCACGCCGCCGCTCCGTACCTCCAGGCGCGTGGCTGCTCCGTCTGCGCTGTGTCTGCCGACGGAGTCCGCGAGAGGCTGCGAGCGTCCGTCTGACGGCTTCCTTGGCTCCCAGGAGTCGGGTGCCTCCGTGGCACCGCCCAAGCAGGCGCCGCTGCCCGCGGACGTAGAGGCTCCAGTGGCACCCGCCGCACCGCCGCCTGCGACGCCGCCGCCGCTGCCGCGCTTTGTGGCCCGCCCAGACGCCGCGCCGCTGCCCCTGCGCGACGCCGTCGCAGCCGTGCTCGCCCTCCGCCGCGCGCGCTTCGAGGAAAGCGTGGAGCTGTGCGTCCGCCTGGGGATCGACCCCAAGCGCAGCGACCAGATGGCGCGCCTTGCTTTCACGCGCACTCGTTTGCTTGGTTCCTTAACCTGACGCCTTCTGCCGCCCCAGGTCCGCGGAGTTGCGGCTCTGCCTCACGGCACCGGCAAGCGTGTGCGCATCGCCGTCTTCGCGACGGGCAGTGCGGCTGAGGAGGCGCGTGGAGCTGGGGCAGACCTGGTTGGCTCAGACGACCTGGTGGCTCGGATCAAAGCCGGCGGAGCCGCCGCGATCGACTTTGACAAGGTCATCGCTACGCCCGCGTGCATGGCGATGCTGAGCGGCATCGCGCGCGTGCTGGGGCCGCGCGGCCTGATGCCTAACCCCAAAGTAGGATCGCTTACAAATGACGTCACTGGCGCAGTGGAGGCGCTTCGTCGCGGCCAGGTGCAGTTCCGAGCGGACCGCTACGCGACGGTGCACGTGCCGGTGGGCAAGGTTGACTTTTCGGGCGCCGCGCTGGAGGAGAACGTAGCCGCGCTGCTCCAGGCGCTGGCTGCTGCTCGGCCCACGGGCAAGGGCACCAAGAGCGGCTGTGGGCCGGGCGGCTTCTTCAGGAGCGTGCAGCTGGCCACCACCATGGGAAAGGGGAGCATCGACGTCTCTCTCCCCTCCGTCTCTGCTGTTTCTGGGGGCGCCGGGCGGCCAGTCATGAAATCGTGAAACCACTCATCGCTATGATTACAGTGCGGAGACGCAGGTCACCTGTGTAGCGTCCATAGGGAGGGTAAAGCACCATCGGCCTGAGGACAAACGGCTGCCAGCCCCCGCCATCGCAAGCGCTGGCACCTCCCCCAAGCCAGGTGCCGCCACAACCCGGGTGCACACCCCGGTGAGCGGCTGCCAGACGCGCAGGCAGTTGTCTGCGCCGCTGGAGGCGAGCCCTCCGTCTGGCAGCGCAAGCAGGAGCGTCACCCAGCCGCAGTGGTCCCGCAGCTCCTGAAGCAGCTCCCCCTGCGCCACATCCCACACCCGGATGGTGCCGTCCGACGAGGCGGCGGCGGCGCGTCCCAGCCCTAGCGGCGCGAGCGCCGTGATTTTGCCACCCTTGGACGCCAAGATGCGCTCGCAGTCGCCCCGCTGCGCGTGCCACACGCGCAGTGTGCCGTCCCAGCCGCCGGAGAGCAGCCGTCCGGCGCCCAGCGCGGCAAGGGCGGAGACGGGGCCGCTGTGGGCGTGCTGGCGGAGCGCGTGCAGGAGGGTCCCAGTGACGCAGTCCCACACCGCCAGCGATCCGTCGGCGGCGCCGGACGCCAGGTGGCGATGGCCCAGCGCGGCGGCGGCCCAGAGCTTTGCGCCTGCATGGCCGTCGAGGACGAAGGCGCACCAGGGCTGGCTCACAGGGAGCCCCTCCTGCGGGTCGCTGGGCAGGGTCCACACGCGCAGGGTGCCGTCCCAGGAGCCTGAGACGGCGGTGCTGTGGTTGAGCAGGGTGAGGGTCCACACGCGGTCGGTGTGCCCCTGCAGCACCGCGCAGCAGGCGCCGTCCGCCAGGTGCCACAGGCGCAGCGCGCCGTCCCAGCTGCCTGTGAGCAGCTGACGCCGCGCAGGCAGCTCCGCCATGGCCCACACGCGGGCGCTATGGCCGCCCAGGGTGACTGGCGGCGCGGCGGCGGCGGGGGTCGCCGCGGTGGGCGTCCAGAGCTGCACGTTCGAGTCGTCGCCGGCGGTGGCGACGCGCCCGTCCGCCAGCAGGAGCACGCCGTGCACGCTGTGCGCGAAGCCGGGGGGCGGGGCGGCGCCGGCGGCGGGCTGCAGGCCGGAGGTGTGCGCGTCCGCCGCGCGAGGGGAGCCCGGAGGGAGGCGGGGGGACCCGGGCGCCGCTGCGCCGTCGCCCTCGCTCTGGAAGCGCAGCCGCAGAGCCCCGCCGCCGTCAGCCTTGAGACTGGCGATGCCGGGCACGCCGGGCGGCAGGGCGAAGGCCCAGCGGCCGCAGCTTGCGGCTCCTCCACAGGCGGCAAAGTGCCCCGCGGAGGCGCTGCCGGTCTGCAGGCGCTGCAGGGTGCCGGATGCCAGGTTCCAGGTGCACATGGTGTTGAGCGTGTCGCCCGACACCAGGCTGGCGCCGTCGCCCGACAGCGCCAGGGCAGTCACCGCACCCCGGTGGGCCGCCAGCACGCGCGGCCGCCCCTCGGCGCCTAAGGCGTCGCCCGCGGGCAGCGTCCAGAGGCGCAGCGTGGCGTCAGCGCCGGCGGAGGCGAGGCGACCGTCGGGCAGCGCCAGCAAGGCGGTGACGGTGTCCTCGTGCCCGCTCAGCACGCGCGGCGGCTGCTGCTGCTGCTGCGGCTGCTGCTGGCTGGCGTCGTCGTGGAGGGACCAGAGGCGCACTGTGGCGTCATGCGAGCCGGATGCGAGGCACAGGCCGTCCGGGAAGGCGGCCAGCGCGCACACAGGCCCCCCGTGGCCGCACAGCGTGCACTCGCATGCGCCGCTGCGCGCCAGCCACACCCGCACGGCGCCGTCCGCGCCGCCGGTGGCGCAGCGCTGGCGGGGGAGCGGGCAGAGGGCCAGCACGGCGCCAGAGTGGCCCTGCAGCACAGCCACGGCTGCGCCCCGCCCCGCCCCGCCGTCCGCCGCCGGCGAGGACTGCGTGAGGCTGTCCAGGCTCCACACGCGGCAGGTGGCGTCCCAGGAGGCGGAGACCAGCAGCTCAGAGTCCGGCAGCGTGGCCAGCGCCCACACGCGGTCGCCGTGGCCGCGCAGCACGGCGACGCACACGCCCCGCGTGGCGCTCCACACGCGCAGGCTGCCGTCCCAGCTGCCCGTCACCACCAGGCCCCGCTGCGGCGACGCGGCGACGCACCACACGCGCGCGGTGTGGCCCTTCAGCTCCAGCGCACACCGGCCAGAGCCAGCTGCGTCCCACACGTGCGCCACGCTGCCGCCGCCGCTGCTCACACACCGCCCGTCGGGCAGCATGGTGAGCGAGTACTCCACGCACGGGCTGACCTCCGGCGCAGCAACCACAGGCGGGGCGCCCTCTGCGCACGTGCCAAAGCGCAGGGACACAACCTGCTCTCCCAGCGACATCAGGGGCGGCATCGCCGCGCTCGTGGCGAAGGGTGGCGTCTCGGTGGCGTAGGAGGGGCTCCCTGCCGAGGCGGCCAGCTCAGCCAAGATTGCGGGTGACGGGCGCACGGCGACATTCAGCGCCGGCAGGGCGCTCTGCCACGCCTGCAGGCTCTGCTGCTTGGCCCGCGCCCGGAGCTGCAGCTCCTCTAAACGCTCCATCTTCGCCTGGATGGTAGCCTTGCGCGCCGCTTGCTCCGACTCGGACACAACCGGCGCAGGCGGCAACTCCGAAGGTACCGCTGCGGCGGCTTCGATGTACGACGCGCGCTCGCTGGCCGTCTCAGTCCAGTCCTCCTCCTCCTCCTCCTCGCTGCTCTCCTCGGGCATGAGGGGCACAAAGATGGGCGCCGTGGGCGCCACGCGCTTGCGCGCCTCCGCCGTCGCACGCGCAACCTTGGCCGCCTCGCGCGCGCGGAGTGCAGAGTCTGCAGCAGCTGCAGCAGCCTCCGCAGCGGCGAAAGCCTCCCGCTCAAACGCCTGGAGCTCCGGGTCGGCGGAGAGGTCGAAGATTGGGCGCGGCCGGCTCGAGGCGGGTGCTGGGGCGAATGCCGCGGGGAGGGCAACCTCCGGAATGGTGGGCGAATCAAGCGGCTGCATCACCAAGGCAACCTCCGCGTCGTACGCAGCCTCGCTGACATCCTCAGCCTCTGCCTCTGCTGCGGACGTGGGTGGGGTGGGCGTGATGGCCAGAGCTTCGGCGATGGAGTCATGAGGGGCCTGGATAAGCGGGGGTGGAGAGGGGCAGATGGGAGCAGCACACAGTGGCTGAGGCTCCTCTTCGGCTGAGGCTGCAACCTCTTCGATGTCGTAGTCTCCATCGTGCTCCTCGTCTGTCTCCGTTTGCCAGGGCTGTACAGGCTGAGGTTCAGGCGCAGCCGCCGAGGCCGCCGCCCGCGCCTGCTGCGCCTCCGCCTGCGCAGCCATGAGCTCCGCCTGCGCCCGCGCCTGGGCATGCGCCAGCTGCTCGAAGCGCCCAGCGGCGCCGTTGACCGCCGGCGGCGCCTGCGTCTGCTCGGCCACAGGCTGCACGACGGGCAGCAGTTGTTCGGGAGGCGGCACGGCTGGGGCCGCGGGGGGCAGGTCCTCCCGCGCGACGGGCAGGATGGGCGGCTGGAACGGCGGCGAAAGAGGGGACGCCAGCCAGGCGGGCGCCGGGCGGTCTTCCGTCGCCTCCGTCGCAGCTGCTGCGGCGGATGGCGGCTGCGGCACTGGGGCGGGCTTGGATGGCGTGACAGCCGGAGCCAAGGAGCGCTCATCGTCCGTCTGCGTGCGCTCCGCCCACTCCTCCCCCTCCAGGCGGTCGTACAGCTCCCCAGCGGCAGGGGGTGCCACAGCAGCGGCCTGCAAGGGCACCGCAGTGTTCTGGCGCCACGCCGCAGCGCCTGCCGCGGCATCCAGCGCGGGGTTGGAGTAGGCGTCTGCCCAGGGGGTGGCAGCCTTGGCTGTCATCGCCGCGCGCAGCTCCCTGTCGGTGCGCCCGCTACGCTGCGTGCGCGTGGCGGGCAGCTCTGCTGCCTCGTCTTGGTCCTGCTCGGGAAGCTCGTAGCCGTCCTGGAGCGGGCGGGCAGGCGTGTCAACACCCGCCCGGCGAAGGTGGGTGAGCGAGGGAGGCCCCTCAGCCCGCGCAGAGGTCACGCGCACCTGCGTCGCCGACAGCTCCGTGAAGCGGGTGGCCCGCGCCGCGGGCGGCGTGGCTGGCAAGGGGAGTGGGAGAGTGGGAGCGCTGCTGGGCTGGAGAGCACGGCCTGGGCTAGACAGCTGTTCACGCAGCCCGTCGTCGTCCTCGCCCTCCGAGTCGTACAGCTGCGCGTCCGCGCCGCTGCCCACACGAGAGGCCGCAGCGGGCTTGGAAGCTGCAAGGCGAGCTCGAATCGCAAAACCAGAGGAGCCGTCCTCGGCCGGAACTTGCTGTGGGCCGCCGACCTTGGCTGCCGGCGCAACCATCCCCATGCGCAGCGCTGCGGAGCGGGAGGAGGCACGCGAGGCGGCGTCAGGCCGGTCGAGATTGGCAGTTGTGTGACATGTCAGCCCCGAGAACGAGTGAAACGAAACGAACGAAGGCTGCTGCGGTTGCAGGCTCGCAGACTGCTTTGAGGCGCAGCAGCTGCGTCGAGTGCCGAGCGGAGGAGCGCTGCGCGCGCACCTGCAGCCGCGTCACCCCCGGGGGGCTGGAGGCCTCCCTTGTAGTAGACGGGCGCCACGCCAGCAACTGTGGAGCCCTTAGGCGGCCCGGCCGGCATGGCCGCCACACACAGGTGCACGAGACCGGCGGAGGGGTGTTGAGTGACTCATCTCGAATCTCGACTTGACCAACAACATCTCCTGACTGCCTGACGTCCTGAGTGATGATCTCGAGAGGAAGACTCGAGTTTTTTTCTTCGACGGAGTGCGAGGCGTCGAGAGCAACGCACACTGACTGGAATTTCAACGCAGGCGCAGTGCGCATGCGCAGGCCGAATTGCACGTCACGCGGGCGGCAGTATTTGGAAGGGGCCGCACGAGCGCGTCGTGTGGTCCACCACGTTGGTGTCCGCCAGCTCCAAATTGTAGAACAGACGCTCGGGTTCGCTGTAGTAAGGCCCTGCGCGTGGGCACTCATGCCTCAGCCGGGCAGAGGAGCCGAACGAAGAGCTCTCGCGTCAGGGGCGCACCCGAGTGCCAGGTGCCCACGTGCAGCGCCACAGCCGCAGGGGGCTTGATTTGGAAAGCCACCACTTGGTCTTTTCTCAAAGCGCCTGGAGGTGCGACAGCCAGGTACCAAGGTGCGTCTCCCACGGCCGCGAGACACTGTGTCACTCTCGCGTGGTGCGTGATGGTGCTGGCGCGCATGCTGCGCTGCGGCAGGCGCATGAGGTAGAACCGAGGGGCGCCTCCGTCCAGGACCAGTCGTGCGTCTGTGACTCCGTGTGGAACACCATCCTCCCCGGCTTCCAACAGCGTGCCGTACGGCGCGAAGCTCTCCCGCGTCGCAACCACCGCGTGCAGAGGCGAGTCCGCTGAGGCTGCGGCGTGCGAGGCGTGCGAGGCACAGGCAAACGTGCGCCCGGAGGTGCTCACTGGCCGCTGCCTCTGCGCTGCCAGCCTGCTGCTCAGCAGTGAGCTCATTCACGGCTGGAAGACGGGGCAGCCGGAGGCGCGTCAGCGAGCGAGAGGGACGACGATGCCCGGGGAGTCCCGCCGTGCACAGCGGTACACGCGTATGTAACGCCGCTTGAGGTCCACCCCCCACACACTGTGTTGTTGCTCCGCCCGCGCATGCTGGGGCTCGCTCTGCGTTGCACCGCCCGGGCTTGCCGTGCGCGAGCCATGGCAGCTGTGGCCCCAGGTGAAGCCGTTGTGACGACGGCTATGTCGCCCAGGCCTTCACGAAAGCAGCGCGCACGCGGTCCTCGCCCGCCTAAGCCGGCCGTGGACCTGAGCATGCTCAACATCGCTGTGAGGCCCGAGAGCTACGATGAGGAGCTCGCTGCAAAAGTGGCGGCTGTGCGTCTCTCCTTGAGCTCCAGTCAGCTGGCGCTGCCGGAGCAGGTGGACGTCTACGCTTCTGCGCCGCGACACTTCAGGCTGCGCGCAGAGTTCGGCGTGTGGCACCAGGACGGGCGCACATACCTGTGCATGTTTCCGAAGAAGGGCTGCCCAGTGGAAGTGACAGCGGAGGACTTCCCCATGGGCAGCGAGCTAATGTGCAGCCTTATGCCTCGCCTCCTGGCCGCGGTGCAGACCAGCGAGCTGCTCAACGGCGGCTTGTTTGTCGCTCGCTTCCATACCACCCTATCGGGGGAAGCGCTGCTGACGCTGGTGTACCACCGCGCGCTAGACGAGGCGTGGCGCGCGGAGGCTGAAGCGCTGCGCGTGTCGCTGGGGCTGGTTGGTTTGGTTGGGCGCTCGCGCGGCCAAAAGGTGGTCCTGGGCCGCGACTTCCTGGACGAACAGCTGCTCGTTGCAGGGCGGCAGATTCATTACAGGCAGCTGGAGGAGACCTTCTCGCAGTCCAACGGCGGCATCGCGCAACACATGTTCACCTGGGCCGTGCAGGCTGCACTGGACGGCGCCTCTGCCCGCAACGACGACCTTTTGGAGCTGTACTGCGGCTCTGGGGCGTTCACGGTTGCGCTGGCGCCTTGCTTTCGCAGAGTGCTGGCAACGGAGGTAAGCAAGGGCGCCGTGGCCGTCTGCGCGCACAACCTGCACCGCAACGGCGTCCACAACACGCTGCTCGGCCGCGTGTCGGCGGAGGAGCTGCGGGAAGCGATGGAGGGCGTGAGAGCCTACCAAAGGCTTGCACACGTTGAGCTGCCCACGATGCAGCTCAACACCGTGTTGGTGGACCCGCCGCGCGCAGGGCTGGGCGCGCAGGTGTCCACCTTCCTGGCCAGATTTGAGCGCATCCTGTACATC
>Ga0208951_1000591_pt1 | contig 16649 bp, 14 predicted proteins | sample GreLakmeMI27MSRF_FD_187702 | JGI IMG/M metagenome (GOLD analysis project Ga0208951, IMG submission 187702) | Freshwater lentic microbial communities from great Laurentian Lakes, MI, USA - Great Lakes metaG MI27MSRF (SPAdes) | ecosystem: Environmental > Aquatic > Freshwater > Lake | place: Great... | reverse complement strand
AAGACGCCCAGCCTCGGCGGTGATCTATCGTGGCATTGAGGCGCACACCTGCTGTTCGAATCGAATACGTTCGAGTCTGTTCGAGCGCATGGACTTGAGGCCCTGCTCAAGTACTTGCAAGTACTTGGCCATCGACTATCGAACAAGTACTTGGGGTCCTTTTCCTGCAGCTCTTGATACAACTCGCTCGCTGCGTGCTCGCATCGTCGGCCTCTCGGCCAGCGGTGCCTCATTTTCACACCTCCCTCTGCGCTATCTCACGCCCAGTCTATGGGGCTCACCGTCTGAGTTCCGCGCCGAGTGGCTGACCAGCTCGGACAGGGCCACTCTTCCGCCACGCGCGCGAACCATGCTGCGCACCTTCACGCGCGTGGCATGCCGTGCCGCCTCACTGGCCTCGCGCGCCGAGCAGCCGGGGTCTCTGCTGTTGCTGCCCTGTCGTGCGCCGTTGGGCCACGCTCGTGGCTTCCTGGCCAGCACCTCCCTCCTGGCGGCAGAAGTGCAGGCCGACGCGGCAGAGGTGCACAGCGTGTCGCGCATCCGGGACGTGGCCATCATTGCACACGGTGCGTGAGGCTGTGCGGCACGCCGGCGGCTGTGCTGCGCCCTGCTCCCCGAGCCTCACCGCACACCCGCCTCAGTCGACCACGGGAAAACGACGCTGATGGACAAGCTGATGCGCGAATGCGACGGCGAGGCGGCTGTGGCCGGCGCAGGCGACTCTCCGACTGAGCGCGCGATGGACTCCATGAGCCTGGAGCGGGAGCGTGGTATCACCATCCAGGCCAAATACACCTCCATGCCTTGGCGGGGGCAGACTGTGAACGCGGTGGATACACCCGGTGCGTGCGCTGTGTGTGTTGCTGTGCACTCGCTCGCTTAGCGCTGTGGGCAGGCCACGCCGACTTTGGCGGCGAGGTGGAGCGCGTGCTCGGCATGGTGGACGGCGCCGTGCTGCTGGTGGACGCGTCTGAGGTGCGCAAGCCGTGTTGCCCTGCCAGTGCGCGCAGCTGACACCCCTTCCCCCAGGGCCCCCTGGCGCAGACCAAGTTCGTGGTGGCCAAGGCGCTGGCGCGCGGTCTGCGCCCCATCCTGCTGCTCAACAAGGTTGACCGCGACGCGGTGACGGAGGAGCGCTGCGGTGAGGTGGCCTCCGCCGTCTTCGACCTGTTTGCGGCGCTGGACGCCACGGACGAGCAGCTGGACTTCCCCACCCTCTACGCCTCCGCGCGCCAGGGCTGGGTGGTGGACAGCTGGGCGGCGGCGCAGGCTGCGCTGGCGGGGGGCGCGCACCAGGGGATGCGGCCCCTGCTGGACACCATCCTCTCCTACGTGCCCCCCCCAGGCGGCAGCGCGGACGCGCCGTTTTCCATGGTGGTCACCATGATGGAGCGGGACCCGTACCTGGGGCGCATCCTGACCGGCCGCGTAGCCTCTGGCCGCGCGCGCGTGGGCGACCCGCTGCGCGCCCTCACCCGCGACGGCGCGGGCGCGCATCGCGCGGAGGGGCGCGTGACACGCATCATGAAGCGGCAGGGGGGCTTTGGGCGCGTCACGCTCGCGCAAGCCTCTGTGGGGGACATCGTCTCCATCGCCGGTGTGCCCGGCGCCTTCGTCACCGATACGCTGGCGGCGCCGGAGGTTGTGCAGCCGCTGCCCGCCGTGGCGGTGGACCCGCCCACGCTGAGCATGATCTTCGGGGTGAACGACTCGCCGCTGGCTGGCCGCGACGGCACGCAGCTCACTGGCAGCAAGATCGGCGCGCGGCTGCTGGCAGAGGCTGAGAGCAACGTCTCCATCAGCGTGCGCCAAGACGCGGGCGGCGGCGAGGCGTACGAGGTGCAGGGGCGGGGGGAGCTGCAGTTGGGGGTGCTGGTGGAGACGATGCGCCGCGAGGGCTTTGAGCTCTCCATCTCGCCGCCGGAGGTGCTGCTGCGCGCCGGCCCCGATGGGCGCCAGCTGGAGCCGGTGGAGGAGGTCACTCTGGAGCTGGACGACGAGGCGGTGGGCCCCTGCATCGACGCCCTCTCCCTGCGCGGGGCGGAGGTGCGGGACATGCAGCCCAGCGCGGGCGGCGCACGCAAGGCGCGCGTCGTGCTGCGCTGCCCCTCCCGCGGCCTCCTCGGATTCCGCTCCGAGTTCGCGACGCTGACGCGCGGCAGCGGAGTCATGCACCGCGCCTTTGAGGGATATGAGCCCATGCGCCCCGGCATGGATGCCGGCCGCAAGGGCGTGCTGGTCTCCATGGCGGACGGCACCGTGACCGGTCACGCGCTCATGGCGCTCGAGTCGCGCGGGACGCTGTTCATCAGCCCCGGAACGGCGGTGTACAACGGCATGATTGTTGGGGAGAGCGCCCGCGACGGGGACATGGAGATCAACCCCACCAAGCAAAAGGCGCTCACCAACATCCGAAACACTGGATCGGAGGAGCAGGTGAGGCTCACGCCGCCGCGCCGCTTCGGGCTGGAGGATGCCATCGGCTACGTGCGGGCAGGGGAGCTGATCGAGGTGACACCCGCACACGTGCGCATGCGCAAGCGCAGCCTGGATTCCACCATGCGCAAGCTGCAGAAGCGCAAGGAGGTGTGAGCAGCAGTCTTCTCTGAGCAGCGTCTCACAGTCTGTTGTACGTGTCGTCGGTCGTGCGTCCCCGAGCGCGCCGCCGCCAGCTGGCAGTCCCTTTTTAGCGCCCCCCGTTTCCTCATCAACTCGAGGTGCGTGCTAGCGCTAGCGGCGTCAGTCACCCGCATGCTCAGAGGCAACCTGGATGGAGCCGAGGCTCTAGCCTGGCGCCGCCTTGCGTGTCGCAGTCGCGCGTATCGCTGCCTGCCGGCAGCCTGCACGCGAGGCGCTGGCGCAAGTCTCGCGACAATCCGCGGCGTGGCGGCCCGTTCAGACGGCCAACTGAGGCCTTGCCGCCGTCTCCGGCACACCTCCTGCGCCGGGCGACGCCGCGCAACCCGCGTTTCTGTCGCCGCTCCGGCGGGCGCGGCGTGCAGACACGGCAAGCCGGCTAGCGCGCGCGGTCGGCTGTCACTCTGAGAAACGGAGGGCCGGCTGCCTTCATCCTCCCTGCGCTGATCCCGCCGCGTTCGACGACAGGAAAGATGCCTGCCGATGGCGAGACCTTCCTCTTCACCTCGGAGTCGGTGAACGAGGGCCACCCCGACAAGCTGTGCGACCAGGCGAGCCTCCGCTGCCGCGAATCCTCTAGACTCCACATGCGCCCTCCGCCCGCTGCCGCTCACCAGCCCCTCCGCTCGCCCAGGTCTCGGACGCCGTTCTGGATGCGTGCCTGGAGCAGGACCCCTACTCCAAGGCGCGCACCTCCCTTCGCGCCCTGTTGCTGTGCATGTTCCCACACCGCCCGCAAATGCCAGGTGGCCTGCGAGTCCTGCTCCAAGACCGGCATGGTGATGGTGTTCGGTGAGATTACCACCAAGGCGAAGGTTGACTACGAGGCGATTGTGCGCAAGACGTGCGAGGAGATCGGCTTCACCTCTGAGGAGGTGCGTCGCCCGCCCCTTTCCCCCCTCCCCTCACAGCACGCTCACCCCCGCCTCCCCTGCGCAGGTGGGTCTGGACTGCAAGACCTGCAAGGTGCTGGTGCACATTGAGGAGCAGAGCCCGGACATTGGCCAGGGTGTTCATGGGATGGGCAACCGCGACCAGAAGCCGGAGGAGATTGGTGCGGGCGACCAGGGCCACATGTTCGGCTACGCCACGGACGAGACCCCGGAGCTGATGCCGCTGACGCACATGCTGGCCACCCAGATTGGCTACCGCCTGACTGAGGTTCGTAAGAACGGCACTTGCCCCTGGGTGCGCCCCGACGGCAAGACCCAGGTGACCGTGGAGTACCGCTGCGACGGCGGCGCCATGGTGCCGCTGCGCGTGCACACCATTTTGATCAGCACCCAGCACTCGCCGGACGTGGACAATGCCAAGATCGCGGCTGACCTCCTGGAGCATGTCGTCAAGGTGGTCGTCCCCGCTAAGTACCTGGACGACAAGACCATCTACCACTTCAACCCCAGCGGCCGCTTCGTCATCGGCGGCCCGCACGGCGACGCGGGCCTCACCGGGCGCAAGATCATCATCGATACCTACGGAGGCTGGGGCGCCCACGGCGGCGGCGCCTTCTCCGGCAAGGACCCCACCAAGGTGGACCGCTCCGGCGCCTACATCGTGCGCCAGGCTGCAAAGTCCATCGTCGCCGCCGGCCTCGCCCGCCGCGCGCTGGTGCAGGTCTCCTACGCCATCGGCGTCGCGCAGCCGCTCTCCGTCTTCGTGGACACCTACGGCACGGGCAAGATCTCGGACAAGGAGATTCTGGAGAAGGTGAAGAACACCTTTGACTTCCGCCCGGGCATGATCGCCATCAAGCTGGACCTGCGCCGCGGCGGCAACAAGCGCTACCAGAAGACCGCAGCCTACGGCCACTTCGGCCGTGACGACAAGGACTTCACCTGGGAGACGGTTGTGCCCATGTAGAGGGCACGAGGACGACGGTGCCCGAGTGCACTATAGCCTTCCGACTCGGTGCTGTTTTTATGAGACTCCTTTCTCAGACAGGCTTGCGTGTCATTTGTCGTTACAATTCAATAGGGAGCTGCGCGCCACCAGACCTCGTTGGCCTGGTCTCCGTAGCTCGCTCACAGTGCCTTTGCACGCGCAGCCTTTGCTGCGTCCGCCTGCGCCTGGTACTCGATGAGCTCGGAGATGACCTCCTCGATGCGCGCCACCGTCTTTCCGATGGGCAGCTGCAGCGCCCCAGCCAGGTTGATGCGCACCTTGTCATAATAGACGCCCATCTTGCTGGACTCCTCCAGCTCCAGCCGCATGCGCGCCAGCAGGGCCTCCAGCTCCGAGATGCGCTGCTGGAGGCGCGCAACCTCCGCCGCGTGCTTCGCCTCCATCGCCTCCTTCTCCTGGGCAAAGCCGGCCATCAGAGCCTGCAGCTTCGCCTCCGCAGCCGCCGCAGCGTCCGCCGCAGCCTGCTCCAGGCGCGTCTTCTCGGCCGCAGCCTGGGCCAGGAGCTGCTCGCGCTGCGAGGCGAGGAGGGCCTTGAGGCGCTCGATCTCGGCCAGCAGGGCCTCCTTCTCTGCGTTCCAGCCGGCGCTGAGGCGCGCCACCAAGTCCGCGTGCTCCTTCTCCATGGCCGCCAAGCGCGCAGCAGCGTCGCTCATGGCCTGCGCCAGGTCGCCGTCGAACTTGGCCTTGAGGGCCGTGAGCTCGTCAGCAAACTGCTTCTCCATGCTCGCGCGCTCCTCCGCAAACTGGGCCATCAGCTTGGCGTACAGCTCCGCCAGCTCCTTGTCCTTGAGGTCCTTGAACTCCGCCTCCAAACGCGCAGCCTGAGCAGCCAGGGCACGCTCCTGAGCCGCGCGCGCCTCCTCCGCCAGGCGCGCCTTCTCAGCCTCGAAGGCGTCGCGCAGGGCCTGCAGCTCGGCTGCGGAGCGCTCGCGCTCCGCCTGCAGCGCCTGCGCGTGCGCCGCGGTAAGCGTCGCCTTCTCCTGCTCAAAGGCGGCCAGCAGTGCCTCACGCTCAGCCGCAGCCGCGGCCAGCGCGTCCGCCAGCGCGCCCTCCAGCCGGGCCTTCATGTCGTCGAACGCCTTCTGCGCGGCGGCGCGCTCGGAGGCGAGCAGGGCCTTGAGGCGCTCGATCTCAGCCTCAAAGTCCGCCTTAGCGCGCGCCCACCCAGCCTCCAGCGAAGCCTTCTCTGCCGCGAACGCCTGCGCCTGCGACTGCAGCGCGGCCGCCTTGTCCTGGGCGGCTGCGAGCGCCAGCTGCTGCTTCTCCTGGGCGAAGGCTGACGTGAGGGTGCGCTCCAGCGCCGCCAGCGCAGTCTGCTTCTCAGCCTCCAGCTCAGACCGCAGAGCCGACTTCTCCTGCTCGCTGGCCAGGCGCAGGCGCTCCTCCAGCTGGGCCAGCGCCTGCGCCTGCGCCTGCGCAGCGGCGGCGGCGGCGGCGCGCATCGCAGCAGCGTGCTCCTCGCTCATGCGCTGCATCTGCGCGCGCAGCTCCGCCAGGCGCTTCTCGTACTCAGAGATGATGGACGCCTCGCGATCCTTAAACTCGGCGCGCAGGGTGGCCTCCAGAGAGGCCAGGGCGGACGCCTTGTCCTGCGCCGCCGCAGCCTCCAGCTCGGCGCGCAGCCGCGCCAGGGCGTCCTGCTTCTCCTTCTCCAGCTGGGCCCGCAGAGCCGCCAGCGTGCGCTCGAACTCGTTCTCCAGCTGGAAGCGCAGCGCAGCCAGCGCCTCGGCCTGCGCCTTGGCAGCGGCAGCCTCAAGGGTCGCCTTCAGGGCGGCCAGGGCGCGAGCCTTGTCCTCCGCAGCCACCGAATCCAGCAGCAGCTTCAGCTCCTTCAGAGCCGCAGCCTTGTCCTCCGCGGCAGCCGCCTCCAGGATGGTGCGCAGCTCGGACAGGGCCGAGGCCTTGTCCTCGGCCGCCTCCGCCAAAAGGATGGTGCGCTGCTCCGTCAGAGCCAGCATGCGCTCCTCCGTGAAGCGCTGGGTCAGCGTGTAGCGCTCCATCTAGCAAGGGCGGGGGCGGTCAGAGGATGACGAGAGGACGGTTGTGGTTCTAATCTTGTTATCTGCCGCACCTCGAATGCGCGCTCCACCAGCCGCTGCTGCTCCGACAGCCAGGTGGCCAGCGCGCCAAATGCTGCGTCGGCGGTGACCTTGACAGCCTCCTGGGGCGCCCCGGACTGATACAGGTTGGTGAAGGCGTATGTGGCGTCCCCGCTCTGCTCCTCGCGGCTCCACACGATCTGCTCGTCGCTGGTGGAAGAGCTGGAGATTGAGAGGGAGGAGCTGCTGCTGCTGCTCAGGCTGCTCAGGCCTGCGAGAGGAAAGGGAGGGAAACACAGCTCAGCCGGCACGCGCGCTGCACGCAAGGCGGCCCGACGAGCACGCGTGCGTGCGGCGCAGTGCGGCGGCGCAGTGCCAGCGCCGCGTGCAACGCCGCGGAGATGTGTGAGGATGTGTGCAGTCGCCCTGCCTGCGGTTGGGGCACTGCCCGACCCCACTGGGGCACTGCCCGACCCGGACCCGCTCGCACTCCGTTGCAGCGCGTGGCGTGACCCGTGCCGCGTGTTGCTGCGCTGCAAGGGCGCGCACTGGAGGAGACAACGGCGGACTGCTGCACCTCCAGCGCTGCACGCTGCCGTGCGATCGCCTCGCGCTGCGTCGCGATTTGCTCACGCTGCGCGGATGGAAGGGGCGGTCAGACGAGCGCGGAGAGATGTGCGATGAAGACCCGCGCTTTGTTGCAGGCGAGTGCGCAACCGCAACCGCTCCTGTTAGTTGCGCCGCGCCCCACCACCAGCGTGCCAGCGCGGCGGTGCGGCTACAGCACGCGCCTGGCGCGTAATCTCCTCCTCGATCTTGGCGACGCGCTCCAGGTCCAGCTGGTCGTCGCCGTTGGTGGAACGGCGCAGCACCAGGAGGCGCCCCGCGGGAGCTGGGCGAGCAGCCAGCAGACGCACGGGCGTGCGGCTGGAGGGCCGCCCCTGCGCCAACGCCGAGGGGCGCATGGACGCGCGCAGCGAGAGCGCCATAGAGCACGAGAGGCGGGTGCGGGTGGTTCGTGGCGGCCCACCTGATGACCCGCCGGACGCGCAACAACCGGGTGTTTCTGACGATGTACGCCCATCTCTGCGAGCCCTACAGCCAGTCACGCAGGCTCGCTTAACATTTGAACCTTGGACTGGTAAGCAAGAGCCAGCGCAGCGGAGCTCGCCGGCAGTTGGACAGTTGTGGAATTAACTCGGCGCGCGTGTAAACGCAGCCGCTACTTCTTTTTGCGGTTGAACTCCTCCTGGTAGACCTGCAACTCGGCGATAACCTCCTCGATGCGGGAGACGGTCTTTCCGATGGGCAACTGGAGCGCGTCGTCGAGGTTGATGCGCACCTTGTCGTAGTAGACGCCCATCTTGCTGGACTCCTCCAGCTCCAGACGCATCGCCTCGTTCTCTGCGCGCAGGCGCGCCAGCTCGGCGGCGTCGCGCTCCGCCTGCGCCTTGAGCGCCGCAATCTGGGCCTCGAGTTCGGCGCGCAGTGCTGCGAGGGCTGCGGCGAGCTTCGCCGCCGCGTCCGCCAGCAGCGCCGCAATCTCCATGGCGTGCGCGGCATTGAGGCGCGCCTCCAGCTCCGCCAGCGCCTTGGCCATGGCCGCCTCCAGCTCCGCACGCAGCGCCGCCAGGGCAGCTGCATGCTCGGAGCGCAGCCGCGCCTTGCAGGCACGCAGCTCCTCCAGCTGGCGCTCGTAGTCGGCCACCAGGGCCGCCTTCTCCTGCTGCCACTCGGCCTGAGGGGGGGGGGAAGGGGGCGTGAGAGGGGCAGTGCCCGGCAGGAGCGAGTAGCACGCGCCGTGAGCTTGGACTCGAGCGCGGAAAGGGCGGACGCCTTGTCCTGCGCCGCCGCAGCCTCCAGCTCGGCACGCAGGCGCGCCAGGGCGCCCTGCATCTCCGACTCGTGCGCGGCCCGCAAAGCCTCCAGTCGGCGCTCGTAGTCAGCCTCCAGCTGGGCGCGCAGCGCATCGAGCGCCTCGGCCTGCGCCTTGGCAGCGGCAGCCTCCAGGGTCGCCTTGAGCTCAGCCAGGGCGCGAGCCTTGTCCTCCGCAGCCACCGACTCGAGCAGCAGCTTCAGCTCCTTCAGAGCCGCAGCCTTGTCCTCCGCGGCGGCCGCCTCCAGGATGGTGCGCTGCTCTGAGAGCGCGGAGGCCTTGTCGCGGGCAGCCTCCGCCAGCAGCGTCGTGCGCTGCTCCGTCAGCGCCAGCGTGCGCTCCTCCGTGAAGCGCTGGGTCAGCGTGTAGCGCTCCGTCTGCGGGCGGGCGGGCGGGTAAGTGGCGCCGCGGCGGCGCGCGAGAAGAGTGGCGCACCTCGAATGCGCGCTCCACCAGCCGCTGCTGCTCCGACAGCCAGGTGGCCAGCGCGCCAAATGCTGCGTCGGCGGTGGTCTTGACGGCCTCCTGGGGCGCCCCGGACTGATACAGGTTGGTGAAGGCGTATGTGGCGTCCCCGCTCTGCTCCTCGCGGCTCCACACGATCCCGCCACCGCTGCTCGTCTGCGTGGACGTCTCAGAAGAAGTGATGCTGGTGGAGCTGGAGAAGGTGGAGCTGGAGACTGAGTGTGGCGGTGTGTGAGAAACGGAAGGCGGCGGTTAGACGTCACGCAGTGCCTGGGACACCCACACAAGCCTCCGAGGCGCGCGTGGGAGCAGCTTATGCGGTGCAACTGGCAGCCAGGGGTCGTGGCCACGCGCAAAGACGCGGAGCTGGCGGGGGCGACGAAGGCACATGGTTGCTGGAGGTGCGGGGCGCTCACCCGAAGAGGCGTCCAGGGCCGCACGCTGGCGCGCGATGGAGCTGCGCTGCGCGGCAATCTGCTCACGCTGCGCAGTGCGAGGAGGACAGCGGCGTCAGAGGGGCGTGGGAGGAGCAGGGGTGCGTAGTGGGCAATCTTCTCTCGCACGCACCTGGCGCTCGATCTCCTCCTCGATCTTGGCCACGCGGCTCAGCTCGTCGCCGCCCTCAGCCTTGACGAGCACGGAGCAGCCCGGGCGGGCACGGGAGACAGGGGCGCGGCGGCGGAGGGAGACGGGGCGCGACAAGGGCACGCCAACGCGCAGGGAGAAGGCCATGGCTGCGCAACGAGCACAGAGGCTGGCGAAGAGAGGGCTGTCGAATAGTCGAACACCTCGAACTAGTCGAACAAAATGCGAACAACGGACGCACGCAAGAGCGCAAATTTCGTTGCAGCAATCATGGATGGAGTGGCGTGTATCGCATGAAGAACTAATGGCGACCACCGCGCTCACGAGCCCTCCTGTGGCGAGGCGCAGAACGGCTGACGAGTCAGTGTCGTGCCTCAGCGCCGGCGACGAACAAAGTACCGCAAGAGCGATGAATGCCGGCGGGTGGATGCGCTGCCGCACCTCCTGCTCGCCGGAGAGCACGGTCTCCCAGTCCGGCTCCGATGCCGCCGGGGGCTGGCCGGTGATCTTGAGGTAGACGTCGTTGAGGTGCGCCTCGTTGCTGTCAAAACAGCGGCTGCACAGGTCGAAATCCGGCTTGGTGACGGACTTGTAACGCGTGCCGCGGATGGGGAAAGCGTCGCAGTTGTCACACGTGACGCCGTGGTGGATGAAGTCGACCACCTCGTTCTGAGACGTCAGCACGGGCGCCGCCTTGAGCGCGCTCTTGATGTCGCTCAGCAGCTTGCGCGCATCGCCGCCCCCGCTCGCCACCAGGCGCGCGCGCGGGGCGAAGGAGGAGAGGACCTGCAGCGCAGAGCCAAGGTCCGAGCCAGAGAGCGCCACCTCCTCATCGAAGAGGCGCGCGTCGCTCAGCGCTAGCACCACCGAATCCACGCTGGCCAGCGAGTTGGAGCCGGCGACCACATTGAGCTTGAGGGGAGGCGAAAGTTCCTTGCGCATCTCTGCAAAGTCTTCTGGAGTTGCCACCGAGATGGTGTCACCTTCGCTGTCGACGTACGTGATGCGTGCGTTGCCACCCGTGAGGCTGCGTGCCTGCAGGCGATGGCGTCAGGCGCCCAAGGTATGGGCAAAAGCGGATCAATCGCTGCGCTCTTGCGCCTGCGTAGCATGCAGGCTCGCCTTCGCGAGCAGCGAGCAGAAGGAGAACGTCTCGCTCGCCGGCGTCCAGCGGCGCACGTCGTCCACACTGAGGCGGAGCTTGACAACCTCTGACGCCATCACATCTATAAGTCTCGTCTTGTTGGTAGGACACGGATCGCCTGCGCTCTGCCGCGCGAGAAAACGCGTAAACCAGGGCGGCGCGCGCGACTGCGAGCGTGCGTGGCTGCGTGGCGGGTGTTCTACGTTCTATCCCGTACGGTCCCACCGACCGGACCACTTCGCTGACCCTCGCCGACCTCGTCCTATGGCCACGCCCCTACTGCAGCCCTTCCGCCTGGAGGTGCGCTCACCCCCTGGGAGCATCCAGGCCTAGCACTCACTGCGCCGCAGCGCTTCTTTGCGGGGCACGAGTTTACGGCGGCGCACCTGCTGTGCGCGAGCGACTGCGAACCGATTTCACTGGCGGAGCTCCTGTCGCTGGCAGACGCAGACAGCCTGGCGCTCTGGTCTTCTCTGCGGCTGGGTTACACGCAGAGCAAGGGGCTGCCAGCCCTGCGCGCCGAGATTGCGGCGACCTATGCGGGCGTCGTGAGCGCGGAGGACGTGCTGTGCTGCGTTCCGCAGGAGGGTATCACGCTTGCGCTGTCGCTGCTGTCGCCTGGCCAGCACATCGTGTGCACCACGCCGGGCTACCAGAGCCTGTATAGCCCGGCGGAGGCGCTAGGCTGCCGCCTCTCGCCCTGGAAGCCGCGGCGCCTGGCTGATGGCGCGCTGCACTATGACGTGTCTGACCTGCGGGCATTGCTAACGCCGGAAACAGCAATGCTCCTCGTCAACTTCCCCCACAACCCGACGGGCTGCACGCCAACCACCACGGAGTGGGCGGAGATTGTGGCGCTCGCGCGCCAGAGCGGCGCCATTCTGTTCAGCGACGAGGTGTACAGAACGCTGTGGAGCGCGCCCGGCCACCACTGCGTCGCCGCCACGTGTCTGTACGAGCGAGCAATCACGCTGGGCGCACTGTCCAAGGCTCACGGACTTGCGGGACTGCGCGCTGGATGGCTGGTGACGCGCGACGCAGCCATCATGGAGAAACTGTGCTCCATGAAGGACTTCACTACCATCTGTGGCAGTGCGCCAAGCGAGGTTCTGGCTCTGATGGCGCTGCGTGCCTCCGATGCCATCCTGGAAAAGAGCCGCGCGCTGGTGGCTGCTAACCTGGCGCTGGCCAACGCGTTTTTCGAGCGGTGGGCACACTTGTTCGAGTGGCCCACTCCACAGGGCGGCACCGTCGGCTTCCCGCGCCTGCTCCGCGGCGAGAGCGCCCAACACTTCTGCATGCGCGTCCTGCGCGGCTGCGGGGTGCTGTTTCTGCCCAGTGACGTCTACGACTATGGACTGGAGGGGGAGGAGCCTGGAGGGGGAGAACGCTTTCGCTTCGGCTTTGGACGGGCGGACTTCCCAGCGGTCCTCGCACGCTTCGAGGCCTTCCTGCTGGCGGAGCCTGCAACCGCCTTACCCCATTCGTAAGGACGGATACTGGACCGTCCCGCTTCGCGTCCACCGCGCGTTTCTCAACTTTCTCTTCTCGCCGCAAAGATTTTGGTTGTGTTCCGTACGCCGCGTCGACACTCGCCTCCGCGCCCTCGCCTCTTGCGTGTCGCCTGGCGGCGCACCCTTGTGTGCAGCACCCACTCCTTGTTAACTCTCCCGGCGTGCCTCGCTGAATGGCGGCGCCTGCCAAGGAGCCCATTCTCATCGATGACGTGTGGAAGGTGCGCGCGCGCAACGAGTGAGGGCGGCAGCCGCGCGCCTCGTGTCGCTGGTGCCCGCACGCGCTGCCCTAGTATGGGGCACCTTGCCACCTTGCCCACAGAGCGTTCCTCCCTGCGCAGGCCTCCGCCTACGGCGCCCTAGAGAAGTTGACGCAGCTGCTGGCTGCGGATCCGAGCTGCATGCACAAGCCCGACGCTGGGGTGCGTGCGGGGGGCGGTTGGTTCCTCGGCAAGCACTGACTGCCGCGGCAGGGGTTCTTGGCGCTGCAATGGGCGGCACTGAACAACCGCGTAGCTGCGGCGACGCTGCTGCTGGAGCGCGGCGCGGACGTGAACGGCGCGGACGGGCAGGGGCAGACAGCGCTGCACTGGGCTGCAGTGCGCGGCGCGGTGCCCGTGAGCGAGCTGCTGCTGCGCGCCGGCGCGCGCCTGGACCGGGCGGACAGCCGGGGCTACACACCCTGCCACGTGGCGGCGCAGTACGGGCACGCGCCGGTGCTCTTCCACTACGCCGTGCGCTGGGACGCCAACCTGGACGTGCTGGACGGCGACGGCCGCACGCCGCTCCACTGGGCCGCGTACAAGGGGTTTGCGGACGCGCTGCGGCTGCTGCTGATGCTGGATGGGGAGTCGCTGCGCGCGGACAGCGAGGGGTGCACCCCGCTGCACTGGGCCGCCATCAAGGGCAACGCCGAGGCGCTCTACCTGCTGGCCCAGGCTGGCGGCGCGGCGGCGCTGGCGGCCACGGACAGCCAGGGCGCCACGGCCGCGCAGCTGGCGCAGGAGAAGGGCCACGGGGCGCTGGCCAGCTACCTGGCCAGCCAGCAGCGCGCAGCCGGGCGCAAGGCTGGCGCCACGCAGCGCCGCTGGCTGGGTTTGGTGACGGCGGGCGGCATCTGCGCGCTACTGGTGCTGTTCCTGAACGCCTGCCTGCTGGCTCCGGCGCTCGCCCAGCCCAGCCCCGCAGCCTGCCTGGCCGCCTACCTGGTGGTCGGCTGCGTGGGCGTGGGCCTGCTCTTCATGTTCCGCGCCGCGCAGAGGGACCCGGGCAGCCTGCGCAGCGGCCTGGAGGCTGTGCCCCTGACGCGGCCGGGCAGCAGCGCCCGCGGATCAGCCGCCCGGCTGGACGTGCCCGCCCTCTGGGCCGGCAACTGGGGCGCCCTCTGCGTCACCTGCAAGCTGGTGCGCCCCCTGGGCGCCAAGCACTGCACGGTGCTCAACCGCTGCGTGGCGCGCTTCGACCACTTCTGCCCCTGGGTGGGCAACACCATCGGCAAGCACAACCACAGGGACTTCCTCCTCTTCCTCCTCCTGCAGTCCGTGGCGCTGATCGTCAGCTGCGCCTCCGCAGTGGCGCGCATCTACGGCAGTGGGCTGGACCTCACCCATCTGGCGGCAACCGCGCCGGGCCTGCTCTCCTTCCTTGCCGTGGATCTGGCGGTGGCACTGCCGGTGGTGATGCTCACGGTTGCGCAGGTGACGCAGGTTGCGCGGGCGCTGACCACCAACGAGCTGGCCAACATGCACCGCTACCCCTACCTGCGAGGCCGGGAGGGGCAGTTCGTGAACCCCTTCGACAGGGGCTGCGCCGCCAACCTGCGCAGCTTCATGCTGCTCAACCCGGAGACGCGCGACCGGGAGGTTGAGTACAGCGAGGGCACACACGGGGAGACGGACACCGAGCTGCTCACCCTGCTCAGCGGAAGGGCCGCGGCGGGCGCGCCGCTGCGCATCAGCGTGCTGCCAGCCAGCGCCAGCGCGGGCGGCGCCGCGTGAACCCGTCATTTATGGCTAGAGCTGAGTATCACAAACTAAACGATCGTCCGGAGCGCCGCACAGCCTCGCTCCACAGCCTCGCCGGTAGCTGGTCTCTACTCCCGCCCAACAAACCGCGCGGCTCTCTTCGCCTCCAACACTGCCACCTCCGCCTGGAGTTTGTCCTCCCACGCAACCACGTATGAGCCCACAGCCCCGCCCAAGCCGGCGCCAATCACCAGCTCCCAGGGGTCTGCAGGCGCGAGTGGAGGCGCGCGTGAGTGGGCTACACGGCGCTACTGGCGTGGCAGCACCGCGCGCAGAATGGCAGGCCGGGTGTGTTGCGCTTGCTAGGGTTGATTCACGCTCTCCAAAAACTGGGGACGCACTTCGCAGCAGCGGCAGCTTGCGCACGGCATTGCTGTACAGCTGCACGCCCGCGCCCAGCGCGGCCCCCACGAGCGAGCCAGTGGCAGGCATATGTCTCTAGCGGGCGGGAGCTCTCACGCGATACTCAGACGCAAGCTCTCAGCTACAGGAGCGCGGCCGTGGCCGGTGCAAGGCGCACGCGCAGCTGGCACACGCAGTCAGAAGGCGGGGGAGCCCTGGTGGTGGCGCGTGGCGGGACCGACTGCGGGGGGACGACCACCTCCTCGCCCTGGTCCTGTGGTCGCCCACCACCGACGAGCGACCGAGCCAAGCTGTCGCTCCCTCGAGGAGGCCTCGACAGCGGCGGGTCGTACCGTCGTACGTTCGCCATCTTGGCGCCCCCCGGGTGCAGCTTGAGCTCTGGAGTGAGAGAACACGCCCAATGGCTGCTGTGCTGAGCGTGCCTGTCGCCCGCCTGAGTGCGTCCCGCAGCCAACCTGGCGCTGCTTGCGAGGCTGACGCGTGCACCTGCAGGTGGCGCGGCTGGGAAGCCCCGGTCTGCCGCGTTGCAGCAGCAGCTGAGGCGGCCGGCGGCGGCGCTGCATGCTCGCGGCCGCGCCGCCTCTCTCCCCGTCGCTCGCGCGGGCGCCGTCGCGGCCGCCGCGGACGCGCCGCCGGTGCGTGGCGCCGCGGGCTGTGGGCGTATCGCGTGCTGAGCCTCCCACAGCCAAGATCGCCGGCGCTGCGTCTGAGCGCCTTCGCCCTCGCCGCCGCGCGCACCGTGTCGCGCGTCGGCGCCTCCTTCGCGCGCGCATGCCAGTCCGCCTCCGCGGACGGAGCCTCGCTGCAGCAGCGCCTGCGGTGCGCGCACACATCACCCCTTCCCTTACCTCTCCCCTCCTCCCCCTCCTCTCGCCTCACGACTCCCTCCCCACAGTCTGGGCTACTCTGCGGTGCCCATGTTCGCAGCCATCAGCAACGCGAGCGCGGGGGCCACGCTGCCGCTGATCACCTCTGCGGTGGCGTCCTTCATCAAGCTGTACCTGCTGCTGCTGTTTGTGCGCGTGCTGCTCACCTGGTTCCCCAACGTGGACTGGATGGGCCAGCCCTGGGTGACGCTGCGCCAGGTGACGGACCCGTACCTGAACCTGTTCCGCAACCTCATCCCGCCGCTGATGGGCCAAATCGACTTCACACCAATATGTCTGAACCGGCGCGAGCGCGGCGGCGGCTTGACGCGTTCTCACGCGCGTGCTCCCCCGCCTCCGCAGTTGGCTTCCTGGTTTTGCAGTTCCTGGTGCAGGTGCTGGGCGCCGACGACATCTACTCGTGAGCCCCGAAAGTAGTGCTTGTTAGAATTACAGTGCGGGCGTGCGTGACGCCCTCAGGCTCGGGTGCGCTTGTGGCTGCGCGAGGCGTCTGCCAGGGGCGCGCCCTCCGCCTCCGCGCCCGCGGGCGGCGGCAGGTTGAAGCAGCGCTGCGGCGCCGCCTTGTCGTCGGGGCTGAAGAGGTGCACCGAGGCTGGCGGCGGCTGCGCCCCGGGCCCTGCGTTTTCGTCCGCCAGGCCAGCCAGCGAGAAGCTCTGTCGGCGGCACACCTGCGCCAGGTCGTCTGCGTCCACGGGGTGCTGCGCGGCGGCGCCGGTGCGGGGGGTGGTGGCCCGCAGACGCGGCACGGAGAGCGGCGCCTGCGGCGGCCCCTCGCACAGCCCCCGCTCCCCGCCGGGCGTCGCGCCGCCGCGCATCGCGGCCAGGGATACCCGCCGAGGCGCGGTGGCGGGCGTGCGCGCGGCAGCCGGGGCCGCCACGGCGCTGCGCCCGCCGCCCGCGCCGCCCACCCGCCGTGCGCCCCGCGGCGGCTGCGCCCTCGTCGGCGCCGCCTCTGCGCCCCCGCCACCCTTTTCCGCCTGCCTGAGGTCGAAGAGCAGCTCCGCCGCCAGCTGCCTGTCCGCAACCAGGATGTCCTCCAGCTCCCCCTTGAGGTCTCGCAGCGCCCCGCGCGCGCACGCCATCAGGTGGCCCAGCAGCGGCGATCGCTGCTGCGTGAGCGCAGCCTTGAGCTCGATGAGCACGGGAACGAAGTGCTCCACCAGGTTGCGCTTGGCCAGCGAGGAGACCACGCGCGCCTTGACGCCAGCCAGCG
>Ga0208951_1000590_pt1 | contig 16667 bp, 12 predicted proteins | sample GreLakmeMI27MSRF_FD_187702 | JGI IMG/M metagenome (GOLD analysis project Ga0208951, IMG submission 187702) | Freshwater lentic microbial communities from great Laurentian Lakes, MI, USA - Great Lakes metaG MI27MSRF (SPAdes) | ecosystem: Environmental > Aquatic > Freshwater > Lake | place: Great... | reverse complement strand
TCTCTGGCGTCGTCAATCGGCGAAGAATCGCAACGCCCCCGGAGTCTGGAGCGTTTCGTGAGATGATGACGCGACGCGACGAGAACAGACGAGATGATGACGCGACGCTCGAAACGCCGGAGATTGCCGGAGATTGCCGGAGATTGCCACCGTCCGCGCGCGGCGCCGCGCAAACCTGCGCTCGACCCCCGGAGATGAGGCGCACGTGCGCAAAACCCCCAAAAAGACGCGCGCGGCGCCCCCAAAAAGACGCGCGCGGCGCCGCGCAAAGCTCCGCTCGACCCCTGGAGGCCGGGCGCAATTGCGCAAAGCTCCGGAAAGACGCGCGCGGCGCTGCGCTCAAACTCCGGAGACCGCGCAAACCCCGCGCGCGGCGCCGCGCAAACCCACCCTCGACTGACGCAGGCCGCGCGCGGCGCCGCGCAAACCCACCCTCGACTGACGCAGGCCGCGCGCGGCGCCGCGCAAACCCACCCTCGACTAACGCCGGCGGCGCGCGGCGCTGCGCAAACCTGCGCTCAAACCCCGGAGATGAGGCGCAAGTGCGCAAAGCTCCGGGAAGACATGCGCGGCGCTGCGCGAGCCTGCGCGTGACCCCTGGAGGCCGGGCGCATGTGCGCAAAGCTCCGGAAAGACCCGCGCGGCGCTGCGCAAACCTGCGCTCAAACCCCGGAGATGAGGCGCACGTGCGCAAACCCACCCTCGACTGCTGCCGGCCACGCGCGGCGCTGCGCAAACCCACCCTCGACTGCCGCCGGCCACGCACGGCGCTGCGCAAACCTGCGCTCAAAAACCGGAGATGAGGCGCGGCGCTGCGCAAACCTGCGCTCGACTGCCGCCGGCCGCGCGCGGCGCTGTGCAAACCTGCGCTCGACCCCCGGAGACCGGGCGCATGTGCGCAGAGCTCCGGAAAGACCCGCGCGGCGCTGCGCAAACCTGCGCTCAAACCCCGGAGATGAGGCGCACGTGCGCAAACCCACCCTCGACTGACGCAGGCCGCGCGCGGCGCCGCGCAAACCCAAACCCACCCTCGACTGCTTCCGGCCGCGCGCGGCGCCGCGCAAACCTGCGCTCAAACCCCGGAGGCCGTGCGAAGATGACGCGCGAGCGCAGTATTTCTTCTTCCTAACGACGAGTGCGCAGAACGCGGCGATTCGACAGGAGGAGACGCGCGACGTCGCCGGCCTCGACGCCCAAGCGCCGGGCTTCGCGGTGCAGACCGCCGCGCGGCTTCTTCTGCACGGGCGCATCGGCCGCGAGCGCTACCTTTGGAAAAAACAAAGGAATCACGCGCGTCTCGCCGGCAACGCGCGTCGCCAGCGTGTCTTGCCGCTGACCGGCGGTGAGCTCACGGTACACCGCGGGACTCGAGCGACGAGCGCGCATCACGATGTCCCGGAATTCGCGGACGGCAGCGCGCGTGCGGTCGTTTTGAGACCGGCGAGGATTGCGGCCGTACCCCCGCGTCGCGCGCTCCAGCTTGTTCCACTGCGCGGCTTCGGACACTTGGGCGCGGTAACGCTGCGCGGCCGTCGGGTACATCGGGCGCCGCGCCTGCCGGGGCTGCCGGGGTCGAGGCACGGGCTGGGGGCGAGCGCGCGCGCTTTGCGGGAACGGCCGGGGCGCGCGGGTTTCCGGGAAGGAAGGCGTGCGAGGGGCCGGGGTCGGGGTGGAGACGAGCCACGTCTCGGCGTCCTCGCGGATCTGCGCGGCTTTGTTGGAGGCGCGCGCGATCTCGGCCTGACCGCGACGCGCGATCTCGGCGCCGGCGAGCGCCTTGGTCCTCTGCGCTGCCGCCAGGGCGTTGCGGAGCGAGGTGTTGGGAGGCGTCGAGCCGTACGCGCGCAAGCCTTGGTTCAGACGCCGTTCCAGCGCGTCGAGTTTTGCGGCAGTGCTCTGCGCAGACATGACACTGGCGCGCAAAATAAAACGAACGAGGCCGCGCTCTGGCTGGGGACCTGCGACGGGGACCTGGGGGGCGGGCGGGGACCTGCGCTCGGCCGCGCGCGGCGCCGCGGGCCGGCGGGCGGGGACCTGCGCTCGGCCGCGCGCGGCGCCGCGGGCTGCGCCCTGCCCCCGGTAATTGGGCACTTATAATTTCTTGCTTTCTTCCCAAGGAACGGGGCGGGCAGTTTGGCTGCTGGGCGGGCAGTTTGGCTACTGCGCGGGGACCTGCGCTCGGCCGCGCGCGGCGCCGCGGGCCGGCGGGCGGGGACCTGCGCCCGGCCGCGCGCGGCGCCGCGGGCTGCGCCCTGCCCCCGGTAATTGGGCACTTTTATATTCGCGCTTTCTTCCCAAGGAACGGGGCGGGCAGTTTGGCTGCTGGGCGGGCAGTTTGGCTACTGCGCGGGCAGTTTGGCTACTGCGCGGGCAGTTTCGCTACTGAGCGGGCAGTTTCGCTACTGGGCGGGCAGTTTCGCTACTGGGCGGGCAGTTTCGCTACTGAGCGGGCAGTTCCATTCGCGCTTTCTTCCTAAGATATTCAGCTGAGAGTGCAAGGTCACGGACTAACAATAACAATCGAGTTCGGCGCAGAGCAGCCATCGACTCGGGACGAGGGGGGATGGGGGGATGGGGGGATGGTATTGTCGAGATATCACTCGGACTCGGTGTCGGACTCGGTCTCGGACTGGGACTCGGAGTCGGTCTGGACCTTTGCCTTCTTCGACGGACGATCGTTCGACGGACCGGCGTCCAGGTGGGTCGTGGAACGCTTCGACATGCGAACTGAACGAGTCTTGCTTGGGTCTTGAAGCCGCGCCTTCTTCCAGTCGGGAGACCAGATCGTAGACTTCGTCTTGGTCGAGACGAAAGTATCGCGTGTCGACTCGTCCCACCCGAGCTTCCCGTACATCTTCACGCAAAAATCTTGAGGGTCCTTGGTGCGACCGTTGTTGCAGAAGATGGTGTCGCCAAAAAGCTTGCCAGGCTTGTCCTCCTCTGACGGGCCGTAGATCGGCCACGAAGAAGAGTAGCCGGGAAAGTGAGTCGAAAACATCTTCTCAGACTCGCAGCACTGCGGCACCAGCAAAAACACCTTGTTGTCTCCTGAAAACATGTCGTGGTGGTGGTGGACGAAGAAATTGTAAGGATACGACTCGTCGTCGCCAGGAAACGTGCTGTTCAGGCCATCGTTGCCAAAGACGCGAACGATCACGTCGCTGATCTTCGACAGGTACTTGACGCCAGTAGGCTTGACGACAGAACCAGAAGACGGGCCGAGGCACTTGGGACCCATGTACTCGCCGTGAGCAGGCGTGTAGCAGTCCCACACGCCAGAATTGATCGCGTCAAACGTGCCGTCCACGTTCAGAGCGATCCACATGTGCTTCACGGAAGGAGACGTCGGAAGAACCGAACCGGACTTGACCTTGAGGCACTTCGGGCACCCGCAAGGCACCATCTTCGAGTTCATAACGCCGAATACGTTGCCAGCCTCCTTCTCCATCTCCTTCACGCGAGCGACGATCTTCTCCATCGTAGACTCGGTAACCTCCACCGGTGCAGAAAGACGCTTCGGACCGTGAGGACCGTGAGCGACAGACGTCTTCGACTTCTTCGTCTTCGAGATCTTGATCTTCTTGGAGGAAAAGTTCGGGAAAATGAAGCCGCGAACGGAAGAGACGTCGACGCAAGCACGCGTAGAAGCGTCGGACTGGTGCTTGAGGTCGGCGACCACCGCAGCAGCATGCGAACGCTTCGTCTCGTACTCCACAAGCTGAGACGACATGCCAGTCTCGCCGCCGTCGACCAGCTCGCGAGCGTTCGTGCACATCTTCGTCCACGCCTTCAAAGACGACTCGGCGACGACCAGCTCCTTGCTTCCAGAACCACTTCCAGAAGCGTAGTTCGTCACCCACCGATCCAGCCACGACATCTCCTTGGCCTTCAGATCAGCCAGCATGTCGTCGATGCGGACCTGAAGAAGGAAGAGGTCGCGAGAAGAATCGAAGCACTCCAGACCGACGTCGCTCAAAAACGTCTTGCGGCCGAAAGAAGACCACTCGTTCGACTCCAAAAGGGTACGCTTGAAGTCCATCGAAGAAGAGATCAAAGGAACGGTGCCCTGGACACGGGGGGAGGCAGCAGCAAAGGGGAAGTAAAAGTCCGCAAAGGACGAAACCATCGCCTGGTCATCGGCGACAGGCTCCTCGGCCATCTCCTCGGCGACGGTCATCTCGTCGGTGGCGGTGGCCTCGGCCTCGGCGACGGTAACCTCGGCCACGGCGACGGCCACGTCCCCGGACCCGGCGGTGGCGACCGCCTCGACCGTCTCCGGGAGGGGGGGAGGGGCGGTCGAGGCGGCACGGGCAAAGGCGGCGGCACGGGCCTTGGCCTCGGCAGCCTCTTCGGTAGCGGCAGCGACGTCCAGAGACTCGAAAAGATCGTTGGCAAGCTTGGTAGCAAACTCGTGCAGGACGGATCCAGGACGGCCGGTTTCGGGATCGGGACGCACCCACAGCGGCTTCTTGGACGACAAAAGGGAAGGGGCGACGTTCCGAGACGCCAAAGCGGCCGCGATGCCGTCCCAGCGAATTCGTAATATTTCCTCGCGTCGCGTATCCAGCGTTTTCGTCTCGTCCGCAGACATCGCGGTCATCCACTCGGTCACGTGCGACTTGATCGTCTCCAAAACGGACGAATCGACCTCCATGTTTTCAATTTTTTTTTGTAACCGAACGATTTTTTTGTGACGAGACGGCCGGACCGACGCGGAATGACGCACACGGCAATGCAAAGCACGCAAAGCACGATTCGCGAATTTGATGCGAGAAATGTAATTTAATTGTGACGAACGAGGCGGGCGGCGCAGGACCTGACAAAACGAACGAAACATGAATCGCATGAGACGAGAACGCGCGTGACGCCAGCCAATTACAATGTATCGTGTGTCATCGAAAATTCAAGTTCAAAAAGCCTGGACCGCCGCGAGGAGACCCTGACGCATCGCCATGCTCCAGCCAGCGAAAATCAACTTGTGCTTCGACGTCTTGCCCGGCGTCGAGACGAGGCTCCCGGGGGGGACGCCGGGTGTCGACGAAATGTACGAGCGAACGACGCCCATCACTTGGGGGTAAAACTTCAGCATGCCAGTGCCCGCGCCCCTGGCGTTCGTCGTGCCAAGGACGGCATGGTCCCAGTTCTGCACCGAGATCGAACGGAGGAACTTGACCAGCACGCTCGAGCCATCACGCTCAGAAGATCCAGACGGAACGGCAGACGGCCCAGACGGCCCGGCCTCGTCGCTGCGGTCGCGGTCGCGGCGGTCGGGCGTCGAGGCGTCCTCGCCCGCGTCCTCGTCCTCGTCCTCGTCCTCGTCCTCGTCCTCGGCATCGGCCTCGTCCTCGGCATCGGCCTCGGCGGGACGGCGGAGGAGGAGGCGGCGGCGGCGGCGTTCCTCGATGAACTCCGCGGCGTCGCGGTGGTCGGCGTTTTCCATCTCCTCCTCCGACCAGCTGGCGTCCTCGTCCGTGTCGCAGTCGTTGACGTCCTCGCGGCACCCAAAGGCAAAGTTCGTGCAGCTGTCGAGGGCCATCACCTCCACCGTGGTCAGGCGAATTCGCTTGTCCTTCGTGCCGATAAAGATCGACCCGGGAAGGAGGGGAAGGCCTTTGCGGGAAAAGGGGCACACCTTGAAGTTGGGGCCGTGCAGATCGCGGACGCTGCGTGCGGTCTTCTTCAGCGTCGTCTTGCGAACGCGGTTCAAAAGGGTGCGAACGCGAACCAGGTCGTGGAAATTCGCCACGGACGCAAAATGCGGATCGTCGTCCTCCCCGGCCTCGCGAACGCGACGAAGGACGTCCAAATCAGGCTCGTCAAAGGAGGGACGAGCCTCCTTGGCAGCAGACATCTCGGAGACAAAGGCATCGATCGCAGAGACGATACCCCGCTGCTCCTCCGCCTGAACGCGGAAAGCGGCACACGCCTCGGGAGTGATATCTGGTCCGGCCATGTCCTCGACCAGCCGCTTCAGCGAAGGAACGGTGTCGTTGTACATGCCGCCAAGCACGTGAAGAAGCGTCTCCAGAGGCACCGGACGACGGCCTGTATCGGTATCTGAGCAGCCAATCAGACAGCGGAGCTCGATGGCCGACATGGGCGGAGGGCCGAACGACGGAACGGAAGTCGCGTTCAGTTCGTAGACAGTCGCGTGGACGCGGGGGTGCTGGAGGACGTGCTGCGAAGGACGAAGGACGCCGTCGATGGGCTCGATCGTCAGGGCCCGCGGCGGAGACGAGTCGAAGAGCAGGCGACGTCCAATCGACCCCTCGGGAACGCCCCACTCGGACGGAACAGAGTACAAAATGCGACCGCCGTTGTCAACAGGACGCGACATATCGGAGATCAGCGACATCGCGGGGACGCAACCCTCGATGAAAGCTTCGTTAGATATGGGGAAATGCCCGGTCTATTCCTAGGATGGGACACAAAAGACGATCACACCAAATTATGGGGCGCCAGTCGAAACAGACGGAAAAATTCAAACGATGCCCCGGGATTTGACCCCGGGATTTGTAAAATTTGTAACGCGACCAATTAATGATAATTGATTTGCGGGCCGGGAGGCGGGGCGCGGAACTCGAGGCCGCCAAATGCCACGTGGCGTTCGTTCAAAAAACCGTATCTGTCTTTCGCACTCCGCTTGGTCGCCGAACCGCGATGGACGGTCACAAAAAAATCGTCTTGGTTACAAAAAAAATGGCATCTGTCCGTCATCGCGACTACATTACTGCGGTCGAGGATACGTTCGACCAGCAGATTCGTCTCAACCGTACGCGGTGTCGTCTCGAATACTACCAGCGGGATGGCGTCATGTGGATGCGAAATCGCGAAGGCGTGCCGCTCGAGGCTGGGGGTATCGTCGCTGACGAGATGGGCCTCGGCAAAACGATCATGTCCCTCGCCCTCATCCACGCGAGCCTTCCCGACAAAGGGCCGCGGCTTCCCTCTCTCGTCATCGTCCCCCTCGCCGTCGTGGAGCAGTGGAAGGCTGAAGCGATGAAGTTCGTGGGCATCGACGCTCTTATCGTGTCCGTCGCGAGCCTGCGTCGATCGTACGAGCACGAGGAAATCGTCGATGGACGGACGGTGATCGTCACGCGTCCCAACCCGGCCTACATATCGCTGGACGAGATCGCGTCGTCTGATCTCGTGATCGCACCGCACAGCTGTTTCAACGTCGCGTCTATCGACTACGACGACCACGCATTGCTGACGGCTCCGTTTCGTCGCGTTATCGTCGACGAGGCTCACGTCATCAAAAACCAGAAGGCGCACATTACGCGGAACATCGCTCGCGTCCAGGCCACGTTTCGGTGGTGTTTGACGGGGACGCCCATCGTCACGAAGAAGAACGATATGTGTGCACTGCTGTCGTTCGTCACGTGCGGCAATTGGCCCGTCGTCGAGGCGATTATGGGCGACCCGGCCCGGCGTGCGGCGGCATACATGCGTCGCACCAAGGAGGATATTGGCGCTCGCGTGCCTCGTCTCGAGTGCGTTCGTCTGCAGCTCAACCTCCAGATCGTCGAGTTTTCGGATGTGGACCGTGCGGCCTACGCGGCTCGGTACCGCTACGCAATGTGGCGCATGGCCAACTCGGAGCCCCGCGAGAAGCGGAAATGGTTACTGAAGACCATCACGGATTTCCGTCTCCTGGCCGCCCGCTGCCCGGCCAAGAACCTCGCCCTCGTCGAGCTGTTCCGGAACCACGCTCCCGGCACGCGGTCTCTCATCTTCTGCAACTACATCGACGAGATCAACAACACGATGGCGGCTCTCCGGGCATCTGGCACCGTTGATGTGGTGATGCCATACGTCGGGAAGATGAACCCGCCGCAGCGGAGTGCCGTTATCGACGCGTTCATGGGCCGTTCGCCGCAATCTATGGCGCTCGTCGTGCAGATCCAGGCCGGCGGGCAAAGCCTCAATTTACAGGCTGCGTCTCGCGTCTACATCCTCTCGCCGTTCTGGAACGCGACGACGGAGATGCAGGCGATCGCACGGGCGCACCGGACCGGTACGACGCACGTTGTCGAGGTGACGCGGTTTGTCGTCCGGAACACGGTCGAGGAGTATATGCACACGCTGCAACAGGAAAAGCTGCTCTTGGCGGCAGGCACGCTGGAAGACGACCGCCTCAAGGATTCGCTGACGGCACACGTCTCGCTCGGTGGAAGCGTGACGTGGTCCGGTAAGATATTCGACGGCCATTCGGGGGACGATATCGAGTCGATCGACGACGAATTTGGAGAGGACGATTCTGAAGATTCTGACGATTCGGTGGATGACATGGACAATGACGTGTAAATTCTGATGACATTTTCAAACCCGCGACTCTGGTCACATAAAAAAAGTTCATTTCAAAATTTCAAAATGGACTTGTGCGATCTCGTCAAGTGTCCCTTATCAGGCGATACGATGCACGAGCCGGTATACGCACTCGACGGGTTCGTATACGAAAGATCGCATATCGTAGCGTGGCTCCAATCAAATCCGGCCTCGCCACTCACGGGTGAATACATGGATTGTCATTCGCTTATTCCGGCCAAGACGATTTATCTCGCGATCCAGCGGTTGCGTCAGGACGATGCAAAGCTCATGCCATACATCAAGGCAGTCGAGTGCCCGCCGTCGTGTGCGAAGCCATACGCCAAGGCGCCTCGGTCGATAACGATTCCCGCGAGGGCAATTCCTCTCGTCATCGGCACGCGAGGCAAGACGATTCGCACGATTGAAGAGGCGACCGATACCAAGATAACGATCAACCAGGGAAACGACCCGTGCGTCCTCACGTTTGCCGGGGAGCATTCGAATGTGCTCACGGCACAAGCGTCTATTGCGAATATCGTCAATCAAATGAATAATTGGAAGCAGCATTCTTAAGGAGGCGCGAGCCCGCTTCGAGTGCATATGAAATTGTAATTGATTTTTTTGATTTCAAAAAAAGGAAAATGGCAGAGCAAGATTGGAACGAGACGTGTATCGCCCACTACCACGCCGGGCGCTACAACATGTTCACGCCGACGGACGGAGGCGTGGGCCCGTTCCTCGAGGAGGTCTTGGAGGACCCTGACGTGAGCACAAACGTCATCGTCATGTTCAATATCTGGAGAGCTCTGAAGGACGTCTACGCATCTGGGTGCAATATGGCACACATCACGACGTCCATGCACGGCCTCAATACCGGCGTGCCGTGCGAAATCCGGGTGCGTCGCGTCGATCCCGAGGAGGTGTACGCCGCCGCGAACGCCGATCGATTCTACGGCATTTCTCCAAAGCTCAGGGAATCTGAATGTATCGTATGCTCGTTCGATTTCGATGGCGTGCACGCGATGCTCCTCTTCCCTAAAACCGCCGCATTCTACGATGGAGATACCAATCGCATCTACGAGGAAGAGGCGGCAAATATAGACGGAGGTGATGGTATTCTTGCCGTCCACAATCTCGTCGAGGTCGATGACTTTAGGATCCAGTATGTGCCCCAGACGCCGAGACGGTAATTACATGACGAAACCCAGAGAGATGAGTTCGGAACGGTCAGAACCGGACGCAAAGTCGAGAGCCTCGATCATCGCTGCATCACGCTTCATCGCGTTGGCCAGCGCCGCATCGTCGCGTTTCTTCTGCTTTCGCTTCTCATTGCGTCTCGCCTTGGCGTTTTCCTGATCTTCAATCTCCATGAGAAGACGCACGGCCGCAGCGTCAGATTCGCATGCGGGGCACGTTGACGAGCCGTAGAATGCCGTCGCCAGGCGGCACCCTGTACACTCGCGGGCCCACATGACGAGATCGTCGTCCCCGCTTGGAATGTCGCCGTCGGTCAGAACCTCGACGGGAACCTTTTTCACGACGCGGTCGAGGTGCGACCAGATCTCGCGGTTGAAAAAGATGACGGGGTCGATGGGCATGCCGTACGCCATAACGAGAGATCCCGACCCGTTCGTCTCGCTGGTAATCGACCACGCCTCGGCACCGTCGTTCCCTTTGGAGATGGTCGCTGCGATGCCGCTGGGATCGATGCACGCCATAAACTTGAGGCCCCGGGCACGGAGCGGCTCGATCCAGTCGGCGGCATAGCTCTTGTAACACAAGGCGATTTTCGTGGCCATAAAGGCGCCAAAGACGTCGTGGAACGAGCAGCCCTCCAATCGCGGGTCTTTGTATTCGCGATCCGTTTCGCAGATGAATGTGGTGTACGCCATGCTTTCCGGCAAGGGCGTGCCCGACTCGCGACTGATCGCATCGGCAAACGAACGAACAAAGTCGTGGAGCATCGTTCCGCGTGTCCGGCGGACGATCGATACCAATTCGTAAAATTCCATTTTTACGAATTGGTATTTTTGTAAATGACCAAATTGCGGCGGGCGGGGTGAATTGTTCTCGCTCTTCCCGCCATTCTTCTCTTTAAATTCCAACCGTAAATTGTGTGTTCCCCCCGGTCCCCTGAGTGGTCAGGTCATTCCTGGGCGCGACTGGGTGGGAGCGTCACGAGGCGTTGCGACAGTATATAATGAGGGGTCATAACTCGTCCGTCATGCCGCGGTCGGTGGTCGAGTTGCGGTACGGTTGGCGTACGCTTGCGAGGCCAGCGTGGCGCGGAGTTCATCGAGGAGGGCGCGCTTGGCGCTATCGCGTCGGCGGCGGGCGCTATCGCCACCGCCACCGCCACCGCTCGAACTCGAGCCGCCGCCGCCGCTCGTTTTGTTCACGCACTGCCCGTTCTTCCACTTTTTCCCCCTCTCCTTGCACTCGTCTTTCTTCTGCTTGGTCGTCTTGGAGCTCCCCCCGCCACCGCTCGAACTCGAGCCGCCGCCGCTCGTTTTGCTCACGCACTGCCCGTTCTTCCACTTTTTCCCCCTCTTCTTGCACTCTTCTTTCTTCTGCTTGGTCGTCTTGGACCCCGAGCCTCCTCGAGAGGTATCCTTCTTATCCTTCTTTTTACCCTTCTTGTCCTTCTTATCCTTCTTGTCCTTCTTGTCCTTCTTGCCGCCCTGTGCCTTCGGAAGGCGACACTTCTTCATGCCGGCGTCCCATTTCTTGCCGGCGCCGCACCCTCCGGTAGGCTTCTTGCCAAGCGACTTGCCGGGCATCGTCATCATCATAGGCGGGGGACGCGATGGGTCGTACACGGCGGCTTGCATGGCGCCAGACAACCGGGAATCCGGCACCGACGTCTGCCGGAACTTCTTCAGCGTCATCGTTGTCGCGATCGGTTTGCGTCCCGAAACGCTTAGCGCCTTGAGGTTCCGGACCGGAGCGCGGATCTTGCGCATGGCCGACACGCTCGGCTGGTCCCACGCGTTATCGTCAGAATCGTCGGAATCGGACATCTGTGCCATCTTCGATTTCTTTGCCTTTTGGGCCTGCACCACCACATTACCAGAAGAGTGGTCGAATTTCGGCGCGTTGCATGTCGCGGCATACTTGGCAGCCTTGGTCACGGCAATGCCCAGACTCGGGCCGTTGCCTTCCGGCATGCACACCATCCGCGCCGCGCGCGCGCCCGGAGCCGCCTCGTAATAAAAGGACGTCTCCGCGAACTTCTCCTTGGTCGTGAAGATCATCGCGGCAATGATGATCAGCACGACGACGAGTATCAAATGTAGCATATACCTGTGGTCGAGAAAATTCTTTACAGAAGATCGCGCAGAATGGATGGTTGAGAAGCGCGAATAGTCAACGCGATTTCCTTCATATCGTCGCGAGATCCCAGGACGTAGACCTTGGCCTTGGCGCGCGTCACGGCCGTGTACATGAGCGCCCGGCTCCAGGCGTTGGCGTGCGTGATGGGCAAGACGACCGTCTCGAATTCACTCCCTTGGGCTTTGTGGACCGTGACGGCATAGGCCAGCGTCATGCCCGGGTCCGTCTCGGACACGCTCGGGACGATGACATCTCCCATATCAGGGAACGAGACGGTATTGTCCTGGCCAGAGCTCGAGACGTACGTCCCAATATCGCCATTGCACGCCTCCGTCGAGTTTTTCGTGATGATGACCGCGTCGCCAGGAACGATGATGAGACCCGCTTCGGCGGCCGTTCCACCCGTGCATCGCGTATCGATCTTGATCATCTCGCTGGCGGCCGAGAGCGTCGCGTTGAACGTCACGTTGCCGTCGACCGCAACGGCGACCCAGCCCCCCGCAACGCGCGCGACGCCGCGGGATCCAGAAGGCGCATCGGGAAAAGGTTTCAAGAGCTCGATTTCCAGCTCGTCGTCGCGGCCCAACGCCAGGAGCTGCAGCGATTTGTTGAGACGAACGCGCGTCACGTTATGCGGCGTGAGGACGATATGGTCCTGGAGATCGAGACGCGCGATCGCCTGGACGACGTCGTCAAACGTATCACAATCCACAAACTCGATGTCCGGGACGTGCTCGACGCGTCCTTCCAGGATACCGCGCGCAAAGTCCTGAATACCCGTTGTCGAGCGGTGGTTTGTCGTCAATGTCGTCACGGGGACCTTGCCACACGCGATGAGATCGTGTAATACCGCGCCGGCGTCGATGGGAGGCAACTGGTCGCAATCGCCCACCAGAACAATGTGCGCGTCAGAAGGCGCCATGTGCAGGACGGACGCCATGAGCTCTGTCGACAACATGCTCGCCTCGTCGCACACGATCAGTCCGACACCGACGAAATCGTTCTTGCCCGTTTCCTGGATCGTGCGGAAATAGTGCACGGTTTTTCCCGAGGCGTTGCGCGCCGCGCGGCCCGTCGGCGCCGTCACCTTGGTCCGGGGAAAGGCAGCGACCATCTCGCGGACGAGGTGACTCTTCCCAGTTCCTGGACCGCCCGTAATAATGCTCAGCTTGCTTCGCGTGATGCACGTCAGAGCCTCGGTCTGTTCCGGCGTCATTGTCGTCGCGTCGATCGTCGCAAAGGCATCGATCATCTCCTGGTTGTGGCACGGCGCGGTACGGCGTTGCGTCTCACGCGCAATCTCGACGTTCTTGGCGTGGTGCGACCCGGAAACGATTTGGCCGCGCGCCTCGATCAAATGCCCGGCCTCGACGCTCTTCATGAGAAGCGTCCGGGCCGTGCGTTCGGGACACTCGAGACCGAAACGAACCTTGGCAACCAGCATCGGCATCGCGATCATCGAGCGAGATGACAAGGCCCATTCGGCGTGGCCTAGGACGCGGACGTGGATCGGGATACGCAGCGTCTCGGCCACGGTATCGGCGACGTCGAGCGACGACCCGGCATCGCGCAATACGATATACGGATCGGTCTGGAGCGCGACGACGGCTTTGGCCGTGCCGCCGTGCGCCGCGGCAATTTTCCCGAGAACGCCGCGAGCTGCGCCGGACCGGGATAAGATCCGCGTCAACGTCAGCGCGTTGCCGCGTGCATTTTGGGTGTCTTTCATGGTTTTTCTCGGTGGTTGGGTTTGAAGGGAGGGCCTTTAAGCTAAAAGAAGCTAAAAAACAAGGCTCCGGAGCTTTTCGAGGATTGATTGGCGACGTTGCGTCCGGTTCATATGCGCGAGCCACGCCGTGATGCCCTTGGTAGGCAAGTGGACGATCTCGGTCGTCGTCACGGTGGTTCCAAGAGCGAGCGCGAGCGGGACGGCCGTTGCGGATCCGGTCGTTTCCTCCCCGTCCCAATTCTCCTCTGCGTTGTCGTTCCATTCGCCGTCGAGCGTGGGCGAATCGACGATCGGTAGGCTCGGCGCGATGCTCGACACGGGCGAGATGGACATGGATCGAGGGGCGTTCATGCGATTACAGAAGGGACGGAAAAAAAATCTGGAATTACACGTATGCAGAGGATCGTCGGTGCCAAGGAGGTTCCACCCGGTTACTTGCCTCCGTATGAGACGCCGTCTGTGAAAAACAATCCAATAGCGAAGGAGCTCGTTGACCGCACCCTCGAAAAGTGGTTTGGTCTTCGACAGGTACCGGCAAATTCCGTCATGGGAGAAGGGGGGTTTGGGAGGGTCCTCCTCTTGAAAATCACGAGGGAGATGCGGGATAATTTTTCCAGGGTCCCGTTCACGTTCTGGTCGAAATACACCGATGTCGTGACGCCGAGGACGGGGGTATGGCGCGTCCCCAAAGATCAGGTTGCCGTCAAAGTTACAGTCGGGGAGTCGCAACTCGTGTCGCGCAGTGGGCGGCGTCCCCCCGGCGCGAGCAAAACTGACGGTATACAACGATCTATCGCGGGGATTCGTCGAGAAATCGACGTCCTCAAGGCCCTTTCGACGAGCGAACCCGTGACGATCGCAAGGAAAGTCTACGACGTCAAACGCGTCATCCCGAAACTCCACGCGACGGGGTACGATGCGCAGATGCACGCCGGCGTGATTGTGATGCAAGCGTTCCCAATGGGAAGGGGATATGACCGGTGGATGACGCTTTATACGTTGATGACAGACCTCGACAAACAAGCGCAGGACAAAAAGGTACCGTACGAGAGTGTCTATAAAGACCATAGGTGGATTCGAGATCGTCTTGAGTACGCGTTGACAAGCCTGTTTGTTGCAGGGTACGTCCATATGGACCTTCATGCCAATAATATCGCCGTGAACGTCGCCACGAAAAAGCTGAAGATTCTCGATTTCGGCTCGTCGGTGAAGATGCCGACGGATCTCCGGAACGAATTTCGCGGGATGGTAGCGCGAACGGGCCCGGTTCGCAAGACGCTTACCACATTTTGGGACAGTAAGCTCCAGCGGTTTGCAGATTCGGTCATCCGCGGTCGAATCGCGACGTACTTCGGAACGGTTCCAAATAAGTATCATCACAATGTCAACATTATTGATAAACTCGCCCGAAGGTACGACAATGCGACGTACAGCGTTCATGCGCAGTTCACGACACCTTCCTTAAGCGCCGCCCAAAATCGTCTGACGCCAACGACGGTGGTGACGGTGCAGACAAACAGAAACAATGGTAGTGTTAAAGGAAAGAGGACCAACCGGTCGGCCAGCAATAATTCCCAGTCGGAGGAGGGCGAGATCCGTGAGAAAAAGCGGAAACGGTCCAAGTCGAACAGCAACGGCAATAGCGGCCCGCTCATTACGCGTCAGCGATGAAGGTCGTCCAGAGAGGCCGATTCCGGACGCTCGTGCACGCGAACAATGCCCCACTTGACGTCGTCTTCGAAACGGTACTTGTCAAGGCGCCGCGCATCTCGAATGGCAAGACATACGCGACCGTCGCAGTCGACCTCGACGATGCATTCCAGAAAATCATCGTCGAGGCTGATACCGCAATCAAAGTCCACGAACCCACCCTCGACTACTCGCCGCTCTTTGCGAATGGGACGCTCGTGATCAAAATAGCTCCGAACGCTCTCGCGGATCCGGATTTGACAGAGGGGGACCACGTGCGTATCCACATGCGTCTCGGGAATTTTGGAAGCTTTGGATACTGCTGGGTCGCGTCCAACATATACCGCGCGACTTGAACTAATATTTTCTCAGCGGTATGTAATGATATACGATCACGTGATTGTCGGGGGAGGACCGACGGGTCTCACGCTCGCGACGCACCTCCCGGGCACCGTTGCGCTGATCGAGCGACAAGCCGTCCTGGGGGGGTGTCATCGCTACGATCCGCGCGCCAACCCCGACTTTGCAGAGCACGGCCCGCGCGTCTACTCCGGAGCCTACGTCAACGTCGCGGCAATCTTGAAGACGATCGGACTCTCGTGGGACCAGGTCTTTGAACGCACATCGTTCAGCCCCGAACTGATCGATGGCAAGAAATGGTACCAGCACCTATCGGCTCCAGAAATCGCATGGTTGTCGTGGGATTATACGATATTCGCGCTCTTAGACGCGCGGCACGGCCAGAATATCTCGATGGCAGAGTATTGCGCATCCAAGAAGTTTTCGGCCAAGAGCCGCGCATATATCGATGCCGTGTGTCGATTCAGCGATGGTGCAGGCGCCGATCGATACTCGCTGTGGGAATTCGTGTCTGGATTCGATCAGCATCTCCGGCCATTCTACTCGCCAAAAAAAACAAACGATTTTCTTTTCGAGACGTGGCACGCATACCTCGAGAAGCGCGGCGTCGATATATTTGTCGATGCCGATGTGACGCGCGTATCCCGGACGAGCGTGATGGTCGGCGATGTCGTCGTGCGTGCCAAAAAGGTGATTCTCGCAATTCCTCCCGTCCACGCCGACGCCCTCCTTCGCACATCTGGCATTGTCGAAAAAGGATTCAAGGATTTCGCCAAAGCGACCAAGTACGAGCCATACTGGTCGATCTCGTTCTTTGGCGTTCGCGTCGATAACGCCGCGGGGCACCGGACGACGCCGTGGGGTGTCCTGGCAATGCAAATGCCTTTTGGCGTCGTGAGCGCGGCGGCCACGCGGTGGGACGTCGCGTCGCCCGTCACCGGCGCAACGCTCGCGCGGTCTGGCGTGGTCGAGGCGGCCGAGGAGATCCGGAGACAGCTGGGGTTCCCGCCGGGCACGAAGTATGCGTTCATACAGTCCAAATTCCACGATCAGGCGTTTGTTGCGGCAGCCCGGAAAGGGTACGTCAAGAGCGCGTTGCGGTGCGGCATCGATACCGTCGGGTGCCACAACGGGAAATCGAATTATCATTTCACGAGCATGGAAGCTGCCGTCCAGAATGCCATGGCGTACCTCGACATGCGGCCCGCAAGCCCGTGGCACGCGAGCGACGCGTTGCGGTGGG
>Ga0208951_1000589_pt1 | contig 16685 bp, 15 predicted proteins | sample GreLakmeMI27MSRF_FD_187702 | JGI IMG/M metagenome (GOLD analysis project Ga0208951, IMG submission 187702) | Freshwater lentic microbial communities from great Laurentian Lakes, MI, USA - Great Lakes metaG MI27MSRF (SPAdes) | ecosystem: Environmental > Aquatic > Freshwater > Lake | place: Great... | reverse complement strand
GAGGGCGTGCGAGGCGTCCATGCACACGCTGTGCTCCCTTTCGATGGTCCACATCAACCCTCACCCGCACCCATCCACCACGCCGGACCAGCTGGAAGTTGGACTGAAGGCTGCCGCCTCTGGCGCCATTCCCGAGTTCATTCACGCCATGCGAGCGCACTTGACCTCTCCCAAGCTCGTCACCCAGGCTCTGCGCTTTTACGCTCGGCTCGTGGAGCCCAGGCCTTTGACGTCAGGGCGGGCCCAGGCTGTGATGGCCGGCCTCCCGCTGCTTCTCGTGGACGCCCTGCGAATGCACGTGACCGAACCGGAGGTGCAGCTCACGGCGCTGGGCATTACGATGCACCTGTGCTCTGAGAGCCAGGCGTACATGCACGCCATGATTCGTGCTGGCATGACGGAGCTGGCCATGACGGCTTTGAAGGACGCGCGCCTGGCTGGGAGTCCCTACGGTGACATGCGCAGCACGTACGTGCAGATCTACGTCAACTTAACCAGAATTATGGCCGAGCATGAGTGCGACTGCGACAATGCAGTTGATTGCAAGCACTGCAGGCCCGACGCCTCCCGCGCCTTGCCTGCGCGCGTGTGCGCCAAGCCTGGCTATTTTGTTTCAGAGAAGCTGAAGTATTGTTCGGCCTACAAGCAGGTGTGATACTGTGGCGCTGTGCACCAGAAGGAGCACTGGGCGGAGCACAAACGGACAAACGCACCTGTGCCGGGCGCAAAGAAGCGTCTTCGTAGAGGCAGCGCGCAGCGTGCGAACGACCGGTGCTGAATTTACGTAGTCGAACAAGGGAGACGTCACTCTGTTCCCGTGCGGTGTGCGTGCGCGTGCGACCGTGCGTGCGGTGGTTGCAGACTGACGCTCCCTGGATCCTCCTCGTCCTCTGGCTCCTCTCACACTGGGCATGCAGGCAACGCCGGCAACACGTCTAGAAGATGCGCTGCTCCCTGCCCGAGCTCTGCGCTCTCCCAGCAGAGCCTGCGGTGCTGGCGAGTGAGGCTGCGCCGCCGGTGGGTCTCGGCGAGGAGCTCCTGCGCATCGTGGTAGGCGGCGTCGAGACGCAGCTAATTGCAACGCGCCAGCGAGCGCACAGCGACAACAACGCCATCGGGTGCGTCACTGCGGACACAGACGGTGACGCCACGGGGCACCGCAGCAGCGGCGGCGCGGCGCGGTTGCTCTGTTGGTGGCTGCTTCGCGCGGGAGTGGGAGGCGCGCTGGCTGAAGCTGTTGTGGTTGAGCTGGGCTCTGGACTGGGCCACGCGGGCATCTTCGCGGCGCAGGGGGGCGCCCGCTGCGTCGTCTTCACTGACGGCGACCCACGGGCGCTGGCACTGTGCGCACGCTCAGCCCGGCTCAACGGGCCAACCATCGGCGGAGAGCTGCTGTTTGCGCCTCTGTGTTGGGGGTCCCTCGCTCCCGCGGCGGCTGAAGCGCTTTTGGGCCTTGGCGCCGGCGCGGTTGGCCCCGTGCTGGTGTTGGGTGCAGACGTTGTGTACTACACGGCAGGCACGCAGGAGCTGCTTGCCACCGTCGCGTCGCTGCTGGAGCCGCGTAAAGGCCGCGGCGCTGGCCTGGCAGCGCTGGCGCTCAACCCGCGCTACACGGGCTGGCTCCAGGACCTGCTGGCGGGCTGCGCGCTCCACCGGCTGACGGCACGCTCCGTGGATCCGCAGGCGGTAGTGCCTGAGGCTGAGCTCAAGCACGGCTGGTTCGGCCACACGCGGCTGGTGTTGCTGTGGCGCGAGGGGTCGCCCACGCCGCGGCTGGCGCTCAGCGAGGCGCTCAACACGACGGCGCTCCACCTGGCGGAGGCGCAGAGCGAAGGCGCAGAGGAGGCGCAGGGATGGGACGCGCTGAGCTCGCTCGCAGGCGCCTGAGCAGTCTCGTGGCTGCGCCGACGGCTCAGCTGCTCTAGCCTCGCGGATGCACATCGGCGGAGGAGGATCAAGTGCTCCAGGATCACGGCCCAGGCTGAGCGAAGCCGTTCAGAGCCGGAAAGATGCGCTCAAGGAGCAGGAACGATGCGCGGATGCGGTTGACTGAAGCCGACTGCTGTTGAACCTTGAACGCCCTGCGCGTCGAACGCCACGTTCTTTGCCGCACGCTCGTTTGAGCCGCATTGCGATGAAAGCGTTCACTGACCGCCTGCCCAACTGGCGTCTCGCGCTCCTAAGTTCACCGAGTCGAGTTGACCGTTGTCACTCCGACACGAAGTCCGTATTCCTTGACCACGGGTGTCGTGCGTAGTACGAAAGTTTCAGTTTTCAGTGTCGTACGACTTAGCTGCTGCCTCCGCCGGCCTTGTGCGCCGTGTGCGAGTGCTGAGTGTGAGCAGGAGGCAGCTCCCGCCGCGCTTGCCCAGAGACCGCCGCCGGGCCGGGATTCGCGCGGTCGCGTGCCCCGCTCCGTCGCCATGCCGCTCATGTACGCCTTCGTGGCGCGCGGGCAGGACGTGCTGTGCGAGTACGCGGCGTACCAGGGCAACTTCAGCAAGGTTGCCGCGGAGTGTCTGGCCAAGTGCCCCAGCCACAACGCAAAGTTCACGTACAACGCGGACAAGCACACCTTCAACTTCGTGGTGCACAACGGCTTCAGTGCGCGCCCGGGCCGCGCGCGAAGCAGCAGCCAGCCGCGCGCACAGACCTCGCGGTGCCCGCACGCAGCCAGCAGCCGCCCGCCCGCGCTCACGCGCCCGCGCCGCCCCGCCCAGCCTTCCTGGCCGTGGCCGACGAGGAGTTTGGGCGCCAAATCCCGTTCGGCTTCCTGGAGAAGGTGAAGGATGACTTTCTGAAAAACTACGGCGAGACGGGCAAGAACGCAGTCTCCATGTCGCTCAACCGCGTCTACGGGTGCGCACACTCGCAGCCTGGCGGCGCGTCCGCGCTTTCCGCTTTCTGGATGCCCTGCTTGGAGCACGAGCGACGCAAAGCGCAGCCCTAATTTGGACGCGCGCCCACTCGCCTCCCGCCTCTGCGCGCAGACCGGAGCTGAAGCGCAGCATGGAGTACGCAATGGCGCACCCGGAGGAAATCAACAAGGTGGCCAAGGTCCAGACGCAGGCGCGTGCACGAGCGCGCTGTGTGGGCGCTTTCAAACGCGGACCGTCTCACTCGCGGCCAAAGGTGTCCGAGGTGAAGGAGATCATGATGCAGAACATCGAGAAGGTGCTGGACCGCGGGGAGAAGCTGGAGCTGCTTGTGGACAAGACGGAGAACCTGCGCTACCAGGCTGACCAGTTCCAGAAGGGTGGCAAGGCGCTGCGCAACAAGATGTGGTGGCAGAACGTGAAGATGAAGCTGCTGGTGGCGCTCATCGTCTCTATCGTCATTGTGGTGCGTGTGCCTGTGCGCACTGCAGCGTGCACGCTTTGCCTGACGCCCTTCGGCAGATCATCTTCTGCTTCGCTTGCTTCAGCGGCGGCAAGAACTGCGTGCAGAAGGGAAAGAATATTGCCAATGGACGCAAGCTGCTGATGCAGCTCTTGTGAGGTGGCCAGGCATTAGGCCGCAGGCGTTGCTGCGCCGCACATACGCGCGCGGTGCAGCTTTGGGAGACGCACGTGAGAGGGTGAGCCCAGACGGTAGGCGCAGGGGAGCGCTTGAGGCGGGCACGCGCGTGCTAACGCGCATTGTACAAAAGCTGAGCATCGAAACTTCTGAGCACACCGTCCGTTGGTCTGCTCCGCTTGGATGCGAGGAGAAGACGAGCGCATCGGGTCTCCTATACCGTATGTCACAAGAATCACATGCTGTTCGTGCCGTGGCAGCCCGCGCTCACTTGCGCAGCGTCTTGGGCGCGCTGGCCCCGACCGGCGGGCGAGCCAATCCCGCTGCAGATGCGCTGCGTTTGGGCCCGGTCACCGCGGGCGCGCTGCCCGGTCGAGCGGCGGGGCGCCCCGCGCTCAGCTGGCCGCTCAGCTGGCCGCTGTTGCCGCTCGCCTCCGCCTGCAGCGCAGGAGGGGCCTGCGTAGTGGTCAGGTTGCGCTTCGCGCCGCTGCCCTTGCCCCCGCGCCCGCCCAGCTCGCACGCATTGACCATTGACGCGAAGCGCAGCGCGCAGGCGCTCTCCTCCGCACTGGACGCCTCGGGCGCCACATTGACAAACATCAACGTCTTGCCGTCGCCGCCCAGGCAGGGCTGCAGCAGGTAGGTGAGCTTGCTGTTGCGGTACGGCACGTGGCTGCTCTTGCTGGCCAGCGCGCCGAACACGTCGCCCAGGCTGCTGAGGCTCTTGTTGATGGCGCACGCCTCCTTCAGGCGCGCCCCGGCGGCCTCCGAGCGGCCCACGCGCTCGCTGCCTGCCAGGTCCACCAAGTTAAGGCAGCCCGCCAGGCGCTGACCCGCAGCCGCGTGCTCACCCGTGATGTAGAGCATGAAGATGGTGTGGCTGCGGCTGCTGGTGGCGTTCATGGCAGTAGCCTCCACCGCGCGCGCGGCCGCGGCGCGCCGCACCAGGCCCTGCGCTGCTGCCAGGGTGGGCACCGGCTCTCGGGTAGCCCCGCTCACCTCGGTGACGCCGTCCGGGCCGTGCACGATGGCGTGCTTGTCGGAGTGCGCGGCGCCTGGCTTGAGCAGGTCCCGCACGTTCTCGTTGTAGATCTCCACGTAGCTGGCCTGCAGCTGGTAGAGCCAGCCCTTGGCGGTGGCCTGCTCAGCAGCCAGCAGCACCGCCTCAACCGCGCGGGGGATGATGCCGCGCTGCTCGCCCCCGCCGGCGCCCAGCATGGTGTGCGTCTTGCCGCTGCCCGTCTGGCCGTATGAGAAGAGGCACACCTTGTAGCCGTCCAGCGCTGACTGCACCAGCGCAGAGACCTCCCCGAAGACGTCCGCCTGGCACGCCTCTGGGCCGAAGACGCGGTCGAAGCCGAAGGCTGCGCCGGTGGACGCGAGCGTGACGGATGCGCCGTCCAGGCCGGGCGTGACGGCGAGCGAGTGCTGCTCGTGCGCCGCGGCGGGGCGCACGCGGCAGAAGACGCGCACGTTGCCGCGCAGCTCCTGCACTAGGTTGTGCAGGCGCCGCCGCGCCGCGTCGCCCTCCAGCGCCTCAGCCTCGAGCTCCTTGACGCGCGCGGTCGCCTTGTGCGCAGCCTCGCGCCACACGCACGCCTCCGCGGCCAGCTTGTCCGCGTCTCCAGCGCAGCGCACCGCGCCCATCAGACGCTCCGCGGTGGCCACGTCACAGGCGCCGCCGCCAGCGGACAGCACAGCCTGCAGGCGAGACAGGTCCCCCCTCAGGCTCGCAGCCTCCTCGCCAGCCTCGCGCGCGGCCGCCTCGGACGCCCCGGCCGCCTCCACCAGTACGGACTCGCGCGCCGCCGCCTCGGTGCGCACGCGCTCGCACTCCGCCATCTCGCTGCTGAGCTGCGCCACGATTGGGGCCAGCCGCGCCTCAGCCTCCCTCTTCGCTTCATCCGCGCCACACAGCTGCGCGCTGGCGGCGGCGGCGGCGGCCTGTGATGCGGCGAGGGCGGCGGCGGCTTCGGAAGCAGCCTGCTGCGCTGATGCCGCGTCATCCGCCGCCAGGCGCGCAGCCTCGAGCGCATCCGCACGCGTCTGCGCCAGCAGTGACGCCGCCGCGCTGGCCGCCGCCGCCGCCGCCGCTTCCTTGGCGTGCAGCGTGTCCGCCGCGCGCGCCTCTGCGGCGGCGAGGGCAGCAGCCGCCTGAGTCTTTGCGTCGCTGAGCTGTGCCTGCGCCTGCGCCTGCGCCGCCATCGCCCGCGCGTTCGCCTGCTCCGCCTCCTCCAACGCCTTGGCCTTGAGCTCGCCGACGGCGGCCTCGTGGGCGGCGCGCTGCTGCTGTGCGCGCTGCTCCGCTGCGAGCAGCGCCTTCTCGGCCGCAGCCTCCGAGGAGCTCACCCGCGCCTGGGCAGCCTCAGCCGCCTGCGCCAGCTGGGCCTGCGCCTGCGCGCGCTGCTGCGCGAGCTCCTCCGCAGCCTTGGCGGCGGCGCGCTCAGCCGCCTGCTGCGCGTCTGCCAGGCGGGCCAGCGCGGCTGCTCGCGCCTCCTCCACCGCGGACTTGGCCTTCTCCGCCGCCTCCACCGCGCTGCTCTGAGCCGCGTCCAGGCGCTCGCGGCACGCCTTGGCGTCAGCCTGGGCAGCCGCAGAGGCGGCGACCAGCAGCGTGTGGCTGCCCTGCAGCGCCACCAGCTCCGCCTGCAGCCGCGCGCGCTCCTCCTCCCCGCGCCGGCGCTCCGCTGCGCGCTCGCGCTCGGAGGACTCGAGCTTGGCCGCGTTGGCCGCGTTCGCCTCTGCGCTTGCCCGGCCACAGCCCTCGGTGCGCTGCAGGCTGCCGCTCAGCTCCTCCGCGCGGGCACGCAGCGCGCAGTTCTCGCTCTCCAGGCGCGCTGCTGCTGCGGCGGATGCGGTGGCGTCGCCGCGCAGGGCCTGCGCTGCGGCGTCCACGCGCTCCAGCTGCGTCGTCAGCCGCAGCCGCTCAGCCTCCAGCCGCACCACGCTGCCCTCCGCCCCGCCGCAGCGCTCCTCCAGGGCCGCCTTGTCCGCGGCCAGCTTAGCCAGGCGCGCCTCGCCCCGCGCGCGCTCCTCCGCAGCCGCGCGAGCAGCGCCGTGCGCATCCTCCCCCGCGGCGCCCAGGCGCGCCGACAGCGCCGCCACCTCCGCCGCGGATGCGTCCAGCGCCGCGGACGCGCACGCGGCGGCGTCGCGGGCGGACGCCTGGTGCTGCGCCAGCTGCGCCTGCGCGGCGTTGAGCAGCTGCTGCGCCGCCGCAGCCGCCTCCTCCTGTCGCGCCTGCGCCTCGCACGCAGCCTTCTCCGCCGCGCAGCTCTGCATGTGCAGCTGGGCGCGCAGCGCCTGGGCGTCGGCGCTGGCGGCGCCCGTGTGTGCGCGGCTGGCGGCCAGCGCCTCCTGCAGGCCCTTCACCTCCCCGGTCAGCGCAGCGATGCTCGCCCCGGCCGCCTGCGTGGTCGCCTCCAGCCCCCGGATGGTGGCCGCAGCGCCGGCCAGCTCGCTGTTGCTGGCAGCCTGCGCCTCAGCCGTGCGGCAAAGCCGCTGCGCAGCCTCCTCGCCGTCAGCCTTGGCGCGCCGCCGCGCGTCGCGAAGCTGCGCCTCCGCCGCGCCCGCGGCGGCTGCGGAGTCAGCCTTGAAGGCTGTGAAGGCGCGCTCCAGCCCCTGCCTCTCCTGCGTGAGGCACACGGCGGCGCCGTCAGTGCTCACTTGGCGCATCACACACAGCGCGCACGCGGATCACGCACCGCCTCCAGGCGACGCATGGTGCTCTCCGAGCTCTGCTCTGAGCTGCGCGCCTGCTCCAGGAGCGAGCTCTGCGAAGAAGGAGAGACAGCGTCAGTCGCTCTCGCGCCACGCTCTCACCACGCGCCCACGCACCGCCTGCGCCTCGAACTCGAGTGCCCTCTGAATGTAGAGCTCCTGGTTGCTCTGCATCTGCAGCATGAGCTTGCGCAGGCGTCCGTTGTGTGCCTTGTAGTCGCCAATCAGGTTCTTGTAGTCGAACTGGCCCGCAGTTGTGCGGAAGTGCAGCTCGCGGGAGATGCTCTCCACGAACTCGGGGTCGGCCAGCACCTCCTCTGCAAGTGACGCGAACGTGCGCGAGTGAGCGAGCGAGGACGCACAGCCGGCGCGTATCCACGCACCCGCGATGGCTTGCAGCCGCGGCGCCAGGTGCGTCTGGAACGGCGCGCCCTCCGAGGCCAAGCCGGTGGTTGTGGAGCGGCGCTGCGCCTCCTGGAGGCTGTGGGCGGGAGGCGCATGAGAGAGCTGCTTGCTAGGCCTTCCCGAGCGCGCCCAGCTCCAGACGCACCGGTCGCGCAGGTCGCTCAGCGTGCGTGCCTGCGGCGCCGCGCTGCGCGGGCGAAGAGGGGCGCGCGCGCGTGAGCACGGTGCGCCGGAAGCTCAAGCCCGTTGCGAGCTGTCGGGGCCCGGAGCGCGCCCAGCCGCCCCGGCTCTCGACTCTAGTTGCGCGCCGCGTGCCCGCGAGTCTCACGCACCCCTCAACCACGGCTGGCTCCTCCGCAATGGGCGCGCCCACCGCAAGGCTGCGTGCGCCTTGGCTCGCCGCCTCTTTCTTGCGCGAACTCTGTGTGGCGGCCATGAAGCGCCCCTTCACCTCTCCCACGTTCTCCTTGTCCGCGTCCTGACCCGCGCTGCCGGACAGCGTGCGGTGCAGGCGCGACAAGCTGCTCTCGCTTGCCAACGGGGGCGGTGCCTCCGCCATCTCCTCCCTCCTCTCTGGTGGCCGCCCTGCCAAACCCAAGGCTACGGCGGCGACTGCGAATGATCAGTTACAAAATAAAATGTTCGACGTTCTTCGAACGTTCTACTAAAAGATCGACCGTGCTCGTGTTAGTTGTTCGACCCCCGATCCCCCGTACTCCCGCATCCTCTCATACCCGCCTCTCCGCGTCTGTGTGCTGGGAGCTGCTGGTGCGTAGCTGCGTCATGGGCTGCGCCAGCAGCAGCGCCGCGGACAATGAGGGTCACGCGCCTGGGAGCAGCCGGCGGGGCAGCGCGCGCACCGAGTCGGTGCCCGAGGAGCCCTGGGAGAGCACCGTGAAGAGCGGCGAGGGTGCGTGAGCGCGCGAATGCCGCTAGACCGCTAAGACGGTGTGTGCGCGTCCATTGGCTGACCGACAGCCGCCAGGCTGGCCCGTCGTGAGTGAGGAGCACACTGTGCGCAAGTCCATGCGCTTCTCGCTGGACGGGGTGCCGCTGCTGGACTTCTCCAGAGAGCAGGTGCGCCGGCGGGTGCCGCGTGACCTTTTTATGGCGAGCCTCACAGCGCCCCTGCGCCCCGCTCCCCGCCGCCCCAGGCGAGCGCGAAGGACGAGTACGCCAAGCTGCAGCTGTACCTGGAGCGCGGCAAGGCGCTGGCGGTCGCGCGGGGCGCCATTGCAGGCTGCCCGCTGCGTGGATCTGCTAACTGGCTGGACAGCGACGCCAGCGAGGCGACCGCAGCCAGCTTCGGCTGCGAGTCGCTGGGCGTGCAGTGCGCCACTGTTGCGGGCACGCGTGGCGGTGGCTTGCGTCCCAACCAGGACGCGTTTGGCGTAGCCTTTGGCGTCGCACACCCCGAGCTGCTCCTCACCTCCGTGTTCGACGGCCACGGACCCCAGGGACACTTCATCGCACGACACGTGCGCGATCGGCTACCCAGCTGGATCGCGGCGTGCTACCATACGGTTGATGACCCAGAGATGTCCCCTGGGCGGAGCGCGAGCACCCACCCTGCGGTACCGTCCTGGGTGCTCAGAGCCGGCGCAACATACAGCCTGAACCAGGAGGGCCAGCTGAGCCGCGTGACAGCCGGCGGCGGCCTCGGCGCTGGGGTGCCCAGTGTCGCCCCGGAGTGGGCGCACGCAGTGAGTCGGGCATTCATAGAGCTGGACGGAGACCTCTGCACCTGCCGCTCCACGCTGCTCTCCGCCAGCAGGGTGAGCCCCGAGCAGTCCGGGACCACGGCGGTGAGCTGCCTGGTGGGCCAGGGGCACCTCCTGGTGGCTGGCTGCGGGGACAGCGCAGCCTTCTTGGCCGTGCGCGCCCGGGCACCCCAAGACGCGCCCGACGATGCGCCCGCGGAGCACCTGGCGCATCGCCCGCGATACCACGCGCGATGCATGAGCGTGCTTCACAAGCCCGTCGGGGAGGAGGCTGTGCGCATGCGCCTCGCGGGGGGGCGCGTGGCGGCACACCCGGGGGAGGAGCACATCGTGCGAGTGTGGCCGCGCGAGCAGGACGTGCGTGCGGGGTCGCCAGCCTTTGGGTTGGCGGTGGCACGCGCCTTTGGCGACACGCACTGGAAGCGTGCGGGCGTGTGCGCAGCGCCGGACATCACGCTGCACAAGCTGGGCCCTGACGATGCGTTCATTCTCCTATGCTCCGACGGCGTCACAGACGTCATGACTGGCCGGGAGGCGGTGTCGCTCGCCGCGGATGCACTGCACGAGGGCGGCGAGCCGCGCAACGCGGCGCAGGCAGTCAACGCGGCGGCCAAGGCGGCTTGGCTGCGCCGATTCCCCAGACATGGGCGGGACGACATCACCACCGCCATAGTGCTCCTGCGAGCAGGAGAGGGGGTGGAGGGGACGCCTGCGTGACGAGTTGCTCACTACTCTCTGCGTGCGTCTGTGTGTATGTCACAAGGCGCATGGACGTCAATGTCTGGCTGGCGGCTGCCCTGCCGCTCGAGGGGGGGAGCTCTCGCATCCCCCTCCATTCCTCCTTCCCTAGCTCTAGTGTGTGCTCCCGCGCCCCCCCCCCCCCCCCCCCCCCCCGCAGCCCCGCTGTCCTCAGGCCAGGTAGCGGTACGTGTTGGGCGTGTCCTCGTCGCGCTTGATGTACTCGCGCGTAATGAGGTCCTCAATGCGCTTCTTGATGAGCTTCAGGTCAGCCTTGAACATGCTGCTCAGCTGCTGCGTCACGTCCGCCACCAGCGTGTTGTGGGCCACGATCTTGCGCGACTTCATGACGCGCACAACCGCCGCGTCAACTGCGTACTTGCGGTCCTTGTCCACATCCTCAGTCACCTTCTTTTTCTCGTCTACGGGCGGCAGAGGCACCCGGATGCGGCGCATCTTATCCGTGAAGGCTGCGTTGAAGGAGAAGCTGTCTGTGGAGGTCACCATCTTGCTGTCGGGCGACTTTTTGAGCAGCTTGTACTTTGCGCAGCTGATGCTGTGCAGCGTGCGCACGACGTCCTCCTCCGGCAGGTTCAGCCCAGCCTTGATGTCCGCGAAGGAGAGCTCGCCGGACGCGTCGTTGAAGAGCAGCAGCGCGGAGGCCTGGAAGGTTGAGACGATGAGCTCAATGGGGCGCGCGCTGAAGTTGCCCGTGAGCGTGGCGGTGCCCAGCGCGTAGATCCACGTCAGCTTGCGGTAGGAGGAGCGGGACTGGTAGAAGGACTTAAAGGACTCGACGCCGGCCACCATCTCCTGCGGCAGCGACAGCTCCACAAACTTGTAGGTTGGCCAGAAGCCCGTAGTGAGCACTGTGACGGCCAGGTCCAGCTTGCCCACGGCCCCCTCCGCCGCGGGGTTGCTGGCCAGCCAGGTGGCGAAGGTGCTCTGCGTGTCCTTTGCCAGCGCCAGGTCAGTCACCATGCCCTCCATCTTGCTCGTGAACTGCGCGCCGCACTGCTGCTTGAGCTTGGTGAGCAGCGACCGCTCCGCGTCGTCGCTGGCGCTGCGCTCTTGGAGGAGGCGCTTGGCCAGCTTTTTGCGGTAAAACTCTGCGAACAGGTCCTTGTCTGACACGTAGGCCAGCAGCCTGACCACCTTGTCCAGCGTGGCCTCCACCGCCTCGTCGCTCAGCTTCTCGCTGCTGCCCTTCTTGAGCAGGTTGTCGCAGAAGGTGGAGAGCATCTCGGCGAAGGTTGTGCCGGCTGCGCCGACGCTCTTGTTGCAGAAAACCTCGAAGGCCTCCTTGAGCGCCTTGTGGAAGAGGCTGTTGTTCTGGAAGCAGGAGGCCACCAGGTCCATGTACTTGTCGTGCAGCTGGATGACGGCGCGCATGAAGTGCTGCTCGGGGCTTGCGCCCTCCTCCCCGCGCCCCTTCTTGGCCGCCAGCGCCTCCTCCACCGCCTTCACCAGCGCCACGCCCTCCTTCTCGATGTGCTTCTTGAACAGCAGCGCCACGGGCGCCAGGCCGCCCTGCACCCTGCTGAAGAGGCGGAACATGCGCGCCAGGTCCTCCTGCTTGTCGTCCCGCAGCAGAGCCGCGCAGCCGCTGTGCTCCTTCTCCAACAGCTGCTGCTGGTGCTGCGAGAGCACCTCGCGCTCAACCTCGCGCAGCAGCTTGGGCTCGCTGGTTGCGTGGAGGTAAGCGTCCACTCGCTCCTTCTCGGCCTTGAGGCACTCCTCAGCCTTGAGCATGTACTCGGGGCAGCTGTTGGCGGCTATCCACGCGCCGCTCTGCTGCGCGTAGAAGTGGGCGCAGTCCAGCAGCGCGTGCGCCTCAAAGTCCTTCTCGTACGCCTCCATGCTGCCCAGGCCCATCTCCACAAACAGCCCCAGCACGTTCTTCACCAGCGGGCGGTCAATCTGCTCCCCGCCACGCTCCCGCCCAACCAGCGCCAGCACGCCGTCCTTCACAGCGCCCTTCAGCTCCGCAAACACCAGGTCGCGGAAGCACAGCATGCCCACGTCCTTCAGCTCAGCCAGCGAGTGGCGGGTGATGTAGTAGCGGTCCAGGTAGTTGAAGAAGCGGCTCAGCCAGCGAACCATGATCTTGTGGTTCTCCCAACGCTTCACAAGCTCGCGCAGCATGTGCTCGCCGTGCTTCTCGCGCAGCGCGGGCAGCACCTGGGGGCGAACAGGGGGAGAGAGGGTGAGCAGCCCGGTACGGCATGGCGTGAGTGGGTGCGGGTTCAGCACAGCACCTTCTGCCCAATGTACTCGTTGAAGGCCTCGCGGTAGCGCTCATATAGCTGCTGGCTGTAGTCGTGAGGGGGCTTCTGTGTGCACATGTTGTAGATGGTGCTGTGCAAGGGCGAGGGCGCACGTTAGAGTCGAGCAAAGCTCCAGAGTAGCCACGGGCGCAGCGCGGGCTGTCTGGACAGAGAGCAGGCGTTGCGACGAGGTTGCCGAGGCGTGCAGGGCGGGCGTGCAGCGCGCGCGCGTGCGGAGTCACCACAGCGTAGGGTTGGTGCTAACGACGCTCTCCTCGCCGGACGCGCTCCAGAGGCGCCCAGCCAGCGCCAGCGCGCCGCACGCCAAGCGACACGCGCAGAAGCTGGGGCTGCGCGGGCCAGGTGGGCCAGTGCGAGCTCTCCAAGGCGAGGTGACAGCAACGTGCGCCCTCACAGCAGACCTGTCCGCCACTGCAGCCGCCGGGTACCGGGAACGCACGTGTACATGTTCATGTACTCCTCCCCGTTGAACTGCGCCTCGGGCAGGCCCTCCAGGATGTTGCGCAGCTTCAGGATTCCTTGCTGCTCGCGGCGTGCGCAGACGCATAGCCTCAGACCACAGGTCGGCGCAGCAGTGACGCTCACGAAGCAGGCGCGCTGACGTACGGGCGGGCGGGCGGCCCTGCACGCGCCTTCATGAACGCCCATCCTTGCTCCAGCTCTATCGTCTTGCGGTCCATAGTGTTGGGACCGTCTGTGCCGGCACACGGGGACAACGGGCCAGCCGGCGGTGGCGCGTCGCGCAGAGGCGGCAATAGAGGACGAAAAATTCATCAGCGCTCGCTCTTTGATCGTGGACGACGACGAGGAACTTTCAGTTCTCTGCGTCCTGCGCGAGCTCCTCCAGCGCCTCCACGTCAGACACGTTCGCCTGCGTGTAGCGCTGCAGCGCCCGCGCATCCCTGTCCCTGCCTCGGCCGTTGACGATGGGCGCATCCGCCAGCTTGACACGCTTCGCCCTGCGCTCGGGCGCAACTCTGGCGGGCTTGGCGGGCTTGGCGGGCTTGGCGGGCTTGATGAGAGCGACCGCTTTGATCTGCGCTGCGCACACGCTGCGCTGCGCGGGGCTGCGCTGTGCGGGGAGCGTGAACACGCGCACGCGGCCGCCAGCAGCCAGCTCCTTGGGCGCGGACACAGCGCCGGCAGGCACCATCACCAGGTCATAGCCGGCCGCGTCGATCCATCTCGGCCCCGCTGCTGCGCGTGCGGCGTTCACACTCGCCTGGAACGCCTGCTCCGCCGCAGCCACGTCTGGCACCACTCGGTGCGGGTAGGTCTCGCCCAGGCGCACGCCAGCAGCCGCCAGCGCAAGCGGCGGGGCGCTCCATGGCGCGTGCACCTCACCCGCGGGCAGCTGTGCCAGCTCGGGCAGCCAATGGCGAATGTAGGCTCCGTCCGGGTCCTGGTGCCTGCTGATGGGCGAGAGCGCGAAGTTCCAGGGGTCCAGTCCCGCGCCAGCCGCGTTGGCCCACATCATGGCGTTGATGGCCAGGTCCGCGTCCACCAGGTTGTCGTGGAACCAGGCCAGCCCAGCAGTCCAGCTCACGTGGAGCACACGCACGAGGAACGAGGCGGCAACCATGCGCACAGACTGCTGCATCCACCCCGTGTGACGCAGCTGGCGCATGGCTGCGTCCACCAGCGGATAGCCCGTGGCGCCAGCCTGCCAGGCGCGCAGACGCACAGTGGCGAGCGGCTCCTCCACCCAGGCGGGCGAGTAGGCGCGCAGCGCAATGGTGCCGATGTGCGGAAATGTGAAGAGCTGCCAATAGGCCAGGTCGCGCCAGCGCAGGCGGTGCGCAAACGTCTTGCTCACGCCCGCGCCACCAGCGGCCATCACCTCCGCGTGGAGGCGCCTGGGCGAGAGCTGCCCAAAGTGCAGATACGGTGACAACCTGCTCACTGCACGGCCATCCGCGCGGTGACGCTCAGCCTCGTAGCTGAAATGCCCTTGGCCCACAAACTCCTCAAGCAGCGACAGCGCCGCAGCCTCGCTACAGCGCCAGGCGCTGCGGATGCCGACGCTCCAGTCCACCATGGTGCCGTCGGCTCGCGAGGGCATGCGCGCGAGATTGAGGGCGGAGAGCGGCACGCACGCTGCAGGAGCACGGGCGTCGAGAGGAAGGAAGCGGCCAGTGCAGGCGGAAGGCGCCGGCGCTGGCCGCGGCGGCGAGGGCGCAGCCTGGCGCGCGCAGGCCCGCAGGAAGGGCGACAGCGTGCCAAAGTGTCCGCTGAAGGAGCTCAAGTCGAAGGCGAGCGAGGACGGCTCCGAGAGCAGAAAGCCCGCGTGCTGCGTCACCACCACACCTGCAGCCTCCAGGCTGCGGCAGGTCTCGCGGTCGGCTGCAACCTGCGCGGGCTCGTATCGCCGCGAGCAGTGCACTGCGCCGGCCTGCAAATCCTGGCAAGTGGACAGAAGGGCAGAGGGGCCGGCGGCGAACAGCAGCGGCGTTGCGTAGCGCGTGCGCAAGTCCTCGTCCAGCGACTGCAGCGCCTCGTGCAGCCAGAGGCGAGAGGCGCCGCCAGCACTGCCAGCCGGACAAGGGGCTGGAGCGCCACTCTCGCCGACGAAGACGCACGCCACGCGCCCGTTCCTCGCCTTGGCGTCGGCCAGGGAGGCCAGCAGGGCCGCGTTGTCGTGCAGCCGCAGGTCCTGGCGGAAGCAGAGCAGCACGTTCGCTCCGGACGCCATCACAGCTGAGCGGAAGGAGCGGCTGGAGCGACGCTGACGGGGCACAACGAGAGCCAGTGAGGCCGCAGGCAACACGGACATGCACGCCAACCGCTGCTATCTGTTGTGAGCGTGCATAGAGAATCGGAGGAGGGTGGGCTTGGAACGCTGTTCGACCAGTAGTAAGTGTTCGAAGGCAAGATGCGCGTTGGCATTCGCCGTTTGATAACATATGCGGCAGGACACGTTCTATGGACAAGAGGCTTTGTCTCTGTCCACCGCCCTCACGCCTCCTCGCCCTGCTCGCTGGCCAGATCCGCACGAAGCGCATCGCGCTCTTCTATCAACGCCCTGCAGATGCGCGCGCATGAGCGGCGCGTGAGCACGCCTGTCGCTTCGCTGCGCACGAGCGAGGGGCGCAAAGCGCACCATATCATCTCGTCCTTCACCGTCAGCAGCTTCTGCAGCACCTCCTTGTCGCGCTCCGCCTGTGATGCCACGGAGGCGCGCGCCTCCTGCTCGAACTCCTCGGCGGAGACCTGGAGAGGAGGAGGCGGTCAATGGCCGTGCCGGTGGCACCGCGCAGCGCCCGCGCGCGTCGCGCCTCGATGTCCTCCCGCAGCGGCTTGAGCGTGAGTCGCTCGCAGGTGTCGCTGAGCGCGCGGAAGCGCTGCAGAAAGGCGAGCGGCGGCTCCGAGGCAGCGCACGCGGCTCCGCACCCCTCCGCCGTGCGCTCCAGCGCCTCCAGCGCGCGCTCCAGCTCGTCCGCCTGCGCCTGCAGCAGCGCCCCGCGGCGCAGCTCCGCGGCGCGCAGCCCCTCCAGCGCCTCCTCCGCAGCCGTGCGCACGGCGCGCTCAACCTCGCTCGCCACCGCACGAACCTCGTCCGCACGACTCTGCACGCGAGACAGCTGCGCGCGCCACCCGCGTCAGCGCCAGCGCCAGCGCAGGGCGGGGGCTGCCCGCGGCCACAGCAACAGGCGCACCTGGTGAAGCAGCGCGTCTCGCTTGGACAGTAGCGGACCGTTCACTGCGTTGCTCAGAGCGCGTTTGCAGTAGTCCGCGTACGCAGCCAAGTGCTCCGTGGACGTGATGCTGGCCTGCGTGCAGGCGAGAGGGAGCGGGCCGTGAGGAGACGCGTTTGAACATGAGCACTGCACACGCACTGGGATGGTTGCGCTGCTGCCCGCCACGCCAATGCCCACCGGCACCTGCAGCTGCGACAGCGGCGTGTTGCCGTGCGCGGGCGCGCAGGCTGTGGAGGGTGAGGGGACGTGCATGGGCAGCGTGGCGGCGCCCCACGCTGGACCAGCCTCCATCTCGTCGCTCTCGCTGCCGCTGCTGCACGCATCTGCAGCACCCTCGGCGCGCATGATGGGACACGAGCTCGCCGGAGGAGTGCTTTTCAGGGTGCGCGCGGCGGCCGGCGGCGCGGCCCACCAAAAATCCACCACAAAAAACAAAAGTCGCTCGCCCGGCGCAGGGGCGCACCGACAAGCACGACGCGCCGCTCCTACTAGAGAATTGATGGGCACCGTCTTCGTCTACGGTAGCCTGCTGGCGCCGGAGGTGCTGCGTGCGCTGCTTGATCGCGTGCCGCCTGCCAGAGCCGCGACGTTGGCTGGTT
>Ga0208951_1000588_pt1 | contig 16698 bp, 8 predicted proteins | sample GreLakmeMI27MSRF_FD_187702 | JGI IMG/M metagenome (GOLD analysis project Ga0208951, IMG submission 187702) | Freshwater lentic microbial communities from great Laurentian Lakes, MI, USA - Great Lakes metaG MI27MSRF (SPAdes) | ecosystem: Environmental > Aquatic > Freshwater > Lake | place: Great... | reverse complement strand
ACCGGTTGGTCACTCGGTTGAAAAGCCCTGATCCGCACCACTCCCACCAAAACACGCACACTGTCCACCCCTGTGCCTCTCTGCTCCGCCATGGCCAGCGCAGGCTGGCGCCTGGAGGAGCTGGCGAGCGTGCTTGCGCACGAGGTTGCTCTGGAGGGCCCGGAAGGCGAGTTTGTGCACCAATGCTCCGCTGCTCGTCCTCCCTCCTAGCACACCTCAGCCTTGACTCACCCTGCCGCGCGTCTCGCAGGCTGCTCGCTGTCCCGGCTGTGGGACGTTCTAGGCCCGGCTGTAGGTCGGCCACTGGACGACGGTGCAAAGCGCTTTGCCTGGGCGTACGTCTTCGGCCTGGCACACGCAGGAGAGCTGCATCTGCGCTATCGCGAAGCCTCCACAACACAGGACAGGCGCGCGCGGCTCCTTTCCGCGCTCCTTGCGCGCCTCTGTCATTCTCTGACATAGTCGCTCACCGCCCGTCCGTCTCGCAGCGCTCTTTCTCTTCCCGCCGACTCACAAGCCGCCGGGCCCTCGGTGCGAGCCCCACGCCCGCGCTATGCGCGCGGAATGCGGCCCGGCCTGGGCAGCTGCTTCGTAGTACAAGGGGGCGTGCAGGCGGTGCTTCACGCTTTGAACCTCTGCTCACCCCTGTTTTCCCCGGCCCGCCTTCAGGCCGCGCCAGGCGCGCACGAGGCGCCCTATTGCGCGCTGTCGCTCCGAGACCAGCGCGTGAGCAGCCTGAGCGGCGCCGCGTCTGTGCCTGGCCTCAACGTGGTTGCCAGCGCGCCGCTGCGCTCAGCCGCCCTGCACTTGTACGACCCAGGCTTGGCGCCTGCGGAGGCCATCACCCCCGTGCTGCGCGCGGTGCTGGCGCGCTGTGCCAGCGTGCGAGCCGCCGGGTGCTTGCAGGCGGACGTGGCGCGCTTTTTGGGAGTGGCACACAACAACTTCTTCTACCAGGTGACTCGCTTGGAGGCGCGGGGGCTGCTTGCGCGCGTGGCGGTCGTCACAGGTCCGCCTGCTGGTGGCGACAAGAAGCCCAAGACGGCTGGCAACATGTTGCTGTTGCCCGGCTATGCGCACGCTTTCCTCAAGGCGCAGAAGGGCGATCCCACAGCGCTCCTGCAGTACCCTGACGCCGCAGGAGGGACCACCCAAGAGGGTGGGGCCGCCTGTGCGACGCTCAGTGTCACCGACGACGTCCACGCAGTGCAGGCGGTTTGCGCTGCTCTGGCCGCACAGCCGCAGCGCCGCGCGCTGCAGCGCGCCCTCAAAGAGAGCCTGGGATACCGCCAGAAGGACGGACACTGCACCTGGCGGCGCGTGCGTTCGGTGTGCATCCGTCTCGGGCTGGTGGCACTGACCAACGTGGCCTGCGGGGTTGACCCCGCCGCCGCGACCGCGCCGTTGTCGCTGGGAGATGCGGCCATGGCGGAAGCAGATGCGCGCGGCGAAGGCAGCGATGAGGAGGAGGAGGAAGAAGCGAGGGGCGGAGGCTGCGCACGCGCGCGCGCACGCACATCTCCGGAGACGCTCCGCGCGCTGCTCACGCTGTTGCGTCCCTTCGCTGCCGCCGACGCCGCCGTGCTTCAGCGCAGCCCGGGGAGCATGGCGGTTCGCGCCGCCGCTGGGGACGGCGCGCCGCGCGCACCGCCTGCGTTGCTTGCAGACGTGTCTCTGGAGGCGCAGCTGATGGACTTCGTGCGTCAGGCTGGCCCCCAAGGGGTGGCCATGCCGCAGCTGTTGGCCCGCTTCGGGGTGTCGTACAGCGACCGAGAGGCGTTTGTGCGGGTCGACTCGCGACTGCTGCCCGCCGGCGCGCTCGCGGCCACCAACGAGAGCCGCGGCAGGATCACCACACGCGTGGTGCGCATCCCGACAGCTGCCGGCCCCGATAACCCGGGTGCCGCCGGCGCCGCCCCAGGTGCCACCCCGGCTGCCAAGACCTCCGCGGGGGCGGCCCTGCGCCGCCAAGTCATCCTCCACCAGCTCGCACAGCAGCCCATGGTGCTGCGCGCCCAGCTCCTGCCGCTGGTGCAGGCGCGGCTGCCTGCCGGCACGCCCAAAGTGGACCACAAGACGATGGATGCCACATTCACCGCCATGGAGGCCCAAAATCTGCTGCGCATCTGGTCCGTGGATCTGCCTGGCAAAACCAACGGCGGGCGCGTGGTGCAACACGTCTTCTTGCTGCGTCCGCTGGGCGAGGGCGAAGGTGCCGACGCTGGCAAGGACGTGGCTCAGGCTGCGCGCCTGGTGGAAGAACACTTTGCCCGCAACAGGCAGAGTGCCGTGGCGCGCCAATCGCAGCAAGCAGGCGCGGCGGCGCCGCCCGTGACTCGCATCTCTGCGCCGGCGCCTATGCTGCGCATCTGCGCAAACCCCGCACAGCAAGCAGACGCTGCTGCGGGCGCCCCGGGCGCCGTGCCCATGCAAACGGCGCGCGCGAGAGAGAGGCGCCGCTTAGGCCACGTGAGAGCGAAGATGGTGCGCACTGCGGCGCTGCACCGCTGGCTGTTCTCCAGCGCCGCATCGCAGCCCAGCTTCCAGGTGTGGCCCACCCTGGAGAAGATGCCGCTGCGATTGGCGCTTCAGTTCGTGGGTCACTCGTCGGATGACCACGGCGACGGCTGCTTTCCTGCGGCGCTGGCGGACCGCCTGGAGGCGCTTTGCGTGGCCGACGGCGCGATCACGCAGCTCACGGGCGCAGAGAAGGATGCGCTGCTGAACCGGAGCACACAGAAGGGGCTGAGCGCCGCTGTGGCGGTGCTGGTGGGCCTGCAGCTGATGGTGACGTCGCCCACCGACGATTCGGCCCTCCACCACTCGCTTTCCCGCGTGGGGCACTACCGGGCGGCCCCACACGCGCCCGAGGAGGAGGGCGCCGCATGGCGTGACGTGGCTGTCACGTTTGAAGGGCCGGACGACGTGGAGCGCTACTGGCGCGAGCTGCACGCGTCCGTGACGGCCGCCGCGCGCCAGGGCGACGCCTGCGTGGCTCAGCAGTTCCCCGCTCTGAGCGAGCAAGGGCTGGCTGAGAAGAAGCAGTGGGCCTTGGCCAAGGGCGCCGAGGCGCTGTCCGCGCCCCTGCGCGCCGCCTTCCACGCCCACGTGCGCCTGCGCCGCCAGGCCTGGTCGCGGGGAGACGCTGACGAGGGCGGCGCGGCGCTGGCGGCGGCGCTGGGGGCGCTGGGCTGGACAGGCTCGGAGGCGCTCGCCGCGCGCCTGGTCGGGCCGGAGCACGTCCACTGGCGCCGAGAAACCAAGGCGAATACGCAGCCCGGCGGCGGCGGCGGCGGCGGCGGCGGCGGCGATGACATGGCGGTCGGCCAAAAGCGCAAGGAGCGGCCGTCGAAGGCGCCCCCTTCCGCCGGCGGCGGCGGCGGCGTGCCGCCGGAGCTGTCTCACCTGGTGGGCGTGCCCGAGGAGCCGCTGGCGGCCCCGCCTGCCAAGAAGGCCCGCGGCGGCGCCGCCAAGCCGCCCCCCCGCCTCGGAGCGGACAAACGCGCCAAAGGCAAAGCGGCCTTGGCCGCGGTACCCCCTCTGGCGCTCTCAACACCCGGCGGAGACATCACCATGGAAGAAGTGCACCGCATTGCGATGGCTGCAGCCAACTCGGCGGTGCCCTGCTCCTCCTTTCTTCGGCACGAGGCAGCCCACCCAACCTCCACCAATGCCGCGCTGCGCTCCCTCGTCGTGGCCCCCAGCGCGTTCGGCACGCACGCACCGGGGCGCTCCTTCAGCGCGGCGCAGCGCGCGGTGCCGCCGGTGCACCTGGCGGGCGCAGATTCGCACTCGGACAGCGACTCTGAGGACGGGGGAGGGGGCGGCTCGGGCGTGCCCACCGCGCATGCAGCCGCCACAGCCATGCTTGCCACCCCTGCCGCGGCGGCGCGCATTCAGAGCCGAGTGTGGACGTTGTCGGACGACATGCAGCTGTGCGAGGCTGTGGGCGAATGGGCTTCTGGACAAACCGCGTTGCTGGCCGCCAGCACAAGCGCCGCATCCGTCACGGCGGCGGCATCGCTGGCATCGCATCTGCCCTTCGAGAGGGTGCCGTCGCTGCCGGCTGCTCCCGCACAGGCGCAGGCGCGCTGGCGTGCCGTGACGCGTGACGGGGCTCGTGCCGCCGTCGTCTCCAACTTTTTCGCCGCCGCCGCCGCGCGCCGCAAGGCGCACGTCGACGCGGCGGATGCGCGCGGCCAGGACGCGGCGGGTGACGCGACGGAGCGCGCGGAAGAGGCACTACGCAATGTCACGGCACGGCTGGTTGCCCTAAAGGGGTCCCTCCACGCAGCATTGGCCGCTCTCCATGCCTCCAAAGCCCCCCGCGCCGCCGCCGCCGCCGCCGCCGCCGCCGCCGCCGCCGCCGCGACTGCGCCCCTTGCGCCGCTGACGCTGCCTGTGCGCGCCACCATGGAGCTTTTGAAGCTGCACCTGCTGGCCGGCAACCCATCGCTGGCGTTGGGCGGCGGTGCGGCGGGGCCCCCGGGGCGTGAGGTTGTGTCTGCGGCGCTGCGGTCGATGGGAGAGCAGCCCGTGAGCGATGCGCTGGCACGCCTGCGCGCCCTGGGCCACGTGGCCGGTGCCCATGCGCCCGTGGCGCTCACCCCTTCCTTCCTGGAATGCTGTGCGCCGTCAGGCGCCTATCCGGCCGCCCTGGGCGCAGCCTGCGGTCCGCTGGCGGCGCGCCTGGCAGCCTGCTCGGAGGGCGAGGAGGCCCACCTGGCGCCCCAGCCGTCCAGCGGCGACGTGGCGCTCACGTTGACCGCCCTCGCCACCGGCGGCGCGCGCCTCACCCTTGCGCCGCCCCGGTCCAGTGCCGGCAGCCTGGACGCCCTATCGCCCATCACCGCTGAGCCGCCCCGCCCGGAGGCGCTGTACCGCAGCCTGTGCTTGTCCCTGTGCAAGGCTGAGGACGAGGGGTGCGGCGACGGGGCGGAAGGGGGGGGCGAGTCCGGATTTCATGCGGCGCCGCCTGCTGTGGAGGGAGCACCCGCCAAGACGGCCAAGGAGGCCAAGGCGCACAAGCGCAAGCAAGCGGGGCCGGACGTCGATGCGATGGCGCCATCGGCGGCCGCCGCCGGGGGGGGTGACGTGGATTGGGCAGCTGCGCGGTGGGCAACCGAGACCGGCGGCGACGAGGCGCGCCTTCGAGCGGCCTGGGACGCGCTGTCATCCGCAGGCGTGGCGGGATGCGCAGGCGGGACGCCCGGGGCGGAGGGCCACCTCGCCGCGTGGGCATTCCTCGAATCCTGCGGCCTCGCCTGCTCCGTGTCCGCCGAGGACACCTGCGACGAACAAGCCGCACCCATGCGCTACGTGGCCGCGCAGCATGCGGCGCCCTACCGCCTGGCCATGCCTGACGGACGAGTGCTCGCTCCGGCGGCAGCCGTGGCTGCGCTCCTGCATGAGCCAGCCACCAGACGCGCGGCGGCGCTCTCGCTGCGCATGCCTGGCGCGCCAGCGCAGCTGCTGGTGGCGCACCTGAGCGCATTGGCGCCCGCGCGTGCAGCTGCGCTGCTGGAGGAGATGGTGGAGCAGGGGCGGCTGCTGAGACGCGATGTGCCTCATCTCCCCGCGCCGCCATCCAAGCGCATCAAGCGCAGCGTCGGCGCGCAACCGCCCACGGTGCACTACTTTCCGGCGCCCATGGCGGTGCAGTGGGTGTGAGAGGGTGGAAGGAGCGCTGAACAGGCAGTGACGACGAGAAGAAGAGATGAGAGGGCAGACGACGAGAGGACACGGACCCCCGCCACTCCTGACGCGTGCAATGCCACGCGGAGCACTTTGCTTGCAGACGCCAGATGACGTGGCGCTCAAACGTGGTGCCCAAGGCCCAAGGAAGCGTCGGGAGCTCAGGACGCGCGGCCTTTGGACTCATTCTCTCTCCCGCCCCCTCGTCACGTCATGGCGGCTGCGCGCGAGAACATCCAGTGCGTGTGCGACCTTCGCGCCCCTCTGCCCCGCGGCGGCACAATCCCTCAGCTGGGCCTGGGCACCTGGCTGGCGGGGAAGGGCGACGTCATGGAAGCCGTGCGCTACGCCGTGCTGGAGTGCGGCATTCGCCACATCGACACAGCAAGCGTGTACGGCAACGAGGCGCAGGTTGGCGACGCGCTCAAGGAGGTGTTGTCCAAGGGGGTGAGTCGCGACCAGCTCTTCGTCACCGGCAAGCTATGGAACTCGGACCACGCTCGCGTGGAGGACGCATGCCGCAACACTCTCCGCAACCTGGGCCTGGATTACCTGGACCTGTACCTCATCCACTGGCCCATCCCCACCGCAGAGCCCGCGCTGAGTGAGACCTGGGCTTCAATGGAGCGTCTGGTGGACCTTGAGCTGGTGCGCGCCATCGGCCTCGCAAACTTCAGCCACAAAAAAATCGAGGCGCTGCAGCAGACGGCTAGCAAGCCAATCTCGGTGATCCAGGCGGAGCGCCATCCGTATTGGCTGAACCAGAATTTGGTCAACTGGGCAGACGCGCACGGCATCCACTTCAGCGCGTACTCTGCTTTGGGCTCCCACAGCAGCATGGGCCAGAAGGGCGTGCACCAGGCTGGCGGTCCTGAACTGGTCGACGACCCGCGCCTGTGTGCCCTGGCAGCCAAGCTCGGCAAGACGGTGCAGCAGGTGTGCATCCGCTGGGCGCTGCAGGCGCGCCCGCAGGGCAGCCTGATTGCCAAGAGCACCAAGGCGGAGCACATCAAGAACAACTGCGACTGTTTGGGCTGGTCTCTCTCAGATGACGACATGCAGGTGCTCAACAACCTGCCTCAGCGCCGCATGCTCACCGGCCAGGGCTTCCTCAGCCAGGAAGGTCCCTACAAGACCATCGCCGACCTTTGGGACAAGGATGAGAAGTACGCTACCCAGGCATGAGGAGGGCGGGTGGGAGGAGGAAGGAGGGTCGCAGCAAGATGGACGATGAAGAAGAGACGCGCAGAGACGCGAGATGCACGATGGCGGGACGCTTTGCCGCCAGACTAGCAGACTTGTGCTCTTGTGGCAGACGTCAGCTGTTGCACAGATACCGCGTCGCCTTTTGTCCGTCCGTCGTACGAATCTACATCTGAGCGCCCTCCGCCTGCGTGTTCGCCATGGGCAGCGCCTCGAACCCCAAGGTCTCACAGCTCAGAAGGAGCGTACCGGACGCCTCAGACGAGGAGGAGCCCAGCCCGGCGGCCTCTGCCGTGAGCGGTTCCTCGCCCGCTCCCGCGGCCTCGCCTGCTTCTGATGTGGCCTCCAACCTGCTGGCAGCATTCTCCACGCTCGGCGTAGCGGCGGATGCCGAGGCGACGCCCAAGCGCGCGGCCACACAAGCAGCTGTACCTGCCACACCTCCCAGCTCCGGCGCGCTGTGCATGCGCCCGGACGGCTCTCCCAAGGAGCCATTCAAAGGCGAGCGGAGTGCGTACCTCATTCCCTCAGTCGGCACGGGCGCCAAGGGCGAGCTGCGCTGTTTCTTCACAGCGACGGAGGCGTCACTGCGCGAGCTCACTTTTACCTCTTCTGAGGACGGGTGGTGGCTCACTGTGCCGCTGTGTTGCTTGCTGGACTTCGAGAGGAGTGGCCTCCGGACGCTTGTGCTCAAAGTCTGCCACGAACAACTGCGCTGCAGTCCCGAGGCGCCCGCGTGGGCGTCGGAAACGCCGGTGAAGCTGGAGCTGCACACTCCTAGTGTTTGTAGGGACGTGCTGGAGCAGCTGGAAGCTGCTTTTGTGCGCCACGACTTCAGCGCAGCATACATCAAGACGGAACTCCTCTTCAGCGCAGGCGCGGGAGGTGAGGTCTGGAGAGCCCTGCCCAAGCACGCACCGTCCGGCACGGCACGCCCCGTGGCAGTGAAGATCCCCCACGTCGGAAACGCGGAAGCTTTGGCCAACCTCCACAAAGAGATTCAAAACCTCCGTCTCGTCGCTGATTGCCCCTACATCGTGCGCCTCATCGCCTCCTACGACGTACCAAATGCGGCGGGGCTGCTGGTGCCCCATCTAGTGATGGAGATTGCCGCTGGAGGTGACCTCATGAGCACTCTGATCCAACGCGGGGCGGTGAAAGACGCGGCATCGTGCGTGCTTGTGAGCGATGAGGAGGCCAAGGTTGTCACCTGGCGTCTGCTCAAGGCGCTCCAGTTCTTGCACTCTCGCTCGCTGTGCCACCGGGACGTGAAACCCGACAATTTGCTGCTCCTGGAGAAGCTCAGCGCAGCCCAGGCGCACAATGCGGGCAGCCCCGCCGAATGGGCGCAGTTCGGAGACCCATGCAGCGCCAAATTGGCCGACTTTGGGCATTCGCGGCTCAACATCGGCACCAGCAACATGCGCAGCCTCAACGTGGGCACCGTGTCCTACCTTTCGCCAGAGTTTGTGGCGCTGCTCACACAGCAGGACGGCGCTGCGGAGGGTGGCGCACAGAGCTTCACAAAGTCTGTGGATCTCTGGGCGGCTGGGGTGACACTGCTGGCGATGCTGAGCCAGGCGCTGCCGTTTGGCACATTGCAAGGAGAGCGAGGGACGGCCGAGGCTGAGGCGTCCAAGATGCTGGTCTTCCACCACATCACGCAGCGCAAGCTTGTGAGCTTCTCGTCAGAGCAGCAGACGGTGCTGCTTGGTCGCCCGCTGGCTGCCAAGCTGTTGGTGGATGCGCTGTTGAATCCGGACCCTGAGGAGCGGCTCACTGCAGAGAATGCGCTTGAGAGCGAGTGGTTCGCCGGCCTTGGAGCAGGCGGATTGACCACGTTATCAGACTGACAGACAAACAACCGAAACGGAAACACAGACTGCACGCACGCTTGCTTCACACGCCTTTGCGGTCCAGCGCTCGTCCCCCGTCCAGTGGCGCCAGGCCCCTCGCCCCGCGCCTTCTCCGCGCGCACGCGCCGCGCAGGCACACCGCCGTGCCGCCCGCCGCCGCCGCCCAGGCCAGCAGCACCAGCGCGCCCGCGCGCTCCCCAACAGCAACCCCTGCGCTGCTCTCGCTCGCCCACTCAACCGCTGGGCGGAGCACCTGCGGCGCGCTCGGCGCGCGAGGCGCAGCCAGAGCAACCGCATTCGGAGCGGACTGTTGTTCCGCGACCGGAGCCTCAGCCTCGGCTTGACCGGTGACGTGGGGCACGATGAGTCGATCCGGAGTTGCCTGCTGCGGCTTGAGCGCCGGGTCGATGTGCTCCCCGCCAGCCTCTAGGGATGCAGCGCGGTCTCGAGGCGCGCTTTTGGAAGGCGCAGCGTCAGAGATTGCGACAGGCGCGCGCAGCGTTGCCGGAGGGGGCGGCTTGGCTGCTCTGCCGCGCGCGCGGGGCGGCGGGGCACATGCTGCTGCCACCTTGGCGCCTTTGGAGGGGCCGCACAGGGAGCATGCGAGCGGGCAGGAGTCGGTCATGAAGCTGGGATTCTTGACGCATTCGCCCGACAGTGCCCACCCGCAACAGCTCTCCGTGGCATCCACGCACGCTGTGCCCACGCCCGCGGCGCCGCCGCGCAACGCGGCGGATGCGCGTGGCGGCGGCGGCGGATCTAGGTCACCCGGCTGCTTTTGCACGCATGAGACGACGTTGTTGGAGGATGTGGAGCAGCGGTATCGAATCTTGGGCGGATCAAGGGGATTGGTGAGGCCGCACACGCTCACCGCGTGTGCACGGGTGGCGTTATACAGACCCCACCCAACCGTCAGCGCAACATCTGCACGCCTCTCCTCCGCAGAATCAGCCTCCAAGCCCAGAGAGGCCAGCTCCGGCGGGCGCTGAAAGAGCTGGCTTGGACAGCTGGTCATGTCGGTGCTCATGTACCAATGTTTGTCAAATGCGTACTCGCCCATAGAATACGTGATCCCGTAGTGCAGGACAACCGGCCAGGGCTCGCTCGCCGGCGGCACGTACCCTGGATAAAGCATGAATTTGTCGCTCACCTTGAAGTTCAAACCAACTTCAGCGCACGCAAACACGTAGCCATACATCTCGGCGATCCAAGGGGGCCCCGCTTTTCCGTTTGCGTTGAATATATCCCCTGTGTTGCCCCAACTCTCCGGGTCGGAGCGCACCTCCTCGGTCCATTTAAGCCAAAGGGGAGCCACCCGGCGCAGGTCCGAGACGTGCATGACGCTGAACCCTCCAACCTGCTGCGCCTTCTCCACGTTGCGCACCTTCTCCTTCACCTTCATGTAATGGTCCGGGAATATTCCGACCAAATAACCGTAGTGAGCGCTCACAGGACGGCCAAGCTCGACCTCCAGCAGGCTCGCGTTCATTGGGCGCCGCAACACCATGTCCGCGTCCAAGATCACGATGTACTCTGCCGTCGTCTGCCCGTGCTCCAGCCTAGAGGGGCGCGTCAGGCGGCCCGCCTGCGCGCAGGTGCCTGCCAAGCACGCACCAGTGAACGATGCTCGCCGGCTTGTTATACGGACTGTAGCGGTCGCCAGTCACCGGGTGAACGGCCCAGTTGGTGTGTGTGTGTGTGTCCACGTCCACATTGGTCTTGTAGTGCGGGCTGAGGGCAGCAGAGCGTAAGGCGAACCAACGCTAGTGGAGAAACAACGCATGACTAAACGCTGTGCTGGTGAACGCACTCGTTGCAGGCCATGAGGCGCGTGATGGGCCCCTCCTGTCCCACGTGGCGCGCGCTGTGCACCAGCCCCAGCGACTGCCTGCCAAGAGAACAAGCCGCGAGGGTGAGAGCGACAGCAGAATGCGACAGCAGCCACCCACGCGCCAGTCGAAGTATTTGTTGCACTCGGTGCTGAAGATGGTGTGGATGGTTCCCGGGATGAAGCCCTCCGGGCGCTGTGCGAAGGCTGCGGGGGAGCAGAGCACGGCGAGAGCAACGCAGGCGAGCCCCGCCACGCCCGGCGCGCCCCTCCGCACGCCCATCCCCGCACAGACGCGTCAGGCACCCCGGAGAACCCCGGTGATCCGCAGGAGCGTCACAGAGCCGCCGAGGGGACCTCTGGATGGAGAATTTTGGTCGCCGAGTGGATCTTTGATCGCTAGAGGCTATCACTGCCCACCGCTCCCTTCCGAAGCCCTTGAGAGACTGCTGATTCGCACCAAGATGTCGCGTCGAGGCGGGCAGGGTGACGCGATGCGCGTGGTGCAGCATGCGGACGACGAGGAGGACGAGGCTGAGAGCTCTGAGGACGAGGAGGAGGGCGACAACAGCGACGAAGCGGCTGTGAGCGACGGCGGCGAGGAGGAGGAGGAGGGCGCTGCTGCCGCGACTGTGCCGCGCCGTCGCGCCACGCAAACGCCGCTGCCGGCAGGCCCTCTCGCGCCCGCAGCACACGCAGCCCCGCGCGCCAAAATCAAGCTCTCGTTCGCTGCTGCGAAAGCGGCTGCGATTGCCGCGGGAGGCTGCAAGGTGTGTTGCCAACATTGCGCTGACAGCACGCTGCCTATGCTCGCCTGACCCACGCCTATTTGCAGGCGTGTGGCTCCATGGAACACACCTGCGGCTTCGTGGGCAGCGTATACCAGGACTGTCCGAGTCGCGCGTGTTTCCTATGCAAGGGGCTGGGCCACACCACAGCCACCTGTCCTTTCCGCACCGGCGTGCCCGAGGCGGCCCAGCCTGCCACTTCACGCGGCGCTGGCGGCGCGCTGTGGCGGCTGCGCATGCGCGAGACGCGCAGCGTACGACCGGGGTGCGCCTTCCAGCGCTCTGCTGTGGAGTACGCACCTCCAAAGGACTGGAGAGTCACCGCCGCTGTGCTGAAGCTGCACAGTCGCCGCGTCACCGCGCTGGAGTTCCACCCGGCGCGCTCCAGCCTGCTTGTGAGCGGCGACAAGCGCGGACAGCTGGCGCTGTGGTCCCACGCTTACGTCACGGAGAAGACGGTGGTGGAACGGGGTCTCGCGCACCAGTGGCTCATCTCAGCCATCCGATTCCTGCCATCCGACTTGGATTACTTGTACTCATCCTCCGTGGATGGCACCGTGGTCAAGACGCACTGCGACACCGCGCAGTCCCTCCGGGTCGGTAACCTTAACCCGGGAATGGTTTGGACCGACGACGAGTCACAGGACTGGCGCAGCGCATATTCCATGGACGTGGACGCATCTCGCAACGCGCTGTTAGTGGGCGACGACATGGGGCAAGTGCACTTGGTGGACCCTCGCGCAAGCAGCACCCAAGGGTGCATGCAAGCTGCGAAGCGCCGCAACAAGATCGTCTCGGTCAGCTGTAACTCGGTGGACAGCAACCTGTTCTGCGTCGCAGGGAACGACCATTTTGCACGGGTGTGGGACGTGCGGCGTGTCAGCACCAACGGCGCGAGCTCGTCCGAGGCCGGGCTGACCACGGCACAGAGCAACAAGGCCCTGAGCTTGGCGCTGGCTACCATGGCGCACCCGAGGGTGGTGTCCAGCGCGCTGTTCAGCCCCGTGACGGGTCGCAAGATGCTCACAACCTGTACGGACAACCGGCTGCGTGTGTGGGACAACCTGGCATCCTGCAACGGCCCCCCGGCGCAGGAGATCGTGCACAGTCACGACTTCAGCCGCTATCTCTCCCCCTTTCGCGCCGTGTGGGACCCAAAAGACCTCACAGAGAGCTGCGTCGCTGTCGGGCGCTACATCTCCGAAGATTTCGGGGGAACCGCGCTACACCCCATCGACATCTTCAGCGCATCCACCGGGCGCGCCATGTGCGTGCTGACGGACATCAACGTGCAGACCATCTGCCCGGTAGTGGCCATCTGCCCGTCGCACGACATCATCGCAGTGGGCTCCTCTCGCAACCTGTTTGTGTGGGAACCGGTGCCTCCCGAGGATGAGGCTGATGGCGCGGTGCGCTTGGAGGACGAGGCGCGCGGCAGGGCGACTCAGGCGGCTGCTGCGCGCTACGCGCCGCGCATGCTGGACCTGGACGAGGGCAAGAAGAAGGGCGGCAAAAAGGCGCGAGACGACGACGACGACGACGACGATGAACCGTTTGGCAAAAAGAAGGGCAAGCGGGAGTGAGCACAGCGGAGGCAATCAACGGACTAGCGCACGGACTAGCATACACAATGCTTACAGCGAGCAAAACAGACAGCAACTGAGCTTCTATCGGCTCCTCTCAGAATCCGGCTCGCCCGCCGACTCGTCACAGTGAAGCGCGGGAAGGGCAGCCTCAGACAGCAAGGGCTGGCGCAGCGAGGCGGCGGCCCCTCCTTGCTCCGGGTCTTCACGCTCCTCTGTCGTTGCCACGCGCCTGGCCAGCGCGCTGCAGCACAGCAGGCATGCGTACAGTCCCCCGCCGACGCCGCTCAGCGCCGCAGCAGCAGCAGCCGCGAGCACCAGCGTGCGCACCGCGTTGTCTTGCCAGGCCGGCACGGCGCTGGGCGAGCAGCTGGCTATGCCGGCGCCATCGGGCGGCTTGACCAGCCGAAAGGCGTCCGTCACCTTGCCGTCCGACGCGCGCACGTTCTGCAGCGTCAGAGCGTTCACATCCGCTCTGACGCGCAGGTACCCATGCTCCTCACGCACCGCTGCGAACAGCCGCGGCGTCCAGTGGGACACGGCGGACAGCCCCGCGCCGCCATGGCCAGCCACCACGTGCACTGGCGCTGGGGCGCTTCCGTCGCCGCATAGACGCACGCAGCTCCCGTTGAGCACCGGGCAGCTCCTCTGGTAACTGTGGTGGTGTCCTGTGAACGTCAAATCCACCGCGTATCTACGCCAAAGCGGCTCCAAAGCCTCCCGAAACTGAGACGCCATGGAACCGTCTTCCAGGAAATAGCTGTCGATCAGGAACGGACGGTGCCCGCTGAATACCAACCAGGGTGTCACTCCGCGATCCACCGCCGCCAAATCAGCCTCTAGCCACGCCAACTGTTCGCTGCCGGGCGCGAAGGCGTGTTCGGTGCTCATCTGCGTGAAATGCACCGGCCCTAGATTGAAGCTGTACCAGGGTCGACCGGGAGAAGCACCAGGCATGGAAAGGCGCGCATCGTATGCTAGGCCGCACTCTCCGCCAGAGTCGGTGTGCCCCGAGTCGTTGAACAGGTCGCCGTGGCCAGGCCAGTTGCTTTCATGATTGCCGATGCACGTCATGTACGGCACGTGCGAAATGGCGCCTCCGTGGAGCTCAAAAAAAACGTCCCATAACGCAGAAAAGCCCCGCGCATAACTAATATCGCCGTTGTGCAGCACCATGGAGTAGCCAGCCGCCACGTCAGAGGCCATGCGGCGCGCCACATGGATGGACGGCACCATCGAAAAGTACGCGCGCTGCCGCGGTGAGTTGGTAGGCTCGATGCTGGCCAGAATGTTGCTGCCGTCAACCTCTGCTTGACCCACGTCCGCCGTCACGAGGAAGGAGACGGGCGCGGAGGGTAGCGGCAGCGTGGTGAAGGTGCTGATTGCAGACCAACCGAGTCTGGAAGCGTTGGAGCCTTGGTCACCCACTGCATAATGGTAGAGGGTGTGTGGCTCAAGGTCCTCCAGCACCGCCGTGTGCAGCGCGCCTGGGTGCATCCAGCCCAGGGTGCGCGCGTAGCCTCCGCAGAGCTGGTCGCGCGAGTAGGAGGTTGTCACAGCGAGCGCAGCGCTGGTGAGCTCCTCGGCACGTAAGCCGTACCGTACGACGGGCACAGCCGCGTCGCGCGTGGTCCAGTGCACTCGCAGCTGGCCGGGCAGCGGCGCAAGGCTGAGGCGCAGCGCAGTAGGCTCGTTATAGTCCTCAAAGAAGAGCACCTCCGACGAGGCGACGGCAACGGGCGCCTCCAGGCCGCCTTGGTACAGCACGAAGCGCCCCGGCGCGCGCAGGTTGAGCAGCCTGAAGGCGGCCTCGCCCTGCTGCGCCCCGAGCGTGGGCTGGAACTTGACGGGCGCAGAGCCTGTGGTCAGCGCGCCCTCTGCAGGTACGTGCCACGCCAGGAAGTCGTCCGCCGTGGGCGCCGCCACCGTCCAAGAGACGCGCACCCAGTCCAGGTGGCGCAAACCAGAGGTGACGTTGACAACGAGTGTGTGCCTGCCGGTGCCTGGTTCCGACGAAAACAACAGCACGGGTGCGCGCACGCTCGCCCACCCCTCCAGCGCGTTGTGCTGCAGACCGCTGCACAGCACCAGCCTGGTCAGCAGCGCTAGCGCCAAACAGCGGCATGCCATGGGCCCTCCACCCTCCACAGCACACGAGACCCGCGAGCGTGCGACAGTGACCTGCACGTCCGCACCACCGACGACCTTTAATCACAACTGTTCAACACACACTGCAACCTCATCGCGACTCCTCTCCTCTCCTTTCATCGGTATGCCACCTTAGGCATCCGTTGCGGGATCCCTGAATCGCTTGTAGAGCGTAGCCACCTCAGTGAGTAGCTCCTTTGACAACCCCAGGCCCTCAAAGGCGTCGATGTTCTCCTTGAGCTGTGCCATGGTGGTTGCGCCTATGATGGTGCTGGTGACGAACCATCTGCTGTGTACAAAAGCAAGCGCCAGAGCAGATGGCGAGAGGTTGTGCTTTCGCGCCAGCGCGCTGTACTGCGCAACCGCCTCTCGCGCCAAGCTCTTGTTGTAGCGCTCCATGTAGCCTTTGAAGAGCGAAAATCGCGCACCAACTGGCGCCACGGCGCCGCCGTATTTGCCAGTGAGGGAGCCACCAGCCAGAGGGCTATAGGCCAACAAGCCGACGTTGCAGTTGCGCGGCGAACACGTCTCCGCCAAATCCGTCTCAAACGCGCCGCGCTGCAAGAGGCTGTAGCTGTTCTGGATGCTCACGATATTGGGCAGATCGCTCTCGCGTGATGCGCGAGCCCATTCCGTGACGCCGTAGCTTGTCTCGTTGCTCACCCCGATGTGGCGCACCTTGCCCGCGGCTACTAGCTCGCTCAGCGCGCGCAGCTGTTCCACTATCGGCACCGCTGCGCGCTCCTGTGCCACGTCATAGGCGGAGCTGCCAAACAAGGGCACGTAGCGGTCTGGCCAGTGAATTTGGAGGAGGTCGATGTAGTCGGTGCCCAGACGACGGAGGCTCTTGTCCACCGCCTCCATGATCTGCGCCCGGTCCACCCGCGTGCCACGGCCGCCGTCTCGCAGCCAGGTGAGTCGCTCAGACGCGCCTGCCACCTTTGTGGCGAGCACCACGCTGTCGCGTGGCCGACCGCGCAGCCAGCTACCCACGTATGACTCGGTGCGGCCCTGCGTGGTAGACTCCGTAGGCACCGGGTACATCTCAGCCGCGTCCAGCCAGTTCAAGCCTCGCTCAAACGCGTAGTTCAGCTGCTCATGCGCCTCCGCCTCCGTATTCTGCTTCCCCCAAGTCATGGTTCCCAAGCCAACTGGGTGCACCAGCAAGTCGCTGCTGCCCAGGCGCCGCAGGTGTGTGCCAGAAGCTGCGGCTGCGACGGCACGCGAGGAGCTCCGGGACTGCGCGACGCTCGGGGCGACTCCTCTCGGAGGCGCGCACGAGCGCATGGGAAGCATCGGTGATGGATCCGTAGAGCAGGCGGAGGCGTGGCGCGTGCCTGTCAAAGAACGCAAGACGACAGCGCGGAATTTGGTGTAGCCCCAGCCCGTAGAGTCCGGTACTATTGGTGGTACTATTGTGAGTGATTCCTCCCGGCTTGACTGTTGGTACTATTGCCTCTTGTACGACATGTCTAAAGCGGGCGCCCCGCGCGGCACGCCTAGGCGTCCCGCCACGAATGCCTGGCCACGTCACTGCGACGTCCTGAATGGCGCGGCGCAAGTGCGCGCGCCACGCGTTGCTGGCCGCTGGCGCAGCG
>Ga0208951_1000585_pt1 | contig 16720 bp, 14 predicted proteins | sample GreLakmeMI27MSRF_FD_187702 | JGI IMG/M metagenome (GOLD analysis project Ga0208951, IMG submission 187702) | Freshwater lentic microbial communities from great Laurentian Lakes, MI, USA - Great Lakes metaG MI27MSRF (SPAdes) | ecosystem: Environmental > Aquatic > Freshwater > Lake | place: Great... | reverse complement strand
ACAGCCTGCGTGGCGGCAGCGGCGTCGCCATCAAAGAAGCGCATCGCAACCTTCTCCAGCTCGTCTACGAAGCCAGGCGGCGTGAAGGGCTTGGCACCAATGCGGTACTTGGGGATGACATCCGAAGATTTGACGTCGCAGCCATACACGTCCATGACGCAAACGCCGCCAGCGGCAGTCGCAATCGGCGAGACCAGATCCGGCTTGCGCGCGCGTAGCAGGCGGAGGAGCTCAGCTTGAAGATCTGGGTCCACCTTATCTTGGGTCATCTCGCTCAACTGGCGCTCCAGGTCGCAGTACAGGAAAGCAGCCTCACCCAGGTTAGGCCTCTCCGAATCCATCTCTCTCAGCGCGTGGCGCGCAGGCTGCGTCACGTCCAGGAACAACTGCAGCCGCTCGTGGAGGTCTGCGTCATTGACGATGCGACGCGTGGCGCCCACGCCCGTCTTGAACTTTGCTGTCACCCCCAGTCGCGCGCGCTCGTGCTCCATCTCAGTGGACGCCATGACCTGCTGCAAAGCGGAGATGTCCCTGCAAAAGCGCTCCACAGCAATGACCAGGCTCAAATAAGCATAGTTACAACCTATACAACATCTGCAGGTCGTGACCACATACACGCTACACGCTCACGACGTTGGGTGTTTGTGTCTGCGGATTTCAGCTGAACATCTTAGAGTAGACCGCTTTCGCACGCTTGTCCTGCTCCTGTAGAGCGGCATCAACGGTGCGCGAGAGGGACTGCACAGCGCCGTCCTCCGGCTCAGCCGCCAACGCAGCGTCTAGGTCCACCCGCGCAGGCGCAAAGTCCTTGAGCGCCACCAGGGCGCTGGCGCGGCGGAAGAGGCCCTTTGCGTTTGCGGCGTCGATGGCTAGCGCCTCGGTCGCCGACGCCACCGCGCGGCGCAGGCTCTCTTCGCCGCCCAGGCGCAGCTGCGCCATGCAGATGTTGAGGTGCAAAGACAGGCGCAGCGCATCAACCTCCGGCTGGTCCTCGGGCACGAGGTCCACGAACTTTGTGGCGTGCTCCAGCGCACGCAGCCAGCGCGCCACGGCCGGCTGCAGGTTGCCGTCTTTGAACAGCTGCGTGCCTTCTTCCTTGTTGCTCACAGCCAGACGCATGCGCTCAGCCTTGCGCAGCGGGCGCGTGTCGTGGTCCTCGTGCGTGGCCTCAGCCTGGCGCGAGGCGTTGGCAGCCGCCAGCTCAGCCTGTCAGGGGAGGGATTTGCGGCCGCGTTATTATTAGTTGAGCTCAGTGCGTAAACGCGAGCCTTAACTGCCCAACGCGCCAGCGGTGGTTGTAGCAACTGACAATGTCAGCCACGGCTACGGACGGGAGCCGTGGCTGGTTCGATGCGTGCATTTTTCAGAAGGCAGCGCAGCGCAGCGCAGCGCAGCGCAGCGCGAGCGTGGGATGGCGCACACACCTCCAGCTCCGCCTTCTGCGCGGCCAGCTGGGCGAAGTAGGCGGGCGCGTGGCCCAGCACGGCTGAGCGCAGCGCCTCCAGCCGCCCGCTGACCACCGCCAGTGCCACGGGCGGCCCTCCATCGTCGTGCACCTCCACCATCCACTGCTCCTCCGCCTGCAGGAGCGGCAGCACAGCCTCAGGCGCCAGGTGGCGGGCCAGCGGGCCGTCGGTGGCGGCAGAGCGGGTCTCCAGAATGTACGCCTCAAATGCGTTCCACGCGTCAGCCAGCGCCGCAGCCGCCGCGTCGGCAGCGCTCATGGCCGCCTCCTCTGCGCGGCATGCGTCCAGCTGCGCCGCGTCCAGCCCCGGCGCTGTGTCGCCCAGGCCGTTGCCCGACACCGCCACCACTGGCGGCGGGGCGGCCCAGGGGAAGGGACGGTCGTCCGGGTGCGCTTGGCCGATGAAGGCTGCGCCCAGGGCGCCGCAGCTGGCGCTGTCCAGCGTATGGCACACCGGCGCAGCGCCCGCAGCGAGCGCGATGGCGGCGGACACCCAGGGCACGCGCGCGCCGCCGCCCACCACCTCGCAGCAGGCGACGCCCAGCGGTCCCGCCGCCGCAAACAGCTCAGCCAAGAAGCTGGCCAGACGCGCTTGCAGCGGAGCGCAGGCGTGCTCGAACGCCTCTCGGGTCACCTTCAGCTTGTAGTCCTTCTCCTGAGGGCCGAAGCACTCCAGGTCGATGGAGGCGTGCTGCAGCGTGGAGAGGGTGCGCTTGCACTTGCTCACCTCCGCCAGCAGCCGGAAGCCAGGGCGGGACGCCTTGGCAACCGCCACGCCGTGTGCCGTCTGCAGCTGCAGCGCGGCGTGCTCCCACAGCGCGCCGTCCAGGTCGGCCGCGCCCAGCGTCAGCCCAGAGGCGTGGAGGAGTTGCGGCGCAGCCCTGTGCGAGAACAGGTACACAGCAGCGCCCGTGTAGCGGTGGCCCACATCTACGAAGGACACGCGCTTCGGCGGGCTCTCCTCGCCCAGCGGGTGCTTCACACCCCAGCACGAGGCGGCGGCTGCGTGCGAGGGAACCAAGGTTGGCTGCGGCAGGCCCGCGATCAGGGCGGCGTCCAGCAGAGCGCGAGATTGGGCAGCCGTAAAGCATGCGGGAACCGTAAGCACGCAGCGGCGGAGTGCGCCAGAACCAACCACCGCCTGGGCAGCAACGCTCTTGATGAGCGACGCGGCGAGTTGAGCTCCCAGAAACCGCCGCTCCTGGCCCTCGTAGTTCACCACGACAGCGACAGAACTGCCGGCGGCTGACGGCTCGAAGCGCAGCCTGGCGAAGGCGTCAGCCGCCGCCGCCGCCTCACAGGACGTCTCTCCCAACAGCGGCAAAAGCGTGGCGATCGTGCTGGCCGCGTTCGTGCCAAGCTGCGACACGGCGGCGTCGCTGAACAGGCGTTGCGCGGAGAACGCCACGCACGAGGGAGTGGAGACAGAGCTGCTCTCGTTCTGCACAAGCTCCGCGCTGAAGCTGGACGCGCCCGCGTCTGCCAGCGCAGCAACGCAGCGACTGCTGCCCACGTCGATGCCGAGCACAAACACAGGAGGTGCTGCCATAGGAGGGGCGGGGGCAGAAACTGTGCACATCTGCACAAGACTGGCACGCGGCAGTTGACAGTTGACAGTTGACGTGCGCACGTGGTGGCACCAGTTATCGCCGACATACATACAGTCAGCGTCGCACGCGCTCAAGCTCACGGAGCGCATCGCGCTCGAGATGGACGTCCCTGTCACTTGTTGCCGAAGTCTCCGAGCATGCCTGTGCGCAGCGCGTCAGCAGTGTGGCGCCGACGGAGTGTATGGCGCACGCACCCTCAAACATCTGCTCCACGACGGGGTCTGTGATCTTCTCCAGCGCCTTCTGCGCCCACTTGCTCACCTGCTGGTCGCCGGGGAAGAGCTCTGCGGCGGCGCGCAGCAGCTCCGGCACCAGCGCGTCGCGCGCGGCGCGCTTGATGTGGTGCTCGTTCCAGGCGAGTGCCGCCAGGGCGCGCGCGCAGGCTGCGGCGACACGCGGTGAGGGCGGGCGCGGCTGGCGGCCGGAGCCCTTGCGCGGCTTCTTGATGCCCAGATGCGCCTCCAGCGCCGCCGCGGCCGCCTCCACGCCGCCCGCCTGCGCTGCGCGCTGCGCCGCGCCGTCGCCCGTGCACAGCACCGCCAGTGCGCCGCACGCCCGCTCCGCCGCGGCCGCGTCGCGGCGGTGCGCACGCAGCGCTCCCACCACCGCGTCCAGCCCGCCCGCGGCCACCACGGCAGCCTTGTTGTCCGCATGGCCGGCTGCGCCGTTGTTGAGCGCCCCACAGCCCGTGCGCGCCACGAACGCGTCGCCGCCGTGCCTCCGCATCGCAGCCACCAGCGCACGGGGCGCCTGCGCGTCCGCGAAGTGCGCCTTGTTGGCCGGCAGGACGGCGAGGTGCATGAGTGCGTGAGCGCACATCCCAACCACAGCCGCGCTCCCCCCGTGCGTCACCAGCGCCTCGCAGGCCAGCCCCAGCGCGCCCAGCTGGCCCGCGGGCGCCTGCGCCAGCGCGTGGCGTGAGAGGGCGTAGAGCGCGGCACAGCCGGCGCCAGACACGGCTGCGTTTCCAGGGTAGGCACCCATCGCCCGCGTCAGCGACTCAAGCGCGCCGCCCTCCAGCGCGGCGCGGACCAGCGCAGGCGCGCTGCCGTCGGGGCCGGGAGGCTCAGCGTCGGCGACGCGCGCCAGCGCTGACAGGGCCGCGGCTGCTGCGCGAGAGTCCACCGCTGCGCGGCTGGACAGCACGCCCAGGATCACCTCCAGCCCCTCCGCTGAGCCAGGCAGCACGTGCGCGGGCAGAGCCAACGCCCGGGCAGCGTCCGCGAGGCTCTGCGCAGGTGCGAGCACATCTGACGGACTGCCAGCAGCAGCAAAGCAGAGCAGCAGCAACGCGGGCAGGCAGCTGACCAGCCGCATTAGCCGAGGGCGACTGCACTATCGTCCTACCCCGCCGCCCGTCCCACCACCACACTCAGACACTGCTGCTCCTCTAGATCTGGTCCGTCACCTAGCCTGTCTTGACCGCGCCTGTGTTTCACCTAGCCTGTGTTTTTTCCCGGGCCAGGTGAAACACAGGCCAGGTGAAACACAGGCCAGGTGAAGTACAGGCGTGGTGAGGACAGTTAGGCTAGGTGAGAAAAAAGGAGGTGCCCCTCTCGCTCACACAGGCAAGGTGAGACACAGGCCAGGTGAGACACAGGCGTGGTGAAACACAGGCTAGGTGACGGACCAGATCTAGAGGAACTGCTGCCACTGACGCACGGCCGGTGCTGCCGAACAGCGGCGCCGGACTCCCTCCATCCCTCGGTCAGCCCCGCCTATCGTACCACCGGGAAACGCGTGAACGACGGTCACTCGGTCTAAGTGTTGCAGTGTTCCAGTTGCGCCTCCTCGCGCTCGCTGTGCTGCTCGCTCTCGTTTCTTGCGTCCACCGAGCTGCTGGGGCGGGCGTGCGCGATGGGCGACGACGCAGAGGAGCCGAGACAGGCTCCCTCCTTCCCCGAGCACCTGCGCGTCCTCGTTGTCGACGACGACCCGCTGTGCCTCATGATAGTGGCCAAGATGCTGCGCCGCTGCAACTACGAAGGTGCGCACCGAGCGAGCTCCGTTTGACTGAAACGACGCTCGCCTCCTCTCGCCCCGGCGGCGACGACACACCGTCTGACTGACGGCGCGCACACAGTTTTGACCAGCTCTCGCGCGGCGCACGCGCTGCAGCTGCTGCGCGACGGTCCTGGCTCCTTTGATATCGTGCTCTCGGATGTCTACATGCCGGACCTGGACGGCTTCAAGCTCGTGGAGTGCATCGCGCTCGAGATGGACATCCCTGTCATCAGTGCGCACCCGGCGAGCCGCTCGGCCGCGGCCGCAGCGCCGCCAGGGGCGCGCGAGAGACGGGAAGTTGAGGGGCCCTGAGATAGTGGCTTTGGCAACTCGCGCTCCCCCAGGGCGCGCCCGGCCCCCTGACGCGCCTGCGCGCAGTGATGAGCGCCAACGGGGACACGAGCGTGGTACTGCGCGGCATCACCGCCGGTGCGGTGGACTACCTGCTGAAGCCGGTGCGCATTGAGGAGCTGCGCAACCTGTGGCAGCACGTGGTTCGCCGCAGACAGGAGGGCTCCGGGGGCAGCCCTCCGCGAGGGTCGCGGGAGGGGCGAGGTGCGGAGAAGGCGCTGGGGCGGACCAGCAAGGAGAAGGGGAAGCGTTCGAAGGAGGGCAGCGAGGGGAACGAGGTGCGTGCTATGTCGACGCGGCGCAGCGCATGCGCGCGGCGCTGACGGGCGCCGGCAGGATGAGGAGGGCGGGCACTTGGGCAAGAAGGCGCGCGTGGTGTGGACGTTGGAGCTGCACCAGCAGTTTGTGAACGCAGTCAACAGCCTGGGGGTGGACAAGGCTGTGCCCAAGCGCATCCTGGACCTCATGGGCGTACACGGGCTGACGCGAGAGAACGTCGCCTCGCACCTGCAGAAGTACAGGCTGTACCTGAAGCGCCTGCAGTCGGTGCAGGCGGAGCAGGCTGGCGCGGAGCGGCGGAGCGGGGGGGGGCGACACGCGCAGCAGCAGCAGCAGCAGCACGCGCAGCAGCAGCAGCGCGAGGGGCAGCAGAGCCTGGCGCCGCTGGTGGAGGTGCCCCCGCTGCTGCCCCCCAGCCTCGCACAGCAGCTGCCAGGGGTGCCCACCCACTTCCGCGGCGCCGCCATGCATATGCAGGCGCAGCTGCCGGGCACCGCGCCCGGCGGCGGCTACCTCGCCCACCTGCTGCAAAGAGAGAGCCACAGCAGCATGGCCACGCTGCGCTCCGACATCGCAGCCGTGTCGCAGATGGACCTGGGCATCCACGACTTCTCCATGGCTGCGTTGGGCGGCGACACCATGGGGCCCGCGCCAGCAGCCTGCTCGGATGACTCCATGCTGCAGCTCTTCCTCAAGGACGCGCTGCCTCTGCTAAACTCTGAGATGGAGGTTGAGCAGACGGGGCACGGGCATCCGCAGCAGCAGCAGCAGTAGCCGTGCGTGTTCACATGACGCGCCACGCTTGTCGCTTTCTTCTAACTCTTTTGTGTTCGTCTGCGTGATCCGTTCTGCGCCTGCGTCTGCGTGCGCACAGGCCCGACGCATGGTCCCAGCTGCCCGAATGGTGCCCTGTGGGGCTAGTGGGCCCTGACGCCGGCGCCGGAGCAGACGCCGGCGAGCAGCAGGCCCAGCGCCACCAGCGCGACCCAGTCACGCAGCCGCAGGCGAAGCGGCGCAGCGTACTGGGGGCGGGGGCGGAGGCGGGGTGAGTGATGTGGAAGAGGGAGAGACAGCAGACGGGAGGAGAGTGACTGACTCGCTGGGTGAACCACGCATGCGCACGTTTGCCGCACCTGCAGCGCCGCAGCCGCCTGGCCCGGCTCCCGATATCCCCGCGCCTGCATCGCCTCTGCGATCTGCGCAGCGGTTGCGAACAGGTTTCCCATGAGGCGCGCAAACAGCTGCAGTGCTACCTCCAACGCCCCGCCGCTGCCCAGCGCCGCCCAGTCCACGCCGCGCACCGCCAGCGCGAGCGCCAGGTTGCGCGCCTCCTCAAAGACGAGGGCGCAAAAGCGGAGGGCCAGGAGGAGGGTGAGCACACACTCATCCACGAGGCAGCGCATCTGCGGGTGCAGGACCCGCAGCGGCTGTGCGGCCCAGGCCAGGCCACCGGCCAGCGCCTCGGGCGGGGTGGTGCAGAGCAGCAGGCGAGCGCTCTGGAGCAGCGTGAAGGTGAGGCTGGCAGCTGCGGCGCCAAAGGCACAGCCCCTGCGCGTCACGCACAGCGGGCCCAGCTGCAGCAGCACGTACGAGTAGCCGCCGCGGGGTAGGCCCGGCAGCGACTCTAGGCTGGCCGGCGGCAGTCGCGGCTGGGTGAGCGGCGGCACGCTGCAGCAGGGGCAGGGAGGAGCATGTCAGCGCCGGCCCTGAGCGCACCACGCACGCGCGCGCGCGCCTGTCCGCGCCCAGCGCCGTGAAGACGAAGAGCAGCGCGCAGAGCGCGGTGAGCGTGGCCAGCTGCTGCGTCCACACGCGGCGCGGGAGGGAGATGGCCGACAGCGCCGCCAGCGCGGCAGCCACGGCCAGCTTGCCCGGCAGCACCAGCTTGCCAGGCAGCAGCAGCACGGCCAGCAGCCAGGCCTGCTTCACGCGCGGGTCCAGGCCGTGCAAGGGGCCAGAGGGGACTGCCACGTAGGAGCTGGGCCGCGTGCGCTGCCGCGTGAGAGCCACAGCCGCCGCTGCTGCGCGCGCTCGCGCACGCACCCGATGGGCACCGTGGGCGTGGAGAGCAGCAATGCCAGCACGCGAGAGGCTGCGGGCGCTGCGCTGCTCCCAAGCAGGCGGCCCAGAAAGGCGGTCACAGCTGGAGCCTCCTGCGAAGCGGAGCCCAGTCCCGACGCGCGGCAGGAGCTGCGTCGTTGTCGCCAGGCACCTGGCCGTGGCTGTTCCGGTTTCCTAGGCCGTGGCACCTGGCCTTGCCGCCTCTGCGACAGCCTTGTGTGCACATGCAGGCCTGGCAGCGCCAAGCCCTGCATCGATGGCACGCGACGCCCTCGCGACACTCCAGGGCTCCACCAGATGCACAGGCCGAGGGTTACAGCGTCCCGGGCGATACGGGACGGAGGACGAGGAGGGAAGAGGTTGACCCCGCTGGCTGACTCAAACATCAAGAAGACACGGCATGTTTTGTTGGCGTCGCACCTTCGACAAATCTCAGCCCTCGCCGTCGCTATGCAGGGGCTGTCGTCGGCTCCTGCAGCGCCGCTGCGATGTGGCGCGTGCGACAGCCGGCGGTTGCTGCGCCTGACGGCTACGCCTTCGCGCGTTGCCCCACGCGCGGCTGGCGGCTGCGCGCGGCGCTTGGTGTTGGCCTCCGCCGCTGGCCGGCCCTCCGCCGCGGACCCGCAGCTGTGGACGCGGCTCAACAAGCCTGTCGTGCGCGAGGCACAGACCGTCGGCTACGGCACCTTCCTGGCCGACGTGCGTGCGCAGGCGGTCAAGGAGGTGGTGCTCACGCACGAGGGCACGCACCGGGCGCTGGTGGTCTACAAGGACGGTCGCGTGCGCTACTGTCAGTTCCCTGCTGACGACCCGCGGCTGGGAGACGTGTTGGCAACCTACGGCGTCGTGGCCACGCAGGCGGCGCCCGAGCCGGCGCTGCCGGACACGCCACGGATGCGGCAGCTGAAGGACGCGGCCATGTACTGGATCCCAGCCGCGCTGATCCTGGTCGTCTACGCAGTGGTGCAGAACATGGCGCGCAACAAGGGCGACTTCGAGGCGCGTGCACCGCCCTTGCTGTTGCGAAGCTCTTGCTCGGCGTGGCTGATGCGCGTGTGTGCGGCGCGGCGCAGGACCGCGTGAAGCTGCGCCAGCTGGCCGAGTCGGAGCGGCGCGAGGCCAAGGAGCGCGAGGTGCAGGAGGCGCTGGAGGACGCGCAGACGAAGGAGCCGGGGCCAGGCGCGCGCTGCTGGTTGCGCTGAGAGAGCGCGCCCAAACCCTGACGTGGGCCGCCGTACTCGCAGGCACACCCGGCGGCGGGGAGATGAGCATGGACGAGGCCAAGACGTTCCTGGGAGTCAGTGCCAAGCGCGTGCGCGCGCGCGACGTGGCCGCGGACGCCGCGGCCGAGGCCGAGGCTGAGGAGGCCGCGACTGACGCCTCCCCTCCCGGGACGCTTGGTGCCGCACAGCCGCCCCGTAAGCGCAAGCCGCGCAGCACGTCGTTGACCAGCAACCTGAAGCTGCGTCGCGACGAGCGCGTGACGTTCGCGGACGTGGCGGGCATCGGAGCCGCAAAGGTTGAGTTGATGGAGGTTGTGGACTTCTTCCTCAAGCCTGAGAAGTATAAGCGCTCCGGCTCGCGCGTGCCCAAGGGCGTGCTGCTGGTAGGCCCGCCCGGCACGGGCAAGACGCTGCTGGCGCGCGCGGTAGCGGGTGAGGCTGGCGTGGACTTCTTCAGCATCACAGCCTCCGAGTTTGTGGAGATGTTCGTGGGCGTGGGCGCCGCGCGTGTGCGCTCGCTGTTCGAGCAGGCCAAGGCTGCCGCGCCCGCCATCGTGTTCATCGACGAGCTGGACGCGGTTGGCCGCAAGCGCGGTGGCGGCGGCAGCGGCAACGACGAGCGCGATCAGACGCTGAACCAGCTGCTGAGCGAGCTGGACGGCTTTGACGCCAGCAAGCGCGGCCTGGTGGTCATCGCGGCCACAAACCGACCAGACGTGCTGGACGCGGCACTGGTGCGCGCCGGGCGCTTCGACCGCAAGGTGTTCGTGCCCGCGCCCGACGCGGCCGGGCGGCTGGACATCCTGCGCGTGCACACGCGCGGCAAGCCGCTGGCCGGGGACGTGGACCTGGCGCTGGTCGCGGCCGAGACGCGCGACTTCACGGGCGCCGCGCTGGCCAACCTGGTGAACGTGGCGGCGCTGGGCGCGGCGCGGGAGGGCGCGGCGGCGGTGAGCCAGCGCCACCTGGCGGAGGCGCTGGAGGCTGAGACACTGGGCAAGCCCCTGCCCGGCGGTGCGCAGCCCCGCCTGGCCGCGCTGACCCGCCGCCTGGCGGTGCACCGCGCAGCCGCGGCGCTGGCTGCGGAGCTGCTGCCGCAGCTGCCGGGCGTGGAGCTGGTGAGCGTGGCGCCGCGCGAGAACAGCGCATCCGGCTTCCTGCGCTGCTACGTGGACGAAGCGCGCGAGGCCACCGGCGTGCGCACCGCAGCCTTCGCGCACGACCAGCTGGTGGCGGCGCTGGCGCCCCGCGCGGCGGAGGAGGCTGAGTACGGCCGCGACGGCCTCTCCGTGGTCAACGCGGGCCTGCTCGGCCGCGCGCGCGCCCTCGCCTCCGCCGCCGTCCTCCAGCTGGGCTTCGCGGCGGAGGCGCACCCGCTGCTGGGCCGCCGCGCGCTGGCGTACAGCAGCGGCGACAGCGACTTCCTGGGCAGGGGCGGCCGCACCTGGCTGCCCACGCACCTGGGCGAGGCCGCCTACGCAGCCGCCGACGGCGAGGTGGCGGCGCGGCTGGAGGACGCGTACGCTGAGGCGCAGCGCATGGTGGCGGCGCACAGGCCGCAGCTGCGGGCGCTGACTGACGCGCTGGAGCAGAGGGGCACGCTCAGCGGCGACGAGGTGCGCCTGCTGGCGGGCAACCTGCGCAACAAGCACACGCAGGCGGCTGTAGACGTGGGCAGATGAGCGCGCCTTTAGTGCACTTCAGTGGTCACCTGCTCGCGGAACTCCTCACACTCTTCGGTGTCTGTGCGCGGCTTTGCCCTTGGCGCCGGGCCTCCCCTTGGCGCCCAGCTCCGCTAGGTCTGCGGTGAGCATGTCCATGCGGTCGGTGAGCAGCAGTCGGTGGCCGGTGCTCACCGCCTGCGCCTGCTCCTCGGGCGACCGCCCCTTCCCGCCCCCCGCCCCCTCCTCGCCCAGCGCCGCGATGCGCGCGAAGGCGCAGCCCGCCGCGCGCTCCAGCTCGCCAAGCGCGCGCCCCTCCTCCGGGCGGTAGAGCAGGAGCGAGACGCCAGCGGAGGCACAGCCAGGGCGCCCCGCCCGCCCTGCCCGGTGCGCGTACGCCTCCCCGTCGCCCGGCGGCTCCGCGTGCACCACCAGCTGCACCAGGGGTATGTCCAGGCCGCGGGCGGCGACGTCGGTGCAGACGAGGACGTCCAGGCGGCCGGCGCGCAGACTCGCCAGAGCCGCGTCCCGCTCCTCCTGCCGCAGCGCGCCGTGCAGGCACGCGCGCCGCAGCCCGCCGGGCAGCGCCAGCGCCAGCGCCTCCGCCGCGTCACGCGTAGCGCAGAAGGCGAGCGCGGCGCCCTGGCCGGGCGCGTACGCACTGCACGCGGCGGCTACCACCGAGGCGACCTGCGCTCGCGGGCACAGCAGCGCCAGGTGGCGCACTGCGCCGCCCACTGCGCCGCCTCCGGGCGCGGAAAGGGCGATGTGGAGGCGCGGCTGGGCGGCGGCTGAGCGCATGTGTGCCCCCGCTGCGCGTCCAACCTCCGTCGTCCAAGTGGCTGTCAGCATCAGCGTCTGCACCGTCGCGGGGCAGAGGCGCAGCAGTGCGAGGGTGTCCTCGCATAGGCCCTCGTCCAGCAGGCGGTCAGCCTCGTCCAGCACGCGTGTGCGCAGTGAGCAGAGCACCAGCACTCGCCGCTCCGCCAGGTCGCGCAGCCGCCCGGGCGTGCCCACCACCCAGTGCGGCGCGCTGGTGGGCGCGGCACGCAGCGCGGCCTCCTGGGGCTGCAGCGGCGCGCCGCCGGCTGCGAGCAGGCTGCGCACGGCGGTGGCCGACGCCAGCCCCGAGGCGGCGTCGTGCACCTGCGCCGCCAGCTCTCGCGTGGGCAGCAGCACCAGAACGCTGACGCCCTCCTCGCCGCCTCTGCCCCGGTGCGCCTGTGCCAGCGGCAGCGTGTAGGCAAACGTCTTGCCGCTGCCTGTGGGCGCGCACGCAGACACGTCGCGCCCCTCCAGCACCGGCCCCAGCGCACGCAGCTGCACCACTGTCAGAGAGCGAATGCCACGGGCCAGCAGCGCGCTGCGCAGAGCCGCAGAGAGCTCATTAGGAAGCTCGTCTGCGCAGGTCTGCATGGGCTCTCAGCCAGGCTCACGCGGGGCGCAGCCCTGGCATGAGGACTGACACGCGAGGAAGGGCAGACACGTTTCCAGGTTTCGTACGGAACTACGGAATTTGTAAACCGTGTCTGCATATCACGGGCTCATCTTCCTACCCCTCCTTTCGCTTCGTGGCTGCCTTCCAGCGCGCGGTCCAGATGCTCCACTCTTCGCTGCGGCGCCGGTCGACATTCATCTGCAGGAGAAGCGAGACGCGCTCAGAGGATTGACGGGGGGCAGAGGGGCCGTGCAGCGCACCCAGGCAGGCTCGTCTGCGGTGGCCTGGCCCTGCTCCGCAAGGGAGGGGATGCGGAGGTGCTCGATGTACGTCTCGTCCACGATGCCCATCGCCTCTGCCGCCGTGCGGTTGCCCCCAGTCGCACACACCTGCCACGTGAGATCCACCCCAAAGACGTGCACCAGGTCGTTGGGCAGCATGGACCAAACGCACTGCCAGGCGCGCGCGGTGAAGACGGGCACCATCACTAGCGGCGCAGGAGAGACGCGTCAGCCTGAGCGGTTGAGCCTCGCTTGCTCGCCGCCAAACGCACCCTCCACGTACGCTCCACAGGGTGGCTGGTCCCTCTCCTGCGCGTTGCACAGCTTGTCGCCGCTGCTGTACTCGCTGTGCTTGTGCAGCACACCCCCAGGCACGCGGCGTGTGATGGGCCACGAGTAGGGCCCCACCACACCCGGCTGGCTGATCTCTAGCCCTGCAGTCTGCACAATCTGCACGTAGCGCCGGGCATCGAAGTTGTCGGCGCCCAGGTCCTCGTCCCAGACAAACACGAGGTCGTAGCGGCTGACGACGGCTGGCGTAAGGAATCGCTTGGCAAACCACCACTTGGTCTGTCGCACAGCGCTCACGTGGATGGCTTTGGAGGCCCAGGGCAGGTGCTGCCAGGCGCCGCTGTCGCCGGAGTAGTGAAAGAGGATGACGCTGAACAGCGCAGGGTCGAATTTCTGCACCAGCTTGTCAACCTCGGTCATGAGGCGCGGCCCAACGGCGAGGGCCAGCAGGAAGCGCTGCGTCTGCGGCGGGTCGTCGTTCGGACTTCCCCTGGTGATGGACAAATACACACACCAGTGAGCGTGAGTGAGTTACCACCACTCGCACGCACCCGAGGTTGCGCAAAAAGAGGTCGGTGGTGAGGGAGGTGAGCGGCGGTACGGGAGCGTCCAGGCGGCGCAGGACTTCGCGCCGGAAGGAACGCGCCTCCTCACACGTGGCCTGCGAGCTCTGCAGCGTCGCTGCAACGCGCCGCGCGTCAGCTACACATGCACGGCCGGGGAAGGGGCTTTCTGCGCACCTCGCAGCACGCGCAGACTGTGTGCTTGCGCAAGAAGCACCACCAGCAAAGAACCCAGCGTCAGGCCGCACAACGCGGGCCACGCTCTGCCGCTAGCCGCTCTCAGCATCGACAGCGGCGGCATCGCGCGCGAGGTGGTCACGCTTTGGGTCGCGTCACGCGTGCACGACCGAGTCACGTCACGTCTCGACTACTCAGCAGCATGGTCAACAGCATCATGCGGGTCGACAGTGGCAGTGCCAGCGGCAGCTTGTGCGTGCGTGGTATGGACTGCGACGCAGCCAGCAGACTCCACCAGCTTTCGCTGGAGTCAGATAGAGTCTTTCTTCCACGCAGACAGTGCACGCGCGACACGGAAGGGGTGACGGGAATATAGTTGAAGACACTCTGACACTGTCGAAGATCCGTCCGGCCTCCGGCGCGCTCAACACAGGTCTACAGCTAATCAGCCTGTGCCTGCGGGCCGTGCTTGTTGCGCCGCAGGCGCGGTGTGCGCCGCAGCGGCTGCACCGCCCCGCTACCGCTGCTGCGCTGCGACCCCGCACGTGCGGGTAGCGCCCGCTCGCGCTGCTGCAACTCGTGCTGTGCCTCGCGCTGCGGGCGCCCTGCACCGCGCACCCCCTCTGCGGCCTCGTCCTGCAGCGAGCGCAGCTGAGGGAGGTGCTTCACCAGCAGCAGGCTGGACTCGTCGCTGCAGTATGCGCTGGTGTCCACCTCCCAGCCCTCCTCCCGCAGCTGGTTCAGCGTGTGCGCCGACGCCGCCAGCGCCGCCTGCACCTGCTCCCAGTCGCTGCAGTCGCAAAAGTTGAGCGCGTAACGGGGAGAAACCACCCGGTGCAGGCTCTGCACGAACAGGCCCAGCTCGTCCGCCAGGGCGCGAAAGGACATGGGCGTGCAGCGGGCCATGCAGGCTGGGCGGGCGCTGAGAGAGCGCCCCTGCGGGTCCTCCAACACACGCCAGCCGCCATTCACAGCCTGTGCGCAGTGGAGGCGGGAGGATGAAGAAGCGACGAGGGCGAGGGACTCAGCGAGCGCGTCAAAGCCAACGTCGGAGTAGTCCACAAACCATACAGTGCAGTACTCGCTCAGGATGTCGCTCACAGTCTCCGGCATCACGCGTGAGCACACTTGCTGCAGCTCCGCGCGCTGCCGCTCAATCTCGTCCAGGATGACGGTCTTCTCGTCACTGGGAACATTGCGCGCAGAGTCAGCCCAAGCTGCCTGGGCGCGCATACGTGCGGCGCACCGGCCCGCGCTCGCCAGCGCGTCCTCTAGACGCACGATGCGGCGCTCAATTCGTCTCCGGTTCATGTGGAGGTTTGCGAGCAACATCGCTTGAGACTCGCACTCACTCCCACCGTCCATGGCCCAGTCCGGGCTGGCTCTCAAGGCCTGCGCTCAGCAAACGAGCGTGCAGCGTCAACGCCGCGCGGCGGGCGCGTGGGCGTGTGGCCGGGGAGCTGGCAGCGGGAGATACTCGCTGCGCGCGTGTGGACAGAACGCTAGAGCTCGCACCTTGGAGCCTCGACGCGCCCTGCCCGCGCCCAACATGCTCACGCCGCTGCGCACGGCAGCCGGCCGGACAGCCCGCGCTGGGCGCAGGGCGCAGAAGTTCGATGCGGCGGTAAGCATGCTTGACTGGGAAAGCGCGAGGCACACAGGTCTTGCGTGCACAGACATACGTAAGTGCAGCACATGCGCAAGTGCAGCAACCAGGAGGCGAGCGCGCCTAAGTGCCCGCGTTGCGCGTTCCGGCGTTCGACAATTCGTATCTTCTTTTCGTACAAGTAGGCACCAGCCTGAGTATTGCGGGCGCGCGTTGCGTAGACTTACGCTGAGTTGTGCAATTTAGAGTCGTTCATCTGATTACGACTTACGCCAAAGACGGCGGCACGCGGAGTGCCGGAGTAACGTGCATGCATGTACGGGCTATAGCTTATTCCTCGTTGTTCAGTCTGGCGTGGGCACGGGCGTGGCTGCTGCTGGGCTAAGTATGTGTGCGTTGCTGTAGGAGCGTGGCAGCTGCACCCCCCAGGGCTTCTGCGTGGTTCGCTGGTTCCAGTTGAGGCCGCTGGTTGCGGCACGGAACCAGTCCTCGTTCTCGGTGCCGCTGCACACTGCGGGCACCGGGTAGGGGGAGACCCGCACCACCAGCGTGTCTCCCCGCTGCAGCTCCCGCCGCCCGCGCCCGTCAAACGCGGCCCAGGCGGTGCAGCGTGACGTCTCCGGCACGCGCACACGCAGCTCCACGCCGTCCGGCAGCAGCAGCGGGCGGCTGCTCAGCGCGTGCGCACAGATGGGCGTGAAGAGCATGGCGCTGATGCCGGGGTGAACCATGCTGCCGCCCGCAGCCAGGCTGTAGGCGGTGCTGCCCGTGGGCGTGGCGACGATGATACCGTCTGCCTGCACGGTGGTCATGGGCATGCCGTCGCACGAGCACTCCAGCTCCACCAGCGAGTGGGCTGGGCCGCGATCCACCACCACCTCGTTGAGCACCAGGAAGGTGGGCGACTCGCTCCAGCCAGAGCTGCTGCCCGCGCCCTCGCCCCAAGCGTCCGAAGCGCGGATGATGCGGCAGGCCAGGCGGGCGCGCAGCGTCACCTGGAACTCCCCTGCCAGCACCATGGCCAGCGAGCGCTGGTAGTCTTCGATGACGAAGGGGGTGAGGAAGCCAAGGCTGCCCATCGCATAGCTCACCACGGGCGGCACGCCCTGGCTGAACAGCGAGGCGGCCCACAGGATGGTGCCGTCGCCGCCCAGGCAGACGCAAAAGTCCACGCGCGTGGCCAGGGAGGCCGCCTCCTCGGGCGTCCAGGTGCTGGCATAGCCACGCGCGTTTGCTGTTGCCTCACTGACGGTTGGCTCCACCAGCACGCAGAGCCCCTCCCCAGACAGCCAGGCGGCCAGGCGGCACAGCGCCTCCTCCGCGCCCTCGTCGTTGGGTTTCTTCACAATCAGCACGGTGCGTGGATGGGCCAGCCAGGTGAGCTTGATCAAGCTCCGCGCGCTCAGCTCCTTCCGGATGTCCCCAGCGGGCCCGTTGGGCAACAACATCTCGCACGTATCATCGTTGCAGACCAGCAGGCGAAAGGCAGCCTTGCGGGAGGTGGGGGTATCGCCCCCTCCAGCCTCATCCACCAACTCGCTCACCTCGTCCACGCGACCCGTGATGAGCGGACGCCCCAGCGCGCTTCGCGACTGTCGCAGCGTGTTGGTCGTGACGCGGCGCATGGAGGCGGTGGCGCCTGGAGCAGACGTTCCCCACGACACACGCTGTGTTAGCACTGCTCCAAGCGGCCTGCACGCTGTGCGCACG
>Ga0208951_1000584_pt1 | contig 16726 bp, 10 predicted proteins | sample GreLakmeMI27MSRF_FD_187702 | JGI IMG/M metagenome (GOLD analysis project Ga0208951, IMG submission 187702) | Freshwater lentic microbial communities from great Laurentian Lakes, MI, USA - Great Lakes metaG MI27MSRF (SPAdes) | ecosystem: Environmental > Aquatic > Freshwater > Lake | place: Great... | reverse complement strand
TCGCCACAGCGGTGCCACGTCATCGTGGCGGGGCTTTCGGACGGGCGGCTGAGACCCCCCCCTTTCGGATGCTGCCGCGGACGTCCGTGGCGGGAGGGGCTTAACGCAGTTCGGCAGTTCGGCAGTTCGGCTGAGTCACGTGCGTTTTCTGACTCATCAGAGTACGTAGTAGCGACGACGACGTCAGCGCAGGCAGGTCGTCAGGAGGAGGAGCAGCTTTTAAATCCCAGCGCCCTCGCCAAGCCTGTGCGGAGCCGCCACCAAGCACGAGTGTTGAGGCAGACACACGGCCGTGGACATTGCCTGCGCGCTGCAACGCCATTGCCTGGCTGGCACTGCATTATTGGCTGGTCTTCCCAGAATGGCTTTCCTCGTGCTGGTCCTCACAGCGCTGGCGACCGTCTCCGCGCTTTCCTCGCTCTCCTCGCGTCGCGTGCGTCAGCACGTGCGTCGCTTCGCTGCTGCGGCGGTGTCGCTGTGCTGGCGATGTTGCGCGCGCGGCAGCTTTGAATTGGACCGTCTTCTGCGAGCAACCGCGGAGACGCGTCGCCCACGGGTGCTCAGCGCGCGCGCCCGCCTGCGCGCGCGTCGGGACGCTGCGCCCGCCCCGCCCAGCGCCGCGCTGGCGGCGCTGGACGCGGCGAACACACAAGTCTTCAACCTCTTAGCCGTCTTTGCGGACGCCCCCACGCGCGACGCTGCGCCCGACGAGCTGGCCTCGGCCGCGCGCGAGCTGGAGGCCACCGCGGCCGCTGAGGCCACCGCGCTGGCCACGGCGCTTGCGCGCGTGGAGCGTGAGTGCGAGGATGAGTTAGTGGACCTCTACCTGGAGGTGACGTGTCTGGAGGAGGAGTGCAAGCAGAAGATGCGCTCCGCGGTGGCACAGGAGCACGCCACGGCTGAGCGTCGACTGAGGGCCGCCGCGCTGAAGGCGCTGGAGGTGCTGCGACGCTCGCCGGACGCGTGCGTGGACCCGCGCACGCTGCCCAGCCTAGAGGAGGCGGCCGTCGGCGCCACGTCACAGAGCAAGGGTGGTCTGCCCACGGTGGTGGAGTCGTGGGACGAACAACAGCCGCCCCCGACGCCGCCCAGCCCCTCCGTGGCCGCAGCCGCAGCAGCGGCGGCTGCCGCGGCGACACATCAGCAGCACGCCGCGCCGCCGCCGGCCGGGCTGCTGCTTCGCGCCTCCGAGATGCTGCGCGTTCGACGGGGTTTGGGGTCGGGGGCTGCATCTCCGCGCAGCCTGCTGTTCCGGCCCTCCGCCGGGTCGGCGCCCCTGTCGCCCACCACCAGCTTGGGGGCTGCGGATGCCACCAGCGATGATGAAGACAGCGATGACGGCACCGGGGAACAGTAGAGGGAGGGGACACAAACTTTGGATACTGGCGCGAGCATGCAGCAGCGCACACCTGGAGCGACTCTTTTTTTTCGAATTCACAGCTCACACGGACACGCGCACGGCCGTGTCTACGCCACCGCGCTGAACAGGTCTGCGCAGAATGCGTCCACGGTGCCCATCTTGCCCAGCGCAGCAGCCACGCCCGGGCGCCCACCCTGCTGCGCGGTGTCCTTGGGCGCCATGAGCGCGCGCTCGGTGGCTGCAGCCATGACGGGCACGAGCTTGGCGAGCGGTAGGGCGCGAGGCGAGTCCTGGCCAGCCTCCCGGCTGCTGGCGGGGTCGTCCGTGGGCAGCGCTGACGTGTCGGTCAGGAGGGTGGGGTCCCCGAAGGCAACCCTCATGGCGTCATCCACCACCAGGCGCGCCTGGTCCATGGCGCCGGCCAGCACCGCTGCGAAGCGTCCTCCGGCGAGCACGGCGCGCGTCTCCGCCACCAGCGAGGCGAGCAGCTCGCCGTCGCCCACGCCAGCCTCGCGCAGCAGCTGTGCGTCGCCGAAGGGCGGGGGCATGAGCAGCGCCGCCCAGGCGCTGGGCAGGGGCGCCGCCTGCGGTCCCGCGGCAGCAGCCTCACCGGCCAGATCGCGCTGGATGAGCGCCGTCAGCGCGCACAGCTCCACGTGCGTCAACGCAGCGCTCAGGGGCACGCTACGCGCAAAGAAAGCGGGGTCAGCCAAGGAGGAGCGCGGGCGGGCAATGCTCTCACAGCGCACGCACTCTGCAAGCACCCGCCGGCAGGCGCTTGTGACCTGGGGCACCAGCGCGCGTGTGCCGTCGCAGATGAAATGGCCGTGGAGCGCCAGGTAGGCGTGCTGGGCTGCCAGAGAGAGGGCACGCCTGCGCGGCTGGTGCGTGGAGGAGGCGCCCGTCTGCCCGTCTCCACCCTCCTGCTGCTGCCCCAGCGCCGCGCTGAGGTACACGTGGCTGCCCAGCAGGTTGAGCTGCACGCGCAGGAAGAGGTCCAGCAGCACCACGCTCCAGGCGCTGGACAGCGTGCGAGCAAAGCCTGTCGGGGGGCAAGCGCCAGGCGGGGTAGCCTCAGGGGCCAGGCACGCGCCGGCGCGCAGCCCCACCCCCGCGCACTTTGCACTTTCAACTCCTCCCAGCAGGCGAGCTTGTCCTGGGCGCACAGGGGCGCCTCGCCACGAGCACACGCCTGCAGCCGCCCTGTCAGAGCCTCCACGTCGGCCAGCGCGCACAAACGGCTGCGCAGGTGCGGCAACAGCGTGGGCAGCGTGGTGGTGTCGCTGATGCGCTGGATGCTGTCGAAGTGGTCGTGCAGCCTGGAGGGCGTGAGAGGGGCGCGACCAACTGGGGTTAAGGAGCTCGCGTAGAATGCGCGGCTGTGCGCAGCCGCACGCACTGCTGCTCAGCCTCTCGCTCTGCAACCTCCCGCTCGCGCTGCTGTGCCAGCGCGCGCAACGCCAGCGTGCGCTCCTCTTCTTGCCACGCCTCAAGCGCCGAGGACGCGGCGTAGTACAGCGCTGCGCCCGCTGCGCCCACGCCTGCAGCCAGCAGAGCGCGCTGCCGACGCGTTAAAGAGCGCAGGCGACGCAACATAGTTGCCTAGAGAGTGCGACTTGTGAGCAATGGTCGTACCACGTACGCAGATAGAACGGGAGCCTGCGTCGCGCCCCGTCTCCTACCTGTGTGCGTGCGTAAAGCATCAGCCCGGAGAGCGGTGGAGCCTAGTGTGACCTGGTGTGCTGGTGGCAACCTGAGGTGCCACCCCTGGCAAGTGACACTCTGCTTTGCTGGCGGCTAAAGACGGAGGACAGACCTTTGCACTGCCAGCGAGGACGGCGGCTGCGCCGTCAAGGCGCGGCTTCTACGGGCATTGCGTGCGGGCTGTGCGGGCTGGGCGTGTGGGCACGCAGCTCCCTGGAACAATGAGCCTCCTTGCGCTAACGCTGCTGTTTGCACGCCTGGCTTCGGGGGTGGTGTACCCCGACGTGTACGAGCGGCATGCGCTTCAAAGCGTTGTCTCGCGCGCCGTGGATGGACAACTCTTCATGTTTACATACGTGGCCGGGCTGCAGCGCCTGTGGCGTGACATGGCTGTGGAGCTGTGCGATGAGCTGAACCGGCTGCGCTACCCGTTTGTGGTGTTGACGCACGACGCCGCATCGTGCGATGAATTGATGTTAGCCGCGTCCGCTGGACGGGTGGACCCGCCGCCCTTCTGCTTTCTTGACAGCGTGCTGCACAAGACGCACGGCTACAGCAACAACGTGCTCACTCTGTGGATTCGACGCTACCATGCGGCAGCTCTATTCGCCCAGGCGGGCGTGGGCATCACGCTGCTGGACGCAGACACGGTCATCACGCGCGACTTCCTTCCGCTGCTCAAAGACCTGGAGAGAGAATACGCGCTTGTCGTGCTGGGCGAAGGCCCCGCCAACGGGGGACTGTGGCACCTGCGAGCATCAAACACGTCCAGCGCTGCATTGTGGGTCATTCGCCAGATTGAGCGCAGAAGCACGCTGTACAACAAGTACAAAGTGCACTCGCATGTCGATGCCGATCCTGGGTTGAAGATGGACCAGGACATCCTGGGCGACGCGCTGCGCGTGGCTGCGTCTCTGGACGGCTCCGCCTTTGACTTTTATGGGGAGTGGAAGGACACAAAGTTCAAGGACCACGAGATGTGGCGCCAATTCCCGCAGAAGCCGCCGGCAAAAGGGTTCGGTTGGAAGACGGGCAACGGCACGATGCCGTCGCCCTGGCTGCCGGAGCGGTGCGCATGGGACACCGCGACGTGCGAGCGCTTCGAGCGCTTCGCGGAGAGGTATGAGCTGCGCAGCGCGCCCGTGCGCTATGCAGACATTCAAGTTCCGTTCGACTCTGAGCAGTATGACGAGGCTGCCCCGCCTGAGCGGGTGCTGTGCGCCCCTTACTGGCTCTTCTCCCACGGCGACCCGCTGGTGAACGGATTCGATGACCAGATCGCCGTCTACCATCTTCTTGGCGTCAACCTATGGTGGAGCGACAAGGGCAGCGGCAGCCACGTCTCGCGGTACGTGCAATGGCTCGCCCGGCCGGGCATGCGCACCGCCAGCAACAGCACGCAAGGCCATCGCTACGTGGCGCTGGCGCAGCGCTTGATGGACGCCACAAACGAGCGCCGAGAAGCGGTGCACGCCAAGCGCGTGGTCAAGCACCTGGTGAGCCACGCGGTGAGTCACGGGCTCTTCCCTGTGTTGCCCCGCTTTCCATGCAACGCGTCGTGGATATCCCGAGGCAATGAGTCGTTCCTGGGCCACGAGGACCACCGAGTAGTTGACGACGGTGTGTGGTGCTATCCAGCACCCGCGGGGTACGACACGTGCTATCCCGGGGAGCAGTTCGTGTATCCCTTCGCCGTGCCCGCGGGCGCGGCCGTGCAGGTCCTGGACGTCCTGCCCGACGAGTCGCTCAAGCTCACGGGGGAACAGAAAGCAGTGCAAACCGAATGCAAGGCCTACTTCAACGAGCTGGAATGAGGTGGCGTGCGCACGGTGGTCCGGACTGTGGACGGACCGGGCTCCCTGGCGCGTAACATCTAAAATGTGCGTGTGTGTCGCACGACTCGACGACTGCTGGTGGCTATTACACTCAAACGAGGAATGGTTATGAATTGCACAACTCAGCGTAGGCTACGCAACGAGCGCCTGCAATAGATCTCTGCGGCAGCAGAGAGGAGCCACACGGTGCCACACGGCGGTCGAACATACAGTCGAACTCTCGGCACCTGCGCGCCCCCCGTCGGCCACCTACGCGTGCGTGAAGTGTTAGCGCGGAGAGCTGCAAAGCTTTGCGTCACACCTGCGAAGAGCACCGCTCGCCTCCCTCCCTACGCGGGTTAAAACATTATGGCTGAGGACACCTTCACTCTGCCCATCTTCAGTGCGGACGAGCTGAGTTTCCTGCTGGCGGGAAAGGCTGCTGTGGCGCCGGGTGGCACCACGTACTCGTGCATCGATCCGGACCACGGCCCGAAAGTGCTCTGCGAATGCATGCCCCCGCCGCCCGCGGGCAGCGAGGAGCGGTTCGTGCTGAGGGGCGTTCCGGGTCGCTGCACTGGAGAAAGCCGGCTGCGCTCGCAGCTCAGCGGCACGGCGCAGTGGAACAGCCCGCAAGAGCGTCTTGCCCTCGCGCAGTCATGCGAGAGCACTTTGCCTGCGCTGGCCAAAGCGCTGAAAACGCGAAAGCTGGCCAGCCTTCACAAGGGCGACATGCTTCACCTGGCGCGATCGTGGGCGCTACGTAGCGACATCTGGGTGCGCAAGGGCAGCGAGGGGCGCAGACGTGAAGCCGCACCCAGCCAGCAGGTCGCTGTGGTGCCGGCTGGCCTGCGCCGGGGCAAGCCTCCGTGCGACCTGTCCGCCTCGCCGGCAATGTCGGCACAGATGCGGATGCTCACCATCTCTGGCTCGCTAGTACCGGCCCTCAATTTGCTGGCCACGCGCGTGGCGTGCTGTTTTGCGGGTGAGCGAGGCGCATCAATACTGTCTCACCATGTAGACCTGAGCCAGCCGGCGCTGCTTGACCGACTGGTGAGCGCCGAGGGCAAATTGGAACGGCAGGCTGTGCTCGCCCATGCCCAGTTCGTGCACAACCGCGTCAGCGCAGCCTCGCGCACCGCAGCCCTTGATTCCGCGAGCATGCTGGCGGCGGGAACAGAGCTGCAAGAGCCGGTGTGGCGCATGTTGGCTCGCACGCCTGGCGTCGCCACTGAGAGCTCCGCGCTGCCCTTGATCCGCGAGTTTGCCTACACGCTCGCGTTGTTCCTGGACTCCTGGGAGCGCCGCTGGCGCTCTGACTCGCCCGGCGGTGCGCTGACGGAGGCACAGACTGTGACGCTGGAGGAGCTGCAGGTCGGCGTGGAGCTGGCTCTGGAGTGGGTGTCCCGCGCCGATGCGCTGGTGGCGCAGGCGCGGATGCGCGACTGGGGAGAGTACCTGCAGGTCCAGGCGGCTGTGCTGGGCGCCGCCGAGTTCTTCACCGCCACGGCAAACGCGGGCAACGCGCGGCGCAAGATCTTCAGCTTTGAGCTGCTGCGACCCGCCCTGATGGACACGCCGCCGCTGTCTTGGTTCGAACGCCCAAAGGTGTTTGGCCTCCTGCAGAACTGCACACCGCAGCCCGTAGGCTACGAGGGCGTCACCGTGGACGCGCTGGCTCTCTGATGTGGGGGCAAGCAGCGACGTCTGGCGACATCTCTACAGCGTCTCCGTACTGTAAAACTAGACTACGAACTGTATGATCTCACTCACGGTTTCCGAAGACCTCGCTCAGAGTTCCAAATAGCCCGCTCAGCCCGCCGCCGCCACCCTGGTCGTCGTCGCCGCCGTCGTCTGCGTCATCGTCACCCCAGCCGCCATCGCCCTCGGGCTCCTCGGGCGCGCTGTCGCTCCACGTGGGCTGCTGCTCGTCCGCACGGAAGGAGCCGTCGTCGCCGCCCAGGTTCTCCTTGTCGTGCCAGCTCTTCTCAGCCTGCGGCGGCGGCGCACTATCCTCAGAGGCGCCACTGCTGGACGCCTCCTCCGTCGCATCGGCGCCCACAGATGCGGACGCCTCGCCGCCGCCACCGCCAGGGAAAGGCACGGGGATGGGCACTCCCATGCCGCCGCCCATGCCCCCCAGGGGCAGCAGCCCGGGGCCCGAGCTGTGCTGCGAGAAGTAGTCGAAGTCAACGGCGATGGCCAGCGCCAGGCAGGCTGCGCGCTCGGTCAGCTCCAGCGTGCGCCCAACCGCCGGCGGCTGCCACGTGTCCTGCGTGGACGGCACCAACTGCGTGGAGGACCCACCCAGGCCCGTCTGGGTGGTTGTGCTCTCAGAAGACGTGGAAGAGCCTGCAGTGGAAGAAGCTGCGGCAGCCCCACCGTGCCCTCCAACTGGCCGAACCAGCGCCTCGTCCTCTCCCAGCGCCTCTCCGAAGTGCAGCGCGTAGCATCCCGCGTCTGTGAACAACTCCTTGCCGAAGCCTTGGAAGTTGCGGTCGATGCGCGCCATGGGGCTACCCTGCGCATCCTGGAGCTCGAACTCCCATGCCAGCAGCCCGCTGCGCACCCGCCCGAATTGTTCGTTGTGGATGAACAAATCATAGTTCCGCTTCCACAAGTGCCAGACCTGCACGATCTCGCCCACCGTCTCGCCCGCGCTGTCCTCGATGGTCGTGGAGGAGTTGATGAGGTACATCGGGCGCCGCACGCGGAAGATGACGTCACCTGCTGGGGACAGCAGCGTCGCTGTGAAGGGGCGACGACGACGCAGCAGCTGCCGTCCCACTGCAGATGCCATCGAGTTGGTTTCCTCTGCCAGGAAGGCCACCACGGCTCCGTCTGCGTTCCGAATGGTGTACTTGTTGGCCTGTTCGAAGCCCTGTTGAAGAGACGGGCAGGCGCGAGCGTGAGCAAGCAGCGTGTTCTTTACGCGCGCCAGCAAAGAGCGCCAGCAAAGAGCGCTGAGCGCACCAGCACGACGGTGCCCCACTCAATCTCGCGCGTCACCACGAGGGCGGAGTTTGAGAAGACGGGCGTCAGAGCCGCGTCGGTGAAGGGGACCAAAGCCGGCGCGTGCGGCTCGTGGACGTCCACCGCACGGGGCGGCAAGCTTGAACGGCTCGCTGGCGGTTGGGCGGCCTCGCGCCTGCGCTGGCGCAGCGCCTCGGCTGCGCGCGTGCGCTGGGAGCGCGTGGCGTAGCAGCGCTGAGCGCTGCACAGACTTCTCAGTAGCTACAAAGACAGACACACAGCTTGCAACGCGCGCACCTCAGCGAGCCAAGTGCCTCCAGCTGATGCAACGCAGGCGAGGCAGTGGGCGTGAGCAGGGAGGAGGCGCGAGCGCGCAGTAGGCGCGCAGCGCGAAGCATAGACGCCATCGACGAGATGCTCGCAACACAACGCACGTAGCGACACCCAGGAACCAGAGGGTAAGGGCGGTGCGTTGTGCCGTCGCACCACAGCTGCTGCCCGCCCGGCACGCGCGCACGCACCCCCCCCTGGTCTGGAGGGACGCAACCCGAAGAGAGCGGTTGTACGACCACCAGCCTCCTACTAGAGTCCTACTAGTCCAAACGCGTCGCCTCGCCGGGTCAATGGCAACTGATGAGGCGCTGGCTTTCGCGCTGCACGTCGAGCTGAATAGGACACGAAGAGCGTTGGCTGCAACTGAGGACACGGGAGGTGCCAAGAAGAACCGCGTTCTCACTGCCCAGCTCCACGCCTCCGCGGCGGCGGCTGTAGCTGCAGAAGAGCCATCAGCGCGCCCCCGCAAGCGTATGAAGCGCGCTGCTGCGGTGCGTTACCCGCCAAGCCTCGTCTTGTGTGAGCAGAGAAATCTAACGCCACGCTCTCAGCAGGAGACGGCAGCTCCCAAACAGCTCACAGGCAGCTCACATGCATGCAGCGCCGCGGAGGCGCAGAGCGGAGCTGCAGGCGAGGCTGGAGAAAGCCTCCTTGTGCCTCGGGTTGCGCTCCTGGCCAAGGAGCCGCCCTGCAGCGGCTCACAAGCACTACGCGAGGTGCTCCTCAGACGCAGCGAGCTCGCCCGCCTGCGCGACAGCTGCGACTTCAACGCCATCGTCACCGGATGCGTGGTGCGCGTGGCGCTGCACGGCGCTGCCCATGGACTTTTCTATATCTCTGCTGTACGGTGTCGCCCAAAGCCGTACCAGCTGCTCTCCGCGGCCACGCTGCGAGGCGGCAAGGCGGAGTACGCGTTCCAGGAGCTGCAGCTGGACACTGGGACAAGCTGCATCCTCAACAGTGTCTCCAACAAGGAGCCCTCTCAGCACGAGTACGCGCAGCTGCACGCGCGCCGTGCGCCATGCTCCCTGGACGTGGACGCTGCCGCACGCAGCACCGCGTTGCGCGCAGCCCTGGCTGCGTTGCGCGACGCTGCGGATGCGCGGATGGAGGCGGATGCCGAGAGAGCGTTGCAGAAAGCTGCTGCTGCGGCCGTAGAGCCTTTGAGCGGCCTAGAGGACGCGGTAGATGCGGAGACGGGGCTGCAGACGTACGGCAGCGGCATGGATGGCTTGGATGTGAGCCTCCTGCTGTCGCGCCTAGACCACGTGGCGGGCAGCAGGGAGGCAAATCGACAGGAAACTCTACCGCCGCCGCCGCCACTGCCGCCGCCGCCGCCGCTGCCGGATCGCGTGCCTCCATCAATGGTGCAATCCGCTGCCACGCCGGAGAGGTTGGACGACATTTTGCTTGTCCGCTGGCGTAACGAATGGAGGCCTGTGGGAGCCGCATTCCAGCAGAGTGGGCGATTCGCGGCTGTACGGGTGGACCCGTATGAAAATTTGATGCCGATCTTGGCGCCCGATGAGCTGAGGAGACGACGATGAGCTGCGGATGCCCAGCGTGTGATGACATGCCTGCGCGGATGTATGGGCAGACCTGCACCGTCCGTCGATTGCCTTTCTCGCGGACCCATGCACGCCGCAGCCGCTTCTTCCACCCGCGTAAAACTATCTAATCTCGGACCCACGCCTCTCCCATCAGGCGGTATCCGGGCAGTGTCGCCGACATGGCCGAAGCAGATGCGGAGCGCACGCTGCTTGCGTGCGTGGACGGCGCGGGCGCGTCTGGCTTTGATTCAGCCACGTTGGGGTGGGACGCCGCCAAGCTGGTGGGCCTAGTCAAGTCGTTGGAGGCGTCCGAGATGGTGACCGTCAAGGCGCGTGGCCCTCATTCCTAATGCTCGGGTGTCCGCATGTGAGCGCCCGGTGCAGGTTGTGGATCACAGCCGCTGGGTGGTGACGGCTGAGGGACGGGGGTACGCGGACGGAGGCACGCCCGAGGCGCGAGTCTGGCAGGCGGCTGGCGCCTCTGGTGTGCCGCTGGCGCAGCTAAAGGTGCGTGGTCACCTCCGCGAGACGGCATCTCGCACAGCGCCTGACTGGTGCTTCGCAGACCGCGCTGGGTAGCGAAGTTGCGGACGTGGGCTTCAAGCAGGCCATGGCGCTGAAGGCCGTCAAGCTGGAGAAAGGAGAAGTGCCCACCGTCGTGCGGCTGGTGCGCGGCGAGCGAGCAAGACCCCTAGGGATCGTCCTCGCCCACGCTGTGGTGTGCTCACGCGCGCCGCCGCTCTTCCCAGGCGGAAGCCTTCACAGACACCGTGCGGCAACAGCTGCTCGCGGTGGAGCAGGGGCAGGTGCGCTGCTCCTGATCTCGTCGTCTTGCGCACTTGCACTCACGCTCCTCCCTCAGGCGTCCACGATCAGCGACGCGGACCTCACCACGCTGGCAAAGAAGCGGAAGCTGATCGAGCAGCAGTGCGTCTCCTGAGGCCCTCAACACAAGCGCTGACGAGGCTGCACACTCACACCCTCTGCGTCAGGTCCTGGAAGACGTACACGCTGAGCCGAGGCTGCGCGTTCGCGCTGCAGCGCGTGAAGCCCAGCGCTGAGCTGACTGTGGAGATGTTGAAGGACGGGTCTTGGAAGTCGACCACGTTCAAGCCGTACAACTTCGCGCCTCGTGCGGGCGCGCCGCCGGCTGGGGGACACCTGCACCCGCTGTTGAAGGTGCGGGATGCGTTCCGCAGCATCTTCCTCAACATGGGCTTCTCGGAGATGGCCACCAGCAACTTTGTGGAGAGCAGCTTCTGGAACTTCGACACGCTCATCCAGCCCCAGCAGCATCCCGCCCGCGACGCCCACGACACATTCTTTATGGCCGCCCCGGCCAAGGCGCTGAGCCAGCCTGAGGAGTACCTGCAGCGCGTGCGCGCCATGCACGAGCACACCTACGCCTACGCCTGGAAGCGCGCCGAGGCTGACAAGAATATTCTGCGCACCCACACCACCGCCGTGAGCGCGCGGCTGCTGCACGCGCTGGCACAGCGGTGCAGCGAGGGGGGGGAGTGGAAGCCGGTCAAGGCGTTCTCCATCGACCGGGTCTTTCGCAACGAGGCTGTGGACAAGACCCACCTGGCGGAGTTTCACCAGGTAGAGGGCCTCATCGCAGACAAGAACCTGACGCTGGGCCACCTGCTGGGCGTGTTGCACGAGTTTTTCAAGCGCCTGGGCATGGAGCAGCTGCGTTTCAAGCCCGCGTTCAACCCGTACACCGAGCCCAGCATGGAGATCTTCGCATTCCACCCCATGCTCAACAAGTGGGTGGAGGTTGGCAACAGCGGCATGTTCCGACCGGAGATGCTGCGGCCCATGGGCGTCCCTGGATTGCCCGAGGATGTGAACGTCATCGCGTGGGGACTCTCTCTGGAGCGGTGCGTTTGTTGCGCGCACGCGCGCATAATCTGCGGCGTGCTGACAAGCGTGGCGCAGCCCGACCATGATTCTGTACGGCGTAGACAACATCCGGGACCTTTTTGGAACAAAGGCGCGAACGCTTAATGCCCTGAATGTGTGCGCGTCCCTGAAGCTCGTGCGTGCGCTACAGGTGAACCTGTCCATGATCAAGAGCAACCCCATTTGCAAGCTCAGCCTCGCGCCGCCCGAATGAAACGCTGGCCGTTTTATTCATTATGTGCGCATCAGTTGTCTGCGAGCTCAGCGAGTGTCTGCATAAGAGCCGACTGGTAAGCGTCTGCGTAGGAGTGGACGTACTCCATCCAAGCAACCTGCTCTGCAGCCATTGCCGTCCCGAGCGCCGCCTCGTCGGTGGGCGCCGCGAGCACGAGGTCGTCTAGGCGCACCGCTTCTGCGGGTCCGAAGGGGGCGCCCCTGCTGGGCGCGGCAGCGAAGGAATAGTCGGCCCGGAGCAGCACCTCCTGCAGGCTGGCCAGGCACCAGGATATGTCCGCGGCGGAGGCTGGCTGGCCGGCGTGGGACGCCCGCGCGCGCGCGACAGCGTCGCGGACGGCGGACAGCACATCGTCGCCGCCGCCGCCGCCTTGCGGCCCCGCCCACGCCACCCCGAAGGAGTTGCCGGGTCGGCCCCCAACGTCCCGCCAGTCCGCCGGCACCGCAAATCCAGGGGTGACCTGCGTGACGCCCCGGGCGTCCGTCCACGTCTGTCCCGGGTACGCGTCTCCAGGAGTCACCGTCCACACCGGCACCCCCCCGTCCGCCGCCCCGCCCTGCGCCACGCGCTCCTGCGCGGCCGCGTCGCCGCCGCCGGGGTGCAGCGTGGCGGCGGCGTCGAAGGGGTTGTGGCCCCGGGGCCCGCTGGCGCTGGGGGATAGGGTCACAAACGGAGTGCCTTCCGACCGCCCCGGGTCCACTTCTCCCCCCCGGGAGCCCGCCCAGCGCCAGGGGCCGGGAGGCAGGCCGCCGGGCGCGTTGAGCCACCCCCCTTCAGGAGCGAGCGTCGCCGCAAAGTTGAGCGGGCACACCTCCCCGACGCAGCCAGGCAGCGGCGCGCTGACGCTGGCGCTGGCGCCGCCAGGCCGCGGCGCGTAGTAGTGCAGCACCAGCTGCGGCGTGGAGAGGTAGGCCTGCAGCGTGTGGCGCAGGCGCGAGCGGCTCCACCGCGGGTTGAGGCCCAGCTCCGGAAAGCGGGCGCGGCTCCAGGCAACCACGCCCAGCTTGCTCAGCTGCGCCAGCGCCGGGGGGGTGAGGTTGAACAGGGGCAGGCCCCCCAGGAGCACCGCGTCGGGCGCGTAGCGGGCTGGGTGGGCAGCCGCCCCGGCGGGGTCGCCAGCCACCGAGTGCATGCTCCACGCCAGCGCGCCGCCGTAGGCGCGCAGCTGGTTGCCCAGGAAGGGCGGGGGCGCCCGCAGGTAGGCCAGCTCCCCAGAGGCGAACGAGTCGAACGGCAGCTCGTCCGCCAGCACCAGGCACCCTGTGGACGGGTCCCAGCCCAACCCCGCGTCGCCGCCCACGCCGTTGGCGGCGGGCACGCAGTCGGATGCGAGCGCGCTGGCGGAGGCGGCCGGGCCGCCCAGGTCTACGGCGCCGCCGCGCACGGCCAGAGCCGTCGCGGCGCACGAGTTGTTCAGCGCGCGCCAGCCAGCAGCGGACACGGTGAAGTTGGTGCGCGCCAGGGGCGCGCCCAGGAGCAGCGAGCAGTCTGCCAGCGCCCAACCCGCAGAGCCGGACAGCCCCGTCTGCGCCACATGACATAGGCAGCTGCCATCTAACATGCAGCTTCCGTGCACGCAGGGCGCGCAGGGCACGCTGCAGTCCAACCCCGTCCATCCGGCGTCGCAGGTGCAGGAGCCGTCAGACAGGCAGGCGCCGTGCTGGTCGCTGCACGGCGCGCACTCCGTGCTGTTGGCCACGTTGCACGCGTCGCCCAGCCATCCAGGATCGCACACGCAGCTGCCATCCGCGGCGCTGCACACGCCGTGGGCGCACAGGTGGCACGGCGTGGCGCAGTCAGGTCCGCCCCAGGAGATGCCAGCCGTGTCGGTGTGGCAGACGCAGGCGCCGTCTCGCCCACACACCCCGCCGGAGTCGCTGCCGCTGCTTGCGCAGGCGCACTGCAGGCTGCAGTCGGCGCCGTAGCGGCCGGGGATGCACTCGCAGGTGCCGTCAAACTGGCAGGTGCCACCTTGAGGGTCGCAGGGCAGGCAGGGCACGCTGCAGTTCCAGCCGGCGTACGCCGTCACGCCACCGCTGCTGTACGTCACGCCGTACAGCAGCTGATGCAGCACCCACACCATGTAGTAATCAGGGCCTGCGCTGCGCGTCGTCACAAAGGAAAGGCTGCTGGCGTTGAACACCCCGCGCAGCTGCGTGTTCACCAGCCGCTGACGCTCACCGACGTTGTTGGTCTGCCAGCGCGAGACGGTGAGGGAGGCTGCGGCAGCCGCCTGTTCCGCTTGAGAGGCGCTGGAGGCGAGCGCGGCCCGCGACGCCTGCAGGCGCCCGATCTGCAGCTGTGCGGCGAGCACGAACTGCGCCTTGAGATTGTCGTCGCACAGCCAGGGCCTGGAGGCATCGTAGCTGGCGCCGCAGCCCTCCAGCGTGCGTCCCCACAGCCGGGCAGACATTTCCGCCAGGCACTGGCCCACCACAATTTCCTGGCCCACATTGGGGCCGGGCACGTCGCACAGGGCGGATGCATTGAGGCTGTAGGGCGCCGCCTCGACGGCCGCTTTGAGCGCGGCGATGCTGGCGTCCAGCACACGCAGGCGCACCACCGGCGAATTCGCGTCCGTGGTTCCCACGGCGGTGAGCTGGGGGGTGGTGTATCGGAAGTAGGTTTCGTTTGGGCGAACAGGCAGCTGGGTGTCGGGGGTGCGGGACACGCAGCTGGGCCGGTGGCTGCACTCCAGCTCAACCTCCCACAGGTAGTCCTCCACCACCCCTGCGGTGGCGTAGGCTGGAGGCACGTACTCGCTGCGCAGGCGGCCCGCCACCAGGTAGGTGTGCACGCCGCCAGAGGGCCCGTAAAAGGGGTCGCGCGTCAGTCGCAGCGCGTACGTCCCCTCAACTCCGCGCCGGGGGCCGCCGCACAGGCAACTGCCGTCAGCAATGCAGGTGCCTCCCTGGGCGCTGCATGGCTCGCAGGGTGTGCGACACATGTAACCCGCCCAGCCAGGGGAGCACACGCACGCCCCCGTGAAGCTGTCGCACGCGCCGTTCTCGCTGCATGGGGCGCACGGGATGCTGCAGTCCGCGCCAGCCCAGCCCTGGAAGGTCACATCATAGGTGGCGGAGGGGAAGCTGAAGCGGCCGCGCTGGATGTTGTCGCACCGACATACACCGCCCCGAAGGGGCAGCGTGCCTGCCGCCGCCCCAGCCGCAGGCAAGCACACGCCGCCTTGGATGGTGCCCAGCTTGCTGAATGTGGCGGGCGGCGGGTTGATGCGCGCCGCCAGGCCGGTGGTGGCGTCCACCTCCGAGTATGCCATCGCGAAATAGCTGACGCCAGAGGCGAGGCCCCAGCCCCCGTCCAGCGGCTCGGCTTGCGTCCATGGCTGCTGCGTTCCGGGGAGGATGGTGCCAGCGCAGGTTGCGTTGATGTACTCGCCGTTTGCGCTGCAGGGGTGGGGGGTTGCGCAGGAGTGATAGCTGGCGTTGAACACCCCCCCGGGTAACCTCAGCTGGGGGTAGGGGTACTGGGCGGCGCTGGCGCCCAGCGGCCCCTGCCACAGATAGCCGTAGGCGCAGGCGCACTGCCCCGCGTCGGTGCACTCGCCGCCCGCTGCGTCGCAGGGCGCGCAGGCCACGTCGCAGCTGCGCCCGGGGGCGCCCGTGGGGTTGGCGGCGGCGCTGGGGGTGCCCGACCAGCCGGGGGCGCACACAACCTCGGCCAGCCAGGCGAGCGAGGGGACGGAGGGCACCACGGCGGACGAGTTTTTGAGGGTGCACAGGCCGTGGGAGGCGTTGTAGGGGTACGGACAGGGGCTGGTGCAGCTGGGCCCCGCCCAGCCCGGCGTGCAGACGCACAGGCCGGTGCCCCCGTCCAGGCCGTAGCCCACGAGCGCGCCGGCGGGTGCCAAGGTGCCCTTGCTGCCTAGCGCCACGCTGCCGCACTCCACCGCGCACGCGCCGTCCGAGAAGCCCGGCGTGCACGCGCAGGCGCCCGTGGCGGCGCTGCAGGTACCGTTGGCGCAGGGCTGGCACGGCAGGCTGCAGTCGGCGCCCGTCCACCCCAGGCCCTTCAGCCCGGACGCCAGCGCCAGCTGGCTGGTGGTGGCGGCGCCGTTGGGCGTCACGCGGTCGCAGGCGCACACGGCGCTGCCGTTGGCGCTGAGCGTGCAGGCGCCGTGCGCGCCGCAGTTGACGCCGCAGGGCACCTCGCAGAAGGGCCCCACGTAGCCCCAGGGCGGCCCGCCTGCGGCCGGCGGCGCCGCGCAGGCGCAGCGGGCCAGCACCGCGTCGGGCGAGTCCGGGCTGGACGTGCCGTACAGCAGGCTGGTGTCGAACAGCCCGCCGGGGGACGTGTACGGCCCCACGAGGTTGGGACCGTTCGCAGCGTCCCAGTCCGCGGCGGTGAAGGTGGTGCTCAGGGCGGGCCACGCCAGCGCGCCGTGGCCGCTGCAGGGAGACGCGCACGTGGCGCCGGAGTAGCCGGGGAGGCAGACGCAGGTGCCGCTGAGCGGGCTGCAGGTGCCGAAGGCGCTGCAGGGGGCGCAGGGCGTGCCGCAGTCGGCGCCCGCGTAGCCGGAAGCGCAGCTGCAGGCTGCGAAGAGCCGGGCGGCGGGGGTGGGCAGCACGGCGAGCGAGGTTGCGTTGAGCGCCACGCTGCCGTTGCCCAGCAGGCCGCTGGACACGTGGCCTGCGATGGCGGCCAGGGTGGCGACGGCGCCGCCGGCGCTGGCCAGGGCCAGGGCGGAGAGGGCGGCCAGCAAGCCCGTGAGCCCGGAAGGGGCCGCGGCTGGCAGGGTGCAGGTGCCCCCCGGGGTAGCGCAGGCGGGGCACTCGCCAGAGCAGTCCGGCCCCACTCGCCCGGGGGAGCAGGCACAATAGGCCTGGGGGGGGGG
>Ga0208951_1000578_pt1 | contig 16774 bp, 10 predicted proteins | sample GreLakmeMI27MSRF_FD_187702 | JGI IMG/M metagenome (GOLD analysis project Ga0208951, IMG submission 187702) | Freshwater lentic microbial communities from great Laurentian Lakes, MI, USA - Great Lakes metaG MI27MSRF (SPAdes) | ecosystem: Environmental > Aquatic > Freshwater > Lake | place: Great... | reverse complement strand
TCTCAATCACCGCTGCGCCGGCGCTCGCCACAGCGGTGCCACGTCATCGTGGCGGGGCTTTCGGACGGGCGGCTGAGACCCCCCCCTTTCGGATGCTGCCGCGGACGTCCGTGGCGGGAGGGGCTTACGTTCGTGTGTCGGACGATGACGTGGCACAACAGGCAAATTTCTTCGACTCCCCTCGCGCTGTCGTGAGCACTCCCACGTCGCTGTGCGTAGCCATGGCGTGCTGCTTCCAGACCGCCGCTCTGCCCAGCCGCGTTGCCTCGCGCCGCCTCGCGCCCTCCCGCTCGCGTGCGGCGCCCGCGCGCGCAGCCCAGCGCGGCGCCGAGGGTGCAGGGGCGCCGCCGTCGGGCAGACGGTGCGTCTCGGAGGCAGTCGCGGTGACATCTCTCTCACTCACTGACGACGCGTGCAGGGAGTTGCTGCTGCAGAGCTCCTCCGTCGCCTCCACGCTGGTGCTGGCCAGCCTGCTTCACTTCAGCGGCGAGCGGCCGTCCTCGCTGGGGCTGCAGACGTTCGGCAAGAGCAGCACGCTGGGCTTGTGCCCCCGCACTCCCAACTGCATCTCTACGGCGGAAGAGCTCAACGACCCCGACCACTTTGTGCCGCCCTGGACCTACAACTCAGAGGAGCTGCGCGTGCGTAAGGGCAAGGAGCCGCTGACGCGCGAGCAGGCGATGGCGCAGCTTGCGGACGCCGTCGCGAACACGTCTCCTGACGGCTTCACGCCCACCATCGTGAAGCGCACGGAGAGCTACTTATACGCCACCTACGCGAGTCCGCTGTTCGGCTTTGTGGACGATGTTGAGTTTTACTTCCCGGACGGGCCCGGTGACCGCGTGGAGTACCGCAGCGCGAGCAGGCTGGGCCAGAGCGACGGAGACGTGAACCGCAAGCGCATCCGGGCGCTTCGCGAGGTGCTGCAGAAGAAGGGGTGGCGCAGCGTGGGCTACTGATGGCTTGAGTTACCCGGGTGATGAATGGCTTTGGTACAGGCGTCCCCGGGTCCGCGCGACAGCGTTGTGTGTGCGTGGTAGGACGTGTAGGGCTCCAAATGCGCCCTTAGCACTTCTCGGGGGAAACCGCCTCTTCGGCTGTGGGCCCGCCGGTCCCTGCGGAGTCTGAACCGGAGGGGCGCAGCAGCAGCGCGCGCAGTGCCTCCGAGGCCTTGTCCACGCCGGGCGCCTCCGCCGGCGCGTCGACGCTCGCGCTGCTCTCGTCGCGCGGCGCGCTCAGCGGGATGGGCATCGCCATGCTGGCCGTTGCAACAGCCGCTGCCGCCGGTGTGGCGGCGCCGGCGCTCACGCGCGGCATGGCGGTCATGGACGGCGTGGGCGAGGAGGTGGGAGTGGCGTTGGTAGCTGCCGCCGCCTGCTGCGCAAAGGTGTGCGCTGCGGCGTACTGCGCGTACTGCGCCGCCGCCGCCTGCGCCGCATTCCACTGCTCGTAGGCGTACGGGTAGGTTGCTGGGCCGTAGTAGACGCCAGAAGGGCCGTACGCGGGCAACGACTGCCCATAGCCGTAGGCGTATCCTCCCCCCACCGCCGCGCCATGGTAAGCCCCCCCGCGCGTCGCGTTGCTGCGCCCCCAGGAGAGCCGCATCTGCTGGCGGCCCAGCGTGGTGCCGTTGGCCGCGGCGATGGCCTGCTCTGCGCAGGCGCGGTGCACGAACTGCACGAAGCCGCAGTTTTTGCCGGGCGGGATCTTGACGTACACCAAATCGCCGTACTGGGCAAACAGGGACCGCAGGGCGTCCTCGCTCACCTGGGGGTCTAGGCCGCCCACAAAGACGGTGCAGTTGTTGTGGTCCAGGGCGCCATCCAGGGGCTGTGAGGCTGCGAAAGGGGGGTACGTGCCGCTGGGGGGGCTGCCAGGGGTGAGCATGGCGGCGCCGGCGGCGTGGAACCCCCACGAAGGCGACCCCGCAGGCGGGCCTCCCTGGCGCCGGGGCTGCGCCAGCGACACGCGCATGGGGCGCCCCGATGGGCCGCACGGCGCGCCCGTCATGTCGCGCATGGCCTCGTCCCGCTCCGCGGCGTCGCCGAAGCGCACGAATCCGAAGCCTTTGCTGCGCCCGGTGTGAGCCTCGGTGACCACCTTGGCGCTGCGCACGCTGGGGTAGCGCTGTCGGAAGGCGTCCGCCAGCTGGGCGTCGCCCACGTCCGGCGCCAGGTCGCCGGCGAAGAGGGAGTGCTCCTCAGGGTGGGGGGCGCTGGTGGTGTTGGGTCCCCAGGGCACCCCCACTTCGCTCCCAGCCCAGCTCCACCCGCCTCGCCGCCCGCCGCCGCCGCCGGCCCCAGAACCGGCCGCCCAGTTGAGGCGCAGCGGCGCGCCGCCGCCGGGGCTGGCCTGGCCGTTCAGGCTACGCAGCGCAGAGTCGGCAAGTTCGTGACTGGCAAAGGACACAAAGCCAAAGCCTTCACTCTGGCCGCTCAAGCGGCTGCGGATCACCTTGCAGCCCACCAGACCGGGCACGCTGGCGAAGGCATGTGCCAGCCAGGACTCGTCGGCGAAGGGGTGGAGGTCGCCAACCTGCCAGCGAAAGGTGAGCGCATCAGACACCCACCAACGCGCTTTGTGTGCGGCCACGCCACGCATGCCAGAGGGACGGGCACAAGCGCGCCGCGGCAGGCGCGTGCAGATGCGAGAGGGTGTGCGGCGGACACGAGGCAGTGGCGCTCGCCACGCCACGCGAAAAGTGAGGGGGTGCTCGCCGGCGGCCCGCGCAGCCACGGCTGGTCGCGGCCGGTACGCACGGCCGCACTGGACGAAAAGGGGCGCTGGGCGCGCTCGCGGCGGCAATGCAGCTCGGAGGAGCGCCGCCCGAGGCTGCCTGCCTCGTTGGCAGGCAGGAGTTAGGCGAAGGGCCGGGTCGCACCCACAGCGCGCAGCTCTCTTCAACTTCGGCAGCCTCCATGCCCCGTCAGCCGTCGTCCAGCATGCTCGGTTGAGTGCGCAGCGGTTGCACGCAGAGTCGCGTCTCACAGCAGGGAGGGAAAGTTTGTGAGTTCGAAGGGCGGATTCCTGCTGTTCGAACGTCGTTAGTAACTCGTTCGAGCGCGCCCACCTTCGCCTATCTTGTGCCTTGGACGCTGGCTGCGTAGCGGTGTTTCCAGGGTGTCCATGGGCACCTGCAGCGAGGCCGAGACGGCTGAGGAGGTGCGTTTCCCTGCCTGGCGCGTATCCTGGCCTGGACTGCAACCTAAGTGCAGAGTGTGCGTGCGCAGGAGGTCTGGGCCGCCACTCACGGTCTGCTGGAGGCGCTGGCCAGGCTCACGGCGGTACAGCAAACAACAGGTTGCGCTCAGCGGCGCTCGTCCGAGCTGTGTGACCTTACACGTCGCGTGCGGCTGCGCAGCAGCAGTGCATAGTGCGACCTTGCACCACCTTGCGCCCAGTGCGGCCTTTGCGCCTGTGACAGGAGTCAGCGCTGCCCGGTCCACTCTGCTCGCCTGGGAGGCGAGCCACGGCGCAGCAGCAGCTCTCCACCTAGCCTCGCTTCGCGCGCCGGACGCGCCGGCTCGCGGGTCGCTGCAGCGCCTCTTGGAGGCGTTGACTACCGAGCCTCAGCAACGGAGCGTGCAGCCGCTGCAGCGGGGTGTTCCCGGGGCATACGACGTGCCTCTTCGCTGGCACTCGTCAATTGAGGCGCTGCTTACCCGCCAGGCGTGGCAGAACCCCTGGCCAGAGGGCACGCCGCTCTTCCGAGTCGCCGCGGCCAAGCGCCAGCGTGCGCTGTGCAGCAGAGACCGCAAACTGGCAGTGGACCAGTCGCTGGAGGCTGCTGTGGCGCACGGGGCAGCCGTGCGAGACGCACGACGCTGCGCAGCCGCAAGGCTACCACCCTCGCCTCAAGAAATATGGGACGATGCTGTGGGACAGGCCCTGCACGCGCAGGCGGTGGAGCAGCACGCGCGCTTAGCTGAACTCCAATCGGAAGTGGTGCAGCGCAGAGCCACATACGATGCGGAGGCTGCACGCATCGCTGGAACGCGAGCCCGCATTTCCTTTGCTGCTTCCGCCATCGTGGCGATACACCAATAAGCGCCTCCGGAGGGGACGGTGTGGCGCCCGATTAGTCAAACGAATGTCGATTGTCGAACAGTCGCGATTTGTTCGATGAGCTGCCTGTTTGTATCACCAGCTGCGCGCGTCTCACAGCCCTGTCAGGCGGCTGCGCAGCTCCAGCACCTCGGCGTCTACATCGCCGCCGCCACACCGCTTGCCACTCTGCTGCTCGCCGCCTTCGGGCTCCCCCTGCGCCCCCCGCTTGCGCGCATAGTGGATGACCAGATCGCCCGGCTGCCTCCACAGGTAAGCGCTGGCCGCGGACAGGCTCATGTCGGCGCTGAAGGGCTTGCCATCGCAAGTGAGCTCGATGAGCTCCTCTTCCTCGTCCGGCGCCAGCTCCAGCTTGGCGACAATGTAGCTGCACACCTTGGATGCGCGCAGGATGCGCGGCGCGGTGAGCTTGGCCTGCTGGAGGGGCGGCAGAGCGTGCGGGCCTGGGGCTGGCTGGAGGAGGAAGCAGGTTTTAGGGGCTTCTGAACTGGAGGGTGGTCCGTACAGCACCGCCTCGGTGACCCACCCGGGCAGAAGCAGCCGGTCGCACGCCTGCAGGCGGTCCGCCTGCGCGCGGTGTGTGGCGCCGTCGGGGCCCTGGAACTGCAGCAGCGGAACCGGGCACGGCCAGTGGAACGCCGACGCTGTGGGCTGCTGCGCCTGCGCTTCCTCCGCGGCCCATCGCGCCCACGGGCCCAGCACGCAGGTGAGCGCCTGGTGGCCCAGGTTGAGCCTGGCGTCGCTGGACGCGCCGGGGACGGCAAGCTCAGAAGCGTACGCCTCCGCGGTGAAGCAGCTCCCGGGCTCCAGGTGCACCGCCAGGCAGCCCAGTCGCGCGTCCACGGCCGCCCAGGCGGGCAGCGCGGCTGGCGGGGCGTACGGCAGCGCCAGCGCGCGAGCGGCTTCCCAGTCACCAGGGGGGCGGCTGCCCAGCTGTCGCGCCACGCAGCCGCCGGGCAGGTCCCACAGCGCGGCGGCGCCGTCCGCGTCCTGCGTCAGCACGGTGCGCCGGTCGGGCAGCAGCTCCGCCCGACGCAAGCCGCCGCCGGGGGCGCCGGCCACCGCGCCCAGCGGGGCCGAGAAGCGCGGCGCCGCGGCAGGCGCGGCGGGCGCGGCGCGCGGCCACAGCTGCACCGCTGCGTCGGTGGTGCTCACCCATACGCCCGCCTCCCGCGCCTGCGCGGCGGTGGCGCCGCCGCCGCCGCCGCCGCCGCCGGGCTCCAGCGCCAGCGCCGTGACGGGCGCATTCGCGCGCGCCAGCAGCGTGGATCGCGCCAGGGCGAGCGCGGGCGCGTGAGACGCGCCGGCGGGCGCCCCGTCGTCCTCGTAGCCGGCGCCCAGCTTGGTGGCCCACAGGCAGCCGTCTCGCCCCCCAGACCACAGGGTGGTAAAGCGCTCATCCGCAGCCACCGCCCAGACGCTGCCCGCGTGGCAGGCGACCCGCGCCAGCTGGCGCAGCGTGCGCGCGTCCCACAGACGCACGCTGCCGTCCGCGCCGGCGGAGACGCAGCGCCGCCCCGTGGCGTCGAACAGCAGCGCGCGCACCGTGTCCGTGTGGCCGGACAGCAGCGCGTGCGCGGCGGGCGAGCACCGGGTGTCCCACAGTCGCACGTCTCCCGTGGCATCGCCCGTCAGCAGCGCCGGGGCGCCCGGCGAGCTGCCCGCGGCCATCGCCAGCGCGTAGATGGACCCCGGGGCGTCTGCGCCGCCGATGCGGGTGGGCATGCGGGGCTGGTGGGGCTGGGGCGGCGCGGAGCGACGAAGGGCTGCAACTGCGACGCCGGCGGTTGCGTCCCACAGGAACGCCTCGCCTCCCAGCCCCGCGGAGGCGAACGCGGAGGCGCCAGCCGCGGAGGCGCAGCAGGTGACGTAGTCGCTGTGGCCGCGCAGCGCCGCCAGCTCAACCGCGGGGGGCTGCGCCTGCGAGAAGGAGCCTGCGGCGGCGGCACGCCACAGCCGCACCGTGGCGTCGCACGAGGCGGAGGCGAGCACGCCTTCGCCGTCCGTCAGGAGCGCCAAAGAGGTGACCCAGTCCGTGTGGCCCTCGTAGCAGGCTGTGCAGGGCGGCGCTGTTCCGCCAGGTGCATCCTCTCGGCTCAGGCTCCAACAACGCACGCTCCCGTCACGACTGCCCGTGTACAGCTGCTGCCCGTCCGCGCTCACGCACAGCGCGTTCACGCCGCCGCTGTGAGCGCTCTGCGCCTCCGCAGAACGGAGCAGATACGTGAAGCGCGGGCTGCGCTTGGCCGCTGGGAACGCCATGGCAGCTCTCACTCGAAGAGGTGCACCACGTTGTACACCAGGCTGCGTGGGGAGTGCGTGAGCGGTGAGCTCACGGGTGGTCCGAGCCTTGCGGCTGCGACGAGGAAGTGGGGAGTGGAGAGAGCAGCGCTTGTCCCGCTAGGGTTCCTTTCGCCCCTCCCCTGCTCTGCGCGGCGCAGAGTGCAGGCTGGCGCGGGCACGCACGTCCAGATGAGCAGGTACGTCATGGCCGCGTCGAAGAGGCCGTCGAGGCAGAAGGATTTCCTGGGGCGCAGGGTTCTGTGAGAACCAACGGCGCTGCACTCTGCTGCACTCTGCGCAGCGCGGGCGCACCAGCTGACGAAGAACTTCTTCACGTTGCCACCTAGTTTGAGGAACACGCCCACCGAGGTCTGTGGAGCAGGGCAGCGGATGTTAGCAGTCGCAAGGCGTGAGCATGCTACCTCCCACCCGAGACCGCTGGCAGGAGCGCAACGCACCAGCGCCATTGCGAGCACGTAGGACAGCAGACCCAGTGTGTTGGTCAGGCCTAGCACGCCCGTCACGCAGCCAGCGACTATGGCCATGTACACGCGACTGCCGCGGAAGCAGTGCGTCAACACAGGCGATAGCTTTCGAGAGGCGTGCGCCTCACGCACGTGCTATAGAAGGCTACTGCGTTCGCCTGAAGGTTCTGCGGCACAAAGGCGAGCGCCGCCGCCATCGCTTCAGATGAGCTCGTCACTGCTAGGCACAGGCGATTCTACAGCTGTGGCAGAGTGTGGAGGATGAAATGCTCACTAGGAGGTACAGGTTGCTAGGCGAGACGTGTGTGCACATCTTTTTGGTGATAGCGATGACGTCATCGCGTGCCCACGCGCGTCTTCGAATCAGGTCAGCGCGCGCCAGCCCTAGGAAGCAGTATGCAGGCCACGGGTTGCCGACTGCACGCTGCGCCGAGCGTTGCAACTCCTCATCACGCCGCACGCGCACACGTTGGGTGCGGATGGTTGCTCCGCTACGTGTCACTGCCGGACAGTCTGACGCCTGGAGCAGGTGCAGCTTGAGAGCACGACGTGTGGCTATGCAGCGCTCAGGCGGTGTCCGTATCTCGCTGCGTGTGCGTGCTGCGCTGTCACAACCCCTTTTTCTTCGCAGCGCTCACGCACAGCCGCGCAGACGCGCGCAGCTGCGGAGGATGCGCCGGGCGCGGGTGAGAACGAGGCCGGCAAGGAGGCGCGTGACATCGAGCATGCCCGTTCACTCGTGCGCTCGCTCGGGAGCGTATCCTACTCTCAACACACGCGGCCCCGGCATACACAGGTCTCCAAGTTCGTGAAGCAAACGGCCAACACGTTCGCTCCGAAAGCCTCCGGCAAACAGGCGCGCCGCTCCTGCGCTTTCCTCCGCTCCCCCTACTCACACCCGGCCCTCAGAACCCAGCCTACAAGGGCAGTGTCCTCTACTCCGTCTTCGAGGTGCAAGCCTGGCTGTCCGTCCTGGTGGGCGGCCTGCTCGCCTTCAACGTGATCTGCCCCACTGAGGAGCCCTCCATTCCCCGCCTGATCGGCATGTGGTCTGTCTGGATGTTCGCCGTCCCCTCGCTGCGCGCGCGCGACTGCCCGAAGCGCGAGAAGGACGCGCTGAACGTGCTGTTCCTGGCCATTCCGGTCGTCAACGTGGCGCTTCCGTTTGTCTGGAAGAGCTTCGCCGCCGCGTTCAGCGCTGACGTGGCGCTGTTGGGGGCGCTGTACGTGGCCAATGGCGCGCTGGAGGGCTTCCCGGACTCGCCGGAGGCCGCCGCTGCGAGCGAGGAGACGCCGCCGCAGTGAGAGCAACCAGGCGCCTCTCGTGTCATATTGCACACATGGCACTCCGTCGGATGAGGCTCTGCTGCGGCTGTCACAGCTGCTCCGGCGGGTGGTGGTTACTTTCAAAGTCGCCGGCACTGGTCTCCCATCGTACGACCCGCCACGTCAGCTCTCTAGTATAAGCTTCTCCCTCCTCCTGTGACGCGCAGAGCGAGCAGAGTAGTTGGAGGAACAAGCGGTGCTTGGCTGCCGTCACCGGCCCGGGCCCTGCTGCGCTTAGGGCACCCGTGAGTCACCGCGCGGGCACCTGGGTACCACCTCGCCAGCCCCGCTGCAGCGCGCAAGTGTGCCGCCGGCTGTCGCAGCCTCGCACTGGGCCTCACCATGCGGTGCTCTGCTGGCGCGTCCACCACCGGCCGCGGAGCTGTGGTAGTTAGTTTAGATGCAAGCGGCGCTCGAGGCGGGCAGCAAAGGTGCGCCACGCCGCCCTCTTCAACGCCGCGTGCGCGCACGCTCTCGGACGGCATGCAGCCGCGCGTGCAGCCGCCTCCCGTGCGGCGGAGCTGCGTGCGTGCCGTGGTGGTTGCTGAGCAATAGCCTGGCTCTCTGCCGACTCCCCGCGCCCCTGCGCCCCGGGCGTGAACAACCGAGTGCGCTGTATTGACGCGTCGCTTTGCTGTGCCTCCTGTGCCGCCCAGACGCGCTGCGACGCCGCCGCTCTGCTTGTTGGCCTGCCCTCGTCACCCCCGTCGAACGCCGGCGCCTCGCGCCCACCCGCCCCAGCCGGCTACGCGCGCCGGCTGCAGCCTGAGCAGCCTGCTTCCGGCCCGGCGCGCGGGCGGCTCGCGCCGCGCGCTGCGCTGTAGCGCGGTGCTGGACTGGTTCGTGTCTCGCCCCTCCGGCCCCCTCTCGCCCGAGCCGCTGCCGTCGCCGCAGCCCGGCAGCCCGGACGCGCCCTGGAGCTTTCCTTTGCTGCGCCCCACGCCGCAGCCGCAGCTACAGCCGCCCTGCCCCCCGCCGCGGCCGCCGCTGCCAGTCTACATCATGCTGCCTCTGGACACCGTCACGCGCGACGGCGTGCTGCTCAACGCAAAGGCGCTAGACGTGGGCTTCCAGGCGCTCAAATCGGCGGGTGTAGAGGGCGTGATGGTGGACATGTGGTGGGGCGTGGTTGAGCGCATCGGCCCCCGCGTCTACGAGTGGTCAGCCTACAAGCAGCTGCTGGGCATGCTCAAGTCCTCCGGCCTCAAGATGCAGGCGTGCTTCAGCTTCCACGCCTGCGGCGCCAACGTGGGCGACGTGTACGAGATTCCGCTGCCCACCTGGGTGCTGGAGAGCGCGCTGCAGGACCCGGACGTGCTCTTCACCGACCAGCACGGCTACCGCAACCCGGAGTGCCTGTCGCTTTTCGCGGACGCGGCGGCGGTGCTGGCGGGGCGCACGCCGCTGCAGTGCTACGGCGACTTCATCCGCGACTTTGTCAAGGAGTTCGGCGACGACCTGGGCACTGCTGTCACGGAGGTCTCCGTGGGATGCGGCCCCTGCGGCGAGCTGCGCTACCCAGCTTACCCGGAAAACAAGCGCTGCCCAGCAGCCAGCCAGTGGCGCTTTCCCGGCATCGGCGAGTTCCAGTGCTACGACAAGCGCGCGCTGCTCTCGCTGGCGCAGGCGGCCAGCCAGGCTGGCCACATCGAGTGGGGCGGCGCGGGGCCGCACGACGCGGGTGGCTACAACGACCTGCCCCACGAAACCGGCTTTTTCAAGAGCTACCGGGGCTCCTGGGACTCGGAGTACGGCGAGTTCTTCCTGGGATGGTACAGCTCAGAGCTGGTGTCGCACGGGGAGCGCGTCCTTCGAGTCGCCCTCGACTCCCTGGCGGGCACACGCGTGGCACTCTCACTCAAATGCGCCGGCGTGCACTGGTGGTACATGACCCGCAGCCACGCGGCGGAGCTCACCGCAGGCTACTGGAACACCTGCCAGGGCGAGCACGTGCGCGAGCGCAACGGGTACGAACCGATCATCCAGCTGTGCGCCCGACTGGGCGTCTCTCTCAATTTCACCTGCGTGGAGATGCGCGACGTGGAGCACCCATGGGAGGCGCGCTGCGGCCCTGAGGGTCTGCTGCGCCAGATCAGGGCGACTGCTGCGGCGCTCAACGTGCCGGTGATGGGAGAAAACGCGCTTTGCCGCTTCGACCACGCGGCTTACGACCGCGTGGTGGCCAACTGCGTGGGCGATGCCACCCTGGACAGCACCGGCAAGCTGGTGACCCGGGAGGGTGGCATTCCGCCAATGGCCAGCTTTGCCTTCCTCAGGCTCACCCCCTCGCTGTTCGACGAGCACAACTTCCCGTCCTTTGTGACGTTCGTCAGGCGCCTGCGCACCGCGGCTGGGCAGATTGAAAGGCGGACCGGCGAGACTGGGCTTGCGGCCCCGGCGCCCGTTGCTGCCGCGGTGACGCCCGTCGCCGCAGCGGTGACTGTGACGCAGGACGCCATCAGCACGCTGTTCCGGTTCTAGAGAGGCGCGCACACGAGTGTTACTCAGTCAGACGTCCAGAGACACTCCCGCGCGCAGTGCACTAGTCTTCTTTGCGTGACATTTTTTCGCGTGGCAGCAGGCGCCCCACTGCGCCCACAAAGTCGGAGGCGAACATCTCTTCGCTGAAGTAGCTCGCCCCTTCCCTTGCCTCCCCAGCCACGCGCAGCCGCTGCTCCTCCGGCCAGCACAGCACCTCCTCAATGGCCTCCGCAAACTGCTCCTCGGTGCAGGCCAGGCGGCCGGGCAGCGCGCCGCCAGGGTCGGCGGGCACGAGGATGTCCTCCTTAGGGCCGCCGCTGTCGTGCGCGATGGGCACCGCTCCAGCAGCCATGTACTCCACCACGCTGATGCCGAAGTGCTCATCGCGCATGGTGTGCAGGCCGGCGTGGGCGGCGCCCAGCAGGGTGCGTAGTTGGGAGGAGGGGATGCCGATTTGGAAGTCCACTGACGCGTCAATTCCCAGGGATGCGCTCAGCGCTTTCAGCCCGGCGAGCCGCTGCGCGTCCGCCTCGTTGCGCGTGCCGCCCACCAGGACGAGCCGCGCGCCGCGCAGCGCCGCGTGGCGGCCGCGGAAGTCGGCGGCTGCTGCTCGGCGCATCACGGCTGCCCAGGCACGCAGCTGCAGAGCGTGCGCCTTCTCCGGCCGGAACTGCGCCACGGAGATGAGCGTGCGCGGCAGCGCGGGCCGCTGCAGCGGCATCTTCACCAGCGCTGCAATGTCGCAGGGCGGGTACACTATCACCGGCTGGCGACTCCACAGGGCTGCAATGTGCGCCTCCGTCCATCCGCTATTCACCATGCACACCGTTGCGCATCGTCCCGCGGCCCCGTAGAGCATGGCCAACAGGTTATAGTAGCGCAGCTTGAGTGCGGAGAGTACCGCCGAGCGCGCAACCACAGAGCGGTTGTTGAAGGACGGCGCGCGCGATGCCACGGCGCTCAGCATGTCCGTGCTCACCATCGGGTAGTGCGTGTAGCACGCGACGCGCGCGCCGGCGGCCAGAGCGAGGGGGTAGGTGAACGCATACCCTGCGGTGTCGATGAACAACTCCGGCGTCAACCGCCACAGTGCCTCCAGGCCCAGCACCATGGAGCCCAGCGACTGGCCCAGCAGCGTGAGCACTGGGTAGCGCTCTGGGAGCACCAGGGAACGGCAACGCAGACGGACAGTGAGCACCGGACGCAGGCACGGCACGCCGAAGAGGGTGCTTGCGCGCTGGCACAGCTGGTCTGCGGGCGTGGCGTCGCCCGTGTAGATGAACACCTGCGCAGCAGGCGCGGCGGCCTGGACTGCGCGGACGGCGCACCTGCGAGCATCAAGGCGTGAGAGAGCGAGGGACAGAGGACGCGCTGGCGCGCACCACAGCACGCGCTCGCCGCCGCCGCCGTCGTTGGTGAAGGGGTGGAAGAAGGCCACCGTGTTCTGAAAGCAGACGGGCTCAGCGCGAGCGACGCCGCGGACGAGCGAGCGACGAACGCACCTTTCGCACGCGGTGGTGCAGCAGCGCCGAGCCCACCACGTGGCACAGCACACTCAGCGCCGCCATCAGCAGCAGCCACGGGCTGCGGACGAACTCGAAATCCGCGGACATTGAGGCAGAGCTGCACACGCGACTGCTCGCGACTGCTTTCTAAAGCCTATGCTCACGAGACGGTACAGTGCATCTTTGCGGTGAGGTGCAGTGAACAGAGGAGGCGAGGGTCGGCGAGTTTTGCCGCAATCGAACGTTCTAACGGACGGATGGTCTGCAGCGTGGCGGTGCAGCAGCGCCGCAGCGGGACGCGCGTGACTGTGTTTCACTCACAAAGCTCAAAGTGTCGTTCGCTCTGAAGCATCTATAAAATTATTGCGTGCGCGCGCAGTCCCGCCCAAACTTGAGCTTGGAAAGGGAGGCAGACATAGTGCCGTCGTCATTGTCGTGGCCGTGGAGCAGGCGCGGGCACATGAGTGCCACAAACTCGTTGTAGTCGATGCTGCCGTCGTGGTTTGTGTCCACCTCGTCAATCATCTTGAGCACCTCCTCTCTGCTCGCCTTGATGCCAAGCTCAACCAGCTTGGTGGCCAGCTCCTCGGGCGAGATGCTGCCGCTACTGTCGTCGTCAAAGTCCTCGAACGCCTGGTGCAGGTTCTGCTGGCTCTCCAGCTTGTGCATCTGCACGGTGGCCGCCATGAACTCGTCGTACGACAGCTCATGCGACCCGTCCACATCCAGCGAATCCATCAGCGCCTCAACCTCCGACTTGGCCAGGTGCGCGCCGTGGTGGTCCAGCCCCGTGCGCAGCTCGTCAACTGTGATTGTGCCCGACTTGTCGTCGTCCAGCTCCAAGAACAGCTGGCGCAGGCCCTCCAGCTCCTCTTTCTTGAGGTGCTTGACCAGCATCATCATGCCCAGCTGCTTGAACTTGGACTGGTTGGCGAAGGTGCGCATGCGCTTCAGCACCTCGCTGTGCAGCTTCTCGTCCGACGCGCCGCCCTCCAGCAGCCAGGGGTGCTCCAGTGCCTGCTCCACCGTCATGCGCTTGCGCACGTCACGGTCAAGCAGCTGGCAGATGAGATCTTTGGCGCTGGCGCTGATGCTCGGCCAGGGGTCCTCGCTGAAGTCCACCTTGTCCCTGAGGATGCTGTCGAAGATTGCGCGCTCGTTGTCGCCCCAGAAGGGAGGCAGACCACCCAGCAGGATGTACAGGATCACACCTGACAAAGCGGGTGAGCCTCAGCGCACGGCTTCTCAGACGCTACGGGCTTGCGCGCCTGCGCTCCACATGTCGCACTCGATGCCGTAGCAGCGATTAAGCACCTCCGGGGCTACGTAGTAGGGGCTGCCCACCATCTCGTTGAGCACATCCCCCGTCTTGTAGAAAGCGCTCAGCCCAAAGTCCGTGGCCTTTAGCACGCCCCTGTCCCCCTTGGCGCTGAGCAGGAAGTTCTCGGGCTTGAGGTCGCGGTGCACCACGCCCAGCGTGTGACAGTGGTGCAGCATCTGCAGGATGTTGCGGAACAAGGACGCAGCCTTGGCCTCGCTGTAGTGGCCCAGCTCCACGATGCGGTCGAACAGCTCGCCGCCTTCGCACAGCTCCATGACCAGGTACACCGCGCGCGAGTCTTCATACGCGTCGTGAACAAACACAACATGCTCTCCTTCGTTCTCCTTGGAGCCTAAGTGGTGCATGATGGCCACCTCGCGCCGAACGTCCTCTACCTCTTCGGTCGTCCTAACGCAGCTGCGCTTTAGCACGGAGCAGGGGGCGGGGGTGCAAGGGCACGCACTTCATCTTGTGCTTTGCGATCACCTTGACGGCGAAGCGCTGGCCGGAGGTTTTTGAGAGGCACTCCTGCACCACCCCGAACTGGCCCTTGCCCAGCTCTCGGCCCAGCGTGTAGAGGTCGAAGAAGTTCTGAGCGCCGACGCACGGAGGAGCTTCAGTGAAGCACGCTCTATGCCAGCTGGCCACGCAGGCAACGCAGACGCACCTCTGAGTCGCGCTGCAGGACGTTTACCGTCTTCTTGGTGATGCGCTTCGCGTCCTGCACGGAGTGGAGGCGAGGCGCAATTAGACGCAGGCTCTGAGCTCACGCGCTCACGCGCAGCGACCCAGAAGGCTGCCTGCCAGCTGGCACCAGCCGCAGAGCCGAGGCCGCCCGCGCAGCGGAGCAGAGAGTGCTCTGCCTTCATAGGAGCAACACCCGACTCTCACTGACAGCGAGTTTACGCAAGCCAACACGTGGCCGCACGGTACGGCTGCGTCGCCGCCTGCCGGGCAGGCCGGCTCCCACGGCCGCCGGCAGCGGCGCCACGGGAAGAACGGGAGGCCTGTCCCGAATCGCAGCCTGTTCCCAACGCGCCTGCGTGGTCGCCTCCGCCACCAGCTGTGCGTGCTTGTGCTTGCCGATGGAGGCTTGGCGCGAGACAGGCAGGTGCCCAGCAGAAGGGGCGCGCACGAGCTCGGCGGCCGCGGCGGGAGCAGCCTCACTGAAAGTGGGCTTGCTCTCCGCACAGCCCATTGCGGGCAGTTGCAGCCGTGCGCAGTGCCAGGCGTGTGGGCTGGCAAAGTCAGAGGTGAGGCGAACAGGGGAGGCGGGGGCTCAAGTTTCCCTCGCTCAGGCACTCTAGCGCTCCTGTCTTCCTGCTGGCACCCGCCGCACGCACGCTGTTGGCAGCCTGAGCAGCGCTTGGCCCGTATCCGGGCGCTCAAGACACGACGAGTGGGTGCGCATGACACGCGGCGCCTACACCCAGTTGCGCGGGGTGCGGCAGGCGTCCAGGAGGTCCCACTCCCGGCTGCCGGGTGCCGGCTGCTGGTCGTACTCCCAGCGCGCCGTGAGGGGCAGCGACATGAGGATGCTCTCGATGCGCCCGCCCGTCTTGAGCCCAAACGTGGTGCCGCGGTCTGCGGGGGTGGGAGGGGGCAGCGCGCAAGCGTCAGCACCCGGAGAGGCAGCGCGGGTGCGCGCGGCGCAGCGAGGCGCACCATAAACCAGGTTGAACTCGACGTAGCTGTGTGCGCAGCCAAGCCACCCCGCGTGAGTGCACAGCAGAGACGAGCACGCGCCACAGCCACGCAGAGAACGCACCGTCCACGACGGAGCTGTTGCCATTCGCGCTGCGCCTCGGTGAAGCCGTCGTCCTTGTGCTTGGCCACCAGCGGCACGTAGGCCGGCACCACGGCGCCGGCGCAGGCGGTGCTGAAGGCTAGGATCTTGTCGGCGTCGCGGTCGTTCATGTCGTCGAAAAAGATCCCCCCAAGCCCGCGCCGCTCCCCCCGGTGCTTGATGAGGAAGTAGTCGTCGCACCAAGCCTTGAACTTTGGGTAAAAGGCTGGGTCGTGCTGGTCGCACACCCCCTTATACGTCCCGTGGAAGTGCTGCACGTCCTCCGGAAACAAGTAAGAGGGGGTGAGGTCTGTGCCACCCCCAAACCACCACGCCCGCGGCGCGCCCTCCACACCCGAGGGCGGGTCAGTCTCGAAATAGCGGTAGTTGAAGTGCATCGTGGGCGCCATAGGGTTAAGAGGGTGCATCACGCTGCTGATGCCAGCCGCAAAGAAAGGCACCGGGCCCGCGTTGACAGCCTGGAAGGGCGCGTGAGACACAGATTCGCACGCACAACGCCGGCGCACCTTTGAGCTATCGCCGGTGGCGGCGCGGTACGCCTCCGGAGGCATGGTACCGTATACCACGGAAACGTTGACGCCCGCCTTCTCGAACACCTGAGCGGCGCGCGATAGCGTTAGGGCCCCCGACAGAAGCTGCACGCGCACGCACGCGCGGCCGCGCTGGGCCGCGCGACGCGCCTTGCCGTTCTGCAGCACGCGGGAGATGCCGCCGCCGCCGCCCGGGCGCGTCCAGCAGTCCTCCTGGAACTGGGTGCCGTCGAGCTCGGCTATCGCTGCGCAGATCTCGTTCTGCTTCGCGCGGATCATCTTCTCGAACTTGGCGCGCATGCCGCTGTCCTGCCCGTCGCTGCGCAGCAGCGAGGCGGGCGCCTTGGCGATGGCGACCTGCAGTGCAGATAGCGGTGCGCGTCAGCGAAGTGCACAGACACGCGCGGAATGTGCAGATGCGCCAGCCCCGCGCGCACGAGGAGCACGGCGCACGATACGTGCGCGGGAGGACTCGGATGCAGACGAGCGGCGTGGGACGAGGTGCAGCGTGCGCGCAGGCGGCACGCACCTCCTCCTCAATGCCCCTCGACGAAGCCGCCGCAGCGCGCACTCGCAGCGCGCCGTGGCCGTGCGCAGCGCGTGGCTGCGCGGGGGCAGTGCCGCGTGAGAGGCATGCGCGGCGAGTCGGAGTGCAGGTGGAGTGGGCAACTCCGACACCGATAGGCATACGCCCCGGCGGCGACTCACCTGCAGGGCGGCGGGCAGCGGGACACGGCTGGCCAGCAGCGGCACGGCCGCGCGAGTATGGCGCGGGCGGGTGCAGGGCAGCGTCACGCGAGCGCCTACGCCCAGAGATCTGCAGCTGGTGGCCATCTCTGACTGCGCCGCGGCCAGGAGAGCACCGGGCACCGGCGTGGGCGTATACGAGGCTGGCGCACGCAGGAGGCGGAGTCTACTCCCTAGAAGTACAAATTTTGGTGATGAGTCGCCGCCAAAGATGCTTCGTCAGA